>ENA-USUM01002047-USUM01002047.1-human-gut-metagenome-genome-assembly--contig:-NODE-2047-length-12310-cov-6.624131_pt1 | contig 12310 bp, 10 predicted proteins | sample MGYA00250063_ERZ773402 | MGnify/ENA primary metagenome ERZ773402 (study PRJEB29103, sample SAMN06112030) | human gut metagenome | biome: human gut; feature: ankylosing spondylitis patient; material...
AGTTGATATGCGACCTGAAGGATGAAAGGGCTTTTCTGAAAAACTCTTGGGGAGGGGAAGCAATAAAGATTTTATTTTGTAACATGGGTAAAATGAACTATATCCGGTAAAGAAGTAAAGGGGCTGTCCATAAATTAATTTGCAGTCGCTCCAGTCTCCTTTTCTTCTTGTTGGCAGGAGAAGGAGAACGGCGGTGTGAGGATGAGGCGGCGCACCTCCGCATTGTCCATACGTGGAATGTCGCGAATGGTCTTACCCGAACAGGCTGCTTGGATGACACGACAGAAAAGTCCGTGACTTACTGCCAATACACGTTTATCTTTGTAACGGGACACTATATCGAGCAGGAATGTTTCCGCCCGGCGAAACATGGATTCTACGGGTTCGGCCCGGTGGTCTATCTTTGTACGTGCCTTCAGGATATCCATACCCGTGAACGGTCCCCAATCCCGTTCGCGAAGGAGAGGTGTGGATTCAAGAGGCAGGCCGTGCGGTTCGTTCAGTATCATAGCGGTGTCCATACAGCGTTTCAAGTCGCTGCACAATAAAGCATCGAAACGGATATTCTTCAATTCATTCCGTAGGGCTTGTGCTTGTGCAATTCCTTCGTGTGACAAATGCCCCGGCATGTGTCCTTGCAGGATGTGAGCTGCATTTTCTTCCGTTTGTCCGTGTCTCACCAGATAAAGTTCTGTCATAAAAGATAAGATTGTCGTGTAATAAGAGGTAAAGTAAGTAAAATAAATCCGTTTAATCGGCTTTTTTGCCGATTTTTCAGGGTTTCTTTCGTTTTTTCAATGATAATATCGTACCTTAGCTGTGTATAAACATTAAACATTTACACTTATGAAGATAGTGAACAGTTATATTTTTCGTGCCGTATGCGCTTTGCTTATCGGCCTTTTGTTAGTATCCAATCCGGAGAGGATGACCGGATTGTTGGTGCAAGTAATCGGCGGATTGTTTCTGATTTCCGGATTAGTCTCGCTCATTAATTATTTCATTATCCGTTATTCGGATAAAGTACCGGTCAAGCCCGTATTTCCTATGGTGGGGTTGGGCAGTTTGCTGTTTGGAGTATTTCTTGGCTTTTTTCCAGGGCTGTTCATTACTTATCTGATGTATATTTTCGGTTTTCTGATGGTTGTGGCCGGTGTCAACCAGTTGTGGAATATGTTTCGCTTGCGTCGTTTGATACCTTTCCGTTGGTATGTTCTGTTTTTCACATTATTGATTACGGCTTTAGGCGTATTTGTGCTTTTCAATCCGTTGGAATCCGCTTCCGTCCCGTTCATTCTTTTGGGAGTGAGTTTCATGCTTTATGGCGTGTCGGAATTGATTAACGGCGTGCGTTGGCGTAAATATAGCCGGATGCAACAGCAAAAGGAACAAGTATTGATTGAAAGAGGAGATGAAGAAATTTGAGGGTAATTTCACAACAATAAAGAGGGAACGACAGCATTTTGGTCGTTCCCTTTCTTATTGTTGCGAATGTCTTTTATTTTACGAGCATTTTTATGGTTTCCTTATAATCCTTGTAGATTACTTGTATCAAGTAAGTACCAGGGGGATAGTCGTGTGCGTAAACCGGAATTTCGGTTTTCCCGTTTTGGGCTGCGGTTTCTTCATGCTTTATGAGGTTGCCTCTTAAAGAATAAATCCGGTAAACCACAGTTCCGTCTTGCGTGTGGTCGACGACCAATGTGGCACTCTCCCTGACAGGGTTGGGTGTCAGGTGCACGGAGAATTTTCCGGCTTCACTTGCGGCGATGCTGCTTGCCCCACCAGTAGTGAACGTTTGTTCTTCTCCGTAGGTCGTTCCGGATGCGGTTTTAGCGAAACTCCTGTATTTATATGTGGTGTAAGGTTTCAAGTCATGTAGCTCTGCTTTCATTTTCTCGCCGTCCACGATAACCGTTTGCTTGTCGGCGTAGCTTCTGGCAATATCCTCTGTCCAGTATTCAAATCCCTTTTGCAGGATTTCTTCCGAACCGCTGATGATGTAGCCCATCAATGTGACGGACGTACCGTCCGATGACGTGATGGTGATGGTTTGCACGGTGGGTGGGAAGAGCACGAAAGCATCGGCTGTCCCGAATCCTATCCATTCGCTGAAATACTCTTTTTCTTGGTATTTCACAAAAGCGCGGTATTTATAGTAAGTACTTGGCGTTAGGCTGCGCAGGCTGAAAGCCAGTTTACCGTCTACGGGAGGTTGTGCGAGCACGGTGTTCGACGGAACCAAATCCGGTGCGTCATATTTCCGCCACTCGAAACCGAATTGTGCGTCGCTGTAAGTGTCACACGCCGTGAGGGCATGTAATGTGGCCGAAGTGTGTGAGCATGCATCGGCAGCTTCTATGGTGGCGCTGATAGGTTGTGTCGTAAACGTGTTCCATTCGGAATAAGTACTGTTCGTACCGATTTGGATAAAGGTACGGTAAGATACGGTGGCGTGAGCCGGCAGGTCTGTCAACCGGCAGGGGGTACCTTCTTTTCGGAACGTTTCGTTTCCCACTTTCCATTCTACGCCCGAAGCGGTAATGGCGGAGGGCTCGGCCAAGTCGGACGATACCGTGACCAGTGCAGAGGTTTGCAAGGCTTCCACGACATTGCCGCCGACGGTGACCCGAAGGGTGGAGAAGGAGTTCCATCCGCTGGCATAAGTTCCATGTGGCGTTTTCACGTAAGCTGTCGGGGAATAGTATCCGCCGGGATATAGTCCCGTCAGTGTCACGAGAGAGTCTTTCCCGTTGAGCACATAGTGCTTCCCGTTCAAATCCAATCCTTTTTCTATCACTGTGGCATCTCCCGTGTCGAAACGACAAACGAGGGTCGCTGTAGTCTGTGTGGCTTCTTTCAAAGCCCAGGAAACCTTGACGGGAAGGGTAGGATATAAATCCCCGAGGTTATTGTAGAACGTTTCCTCTATGTCGCCTTCATTTGGGATGTTTACGATGGCGTAATGCTTGATGGAGTATTTCGTGCCCTCTATCAGTCCGGAGATGGTAGTCTTGAATACATTTTTGTCAATTCCATGGGTAGAAGGCTCTCCTTTCACTTTCGTCCATAAAGTCATGTCGTTCCATGCCCAATTGTGTTTCTCTAATGTGTCAAAAGGCACGTAGTAACAGCCGCTTTCTTTTAGCGTGCCTTCTATTTTGTCAGTGTCTAATGTATGCAAGGCGGTTATGCGGGTTTGCGTTGCGTTAAGTTCTATGGTATGGCAGAGTACTCCCGTGTTCTTCGTGGTGAAGAACCGTGCGCTACTGTAAATGGTCTCGTGTTCGGTTTTCACGATAGCTCGCATGCAATAGGACATGTTGCCTTGCAGTCCCGTTACGGTAGCGCGCACGAATCCTGTTTCGTCCATGGGGCTGCCGTCCACAACAGCTATAATCTTGTATCCTTCTTCCAGCGGATGGCCGATGCCCACCTCGAAGCTCACTTTCTTTACTTTTGCCGGGTCACCCTTGATGAGGGCAAGCAGGTCGGCTGTAGTACGTGTGGGTTGTGCGCTCAGTTCCTCGAATAAGTTACCGGTCTTGAACTTTTTGGACGGCATGAGGTTTTCCATACCGTTTTCTTCCCATGCCAACAAGTATTCGTATTCCGTGTCAGGAGATACTTCAATGTCTGTTTCCGTGCCGCTCCATGGAATTTCCGTGTAGTCCGTTTCTGTGGTTTTCTTGTATTTCAATACCATGTTGCTTGGAACGTTGTCCGGATTCGGGGTGATTCGCTCCAGATGCGCGGTGTAATAGTCCGTTCCGGTAGAAAAGACATCCGCCGTGCGGAAATGTGGAAGGGTGTAGTTGTCCCCCGTCCAGCCGTGGCCTTTGTCTGCGGTGGCCGTGTCGTTATAGGCTTGGGCAGCCTCGTTTAAGTCCTGCCGGAAATCCTTGCCTTTCATGTCGAATACGCCTAAGATGTACTGTGACTGTTGGTAATAGTCATTGCCGATGGACTTTCCCGTTTCCGTGCTGTAATAAGTATTCCGGATGCGGGTCGGTACGTTGTATTCGTCTATCAGGTAACTGGCATCCCCTGCGATGCTACCTATCTGTTCTTCCGATCCGGTGGAACTTACCGTCCCCGAATTGTAACATCCGTAAATCAAGGGCGTGATACCTATTGTACTGTATTGGAATACGCCGGTGATACCGCCTCCGTTATTGTAGAACGTTTGTCCTTTCCGGCCGTTGCATGCGATGGCACCGATGTTGTAGCTGTTTACAATACTTCCTGAATTGTGAGAACTGATGCCGCCTACGGTGGCTTTCATGTCGCTTTGTACGGCAATGCGTCCCGTATTGCCGCTATTGATGACGAGGCCATAATTACTGGTGGTAATGCCGGCAGCCGAGAACGGGCTGTATACCGTTTGTGACGAACTGAACCGTATGTTTACCTCTCCTTCGTTCAGGCAGCCGTTGATGGTGGAGCCGGAAAAATTGGTGGCCACTATGCCTGCTAGTTCAATGCCTTCGCTTTGGTAAGATGCGCTGGTGCCCGACAGGGTGGCTTGGTTGATGCAGTTGGTGATGCGGATATCTTTCCCGTTGCACACTCCCACGATGCCTCCTGCTTCCGCGCTTCCCTTTTGCGACACTTTCACGGTAATGGCTCCTTCGTTTCGGCAACTGTTTACAGTCCCTTTCGTACTGCCCACGATGCCACCTATAGTGAGTTCGCCCCGGTGGTCATCGAAGGTGATTTTTCCAAGGAAGCGGCAAGCCGCGATGGTTGTGTAGGTTGCCGCTTCACCGACGATTCCACCGACCGTGGCTGTGGAATTTAGTCCTGCGGAAGCCAGCTCGCAGGTTTCATCTAATGTCAGGTTGTAAACTGTTCCTCTCGTATAATCTCTGGCATAACCTTTGAGCGTAGCAATGAATCCTGAATTCCCGTAGATATTTTGTACGTGTATGCCGGACAGGGTATGGCCGTTACCATCGAAGAAGCCAGTGAATTCCTCTATGGGAACCCAATAATGCGCTTCCATATCCAAGTCGTTGTCCAAAATAATGCGGCTTGCAGGAAATGTCCTGCCTTGACTAGATAAGTATGATAGTCCTGCCAGTTGTTCTGCTGTGGAAATATGGTATTCCGGCCGGTTGTTACCGTCCCACCATGATGTGTCGTAATTGCCTTCGTCCGTCCAGTTTCCGGTTTGTGCCCACATCATGCCGACAGACAAACAGCAGGTACACAGCGTCCATAATTTTTTCATGGTTTTTATTTTTGAAGTAAATACTATTCCTTTTTCTTCAGTTCCGCGTCAAACTGCCGGATGGCGGCCATACCCTCGTTGCAGGCGCACGGACCGCTGATGCAACCGCCCGGGCAAGCCATCACTTCAATCATGCGCGTAGGGCATTTGCCCGTTTTGGCGTACGCCCGTAGCGCGGCAATGTTTTTCTTGTTCAGGTCAGCTATCAGTGTACCTTGCAGTTCTGGGTCGCCTACCATGTTTTTTACGGCCGTGAACACACCGCCGGTCTTGGCAAAGCCGTGCGCGTCATGTCCGGCATGTTCTTCGGGCGTAAAGTCCTCACATGCCGCCATGTCTATTTCCATACCTTCAATGACGGCATCCAGTTCACGGAACGTCCATACGAAGTCTACGTTGGGATTCTCGCGTCCTTCCGCCTTTTTGGAAGCACAGGGGGCGATGAACACCGTCTGGGCTTCCGGATGTTTTTTGCGGGCATATTCCGCTACGTAGTACATGGGAGAACCCGTAGAAGACACGTAAGGCATGATTTCGGGGATGTGTTTCCGCGCCAACTGTACGTAAGCCGAGCAACAACTGGTGGTCATGAACGCAGCTCCGCTTTCCAATTTCTCTTTGAATTCTTCCGCTTCCCGCCGTATGGTTTCTTCGGCGCCGTATGCCACTTCGAGTACGTCGCTGAAACCGATGGCTTTCAATGCACCGAATACTTTCTCTACCGGCTGTTTGAATTGGGCCAGCACGGAGGGGGCCACCATAGCCACTACTTGTCGTCCTTCCTTGATGCGGTTCAGCACATCGAATACGGCACATTGGTCGAATATGGCACCGAACGGACAAGCGTTCAGGCATTTGCCGCAATAGATACATTTTTCCGGGTCGATATGCTCTACGCCGTATTCGTCTTTGGAAATGGCTTTCACGGGACAAGCCTCTTCGCACGGCACAGGAATGTACACGATAGCGTGGTAAGGACATACCTGATGGCACCGGCCGCAACTGATACATTTTTCGTGGTCGATGTAGGCTTTCCCTTCGCTGTCGTAGTGAATGGCATCTTTCGGACAGTTGTTGTAGCAAGGCCGCGCGGCACAGCCGCGGCACAGGTTCGTCACCTCGTAGTTGATTTTCACGCACGAAGAGCACGCTTCGTCCATTACGCTGAGGATACTTTTCTCCGAATCGATTTCTTTTCGTTCCATCATGCGGGCGGCGTAGGTAGACAGACGTTCGGTTTCGTCGGTTTCATCCGTCATGTCAAAGCCCATCATGGCCATGGTCTTGTATTTTGTCACTGCACGTTCTTTATACACGCAGCAACGCCCCAACGGTTTTTGCTTGCGTGGATGCAGTTCCACAGGCAGCCGGTCTACTTTTTCCAATAACTCGTTTTCTTTCCACATTTTCACCAAACGCGCCAATAATTGGTAGCGGATGAACATGATGTTGTTTTTATATGCCATCGTTTATGATTATTTATTTTTGATTATTGGACAAATCTACGAAAAAAAAGGCAATCTTTTGTATCTTTGTGTTAATTTTATGGCAGAATGTTTCAATAATATTTCAGAAAGCGGTTTTTCAGCCCTGTTGGATGTACTTTTGGCTGGAAAAAGTCCCGGTAGGGAAGGTTGGAGATTGTTACTTGCCGGTTTGGACGACGGGCAGGATGAGTCTCTTCGTGCCCTTGCGGCAGAGGCTGCCCGGAAGCGTTTCGGGAACGGGATATTCATTCGCGGACTCGTTGAAATCTCTTCGTGGTGTCGCAACAACTGTTATTATTGCGGGCTTCGCCGTTCCAACCGTTTCGCCTCGCGCTACCGTTTGTCTCAGGAGCAAATACTCGATTGTTGCCGGGAGGGGGCACGGCTCGGCTTCGGGACTTTTGTCTTGCAGGGCGGAGAAGATGGGGAACAAGATGAGGATTGGATAGAAGAATTGGTGGGCAAGCTCCGCGCGGAGTTCCCCAGACATGCCATCACGCTGTCTGTGGGGGAACGCGACGGGGAGGTGTACCGCCGCTGGCGTGATGCAGGGGCGGATCGTTACCTGCTTCGCCACGAAACACGGAATGAGGCGCATTATGCCCTTTTGCATCCACGTGAGATGGACGGTGCACGGCGTCGGGAATGCTTGCGGACGCTGAAAGCTTTGGGGTATCAGACTGGAGCCGGCATGATGGTGGGGTCGCCCGGTCAGACATGGGATTGCTTGTTGGACGACATCGCTTTTTTGGAAGAATTGGAACCGGAAATGATAGGCATGGGTCCTTTCGTTCCGGCTGCCCATACGCCTTTTGCCCGTCATCCGGCAGGGTCGGTGCCTTTGACGCTCCGCCTGATTGCATTGATGAGGCTGCGCTTTCCGGAGGCATTGATTCCGGCCACCACGGCTTTGGCTACGTTAGACGCACACGGGCGTGAGGCCGGTATCTTGGCAGGGGCAAACGTGGTGATGCCTAACTTGTCCCCTTTGGCTGTGAGGGGGCAATACAGTATTTACGACCATAAAGCGTCCGGAGGGAGCGAGGCAGCCGAAGGGTTGCACCGTCTGGAGCAGGATTTGAAAAAAATAGGCTACCACATCTCATACGGTCGCGGAGACAGTCCGGGACATGGGGGAGGAAAGTAGCTGTAGAACGATTAGATATGAAGATAATGTATGATGTGAAATCGGAACGCGCCGAAGAGTTTATCTCCGACGCGGAGATACGTGAGATAATGGCATACGCCGAGGCGCATAAGGACGACCGTCCGCTCATCGTGTCCATATTGGAGAAAGCACGCCTTTGCAAAGGGCTTACCCATCGCGAGGCTGCCGTGCTGTTGGCTTCCGGGCAGCAGGACCTGACGGAAGAGATGTTTGCCTTGGCACGCGACATCAAACAGCGTTTTTATGGCAACCGCATCGTGATGTTCGCCCCGTTGTACCTTTCCAATTATTGTGTGAACGGTTGCGTGTATTGCCCGTACCATGCCAAGAACAAGACGATCCGGCGGCGTAAGCTGACGCAGGAGGAAATCCGCAGGGAAGTCATCGCCTTGCAGGACATGGGACACAAGCGGTTGGCTTTGGAGACCGGCGAAGACCCGCGTAACAACCCTATCGAATATGTGTTGGAGAGCATTCGTACGATTTACGGCATCAAGCATAAGAACGGGGCCATCCGGCGCGTGAATGTGAACATTGCCGCCACGACGGTGGAGAACTACCGTCGCTTGAAGGACGCGGGCATCGGTACGTATATTCTTTTTCAGGAGACGTATAACCGGACGAATTATGAGGCACTTCATCCTACGGGACCGAAGAGCGACTATACTTACCACACCGAGGCCATGGACCGTGCCATGACGGGCGGTATCGACGATGTGGGTATCGGCGTGTTGTTCGGGTTGGAGACCTACCGTTACGACTTCATCGGTTTGCTGATGCATGCCGAGCATCTGGAAGCCCGTTTCGGGGTCGGGCCGCACACCATCAGCGTGCCGCGCCTGTGCCCGGCCGACGACATAGACACGGCGGATTTCAAGAACTGTGTGCCGGACGAGATTTTCCATAAAATTGTGGCGGTGCTCCGTATTGCCGTACCTTATACGGGAATGATCGTGTCCACGCGCGAGACGCCTGCCAGTCGGGAGAAGGTATTGGAATTGGGCGTGTCGCAGTTGAGCGGCGGTTCCCGTACCAGCGTGGGAGGATATGTGCAAGAAGAGACGGAGGAGAACTCCGCCCAGTTCGACGTGTCCGACCGCCGTTCGTTGGACGAGGTGGTGGGATGGCTGCTCGATTTGGGCTACTTGCCCAGTTTTTGCACGGCCTGCTACCGTGAGGGGCGTACGGGCGACCGTTTCATGTCGTTGGTGAAGAAGGGACAGATTGCCAACTGTTGCCTGCCCAATGCCTTGCTGACCCTGAAAGAGTATTTGAATGATTATGCGTCGCCTGCCACCCGTGCGAAAGGAGAGGCCATGATTGCCCGTCTGTTGGAAACCGTGCCCGGCGGACGGGTTCGGGAGAATGCCCGCCGCTATTTGAAAGCCATAGAGGATGGCGGACGTGATTTCCGTTTTTAAAATGTAGGTAAGATACGTTATGATGAAAGAAGAAACTCCACGCGCCAACCGTTTCCATATCGGATTGTTCGGTCGCCGCAACAGCGGCAAGTCTTCGTTGGTGAATATGCTGACGGGGCAGCAGGTTGCCGTAGTGTCCGATGTGCCGGGCACGACGACGGATGTGGTATTGAAGAACATTGAATTGCCGGGTGTCGGGGCTTCCGTCTTGGTCGACACGGCCGGTTATGACGACGAAGGGGAATTGGGCGGACTGCGTGTGAGGCAGACCGTCAATGCTGCCCGCAGGGTGGATTTGGCTTTGATCATCGTGTCGGGTTTGCCGGACGGGGCTGAGAAGGAAAAGGCTTGGGCGGAACGTTTCCGGGCGGACGACATTCCCGTTCTGTATATATATAATAAGGTGGACGAAGATGGCGGAAGCCATGCCGATGCTTGGCGCATGACGTTGGGGGCGACGGAGGTGGTATCGGTTTCGGCGCGTACGGGCGAAGGCCGTGACCGTTTGCTGTCTGCGATGGCCGAGGTGTATCGCCGTACGGATGAGGTGGAGGAGTTGACGGGAAACTTGGCGGGCGAGGGCGATACCGTAGTGTTGGTCATGCCGCAAGACATCCAGGCACCCAAGGGACGGTTAATCCTGCCACAGGTGCAGACCTTGCGCAACTTGTTGGACAAACGTTGTACGGCTTTGTGCTGTACGGCCGACCGTTTGTCGGCCACGTTGTCCGTCTTGTCATCGCCCCCGTCCCTGATTATCACGGACTCGCAAGTATTTCCTACGGTGGAGGCCCTTTGCCCGCCGCAAACGCGGCTGACTTCTTTTTCCGTTTTGTTTGCCCGCCAGAAGGGGGACATCCGGCAGTTCCTGCAGGGGGCGGAGGCGTTGTGCGCTTTGCGTCCTGATGCCCACGTGCTGATAGCGGAGGCTTGCACCCACGTGCCGCAACATGAAGATATAGGACGCGTGAAGCTTCCTCGTTTGTTGCGTCGTAAGTTCGGCGAGGCTTTGCACATTGACATCGTGTCCGGTAATGACTTTCCCGAAGACTTGTCCGCTTACGATTTGGTCATCCATTGTGGGGCGTGCATGTTTACGCGCCGCCATGTGCTGAACCGTTTGAGGCGGGCACGTGCCTGCGGTGTGCCTGTGACCAATTATGGAGTAGCCATAGCGGCTTTGACCGGTATCTTGGACAAGGTGGCGGTGCCGGAGTAGGGGGATTGGAAACCGGTTCGTGGAGGTCTTCAGATTGCCCGGCTTAAAGAGCGTTTTCAATCTCCTGAGATTGATTTTTCGTTCGGCTGAGATTGATTTTTCGTTTGGCGCACAAATTTTAGGGGCTTTCCTGAAGGTTCGGAATTAAGGTTTAGTTGCTTTATTTTTAATTGGTTGAATGATTTTAGGAAAGAACAGCGGTTTTCGGCCTGAATGAAGGGAAGTGTTTCCGGGAACCTTCCCTATGGGGCGTGTAGGATGACCTTATTTTCCGATGCAGGACGTTGCCCGTCCTCTTATTTTCTGTTGCAGAAGCCGTGTTGTTTACTTTTTTTGTGTTATCTTTGCCCCACATTTCGGCCATGCCGGAAAGGAAGACACTCAGACGGGATATAAAGAGGAAAAAGATATGCAACAACTCAAGGAGCGCATTTTGCGCGATGGAAAATGTTTCGAAGGAGAAATAATGAAAGTGGAAAATTTCATAAACCATCAGATGGATCACATACTGATGAAGTCCATGGCCGTGGAATTCGTGCGCCGTTTCGCGTCGCGCGACATCAACAAGATACTGACGATAGAAGCCAGTGGCATAGCTCCGGCCATCATGGTGGGCTACCTCTTGGAACTTCCGGTGGTCTTTGCCAAGAAGAAGAAACCGAGTACGATGGAAAACATGCTGGTGACGAAAGTCTTTTCGTTTACTAAAAACAATACGTACGATGTATGCGTGTGCAAGGATTATTTGCAGCCGGGCGACAAGGTGCTTTTCATAGATGATTTTCTGGCCAATGGCAATGCGGCCAAGGGCGTGATGGATTTGGTGCGTCAGTCTGGAGCCGAACTTGCCGGCATGGGTTTCCTCATTGAGAAGGCTTTCCAGCATGGCGGTGATTATTTGCGTGCACAAGGCATTCATGTGGAGTCGTTGGCGGTAATCGAAAGTTTGGAGGGATGCCGCATAACTTTGAAAGAATAACGTTATACGCTCTTGTGGTTTTAAACGTAATACCCTCGGAAGTTCAACCGAAAACTTCCGAGGGTATTACGTTTGTAAGGTGTATTTACGGATGCCAAGGTTTGGCCGGGTCTTTCAAGGCAAGAGCCCGCCTGTCCTTTGTGAATTGACTGATGTAGAGCATGAAAAGGATGGCGGCCACAGTGCATCCTATGATGTCGAACAGCCCCCAATTCCTGCCATATATATTATAATGTATGGCCGACCACGGAGTGTATATATATAAGGTGTTGACAGCAATGAGCAGCAATCGTACCTCTGTTTTCTATTCCTGCACTTGAATTTATAAGTTCAGTTATAGTTTGTGGTCCCTCTGTAGTCTGAAGTGCAATCCTAAAACCAAATTCAAGAACAACATCTGCACTGTCAGGATTTGAGATAATGTCAGATGGCGTATAAAGTATATCCTCCGCAATCCCTTTAAGCGAATTGACAGCCATATATGCTCTTATGTTCTCTATCTCAGTCTCTTTATAATATGTAATATATATATTGTAGAACTTGCTGTCATCCGATGCTACAGGTGCAATATAAAAATGTGGTTTTTCACTTTCTTTTGCTTTTTCCTTGTTTTCAGCTATAACCTGTTCTGCATCTTTATCTTATTTGTTTTTAGTTGTCTTTAAAAACTTATCGAGTTTCTCTATCAACGCTGCCGGATCTTCGTCAGGATCAGCACCATCTTTTATCTTTTCCAGTTCTTCTGTTATAAAGTCCGATACTTCAAGTACATCATCAACAAGCTCGTCATGTGGTACATCATC
>ENA-USUM01002049-USUM01002049.1-human-gut-metagenome-genome-assembly--contig:-NODE-2049-length-12304-cov-9.661569_pt1 | contig 12304 bp, 8 predicted proteins | sample MGYA00250063_ERZ773402 | MGnify/ENA primary metagenome ERZ773402 (study PRJEB29103, sample SAMN06112030) | human gut metagenome | biome: human gut; feature: ankylosing spondylitis patient; material...
TCCTTTACTGCTCCCCACTACCTTGGGAAGTATTTTGTGAGCTTTTACGGCTGTCGATATCCAGGCTGCCGTTTTACAAAAAATGATCGGGGGATTATTGGTGGTGATGTTTTTTATGATTTTGCTGGATCCCAATACCTGGGTGAAATCTAATATTGAAAAAGCAAAAGCCCGGCATCCCTGGGTACGTTTTTTGATATTTTTGGGGATCGGCTTCTATGGCGGTTTTATACAAATCGGTGTCGGCTTTTTTATGCTGGGTGGTTTGGTATTGGGATGTGGCTACGATTTGCTCAAGGCAAATGCTTTGAAAGTATTGCTTATCTTGATCTATACTTTCGGGGCACTCGTTATTTTTATCTGGTATGATTTGGTAGATTGGCGTACCGGTTTGATTCTGGCTTGCGGTAACATGGCGGGAGCCTGGATCGGGACCCGGTTGAGTGTGAAATGGGGAGCGAAGTACATACGTTATATTTTATTGATTGCATTAATAATGGTCGCTCTAAAACTTTTCGGAATATTTTGATTATTTTTTCATCTTTTGTCATCCTTTTGCTTCTTTCACCGGTTTTAATAGAAAATGAAGAAAAGATGACCTCTAAAAAATATACTCCTCAGGAAATTGCCCGTTTGATTTTGCTTTGTTGGCACGGAGAAGCAGATAAACAGCAAATGACCGAACTGGAAGAATGGTTGGAAGAGAGTGCAGACAACCGCTCGTTTTATGAAAGCCTCGGGGCCCGTTCATATCAAGGAACAGAATGGCAAGAATATATGAAATACGACTCCCGGAAAGATTGGAAACGGGTGAAAGTAGCGATGAAACGGAGGAAGCGTGTTCCTTTCCGGTATTTATTGCCGTATGCTGCATTGGTACTGATAGCGATAGGGCTTGCCTGGATGATAAAATATAAAAATACCGGAAAATCTGAGCAGCCTGTCTCGATGGGTGAAACTATTCGTCCAGGTAGTTCAAAAGCGCAGTTGGTCTTACCGGATGGACGTCGCGTGGATTTAGAAGTGGATAGGGGATGCCAGCAATTGAAAGGCGAGAATTTTGTAAATGATGGAAAACAACTGGTTTATCATGAACAGGAAAACGGTAAAAGGATACAATGGCATACTTTGTCGGTACCCCGTGGAGGAGAATACAAATTGGTTTTGGCCGACGGTACCCGGGTGTGGTTGAATGCTGCATCGGAATTGATGTATCCGGACCATTTTTCAGCAGATCAGCGGAAAGTGGTGTTAAAGGGGGAAGCTTACTTCGAAGTGACGAAAGATGTGAAGCGACCTTTTTCAGTCGTTTTGGGGGATATGGAAGTAAAGGTACTGGGTACTTCGTTTAATGTGTCGGCTTACCCCGGCGTTAAGCGTCAGACGACTTTGATAGAAGGGCAGGTGGCGGTCAATTGGCACCGGCAGCAGGTTGTCATCAGGCCCGGCCAACAGGCCGCCGAAACGGATGAAGGACTGCGGGTGGCTTCTGTGAATGTCATGAATTATGTCGGTTGGAAGGAGCACCGTTTTGTATATGAAAATAAATTATTAGGGGAGGTATTGGAAGACCTGGAACGCTGGTATGATGTCGAAGTGTTCGTCATGCACGATGAAATCCGGAATTTACATTTGACAGCTAATTTACCGAAATACGAAAATATGGATAAGGTGTTGGAAATCATTGAATATGCGGCTTGTGTGAAATTTGAAGTAAAAGGCCGGACGGTTGTGGTGAGACGGGATTGACTCAAGAAAAACAGGAAAGCGCGCTAACACTTTCCTGTTGATAATAAATAACGCCCTTTTGGCGAAGGGTCATTATTCACTTAATTAAAACACGACAAATCTATGAAAAAAAATCAAGAATCCGATGTCGGAAAAGCTTCCGGTGTAGTTTGGAAAATGTGGTTGACTATGAAATTGCTGTTTTGTTTCCTTCTGATAGGATTTTCTACTGTCTATGGCAATGCTTTTTCACAAGTAAAAATCAGTATTTCGGTAAACGAGGTTTCCTTGCAGGAAGTGTTTGAAAAACTGACTGAACAGACGGGGTATCATTTTGTGTACAGTAATGAAATGTTACAACGGACCGGAAAGGTAAGTGTAGATATGCAAGATTGTGATCTTGGACAGATTATGGCTGTATGCCTGAAAAATACAGGTTTATGGTATCGGTTGGAAGACAATATCATTGTGATTTCTCCGAAATTCAGGCAACCTGATGTTCCTCAGAAAAAAATCACCCTTACCGGGAATGTAAAAGACAAAGAGGGACGTCCGTTGCCGGGAGTAACCATTCTGCTGAAAGGTTCTGCCGTGGGAGTGGTGAGTGATGTGGATGGAAATTTCACTCTGACAGTGCCGGAGGAATCGGGACTGACGCTTGTATTTTCGTTTGTGGGGATGAAAACGCAAGAAGTAGTCTTAAGCGGTCAGCAAGTGTTACATATTGTCATGCTGGAAGATGTGTCTCAAATGGAAGAAGTTATCGTTACCGGTTACCAGGAAGTCAAGAAAGAGAAAATGACCGGGGCGGTAACCACCATCTCCTCCGAAAAACTTAGTGACCGTTACACTCCGAATCTTATCCAGAATCTTGAGGCTCGCGTTGCCGGTCTGTCGACCTACGGCGGCAAACCGATTATCCGCGGAACGGGTACGCTCTATGGCGAATCGGCTCCGTTGCTCGTTGTGGACGGTCTTCCGGTCGAAGGCTCTATCGAAGACCTCAATCCCTATGACATCGCTTCGGTGAACGTTCTGAAAGACGCTGCAGCGTCGGCTATCTACGGTGCGCGCGCCGCAAACGGAATCATTGTTGTAACAACCAAGAATGCCCGTAACAAAGGCAAGATCGACATTGACTTCCAGGCAAACATAACCTTGTATGAAAACAAGAATGTCGATTATCATGATAACTTCCTGATGAACGCCGAAGAACAGGTGGAACGCGCCAGCGAATACTATGACTATTATTTCAACCGCAAGTATGCCGACGATCCGAGTATGACCCGGGACAAAGTCATAGAGAATTTCGGAAAGAACATTACCGACGGCGCTCAGATAAACCCCGTGGCCTATGCCTGGTATCAGCACGCGGCGGGCAATATCGGTCGCTCCGAACTCGACAACATTCTCGCTGATTTGTCGAAAAACAACTTCGCACAGGATTTCGCCGACAACATCTATCGTCGCCAGGTCATGCAGCAGTATAACCTCTCGCTCCGTGGTAGTTCCGACAAGTTCCGCAACAACTTAGTGATAAACTATCGCACTGACAACATGGGCATCATAGAGCATAAGAGCAACTGGCTCAACGTTTACTACAAAGGTAGTTGCGACCTTGCAAAATGGCTCGTGGCCACATTCTCGGTAAACGGCGTATACGCCAATATAAAGCAGTATGGCAACGATTACAACGTTAATCTCGACCCGTTCTCCTATGCCCAGTATCAGTCGTTCTATAATGCCGACGGCTCCGTTAAGAAACTCTATTCATGGTACTGCGGCAATGAATACATGCCCCTTCAGGAAGGCATGGAAGATCTCGGATTCAACCTCGTTGACGAGCTTAGGGATAACCAGACAAAGACGCGCCGTCAGGAAATGCGCTACCATGGCGATCTTCTCTTTAAGATTATCCCCGGACTTACGGCTCAGACCCAGTTCGTATATGAAGTCAACTCTCAGAACGTCCAGCAACATGCGACACAGGAGAGTCACGCCGCACGCACAATCAAGAATGCGTACGCCAAAATGGATACAGAGAGCCACAAGCTCGTTTATATGACTCCCGAAACCGGTGGATTTCTTCAGACTACTCATACCAGCGGAAACTTTTGGACTGCCCGTGGCCAGCTGAACTACACCAACACTTTCGGCAAGCACGAGATTTCGGCTATCGCTGGTCTGGAATTCCGGGAGACGAAAACCAGTGGTGACAAATCGCTTGTTCTCGGATATGACGAACAGCTTCAAAGCAGTGCTACCCATACTGTTGATTTCGGAACTTTATCGCAGATGAGCAATTCGCCTTACTTTCAAATGAACGGCTCTCCTTTCCCGTGCAACCAGTTCGCGTTCACACCCTATCTTGAAAACGGAATGGGAATCGTGAAAGAAGTTCGCCATCGCTATGGTTCGGGTTATTTCAACGCAACCTACACCTATGATAACAAATATAACATTTTCGGTTCGTTTCGAAAAGACTATGCCGACATCTACGGTCTCGACGCCAAGTTCCGTGGCAGACCCCTGTGGTCGGTAGGTATAGGCTGGAACGCCCACAACGAGAGTTTCCTCCGCGACCTGTCCTGGATGGATTTCCTGAAACTCCGTTTCTCCTACGGTGTTACCGGTAATATCTATCAAGGTGCTACCTCTCACATGACGGCATCGTCGGGCGACATAAATTCAACGACCAATCTGCCTGTCGCCTCCATTTCATCGCCCGCCAATCCTGACTTGCGCTGGGAGCAGAACCGGACGACCAACGTCGGTCTCGACTACGGTTTTATGAGCTATCGTTTGCGTGGATCGCTCGACTATTACGTGAAGACCGGTAAGGATATTTTTGCCCCGATCACTCTTGACCCGACAACCGGTTTCTCATCGATGGTTGCCAACGTGGCCTCAATCCGGAACAATGGTATTGAGCTTGCCATCGGCTATGACTGGTTTGTTCCCGGAAACCGCCGTGGATTCAGCTGGACAACCAACCTCACCGTAACCTACAATAAGAACAAGGTTCTCGAAGTGGAGAATCCTGCCACTCGCGCCTATGATCTCGTCAGCTTACCTTATAAGACCGGTTATCCCGTAAATGCGCTATGGGCTTATCGTTTCGCTGGGATCGATGACCGGCCGGGTCTGGTGGGCCAGTCGATGTATTACGTTGAGAATGGCAACACATCGCACAACGCAAGTAGTGCTAGCGTCGACGTTCTTGAATTCGGTGGTCAGTCCGATCCGAAAGCGATCGTCGGAATGGATAATCAGCTGCGCTGGAATGGCTTGAGTCTCGGATTTCTCCTTGTCTACTACGGTGGCCACAAAATGTTCGCCCAGCCCAAATCGGAAGTGTTCGAATCGTCATGGGACAGTCCGCTGAACATTGTCTATCTCAATTCCTGGACTCCCGAAAACCATTCCGATGTTCCGGGTATCGGCGAATATGCCTCTACGTCACTGGGCAGTGAATGTCGTACGGCGACAAACTGTCTCTATGACGCTGATTTCCTGAAAATCCGTAATATAACTATCGGTTATGATCTTCCTGAGCACCTAACGGAAAAAGTCGGTATCAGTAAGATTTCACTCCGTTTTCAGATCAACGACCCGAAAGCCCTCTGGATTAAGAACAACGCCGGAATCGACCCCGAGACACTCGGAATCCGTAAACAGGCATCGTATATGTTCGGCGTGAACCTGAGTCTCTAACATTTAGTAATATTTAATTTTGACATGACAATGAAAACAAGATATATCGTAGGTCTTTTTCTGGTGGGAGCTTCGGTGCTTAGTTCCTGTTCCGATTTCACAGAAATCGACCAGAAAGGAATGAACCTTCTCTCCACCACTGACCAGCTCGAGATGCTTCTCAACCAGGAGTATAATATCAGAATTGCCGATATTCAGCGTGTATGCGGTTCGGTACAGTATTATCCCGGCAATGTAGGGACTGTTCTTGCCAATCCGGTTAAGACAACAACCCAGATCCTTCTGAAATACGACGAGGCGGGGCATGCTTTGGAACAGGTAGACCTGACTTCGAGCGACAGTTATTATGCAAATTGCTACAACTATATCGGAACAGTTGCCAATCCTATTCTGAGTCTTGTGGATGCCGCGACAGGTTCCGAAGAAAAGAAAACGGCACTAAAAGCCGAAGCTCTGACGATCCGCGCCTATTTCCACTGGCTCGCTGCCGTGAAGTTTACCAAAGCCTATGATCCGGCTACGGCTGACTCCGAGAAATCTATCGCATATGTTCTGGAAACACAGGATATCAAACAACCTACCGAACAGCTTACTCAGAAAGAGGTCTACGAATACATTCTCGCTGACCTCGATGCTGCGATCGAGCTGAACGCGCTTCCGCAGTCGGCTGTAAACCGAATGCGCTTCAACGCCGCATGTCCGCATGCGATCAAAGCTCATGTGCTGATGTATATGCAGCAGCCCGGCGAAGCTGCAAAAGAGGCACAGAAAGCGCTTGCGGTTAACAGCTCGGTATCAGACTATGCCAACTACTGCACCGAGGCACCGAGCAGTGCGGGAATTCTGGTAAAAACATTCGAGACGCCCCAACTGGCACTCGCCCAGGACTATTTCACCGATGCCGATATTGAGTTTTTCTCGTGGCTCACACCGCGCTACTATGAACGTTATGAAGAGAAAAACATTCAGAAAGATTGGTTCGCCACCTATCACACCGTGATGTGGATGGGGAGCTGGGAGACGACCTCTCAGATGGTAATAGGAAGCTTGGAAGGTATGTTTGGGGTTACCGAAGGTTCCATGAGCTACGGAGTACAAGGAAATGGCCGTGTCGGACGAATAAATCTGAGCGTGCCGCAGATGTATCTGATTCTCGCCGAGAATGCCATCGACAACAACCTGATCGACGACGCAATGGACTATCTCGACAAAATCCGCGTGGGCCGCTTCTTCCCGGAAGACTATCATGCGCTGAAAGGCTCGGTGACGACAAAAACCGAAGCCATCGGGATGCTCAGGAAAGTTGCCCATGGCGAGAATGTGTTCAACATTTATGACTTTATTACTCTTAAACGCTGGACACTGCTCGATGACTACAAAGAGGATATCAGTTGGACATACTCGGGCACAACCTACACCCTGAAGCCGGAATCAACCATCTGGGTGTTCCCGTTCCCGAAGAATCTGATGGAAAAGAACGGTAATTTCGAACACAATTATCCGGTTACCCAGAACTGATGATCGATCGGTTCGGATCTATAGGACCCACAACCGTGTCTGACAGAATATCGGGGTTGTGCCAGTTTTTGACACACCCCCGGAAAATCAATTAAATCAAATGAAAGCACAAAAAATCATTCTTCTTGCAGGTGTAACGGCCTTGTTCTGTGCCTGCAACTCAAAGCCGGCCGGCCATTTCTGCGTAAGCGGCAAAATTTCCGATGCCGACGGCCGGGAAATCTATCTTTACAGAATTTCAGCCAACCGTTCGACTGCAACGGTCGATACAGCCGTGATCGGGAACGGACGTTTTATTTTCGAAGGCATTCAGGAAACTCCAATCGGGGCGACCCTTATGATGGGCGACCCACGGAACTGGGAGAACAAAACTCGCGTGGGTCTTTTTGTGGAACCGGGTGAAATCGTCGTTTCAGGGCTTATGGTTTCGGACTTCTCCAATGTCGCCATAACCGGTTCGCCGACGACCGACGAACAAAAAGCATATGAAAACTCACTCCAACCGTTCACGGAACAGATGACCCGTCTTCATGAGTCGATAAAAGTCGATCCGGACAATGCCACCCTGCGTGATTCGCTCGAGATCCTCAGGGAAAGTATGCAGCAAACAAGCATTGACTTTATCCGCAATAACGGCAAGTCGTTCGTAGCTCCTTCGGTTCTTATGCAGATTCAGGGAAACCTCGACTACCCGACGATGAAAGAACTCTATGACGCTCTTGCTCCCGAGGTTCAGTCCGAAGCTGCCGGGACTAAAAAAGAACTCGAAGCCCTCGAGGCCGTGCTGCCCGGGAAACCGGCTCCCGACCTGATCAATAAAAATCCCGAAGGCAAGGAAATAAAGCTGAGCGATCTGAAAGGCAAGGTTGTTCTGGTTGATTTCTGGGCCACCTGGTGCGGACCATGTGTTGCTTCGCTTCCCCACATTCAGGAACTCTACAACAAATACCATGACAAAGGATTTGAAGTTTTCTGCGTGGCCGACAACGATTCTTCTGAAGACGAATGGAAAAACTTCATCGCCGGGAGTAAAGTAGGCATGCAGAACTATCACCACATTTTGCGCGGACTTAAAACGCTCACGGATGAGAACGGCGAATTCGTTGGTTTCGACAGATCGAACGACCAAAGTGACAAGTATGCTGTCCACTATTTACCTACGAAATATCTGATCGCTGCTGACGGAACAATCATCGGCAAGATCGGGACCGACGAGGAGCTCGATTCAATCCTCGCCGAAATTTTTGCAGAATAATTTAATCTTCCGACCGGTAGGAAGAATTTTTAAACCAATAAAATCAAATGTAATGAAAAGACTTTTTTCACTGATTCTTGTCGGCATGCTGGCCGTTTCGGGATTGTCGGCAAAAGTAAAACTGAGCGTTCTTTACGTCGGCGGTACCGCCAACATGGATCCGATGCTCATGGCCCCCGGTAGTGTCGATTCCGTAGCGCTTGCGGCTTCGGTCAAAGAGCGCATGGCGCACTTCACTAAATTCCTGAAAAAGAACTTCACGAACGTGAAATTGATAGAAGGGAAGGACTACACTCCGGAAATGTCGGCCGCCTATGACGTTACGGTTTTCGACGGGCGAACCGTTCCCTTCAGGAAAGGCGACCGCATGAAAGGCGAGCGCGACAGCTATCTGCCCGAATCGTTCGACCGCGCCGCAGTCATGATCGGTCATATGAGCGAAGATCTCGGCCGCAGTCTCGGAAATAAAAACGACTGGTATTGCCTTTGTCTCGATAACTATGCTCTCGGCATGAAGAACGATCACCCGGTTTTCAACGGGCCGTTCAAAGTGGACATGACGACAGAGATGCACCCTACAGCCGCTCCTGCTCTTGAAGTCGCCGAAATGATGGGCGAATCGCTTCCGGAAGAAATGCCTATGCTGCTCATGCATTCCAAATGGACTGAAGAGGAGATTGCTTCGGGTAGCTGCCGCATCGGCATGGTGAGCCGTCCCGGCGGTTATCTCGACTCTCCCGACACGGAAGTGATTTCGGGCGGTCTCTGCGGAAAGAGCATCGATGCCGTTGCCATCGGCCGTCATGGGAATCTGTTTCACTTCGGTTTTGCTGCCGATCCCGAGCGTCTTACTCCTGCCGGACAGGCGATTCTGCTCAATTCCATTGTTTATGCATCGAAGTTCAACGGACAGAAACCCATTGCACGCAAAATGAAGGAAGGAATCGCCACCCGTGATCATTTGCCGATGACAAAATGGGCTTGCACACGCAAAGCGAACGACCGTATCAACGAACAAGAGCTGACGTTTCGCCAAATGATAGACAGCGTTCATGCTGTTGCAGTCGAAAAAAAAGCCAAAGGTGAGGAACTTACTATGTCTGAAGCCATGTATCTCGATATGTCGCAGATGCCTCCGGTAGTGAAAAAATCTTTCGGACAATATCTGAAGGAACGTAATCCGAAGCTCTATGAAGTGTTCGGAACCGATGAAGCTGCCTATGCGAACTATTACGACAAAAACGCTCCATATATGCGTCCCGACTTGCGCGGCTACGAACTTGTCATAGATCCGGAAGTGCGCGCTCTCGGGATTCCCAACAACGATATCCGTCTGCTCGACAAAGCGATAGAACTGATGGAACAAGGCGATCCCGACGGCAAGACTATCCTTGAACGCTACACGCTCAAGCGTTTCGCGACTCCTGCCGAGTGGCGCAACTGGCTTGACACCAATCGCCCGAAGATGTTCTTTACCGAAGCCGGTGGTTATCTTTGGCTCGTGAACGAAAAAGACGCCAATGACTATTCCGTTCTCGCCACCGAAACTGCTCCGGCGCAAGCCGCAGCCCCGGTTTCTGCGAACAATGACAATCTCGCAACCGATAAGGACAATCCCGTTGCACTTGCCGCACGTATCGACACCCGTGCCGACGGTAAAAAGGAATATGTACTGACCATGAAAATTCACCCCGGCTATCACATCTATGCCAGGCTCGATCCGGCAGATCCGTATATACTGACTACAATCGAAATGGAATATCCTGCAGGTGTCGAAGCCGACGGTGACATGATCATGCCTCCGTTTCAACCGACATCGAACGCAACGTCGTATTACGTCGATACGGTAGAATTCCGTCAGCCGCTTAAAGGCAACGGGAAGGGTGAGGTTGGCGCGAAAATCCGTTATCAGGCATGCGACCACTCGGAATGCAAACTCCCTGTAACGACAACCGTAAAAGTAACGCTATAACCGACCGATCAGACGAATAAGACCAATCAGTCTGATTAGCTCAATAATAAAAGAAAATGCAATGAAAAAGATTTTTTCACTGATCTTCGCCGGCGGGCTGACCATTTCGGGTTTGTCGGCACAAGAGAAGCTGAACGTCCTTTATGTAGGCGGTTCCGCTAATATAGAGACATTCGGAACGCGGGATCTTGATCCCGCCGCAGTTGCGGCTTCGGCAAAGGAACGCACTGCCGATTTCATCAAATTTCTCCGGCAGCACTTCACCAAAGTAACCGCTGTCGATGGCAAGAACTACAGTCCCGGCATGTCGGCCGCCGTTGATGTTACCATTTTCGACGGAATGCCTCCGGTTGTCAAGGAACGGGTGATGGAACGGGATGCCGAGGGGAATGTTACCCGCTATGAAGAAGCGGAATATCTGCCTTCCGACTTCAAATACCCTGCTCTGTGCATCGCTTCGTACAGCAAACAGCTCGGCAATGCCTTAGGTTCGAAGAACGATTGGATGTGTCTCTGTCTCGACAACTACGCCTATAACTGGAATAAATCGCATCCTATTTTTAACGGTCCGTTTAAGGTGAATCTCGAAACGGAAATGTATCCGACTCCGGAAAGCGCTGTTGAGTATGGCGAATTCTATGACTATGTTGCGCCGAAAGAACTCGAGATGTTTCGGGTATCGAAATATAGTTACAAAGACCCCGGACATAGAAATATCCGCATCGGAATGGTGAGTCGTCCGTGGGGGTATCTCGATTCGCCTGAGGCTGAAGTGATTTCCGGAGGAGTTTCGGCCAAGTCGATCGATGCCGTTGCAATTGGCCGCCACGGTAACATGTTTCACTGGGGGTTTGCCGCCGCTCCTGCTGATATGCTTCCAGCTGCCCGTGAAATTCTGGCTAATGCAATTGTCTATACCGCAAAAGCTTGTACACAGCCGATTATAGCACGCAAAATAAACGAAGTGTGTTTCACACGCCCGATGATTGCGGAAAGCAAGTTCTTGGTTTCTCAGAAAGGGTGGAAACACTATAACGAGATGAACCGTTCGTCGTATGAGAGCATGAAAGAGGGGGCGGCTGAAGCTGAAGCCAAGAAGGCTGCCGGACAGGAGCTCGACGAAGAGGACAAGATGTATCTTGAATATTTCTCGCATATGACTGAACCGGTTGACGTCACTTATGCCGAACATTTGAAACAGCATGCCAGACCGGGACTCTTCGAGCTTTTCGGAACCGATGAACAGAGCTATATGGACTACTATGACCGGAACGCTCCCTATTTCTACGGCGACCCGGCAAGTGATAAGCCATGGTTAGAGAAGATCGATCAGGAAGCGCGTGAACTCGGTATTGCCAACAACGACATCCGTTTGCTTGACACGGCTATCACCATGATGGAGAAAGGTGGAGACGAGGCGGTGACAGGGCGTATATTGGCCGAACGCTATACCCTTAAACGCTTCTCAACCCCGACACAGTGGCGACAGTGGTTCGACAAAAACCGCAACAATATGTTTTTTACCGAAGCCGGTGGCTTTAAATGGCTTGTCAATACCTATGAACCCGGCGAAAACGACTATTCTGTAATTAAAGAATAAAAATAACCCATTTTCTGGAACAGGTTGTGACTTGGCGAATCTGAAAGGAAAATATGTGCTGTTGGATTTCTGGGGGTCTTGGTGTGGCCCTTGCAGGGCTTCCCATCCCCATCTGAAAGCGTTACAGGCTCATTATGGGCCGCAAGGGCTTGAAGTGATCAATATTGCCCAGGAAAACGGAGCCGATGCCCGGAAAATTTGGCTGAAGGCTGTTGAGGAGGATCAGATGACCTGGACCCAGATTTTGAATAACGAGGACCGGGAGGTTTGTGATGTGGTAAAACTTTATGGGATTACCGCTTTCCCGACAAAGGTACTTATCGATCCGGAAGGAAAAATTATCGTGAAGACGGTACTATGCTGGCATCTGATGTGGCTGCTCTTGGCGGTCAGGCAACAAGCTATATGGTAGTTCCTGAATATCACGTCGTTGAACTGCACCGGCTATACATAATACCATGATGACCACATTTACATATACGTCCGACTGGAACTGCATCAGGTTGTCCGTATAGAT
>ENA-USUM01002056-USUM01002056.1-human-gut-metagenome-genome-assembly--contig:-NODE-2056-length-12288-cov-10.254688_pt1 | contig 12288 bp, 7 predicted proteins | sample MGYA00250063_ERZ773402 | MGnify/ENA primary metagenome ERZ773402 (study PRJEB29103, sample SAMN06112030) | human gut metagenome | biome: human gut; feature: ankylosing spondylitis patient; material...
GCTCCGTGAGGTCGGAAATACAGTGGACTATTCGTTTCCGGTGGAGCGGAAAGAGTTTCTTTTCGTTGCATGAATGAGCGTTCTTTTCTGGAATTTCATATGGCGAGAAGCCACATCGAGATGCAGCGCAGCGGAATCGAGATGGGGCTCTGAATAGTCTGGTTAGAAAAGGAGCGGGCTAGTGGAAGAGAAGAAGAAAGAGATCCGGATTTCCGTGCGGAATCTGGTGGAGTTTATTCTGCGCAGCGGGGATCTGGACAACTCGTCGGGAGGTTTTGGCGAGCGCGATGCCATGCAGGCGGGAACGCGGGTGCATCAGCAGATTCAGAAAAAACGGGGCGCCGATTACCGTGCGGAGGTTCCGCTGGTTCACGAAAAAGAATATGAGCATTTCATCCTGCGCGTCGAGGGAAGAGCGGACGGCATGTACGAGGACGGAACCACGACCGTGATCGAGGAGATCAAGGGAACGTACCGTGACCTCGAAACGATGGAAGAGCCGGTTCTGGTACATCTGGCACAGGCGAAGTGCTACGCTTACATCTACGGCCTTCAGAACCGCAAAGAGGAGATGGGCGTGCTGATGACGTACACCCTGCTCTCCTCCGAGGAGGAAGGCCTTCTGCGCCCGCTCACCAAAGAAGAGGTAAAGCCGGAGCACTCCAACTGGCGCATCCGCCATTTTCTGCAGACGTACAAGCTCCCGGAACTGGAGCAGTGGTTCGATGAGCTACTCGACGCCTGGTTTATCTGGGCGGAATTCCAGTACCAGTGGCAGAAAGCGCGAGATGCCTCAATGCAGCACCTCGAATTCCCCTTCCCGTACCGGAAAGGCCAGCGGGAACTGGTGAGCGGCGTCTACCGTACCATTCTGCGGAAAAAAGAACTCTTCGTCCAGGCGCCGACCGGCATCGGAAAAACAATGTCCACGGTCTTTCCGGCCATCCGCGCGATCGGAGAGGGCTGCGGCGACCGTCTTTTTTATCTGACTGCGAAAACCATCACCCGTACCGTGGCAGAGGAGGCGGTCTCCATTCTAAAAGAGAAGGGACTGCAGTTCAAAGCAATCACGCTGACCGCAAAAGAAAAAATGTGCATCCTCGATGAGCCCGAATGCGATCCGATCCACTGCCCGCGCGCGAAAGGTCATTTTGACCGGATCAACGCGGCGGTGTACGAGATGCTGACGGAATGCGATTCCTACACAAGAGAGGAAGTCCTGCGCCAGGCGGAAAAATGGAACGTCTGCCCGCACGAGCTCCAGTTTGATGTGGCTTCGTGGGTGGACGGCGTGATCTGCGATTACAACTATGCGTTTGATCCGACCTCGAAATTAAAACGCTTTTTCGCAGAAGGAACGAAGGGTGACTACATCTTTCTGATCGACGAGGCGCACAACCTGGTCGAGCGGGGCCGCGATATGTTCAGTGCCACGCTCGTCAAAGAGGAGATTTTAAAGGTCCGCCAGCTCCTCCGCCCGTATGCACCGGGCAAAAAGCTCGAGAAGGCGCTGAATCGCTGCAATCACCAGATGCTCGTCTACAAAAGAGAGTGCGATTCCTGCACGGAGCTGGAAAGCGTATCGACGTTTCTTATGATGGTCAATCAGCTGCTGGAAGAACTGGCGGGCTGGCTGGAAGCGCATAAGACAAGCGAAATCCGGAAGCAGGTTCTGGAATTTTACTTTAACTTGCGAAATTTTTCCGAGATTTACAATTTAGTGGATGAAAATTATCTGATCTACACGAGTTATCTCGATAACGGCGATTTTGCACTGCGCCTGTTCTGCGTCAACCCGGCGGAGAATCTGCAGCAGTGTATCAACCAGGGGCGGTCGGCCGTCTTCTTTTCCGCGACGCTGCTGCCGGTGCAGTATTATAAGAAGATGTTCAGCACGAATACGGACGATTACGCGATTTACGTGGAGTCCCCGTTTGATCCCACGAAGCGGTGTCTGGCGATCGGAAGCGAGGTCAGCACGAAGTATCAGCGGAGAAACCGCGCAGAGTTTGAGAAGATCGCCGCCTATCTGAACGAGATGATCCAGAGCCGGAAGGGCAACTATATGGCGTTCTTCCCGTCATACCGCCTGATGCAGGATGTCTATGCGGTCTATGAGGAACTGTATGCAGAGGAAAACGTGACCTGCCTGATCCAGGAGTCGGCGATGCGGGAGCAGGAGAGAGAAGAGTTTCTGGAAGCGTTTGCGAAAGACAACGAGAAAACGCTGGTGGGATTCTGTATCATGGGAGGCATTTTCTCGGAGGGAATTGATCTGGACGGGGAAAAGCTGATCGGCGCGGCCGTTGTGGGAGCCGGAATCCCGCAGGTGGGGCCGGAGAGAGAACTTTTAAAGCAATATTTCGACCGCAGCGGAGAGAACGGTTTCGACTACGCGTACCGCTATCCCGGCATGAATAAAGTATTGCAGGCGGCAGGGCGCGTGATCCGTACGACGGAGGACACGGGTGTGATTCTGTTGCTCGACGAGCGGTTCCGAAACCGGGAGTACCGCGAGCTGTTCCCAAGAGAGTGGGAGGACTGCCGGATTGTGCAGCGCAGCAGCCTCCCGGAGGTAATCCATTCGTTTTGGGAGAGGGTGGATTGTGAGAGCGGATCAAAAGCCGGGCAGCAGGAAATGAAATCTCGGTACAGCGCTGAACGTTACGTGTGATCCGCGCGGTTCCGGTATTCGCTCGGCGAGCAGCCCATCTGCTGCCGGAAAATTTTAGAAAAATAGGCAGGACTGGAAAATCCGGTCTGTTCCGCTACGGAAGTGATACTGGCCTGGCGCTCGAGAAGGAGCGGCAGGCTTTTTTCAATACGGTAATCGAGAAGATAGTCAAACAGGGATTCGTTCATGCATTTCTTGAAAAAACGGCAGCATTCACTGCGGCAGATGTGGATCTGTGCGGCGAGATCCTCGAGCGTCAGATGCTCCATATAATGGCGGTGGATGTAGTCGAGCAGAATGCGGAGCCGCTCAACATCACGCGCTGCCGCCGTGTTCTGGGATTCACCGGAAAACGATGCGTGGCGGTAAATCTCAATCCAGATCGACAGCAGAAGCTCCTGGATTTCCATCTCAAACGCGGACGGCTGCGAAAGCGAGAGGTCGTAGATGCGGTGCATACAGGCAAGTACCTGGTTCTGCCAGTCGATCTCCGGCGAAAAGACGATGGAGGCGAGCTGCATATCCGTCAGCACCGGTTCGACGTAGCGCGTCTGGATCATACTGTTTGAAAAACCATAGAGAAAGCGCGGGGCGAACGTGGTTGAAATATAGACGCAGTCCATCCCGTCGATCATGTGGCCGCTGTGAAGCGCATTCGTGTTGCAGAAAATGCCGTCCCCTTCTTTTAAGACATACGATTTGCCGTTGACCTGATATCCGATCTGCCCCGAGAGGACAAACGTCAGCTCAATTTCCGGGTGCCAGTGCCAGGAAAAGGAGCCGCGCTCGTAGCGGGAGAGCTGTTCGTAACTGATGTTGACAGGAAATTCATAGCTGCCGTGGGCCTTCAGCTCACGGTTTTCTTTATCCATGCGGATCTGCATGAAACGTACCTCCAATCCATAAAATCCGTTAAAAATCATACGATAAGTAAAGTATGCGGCAAAAAGGGAAAAAAAACAAGAAAAAATCGAAGATCACCTCAATATAATTATCGCTTGCCCCAATATTGTTGTTGCAGATGGGCGTACGGCTCACTATAATGATACTTAAGAAGATAAGAAAAAACACACAAACACACAATACACACACAACACACAAAACGAAACCATGAAAACAACACACCAAAAAGAAAAGGAGACAACAAAATGAAACAGCAGGTACTGGATTGTTTTGCAAAACTGTTCGGGGGAGAGGGCGACATCCGCACCTACTTCGCACCTGGACGTGTGAACCTGATCGGTGAGCACACCGATTACAACGGAGGCCACGTATTTCCATGCGCACTGACCATCGGAACCTACATGGCAGCAAGAAAACGTGACGACAGAAAGCTTCGTTTTTACTCTATGAACTTTGAAAAACTCGGCGTGGTAGAATCTTCCCTTGATGAATTTCAGATGGGCAAAGAAGGCAACTGGACCGCATATCCGAAGGGAATGATGTGGGCATTTTGCCAGAAGGGCTTCCCGGTAGAGCAGGGCTTCGATATCGTGCTCTACGGAAACATTCCGAACGGCTCCGGCCTTTCCTCTTCCGCATCCGTTGAGACCGTAACCGGCGTAATGCTGCGTGACATGTTCGGCTACGACACCATCTCCATGATCGGCATCGCTCTGTACGGCCAGTTCTCCGAGAACAACTACAACGGCGTCAACTGCGGTATCATGGATCAGTTCGCCATCGCCATGGGCAAAAAGGACTGTGCGATCTTCCTTGACACCAGCGATCTGAAATATGAGTACGCACCGGTTAAACTGGAAGGCGCAAGAATTGTCATCTCCTGCAGCAACAAGAAACGCGGCCTTGGCGACTCCAAATACAACGAGCGCCGCAGCGAGTGCGAGACTGCTCTGGCTGAGATTCAGAAAGTCAAAGACATCAAGAGCCTTGGCGAGCTGACCGAGGAAGAGTTTGAGGCAGTGAAAGATGCCATCAAAGATCCGGTCCGCCAGAAACGTGCAAAACATGCTGTTTACGAGAACCAGAGAACCGTTCAGGCCGTTGCAGCTTTAAAGGCAAACGACATCGCAAAATTCGGCGAGCTGATGAACGCATCCCACGTTTCCCTGCGTGATGACTATGAGGTAACCGGCATCGAGCTGGATACTCTTGTGGAAGAAGCATGGAACTGCCCGGGTGTCATCGGATCCCGTATGACAGGCGCAGGCTTCGGCGGATGCACCGTCAGCATCGTAAAAACAGAAGATATTGACAACTTCATCGCAAAAGTAGGCGCAGCTTACAAAGAAAAAATCGGCTATGCCGCAGACTTCTATGTCGTAGACATCGGAGACGGCGCAGGCGTATTAAAATAAGAAATAAAAAAGCTGGATCGGCAGCAGGGAGGAAGCTACAGTGATTAACGAGAGTATTGCAAAACTGGTAAAATATGGAGAAAATGCCGGTCTTGTTTCGGGACTGGATAAAATCTATGCGACAAACCGGCTTCTGGAAGTCATGCAGATTTCCGATTACGAAGAGCCGGAGCAGATTCCGGAGACCCCGGATCTGGAAGAGACTTTAAATGAACTGCTTGATGATGCAGCTAAGCGCGGTCTTCTCGAACACAACAGCGTCGTTTACCGCGATCTGTTCGATACGAAACTGATGGACTGCCTGATGCCGCGCCCTGGAGAGGTGGTAAAGAAGTTTGAGGAACTCTATGCGAAGAGCCCGCAGGAGGCAACCGATTACTTCTACAAACTGAGCCAGGATTCCAACTACATCCGCAGATACCGCATCGCAAAGGATATCCGCTGGAGCGTACCGAGTGCCTACGGCGATATCGATATCTCGATCAACCTCTCCAAACCGGAGAAGGACCCGAAGGCGATCGCGGCTGCAAAACTGGCAAAACAGAGCGGTTATCCGAAATGCCTGCTCTGCAAGGAGAATATGGGCTATGCGGGACGCGTCAACCACCCGGCGCGCCAGAACCACCGCATCATTCCGCTGACGATCAATCAGACGGAGTGGGGATTCCAGTACTCGCCATATGTGTATTACAATGAGCACTGCATCGTGTTCAATTTCCAGCATAACCCGATGAAGATCGAACGCGCGACCTTTGTGAAGCTGTTTGACTTTATCAAGCTGTTTCCGCACTACTTCATCGGTTCCAATGCGGATCTGCCGATCGTGGGAGGCTCCATTTTAAGCCACGATCATTATCAGGGCGGCCACTATACCTTCGCAATGGCGAAAGCGCCGATCGAGCGCTATTTTACCATCAAAGGATACGAGGATGTGGAAACCGGCATTGTCAAATGGCCGCTGTCCGTCATCCGGATCCGCCACAAAGATGAGAAACGGCTGATCGATCTGGCAGAGCATATCCTGAACTGCTGGAGAGGTTACACGGATGAGGATGCGTTTGTATTCGGCGAGACTGACGGAGAGCCGCACAACACGATCACGCCGATCGCAAGAAAAGTGGGCGATACGTTCGAACTCGATCTGGCACTGCGCAACAACATCACGACGGACGAATGCCCGCTCGGTGTTTACCATCCGCATGCACAGTATCATCACATCAAAAAAGAGAACATCGGCCTTATTGAGGTTATGGGACTTGCGATTCTGCCGGCGCGCTTAAAAGATGAGCTGGAAGAGCTTTCCAAATGCCTCGTAGAGGGAAAAGATGTCCGCGCTGTCGCAGAGCTGGAGAAACATGCCGACTGGGTAGACGAATTCCTGCCGCGCCATCCGGAGCTGAACAGCGAAAATGTGATGGATATCCTGAAAGAGGAAGTCGGAAAAGTCTTTGTCGGCGTACTCGAGGATGCCGGCGTTTACAAGTGCACCGAGGAAGGCAGAAGTGCATTTGCAAAATTCATGGAAACGTTGTAGAATAAACTAAATGCTTCAATTAACCCGCTGCGGCAAAAAAGCAGCAGCGAAGGAAAACATGGAGGATACCAAAATGAAAATCTTAGTTACTGGCGGTGCAGGCTATATTGGAAGCCACACCTGTGTGGAACTGCTGAACGCAGGCTATGACGTTGTTGTCATGGACAACCTTTACAATGCAAGCGAGAAAGCCATCGAGCGTGTAGAACAGATTACCGGAAAGAAAGTAACCTTCTACAAAACCGATATGCTGGACCGCGAAGGCGTAAAGAAAATTTTCGACAACGAGAAAATTGACGCTGTCATCCATTTCGCAGGCTTAAAAGCAGTCGGCGAGTCCGTACATAAACCGATTGAATATTATCACAACAACATGACCGGAACCCTGATTCTCTGCGATGAGATGAGAAACCACGGCGTAAAGAACATCATCTTCAGTTCTTCTGCAACCGTATACGGCAATCCGGCACAGATTCCGATCACCGAGGAGTGCCCGAAGGGAACCCCGACCAACCCATACGGCTGGACAAAAAGCATGCTCGAGCAGGTTCTGACCGACATCCACACCGCAGATCCAGAATGGAATGTTATCCTGCTTCGTTACTTCAACCCGATCGGAGCGCATAAGAGCGGCCTTATCGGAGAGGATCCGAAGGGCATCCCGAACAACCTGCTTCCGTATGTCGCACAGGTTGCCATCGGAAAACTCGAGTGCATCGGCGTTTTCGGTGATGACTACGATACTCCGGACGGAACTGGTGTCCGCGATTACATCCATGTTGTTGACCTGGCACGCGGCCATGTAAAAGCCATCCAGAAACTGGCTGACAACGAGGGCGTTTCCATTTACAACCTCGGAACCGGCAAAGGCTACAGCGTACTCGATGTGATCCACGCATTCGAGAAAGCATGCGGCCATCCGCTGAAATACGAAATCAAACCGCGCCGTGACGGTGATATCGCAACCTGCTACTCCAAATGCGACAAAGCAAAAGAGGAGCTTGGCTGGGAGGCTGAGTACGGCATCGAGGAGATGTGTGCCGATTCCTGGAACTGGCAGCAGAAGAATCCGAACGGATATAACGACTAATGTAATGTGAGTGTTATCTGGCGGCCCGCCGATACTTGAAAGAGTGTCGGCGGGCCGTTTTTGTATAGATAAATTCAGTCTTTTTTCACAAAGTCCGGCTTGCTAATTAAGAGGGAATCCGATATAATGTAAGAGTTAAAGTGTCCGTAAAAAAAGAGGGGCGGTTTGACATACAAGGAGGAAAAGCATGGACGATAGAAAAAATCAGAACCGGGAACCAGAAAACGGCTCCGGGGGAGGACCGAAAAACAGACAGACGATACTCATTATCCTGATCTGCCTCCTCGTCAGCCTGATGGTGATGGGACTTCTGAACAATGCCCTTGGGGGAATTACTTCCGAGGATCTTGACTATAGCAAATTCCTGGATATGGTAAACAACGATGAAGTGCAGGAAGTTGTCTTGAAATCGGGAACACTGACCGTAACGCCGAAAGACCAGAAATCGGAGGGAATCACCTATCAGGTAACGATGATGGGAGATGAGCAGGAGCTGGTCGATCTGTTACAGGAGAAAGGCATTACGTACCACAAAGATCCGCCGGATTCTACCGGAACGATCATTTACACATTGCTGACCGTCATTCTGCCGGTTGTGATGCTTGTCGCTGTCATGGTATGGGTGATGCGCAGCATGAACAAAGGCGGCGGAGTCATGGGCGTAGGAAAGAGCAGAGCAAAGGCCTACGTACAGAAAGAAACCGGCGTGACATTCCGCGATGTTGCGGGACAGGACGAGGCAAAAGAATCGCTCCAGGAGGTTGTGGATTTCCTGCATAACCCTGGAAAATACACGACAATCGGTGCAAAACTTCCGAAAGGAGCACTTCTTGTAGGCCCTCCTGGAACCGGAAAAACACTGCTTGCCAAAGCCGTAGCCGGTGAGGCGCACGTACCGTTTTTCTCGATGTCCGCTTCGGAATTTGTCGAGATGTTCGTCGGTGTCGGTGCATCGCGTGTGCGTGACCTGTTTGAGGAAGCAAAGAAAAACGCACCGTGCATCATCTTTATCGATGAGATCGATGCGATCGGAAAGAGCCGTGACAACAGCTACAACAGCAACGACGAGCGGGAGCAGACGTTAAACCAGCTCCTCGCCGAGATGGACGGATTCGACAGCTCCAAGGGTATTCTGATCCTTGCGGCCACAAACCGCCCGGAGGTTCTTGACCCGGCGCTGCTGCGTCCAGGCCGTTTTGACCGCCGGATTATCGTAGAAAGACCGGACCTGAAAGGCCGTGTGGAAATCCTGAAAGTACACGCCAAGAACGTATCGCTCGATGAGACGGTTGATCTCGACGGCATCGCACTTGCGACATCGGGAGCCGTTGGTTCTGATCTTGCAAATATGATCAACGAGGCAGCGATTCTTGCGGTCAAGAACGGAAGAAAAGCCGTTTCCCAGAAGGATCTTCTCGAGGCAGTCGAGGTTGTCCTCGTCGGAAAAGAGAAGAAGGACCGCATCTTAAGCCAGGAAGAGCGAAAGATCGTTTCCTACCACGAGGTAGGCCACGCACTTGTTACTGCACTGCAGAAGGATTCCGAGCCGGTACAGAAAATCACGATTGTGCCGCGTACGATGGGTGCGCTCGGCTACGTCATGCAGGTGCCGGAGGAGGAGAAATACCTCAACACGAAGAGCGAACTCGAGGCGATGATCGTCGAGTGCCTCGGTGGAAGAGCGGCAGAGGAGATCGTATTCGGCAATGTGACAACGGGAGCTTCGAATGATATCGAGAAAGCGACGAAGATTGTCCGCGCGATGATCACGCAGTACGGTATGTCGGAGAAATTCGGTTTGATCGGTCTTGCGACCCAGCAGAATCAGTACCTCGACGGAAGAATGGTCTTAAACTGCGGCGATGCCACAGCAACCGAAATTGACCACGAGGTCATGAAGATCCTGAAAGAGTCGTATGAGCAGGCAAAAGAACTTCTGGCAGCTAACCGCGATGCGATGGATGAAATCGCAGCTTACCTGATCCAGAAAGAGACGATAACCGGAAAAGAATTTATGGAGATTTTTCATCAGGTGATTGCAAAACGGAATGGAAACGCGGAAGAAGCGGTTGAAAATCCAGAAATATAAAAAGAAAGCGAAAATGCCCGGCGGGAGCAGAGAAAACGATCTCTGCACGCTGGGCATTTTCAACATTACAGTCCCAAAAAGAGGAGGGTCATATGGCGTTTGATATCCAGGAAGAACTGAAAAAACTGCCGGGGAAACCCGGCGTCTATCTGATGCACGACGCGGACGATACAATTATCTACGTAGGAAAGGCGATTTCGCTGAAAAACCGTGTCCGCCAGTATTTCCAGACGAGCCGCAACAAAGGGCCGAAGATTGAGCGGATGGTCACGCATATCGCCCGTTTTGAGTATATTGTGACGGATTCCGAACTGGAGGCGCTCGTGCTGGAGTGCAACCTTATCAAAGAGCACCGTCCGAAATACAATACGATGCTGAAAGATGACAAGGCGTACCCGTACATTAAGGTGACCGTGAACGAGGATTTTCCACGCATTCTGTTTTCCCATCAGATGAAGAAGGACAAGGCGAAATATTTCGGCCCGTACACAAGCGCCGGAGCTGTGAAAGATACGATCGAACTGTTGCGGAAGCTGTACGATATCCGTTCCTGCAATAAGAGCCTGCCAAAGGAGATCGGCAAAGACCGCCCGTGTCTTTACTATCACATCCACCAGTGTAAGGCACCGTGCCAGGGATACATTTCCAAAGAAGAGTACGGCGAGCAGATCAAAAAGGCGATCAGTTTTCTGAATGGAAATTACAATGACATGATCAAAGAGCTGACTGGAAAAATGACGGAGGCGGCTGAGGAGATGCGGTTCGAGCAGGCGGCGGAGTACCGTGATCTGATCGACAGCGTGCGCAGGATCGGCGAGCGGCAGAAGATTACGAACAGTGACGGCGAGGACAAGGATGTCATTGCGCTTGCGATGGACAAAGAGGATGCGGTGGCGCAGGTCTTCTTTATCCGGAACGGAAAGCTGATCGGGCGGGAGCATTATTATCTGCGGATCGGCGAGGAGGAGCAGAAAAGCGAGGTGCTGCTCACGTTTATGAAACAGTTCTATTCCGGCACGCCGTTCATCCCGCGGGAAATCATGATTTCCGAGGAGATTGCCGAGCAGGAGCTGATGGAAGAGTATTTAAGCAGCAAACGGGGCCAGAAGGTCCGCATCCGCGTGCCGAAAAAGGGCAGCAAGGAAAAAATGGTGGAACTGGCAGAGCGGAACGCACAGATCGTTCTCGACCAGGACCGCGAGCGGATCAAGCGGGAAGAGGGTCGGACGGTCGGTGCCGTAAAAGAGATCGCCAGATGGCTGAACCTGCCGTCGATCGACCGCATCGAGGCGTACGATATCTCCAATATCAGCGGTTTCCAGTCGGTCGGCTCGATGATCGTCTACGAGAAAGGAAAGCCAAAGCGCGCCGATTACCGAAAATTCAAGATCAAATCCGTCGAGGGACCGAACGATTACGCCAGTATGAAAGAGGTCTTAAGCCGCCGTTTTCTGCGCGGCATCCAGGACAGAGAGATTATATGGCAGGAGAGGTCAGCCGTGACCTGACAACAAGAATGCTTCTCCCACATGATATTGTGGAGGCAGACAGAGAAGGAATCATTCACTTCCATGATTCTGACTATTATGCACAGCATATGCATAACTGCGATCTTGTCAATCTGGAGGACATGCTTCAGAACGGAACTGTGATCAGTGGTACAATGATTGAAAAACCACACAGCTTCTCTACAGCATGTAATATCGCAACTCAGATCATTGCCCAGGTTGCAAGTAACCAGTATGGTGGACAGAGTATCTCACTTACTCATTTGGCACCGTTTGTAGATGTTTCCAGAGAGAAGATCCGTAAGGAAGTGATCAGCGAACAGGAACTGGTCGGAATGGAATATCCAGAAGATGTGCTCAATGAGATCGTAGAGAGAAGACTGAAGAAAGAGATCACAAAGGGTGTCCAGACAATCGAATATCAGGTGATCACACTGATGACAACAAACGGACAGGCACCGTTCCTTACAGTTTTCATGTATCTGAACGAAGCAAAGAACGAGAGAGAGAAGAAAGACCTGGCGATGATTATCGAAGAGACACTTCGTCAGCGTTATCAGGGAGTTAAGAATGAAGCCGGAGTATGGGTGACACCGGCATTCCCGAAACTGATCTATGTTCTAGAAGAAGATAATATCGAAGAAGGAAGCGAATATTATTATCTGACAGAACTTGCTGCAAAGTGTACTGCAAAGCGTCTTGTTCCGGATTACATTTCCGAGAAAAAGATGAAAGAACTAAAAGAAGGAAACTGCTTCCCGGTTATGGGATGCCGAAGCGCTCTTAGCCCGTGGAAAGACGAAAACGGAAATTATAAGTTTTACGGACGCTTTAATCAGGGAGTTGTGACGATCAACCTTGTGGACGTAGCATTGTCCTCCGGCGGAGATGAGTACAAATTCTGGAAAGTGTTTGACGAGAGACTGGATCTTTGTTACCGGGCTCTTATGTGCAGACATAACCGTCTGAAAGGAACTCTTTCGGATGCGGCTCCGATCCTTTGGCAGTTTGGCGCGCTGGCACGTCTGAAAAAAGGGGAGAAGATCGATAATCTGCTTTATGGCGGATATTCTAC
>ENA-USUM01002087-USUM01002087.1-human-gut-metagenome-genome-assembly--contig:-NODE-2087-length-12194-cov-6.561195_pt1 | contig 12194 bp, 6 predicted proteins | sample MGYA00250063_ERZ773402 | MGnify/ENA primary metagenome ERZ773402 (study PRJEB29103, sample SAMN06112030) | human gut metagenome | biome: human gut; feature: ankylosing spondylitis patient; material...
GTCTGAAAAAATTTACTGCGAGGGTGTTCTCTTTGCTTATTGGAATGGTAAAAAGTACGAAGGCATCTATTGCCATCCCAAAGATCTTGATGTTAAAATGGATCGCATTTCATTAAAGCAGGATGTTTTCAGACTTCCTGTTTTTGAGGTGTTTGCTTCATTGCTGTATCAGGCAGGAGATTGCCAAGTTTGCACGGCTTTGAATTTTGGAATGCCGACGAAAGTAATAAATGTCAAGGATTCTATGGATGTTTTGAAGACATTGCTGCGCAAACGGCTGACATGGGCGACATCCAAACAGCGGGGGATTACAAATGCAGCGCATCAGCAAATCACAGCGTATTTGCAAGAGTTGCCGAACAAAGATTTCGTGCAAGAACTTGCGATGCAGTGTAATTGTACAGAGGATGAAGCGAATGAGCTGATTCGAAAGTTTGTACAGAATGCGGACTCTTATCTTTCTGCTACGGATATTGAAGATGAAATGCTGAGCCGCATTATTCAGCAAAATTCCGAATTGGAGAAACGTTGTAAAGAACTATTGACAACCGAATGGGAAAAAGAAAATTCTGAAAAAATTCAAAAAGTAGAAAATGAATTGATGCAACGGAAAAATGCGGCAGAGGAAGAAAGAATACGGGTGGAACAACTGACAGAAAAATATGAAGCAGTTGAGCAAAAACTGAAAGAATCAAATGAACAGATGGAAGAACGTGAGCAGCTGGCTGCCGAAGTAGAACAAAAAGTAGCAGAAAAAATTGCAAAAGCACAAAAAGATGCGGCTGATTTTATTGCGGCACAAGCATTTCTGCCGCAGATCAATCGCGTAGGTGAAAAACAGACGGTTTCAGTGACAGTATTTTCATCGTTTACTTCTGGTAAATCAATGGACGATAGAGTTGCTGTCCTAAAAAATTCAGACGATGTCATAGAGTATCTGGCAGATAATTTGAAGGAAGCAGGTGTTCAGGAAAGCTATACCAGAGGACTAGCAGCTTATCTCTATTCGGCATACAGATATCGAACGCCGGTGTTGCTTGCAGGTCCGAATGGTTTGGCGATTGCACAAGCTTTCTCGACGACGCTGTTTAGTAGAACCGTTGCAATATTATCGTGTGTGGGAGATTATACGGAAAAGGTTTGTAAGGAATGCAAGGAATCTGAGGATAATGTGGTTGCAATTATGAATCCATTCTGTGCTGGGTGGACACAACAACTTCCGACGGCCGTTTTTGATTATGGTAAATTCTTCTTTTTGCTGTCACCGTATGCAGAAGATTTGCAGGTGGAGCCGATGGGAATATCGAATTATGTGTTGCCGCTGACGACGGAGTTCTTGGTAGATAAAAAACCATCGTCGGTATTTGTTGGTAGCGAGCTCAGTCCGGATTTTGATAGACTTCCTATGCCGAAAGTACGGCCAATTCACAAGAATTTCTTAACAAGTCTCGGATATAGTACTTTGGCAAAGAAAAATCTTTGGAGCGTTTTTGCAAATATGGAATCCATGTTGAAAGGTGAAACATCTGACACGGTTGGATACAGATATTTGTTTGGACTTTTACCTTTTGCAATTATTGCGGGAAAAGCAAACCTTTTGATGGAACAGCTTGAGAAAGATGAAAGTAAGCCTTCAAAGAATATTTGTACGATGATGCATGAATATCTCGGTGGTGAAGAATGACACTGCAAAACAATTTGATTCCGATTATTGCAAAAGCATATAGGATTGAACGTGGAACATCAGAACCTGTTGAGCAATGGCGAATGCGTGTGACTTATAGTATGCTTGGGCAGATGGCATACGCATCTCTGTGGGATGTAGAAGAAAATGAACAACCTGTTTCAGTTGTCCATTTTAAATCCCGAATGAAAAAACTCATTGAAAGCTATTGTGACATATTCAATGATCTCCACAAATCTTTTGGCTATAATTACGAAAATCTGCTGGAGGAAATTTATACGATTCAGCTCAATGGTGGGACGCTCTATCATACGTCATACCGACTGGCTCCGACCCAATATTCTTGTGCGACTGCAGAGCAAATTTTGTTTACAAGAGGAATGGCTCCCGGAGAAAAACGATTTGTTAGTGGGCAGGGAACATATCTGCTTTCACAGGAAAAGCAATCCATGAACTCTCCGCAAAGAATGTTTCAACTTCCAGAAAAAACATTGATTGAAACATGGGAACACTTGATGAGAACTGCAAAGTGGAGCTTATTTCATCAAAATGAATCTGTCGAATTTTTGCGGTTGGAACCGCCATTCAAATATGGATACTGGCAACGACAAAAGGAAGAAAGTCACGAAGTGTCTCTCATCCGTATGGGCATAAATGAAAATCGATTTTACTATCTTTATAAAGAAAAAGAGGGGAAATCTTTTGTTAGCCAACTCCCGACGTGGATGACGGATGGACATCGCTACCGTAGGGTGTCGAATGCTCTTTTGGCGGCAAAAGATTCCTTGCCGGTAGCAGTTTATCATGAAGATGGTCCTATTGTTACACTTGCACTTCGATATCTGATGCCCGCAGAAGAATTGGATTTTATAAAGTTATACAGTTGGCCGACCTCCTGCATTGAATTGCCGCACGATTTCAATCGGATTTTTGCGAAAGATGTGTTCTACGCAGTAAAGAAAGCGTTAGAACCGATTGGATACCAATTTGTAAAGGAATGATAAAATGTCAAACGGAGCAAATTCGATTCATCAGAAGCTTCGCCATGATCTCGAAGACTATATCAAGGCACAGTATTTTGGAAAGTCACCACTTCTGCTATCAGCTGTGGAACAGCATTTGGATGACGAGGGACTTCTGTATCAAAAACCTTTTATTGAGTCATCACCGGCTTATAAAAGTGTAAAAAATGGTATTGCAAATGCACAAATCCCGGATTGGATGAAATCTTACTTTTCAAAACTCTCAGATGCGGGAATTGGTGTATATCCGAATCCATTCGTTCATCAAATTCAAGCACTTGAAGGAGCTGTGCAAGGGCGGGATTTGTTCGTTTCCACGGGTACTGGCTCTGGTAAGACAGAATGTTTTATGTGGCCACTGATGGCAAAACTGGCGGCAGAAGCAAAAAATAGCCCGGATACATGGTCAATGCGAGGAGTTCGTGCGATTATCATGTATCCCATGAATGCGCTCGTTTCAGATCAGGTAAGTAGACTGCGGCGGCTGATTGGCGATCCGGACAGAAAATTTGTAAATATTTTCCGTTCTGTTTGCGGGGAAAGTATGCGCCGCCCTCAATTTGGAATGTATACGGGACGCACTCCTTATCCGGGCAATGATCCAGTGACCAGTGAAGACAGAAAGCTTGAAAAGACATTGGCTCGAATGTCGTTCCCTCAAAAAGAATCGGAAAAAGTCTTCTTTGAAGCATTACAGCATGAAGGAAAAATTCCGGCAAAAGCAAATATGCGCACTTTTTTGGAGGGATTACATAATGGACGACATATCCCAGATCCAGAAGATGCAGAGTTGATCACTCGATTTGAAATGCAGCAATGTTGCCCGGATATTCTCATTACAAACTATTCCATGCTGGAGTATATGCTTCTTCGTCCAAGAGAGGCTGGAATTTGGCAGAAAACAAAAGAATGGCTTGACGCAGATAAAAATAACAAATTACTCTTCGTGATTGATGAAGCTCATATGTACCGTGGCTCGTCAGGTGGAGAAGTTGCGCTTTTGATTCGGCGGTTGTTCCACAAACTTGGAATCACGAGAGAGCGAGTTCAATTCATCTTAACGACTGCCAGTATGCCAGATCGAGATCAAACAGATAAGGACTCTGTATATGAGTTTGCACATGAATTGACGGCAGCAGATGGTTCGATTCCGTTTTGCTATCTGACTGGCGAAAGAGAGCAGATCGATACAACAATCGCCAGAATGATTCCACTGGATAAATTTCAGTGTGCAAATACGTCTGCATTTGAAGGAAATGAGGAAGCCTGTCTTCAGGAATTGAACCGTTTTTGGAATGGAGTTGAGGGGACGAGTGCGCCATTTCAAAATCTGGCGGTAGCATGCCAGTGGATGTACGATAATTTGATTTTTTATAAGCCATTTCATGTGCTTATCTCAAAGTGCCGAGGAAATGCTGTATCGCTTGCGGAACTTGCTGAGGAAGCATTTCCAGACATTGAAGACGAACAAGCTCTAAATTATGTCAGTGTTCTTCTGGCAATTGCTCCGCTTGCGAAAAATCAGAAAGGTGCAATTTTGTTCCCGGCACGGATGCACATGCTGTTTAAGGGAATGAAAGGCATTTACGCTTGTGCAAATGAAGGCTGCCCGCATTCCCATACGGATGGAACACTTACGTTGGGAGAGATATTTTGGGCAGATGGACATTTAACGTGCCCACATTGCCACAGTGTTGTATATGAACTATATAATGACCGGCGTTGCGGAGCATTGTTCTATAAAGGCTATGTTCTGGATGATGCAATCGGAACACACCAGAGAACATATTTGTGGCATTATCCCGGTCAGGTGTTGGATTCGCAGATGAAGGAAGTTCATCTTTATTTGCCGCCTGAGGATTATGAACTTCCTGAAAAGCAGGGAAAGAACGCGATCCGGCCCTGTTATCTGGATATCAAGAATGGATTTATCAATTTCCGTGACGATTCAGATGCAGGAAGAACAGGATTTCGGAAACTGTATTACTGCAACTTTGAACAGAAAAATCGCCCGCGAATCTTGACATTTCCAACATGTCCGCATTGCAGACACTTGCTGTCGTCTTCGCAGCTTACGTCTTTTAGTACACGTGGCAATCAGTCTTTTTACAACTTGATAAAAACACAATTTGAGCAGCAACCTGCCGTAAGTGGAAAAGATAATGATCCGGAACATCTGCCAAATGAAGGACGAAAGGTTCTCTTGTTCTCGGATAGTCGGCAGCGTGCAGCAAAGCTAGCGCGTGATATGTCGGATTCCTCGGACATCATGGCGGCACGACAGCTTTTTGCATTGGCAATTTACAATATGGAACAATCCATAACAGAGCGTTCCATGAACGATCTTTATGATTATTTTTGCCTTGCAGCAGGACAACATCATGTACAGATTTTTCATGAACCGGAACGTGAAAAATTTGGCGCAGACTGCAACATTGCATTGAGCAATTATGAGCGCAGCACTCGCCGAAATCGTGAGTATACACCGCGGTTTTCTATTGCAAATGCGCCGACACAGATGCAAAAAGATTTGCTTCGGTTGTTTTCTGGCGGTTATAATACGCTCTACGATTCTGCCACGAGCTGGATTGATCCAACAGAGCAGGCACTATTTGATAGCATTGATGAACTTGAAGAAAACGGTGTCTCCGTAGAAGATGAGGAGTTTCTTGAACTCTTTAATGCGTGGATGATTTCAGTGTGTGACGATGCGACTGCATTGGGACATACGATTCCAGATGAGGTGCGTTTGGAAGTACGTCGCAGTTATGATTTCTACGGATTGGCAAAGGAGTGGAATTTTACAAAGACCGTTCAGGAAATCATGGGGTGGACGGATGATTCCAATGACCTGAATGTCTGGCGGAGAGTTTTGAAGAATAACTTCCTGGATTCGGCACAACCGGATAATGGAAGGCTGTATGTTGATCTTCAACGGGTGAAGCCCCGATTTGATGCAAAACATAAATGGTATCGGTGTGAACAATGCTCTGAAATCACACCGTATCTCCTGCGAGGAAAGTGTCCGAGTTGTGGTTTTACAGGAACTCATGTATTGAACGAGAAAGAATATCATTCACTGGATTTTTGGAGAAAACCTGTTGTAGATGCGTTGAGAGGCAATAAAATCCATGTGATCGATACGGAAGAGCATACTGCGCAACTTTCCCATAAGGATCAAAGGATGGATTTGTGGAGCCAAACAGAACACTATGAATTGAGATTTCAGGATTTGATTCAGGAAGGGGAAACGCCGATTGACATTCTTAGCAGTACAACTACGATGGAGGTCGGTATTGATATCGGCTCTCTGGTAGCAGTTGGGCTGAGAAATGTTCCGCCTATGCGAGAAAATTATCAGCAGCGCGCAGGCCGTGCAGGTCGGCGAGGCGCAAGCCTTTCTACTATTGTAACCTTCTGTGAGGATGGACCGCACGATACGCTATATTTCAATAATCCGGTTCCGATGTTTCGTGGCGATCCAAGACGACCATGGATTGACATTCGGAGCGAAAAGTTATTGCAACGGCATTTGAATATGATTGCATTACAGGAGTTCCTTGCCGCAAAGCACTCAAGCTTGGACGAACTGTCTGCGGTGCTGTTTCTGGATGAAGTGCTGGATGAGTTTATGGATTATTTACAGGACTTTAAGATACCACGAAAATCGGCACTCGTGCCAGCAAACGCTGTACTGGATATGGATGCTTTCAGAAATGAATTTGCTGAAAGCCTAAAGAACCTGAAAGAAAAGCGAAACGCGCATCCGGAGCAGTTTGAAGCAATATCGAACGCTTCGGCGAACAAACAGAAAACATTACTGGATGCACTTTATGAAGAAGGAATCATACCAACCTACTCTTTCCCCAAAAATGTGGTCAGTACCTATATTTCCGATATGAATGGAATCCTTCGCTATGAGGTGGATCGTGGATTGGATATTGCAATCAGTGAATATGCGCCGGGACGCTCAATTGTTGTGGATAAACAAACCTATCAGATAGGAGGAATGTATAGTCCTGGAAGTGATCGGGTATACGGTCAAGCAGCGACACCTGCAAGGGCTTATATGGATGATGCGAATTATCTGAAGAATATTCTGACTTGCCCGGATTGCGGCTGGTTTGGTCTTGCAGATGAGAGACCGGATGCCTGTCCGTTCTGCGGAAATCGTGCATTGGAGGAAGGAAGACAAATGCTCCGACCGTGGGGATTTGCACCTAAAAATGCAGAAGCAGTACCAGATGCACAACTGGAAGAGGAATATTCATCGGTTCAACCGCCGCTATATTCGACACTTCCGGATGCAGAGGATATCCAACCGATTTCCGGCTGCAAGAATATCCGGATGGCTTCTCGCACAAACCAGCGAATTATTATGGTGAATCAGGGACTTGGAAACAAGGGATTTATGGTATGCCCGGATTGCGGTGCAGCAATGCCGGGTGACAATGAAAAGACATTGGATGGAGTTTTGCGACCCTACAAATCGAAATATGCCCGGAAACCGTGCAACCATAGAAATGCAAGAAACATCAATATTGGATATGATTTTATTACGGATATGTTGGTATTGGAAATCAAACTGGATGAACAGAAGATGGACATTCATCGGACGGATAATCCTTGGCTGACGAGGGCGGCTCAATCGCTGGCAGAAGCATTTCGTTTGGCGGCGAGCAAAGAATTGGATGTTGAGTTTACAGAGCTTGTTACAGGGTATCGAATCCGAACCAATAATGCCGGGGCGTTTGTGGATGTTTATCTATACGACAGTTTATCCAGCGGTGCAGGATATGCAGTCAGCGTAGCGGACAATATTGAAACGTTATTGAATCGAATCCGTGAGCTTTTGGCTTCTTGCGACTGCGGTAACGCTTGTCACAAGTGCTTAAAGCATTATCGAAATCAGTATGTACATGGTCTGCTTGATCGTTTTGCTGCATTAGAACTCCTCGATTGGGGAGTAAATGGAGAGTTGGCTGATTCATTAACAGTAGAGGGACAGAAAGCACTGCTGCTCCCGCTGGAATCGATTTTGCGAGTATCAGGATGCACGCTCCTTGTTACGAATAATGAAATTGTAGCGAAGCACCGAGGACGAGAAGTAAAACTTGTTGTATATCCGGCTATGTGGAAAGAACCACGTGAAGATGGAACAATTTATGTGAGTGACGCTTACATAAAGTATGCAAAGCCGTATGCAGTTCAGAAGATTTTGAATGTCTGATAAGATAATAGAACCCTATATTATGTAAAGTGTGCAGGAGAGTGTGCTCGATGACTGAACAGGAAAAACTCCAACGCGCAAAAGACTGTATTGACAGCCTTGCCAATGGGTTGAATCCACTGGATGGAACACCGGTTCCAGAACAGGACATCGTGAATAACGTAAAGATTTCTCGATGCCTGTTTTTTGTATCCAATGTCCTGAGAAAACAGCTTGATGGTCATGAACCTAAAAAGGTGTCCGAGAGGGATAAGAAACCGTTTTACATTACGGAAGAAGAAAAGCTGCAATATGTACCGTCAAAAACACCGATACCTGCCAGTGGAATCAGCTATAAAGTAAATGAGATTTTGGGCGAAAAGAAAATGCGGAAGGTATCTTATCGAACCATCACCACGTGGCTGGTAAAAGTTGGACTTATGGAGGAGAAAGAAATTTCAGATGGGAAATGTCGCAAGGTTCCAACTGCCAGTGGCATTGCGATGGGAATCACTACTGAAATCCGTACAGGAGTACGTGGAGAATATCCGTGCGTTGTCTACGATGAAAATGCACAGGAATTCGTGATAGACAATCTGAATGCAATCATGAATCCAACGGATGATTGAAAAATCCCCAGTCTGCACCGATTCTGGTCGGTGCAGACTGGGGATTGCTTGTTAGATCATCTTAAAATGCTTCAACGCTTCCACAATCGCATCCTCTTTTTCCTTCGGACACTTGGGCTGCTTGGCGTTTTCGCTTTTGGCCTTGTGGTAATTCTCCCGCTCGATGATACCGCACTTCTGTTTTACCTGTGCGATATAGAGATTGGAAACCCTCAACTGATGATGTTCCCATACATGCTCCCGAATCTCATTGTAAGTTGCCTTGCTTTCCGCAGCAGTCACATCCAGTTCATCCATGCTCACTTCCACCTCGATGTGCCGGTCGACATGGAGTTTGGTCAAAAGGAGAACCGCTTCGACGGTTGTTTCAGTTTCCAAGGGAAGTTCTTTCACTTCCTCGCCATCAACAGGCACAGGGAAATTGAATACAATCTTCTTTATCCAGCTTCCGTCTTTTCTCTTTTCCGGGAACATTTCAATTCGCTCGATAAAGGCTTTCATAAACTCTTTCTGTTCCGCTTCTGTTGCGGAATGGTAGACTTCATCAAATGCCAGTAAGAGCCGATAGATATTGTTACCGGAGATTTTCTCCTGCTGAATGCTGCGGATTTGACCTTGCAATTCGCCAATCTGAACTTCGATATCCTCTATTGTATCATACTGCTCATCATAGCGGCGCTGCAAGTCCAAAATCTTTCTGTCATAGTGGGCATCGTTGATGTCCAAGGTGTCCATCTGACGCTCCAAGCGGCTTTTCGTTCCAAAGGCTTGCTTCAACTGTCCTTGCAGGACGGCGATCTGCTTTTCCATATCCTCTGTATCAACAGCCGAGCCGATTTTCGCCTGAATCGCTTCTACAAACCGGGGATTGTTGACCATAGCGGATATAATCTTAGCCACAAACTTGTTGATCTCCGTCTGCTCGATATTCAGTCGGAAGCTGCACTCATGTCCGGTAGGTGTTACCGTGTTTTTGCAGTAGTAATAATACCTCGTTTTCTTGTCCTTGCTGTGAGCCCTGGCGATATTGCCGTACATACTCTTTCCGCAGCATGGGCATTTCAGAATGCCGGACAGGATGTGTGCATGATCTGGATTGTTGACCTTTTCCCGCTTAAAGGAATTGATCTTACGCTTTTCCTGTGCCAGATACCAATCTTCTTCCGAAATGATGGCTTCGTGCTGTCCCTCATAAATCGGGAACTCCGACTGCTCAACTACGTGCATCTCATTTCTTGTGCCTTGCTTCTTTTCCGTCCTGCGTCTGCCATAGGCGATCTTTCCCATGTAAACGGGATTGTCCAATACATCCTGCACGAAGTTCCTTGAAAATCCGGGAATGGTATTGTTCTGCCGCAGTTTCTTGATAAAGCCGTTGCGGTTCAGATATTTAGCAACCCCGGCAACGCCCTCGTTGGTGTGAATGTAGCGGTCATAAATGACACGGATTACTTCCACTTCATCCTCCGCAATGACCAAATCTCCGTTTTCCAGTTTGTAGCCATAAGGAGCGAAACCACCGTTCCACTTGCCCTCACGAACCTTTTGCTCACGTCCTGCCATTGTCTGGGTGCGGATATTCTCTCGCTCTATTTCTGCCACCGCAGACAGCACGGAAATCATCAGCTTTCCGGCATCCTTTGAACTGTCGATGCCATCCTCCACGCAGATCAGATTGACACCGAAATCCTGCATGAGCTGCAAAGAGTTCAGAACATCCGCCGCATTTCTGCCAAATCGGGACAGCTTAAAGACCAGCACATAAGAAACATCATCTTTGCCGTCCTGGATATCGTTCAGCATCCGTTGGAAGTCCTGCCGCCCTTGGATGTTCTTGCCGGAAAATCCCTCGTCAGAATACTCCCCGGCAACGATCATATCCTCGTATGCCGCATACTTCCGTAGCTTGTCACATCGTTCACGATTTCGAAATCGGAGCGGGCTGCAAGTTCTTCCTGCGGCATGACGGCATCTATCCACTGCTGCGCCTTCTCTGCCGGGATATGGTCGCGCTGCATGATGCGCTGGATGCGGACCGGGACGGGAGCCGTTACGCAGACCACGAAATCGAGGTGGATACGGCGGTAGAAACCGCTATCGAAGAGGATGGCACTCTCCATCCACTCATAGCTGCTCTGCTCGAAATCGCGCGCCACAGCCGGATGAACCACATCGTTGACAGCCTGCTTGTTAGCCTCGCCAGCCAGCAGATACTGAGCCAGCACGGGCTTCTGCAAAACGCCCTCTGCGCTGTAAACCTGCTCGCCCACCAGTTTCTTCAAACCAGCCTGCAAGCGGGCATCGGTGCGCATGAGCCGCTTAGCCTCAGCATCGCAGTCGTAAACCCGGATGCCCTGTTTCTCCAATATCCGGCACACATAGCTCTTTCCGCTACCTATACCCCCCGTTATCGCTATCTTCATCATAGTAGAAAACTATCAACTATAAACTATCAATTATCAACTATCATTGCTGTTCCAGCAGATAATCTACCGTTTTCAGTTCGAGATGCGCCTTGCTCACCGAGCGCGGCACGCTGCGCAACTGGAGTTTGCACTTGTCAGAAGGGTTGTTAGCCAGATCGTTATAATCTACTACCACCTTAAACTGGCTCGGCTTGATGGTTCTGAAGAGGCTGGCTCCGATGGTGAATCTTACCGCCACTTTAGATGGGAAGGTACGGAGCACCATGTTATCTGGCATGTTGATGGCCGTAACAGGCACCTCGACCGACTCTTCGGTAAGCACATCAGGATATACCGCCAGACGCACCATCTGAGGCACAATCTTCATGCCACGTATCTTCTTGATAGGTACGCTGCGATGAATGGTATCCTGCAGGTTGCGCATGTTGAACGGCTCGATTTCTACCGATTGCAACTCATCGAGCTGCTTCTTGTTGGCATAAACCGTAACCGTAGACGGCAGGAATTCGGTATGTGCCAGATAATAGATATTGATGGTTGTAATCTTACCTCTGAACACCACAGGCACCCGCTTGGAAGAGCCGTAGGTGAAGAAGAAATCGTATTTTGCCGGCTTGATGGAGAGTAGTTTAGTAGAGCCATAGAGCTGGGATGCCACCTGTTTCTGCACATCAGCCATCGGAATCTGTCCCGTTCCCGTTTCCTCGTCGGCATAATTGGCAAACCGGAATGTGAGCGGATGAATCTTGCCTCCGTAAGCATAGGTAACGAGTGTGAATCCCTTATCGCGCACCGTAATATGCACGGTATCAGTGAGTTCGCCGGTTATCACCGCATTGCGGGGCACGCCGGTTAACTGCACAGGAATATTGAATTCTCTCTCGGTAGTCTCATTGAGCGTCATCATCAGCCAGAAGATGCCGCTGAGAGCGAGAAAGAACAAAAAAATCAGAAACTCCTTATTCAGACCACTGAACAGGAAGTTTCTGACAGCTTTTAATATGCTCTTGATACTACGCATTAGGTGTCTGACTAGCTGCATCAGCAAACACGTAGCCCTTAGCTACAGTGATTACCACGCCACGAGCTATCTCAACATCAACGGTATTAGCCTCGAGGTTAACACGCTTAACTGTGCCATAAACACCGCCGCCTGTAACCACCTTGGTACCAGATCGGAAGAGCGTCGTGTAGGGAAAGAGTGTAGATCTCGGTGGTCGCCGT
>ENA-USUM01002088-USUM01002088.1-human-gut-metagenome-genome-assembly--contig:-NODE-2088-length-12187-cov-95.376383_pt1 | contig 12187 bp, 10 predicted proteins | sample MGYA00250063_ERZ773402 | MGnify/ENA primary metagenome ERZ773402 (study PRJEB29103, sample SAMN06112030) | human gut metagenome | biome: human gut; feature: ankylosing spondylitis patient; material...
GCGTTCTGATTGCAACGGGCGGCTTTTCCGCCAACCCCGGCCTCGTTGACCAGTACATCGGCGGCTGGGCCACACGCATGGTGCTTCGCGGTTCCCGCCACACCACGGGCGAAAACATTACGCTCACGGCTCCGCTTTTCACGAAGTTTGTGAACATGGATCAGTTCCACTCCGGCCCGATCCTTGGGAAAACCCACGTGAACCCCGCCGATGTTCTCAATTCCGGCTACGGCGTGCAGGTGAACACTTCGGGCGTGCGTTACATGGATGAAAACAACACGTACGTCATTAAGGCCCGTACGACGGCGCAGAAGACTTTGGACAACTACGCCTGGGTGATCGTTGACAGCGACTGCTCGGTTCTGGACCGCGTCATTCCGAAGTTTGATACCTTGAACAACCCCTACGGCAAAGCCGATACGATTGAAGAGCTCTGCAAGCAGGTGAACCTCCCGGCTGCCAAGGTCAAGAAGGTTGTGGACCAGTATAACGAAGCACTTAAAGCCAACAAGCTCGACGAGATGGTTCCGCCCTGCACCTACAAGAAGCCCCATCCGATTGCCAAGGCCCCGTTCTACGCCATTCCCTTCCAGGGCGGCATGACCGCGACCTTCGGCGGTCCCTTGATCAACACCAAGGCTGAAGTGCAGAACTTGGACGGCGAAAGCATCAAGGGTCTGTACGCTGCGGGCAACTCCGCGGGCGGCATCTTCTTTCATAACTACGCGGGCGGCGCTCAGCTCGGTGCCGCGACCGTGTTCGGCCGCATTGCGGGCGCTGAGATGGTGAAGCGCGCCAAGGCTGCCAAGGCTAAGAAGATCTAACCCAGGGGAGAATTTGAAATGATGATGAAGACTTTTGCTGCCGCTCTCGCCCTTGCTGCGGGTCTTATGCTCGCCGACGGCTCTGCCGTTGCCGCTGAACAGACCCTCCAGCAGTTTCACGGTAAAAACTGGCCCGTTGCCAAAGACGGTTTCGTTCAGAAGAACCAGTGCCTGAAGTGCCACGTTTCCTACGAAGCGCTGGCAGAACAGACAAAGAACGTCACCCCCAACCCCCATGTGTCGCATCAGGGTGCCGTGGACTGCCAGGAATGCCATCAGGCCAATAAGCCCTTTAAGGACGTGAAGCTCATGTGCAACGACTGCCACAACTTCACGCTGAAAAAGAAGTAATCGGCATACATCACCGGCCGGAGGACACTAATCCGGCCGGTCAAAGAAAAACCCGGAGCGCTTTTTACGGCGTTTCCGGGTTTTTTGTCGGTCTTTAAAAACGCGGCTTACGCGTTTTTAAAGTCAACGAGGATTCTCAGCATCCGGCGCAGGGGCTCTGCGGCGCCCCAAAGGAGCTGATCGCCCACCGTAAAGGCGCTGATAAATTCCGGGCCCATCGCGAGCTTACGGATGCGGCCGATCGGAATACGGCGGGTGCCGGAAACCTTAGCGGGCGACAATTCCGCAATCGACTCTTCCTTACGGTTGGGAACCACGTAAGCCCATTCATTGGCGTTATCAAGCAACTTTTCGATTTCCGCCGTGTCAAGGTTCTTTTTGAGCTTGATGGTGAGAGCCTGGCTGTGGCAGCGCATGCTTCCCACGCGCACGCAAAGACCGTCAACGATCAGAGACCCGGCGTCTCCCATAGCAGGAAGCCCCAGGATTTTGTTCGCTTCAGCGCCGCCTTTCCACTCTTCGCGGGACTGACCGTTACCGAGATCCTTGTCAATCCAGGGAATCAGCGACCCGGCCAAGGGGGCGCCGAACGCCTTCTGCGGGAAATCAGGCTTTAAAAAGGCCTGGGTCACGCGGCGGTCGATCTCAAGAATCGAAGAGCCCGGGTGCGCAAGCTGCTCGGAAACGGAGGCATTGAGGTAACCCATCTGCGCGAGAAGCTCACGCATATTCTGGGCACCGGCGCCGCTTGCGGCCTGATAGGTCATGGAGGTGACCCAGTCCACAAGCCCTTCACGGATGAGGCCATCCAGAGCCAAAAGCATCAGAGAAACCGTGCAGTTGCCGCCGATGTAGTCTTTAATTCCGGCCTTAAGGCTCTTTTCAATGACCGGCATATTGACGGGATCGAGAATGATCACCGCATCTTTTTCCATTCTGAGGCTTGACGCCGCATCAATCCAATAACCCGTCCAGCCCTCAGAGCGCAATTTCGGGTGAACGCTCTTTGTGTAATCGCCGCCCTGGCAGGAAATGATGACGTCGCATTTGGCAAGCGCCTGAGTGTCGTTGGCGTCAGAGAGCACGGGCTCGGCGCCCGCGACTTCAGGAGCGGGTTGCCCGGCCTGCGACGTCGAAAAGAACACCGTTTTTTCGACGTGCCGGAAGTCGCCCTCTTCGAGCATGCGGCCCATAAGGACGCTGCCCACCATACCGCGCCAGCCCACCATACCGAGAATCATGATTGTTTCTCCCTTTTTTTGAGTACCGAGTTTGCGTGTGAGAGGGCAACCCGCAGGCTTTAAAGCCCTGTCGCAGACATCTCCCAAAAAAAAGCTGCGGCAGCACCCGCGGGATATGCCCCGGTGAAAAATTATTTCAGTGCGTCGCGCACGGCGTCGCCCATTTCCGAGCAGGAAACCTTGCGGCAGCCTTCGCTCATGATGTCGCCCGTGCGAAGCCCCGAAGCGAGGACCGCTTCCACCGCCCGTTCGATCCGGTCGGCGTTTTCGGCCATCCCGAGGCTGTAGCGGAGCATCATCGCAGCGGAAAGAATCGTCGCAATGGGGTTCGCGATATTCTTGCCCGCAATGTCCGGCGCCGACCCGTGGGAGGGCTCAAAAAGGCCCTGGCCCTTGTCGTTGAGGCTCGCGGAGGCAAGCATCCCGATCGAACCCGTGAGCATCGAGGCTTCATCACTCAGAATGTCGCCGAAGATGTTGCCGGTGAGAACGACGTCAAGGGCTTTGGGAGCACGCACGAGCTGCATGGCGGCATTGTCCACGTACATATGTTCAAGCGTCACATCGGCAAACTCTTTGTCGTGCACGGCAATCACCGTGTCGCGCCAGAGCTGGCTCGTTTCAAGGACGTTGGCTTTATCAACGCTCGTGACCTTGCCGCGGCGCTTGCGGGCCGCTTCAAAGGCAACGCGCGCAATGCGTTCGATCTCAGGCACGCTGTAGCGCATCGTGTCAAAGGCTTCAGGGGTACCGGGGAACTGGCCGTCCACCGCCGTGCGGCGGCCGCGGGGCGTACCGAAATAAATGTCGCCGGTCAATTCGCGAACGATCAGAAGGTCCAGGCCGCTTACAACCTCAGGACGCAGGGTTGAGGCACCCACAAGTTCCTTAAAGCACTTGGCGGGCCGAAGGTTTGCAAAAAGCCCGAGGTTCTTGCGTAACCCCAGAATCGCCTGCTCGGGACGCAGACTCCGCTCCAAGGTATCGTACTTAAAGTCCCCCACGGCGCCGAACAAGACGGCGTCGCTTTCCTTGGCAAGTTTGAGCGTTGCTTCCGGCAGCGGATGCCCGTGGTGCGCGTAGGCGACGCCGCCCACATCCGCCGTTTCCATTTCAAAGTTTTCGCCGAGGGCCTTTAAGACCTTGACGGCCTGATCCACAATTTCCGGACCGATCCCGTCACCGGGGAGCACTGCAATCTTTTTCGTCATTTTTTATCTGTCTTTACGTCAAAAGTTCTTCACTGATTCAGCATCTTTGCAAGCCACGGCTTTTCGGCAAGGCGCTTATCCTCAAACGCACGGATCTTGTCCTGGCGCGTGGAAAGCGTGATCCCGATGTCGTCAAACCCGTTCATGATCGCCCAGCGGCGGAAAGCCGAGATTTCAAAGGGCGTGACGGTGCCGTCGGGTTCCGTCACGGTCTGCTTGTCAAGATCGACCGTCAGACGGTACCCCTCGGTCTTTTCGCAGTCGCGGAACAGACGGTCAATCACGTCTTCAGAAAGCACCACGGGCACAAGGCCGTTTTTGAGCGAATTGGAATAGAAAATATCGGCAAAGCTCGGCGCAATCACGCAGCGGAACCCATACTGCAGCAGGGCCCAGGGCGCATGCTCGCGGCTTGAGCCGCAGCCGAAGTTTTTACGCGCGAGAAGAATCTCGGCGCCCTTGTAGCACGGGAAGTTGAGCACAAAGTCGGGATTGACCGGGCGCTTACTGTTGTCCATCCCGGGCTCGCCCTTATCGAGGTAGCGCCACTCGTCAAAGCAGTTGGGGCCGTAGCCGGTGCGGTAGATCGACTTTAAAAACTGCTTGGGGATGATGGCGTCGGTATCAACGTTGCTGCGGTCAAGCGGAACCACAAGCCCCGTGAGAGTCGTAAATTTTTCCATGATGAATCGTATCCTTACCGGGGCTTAAAAGAGTTTACTCACGTCCACGAAGTGGCCCATCACCGCCGCGGCGGCTGCCATCGCGGGACTCACCAGATGCGTTCTTCCGCCCTTACCCTGACGGCCCTCAAAGTTGCGGTTGGAGGTTGAGGCGCAGCGGTCCCCGGGATTGAGGCGGTCTGCGTTCATCGCAAGGCACATCGAGCAGCCCGGTTCACGCCACTCAAAACCGGCTTTCTTAAAGATCTGATCAAGCCCTTCTTTTTCTGCCTGCAGGCGCACAAGGCCCGAGCCCGGCACAACGAGAGCCTGCTTCACGCCCGGCGCGACGTTGCGGCCGAGTTTGGCGACAACCGCGGCGGCCATTCTGAGGTCTTCAATGCGGGAATTGGTGCAGGAACCGATAAAGACATGGTCCGGCGCAATGTCGGTGATCTTGGTGCCGGGCTTTAAGTCCATGTATTTAAGGGCCCGCTCCCAGCCTTCGCGCTTCACCGGATCGGGCTGGTCCTTGGGATCGGGCACCACGCCGTCAATTGAGGTGACCATCTCAGGCGACGTCCCCCACGTGACCATCGGGCGGATGTCTTCGGCCTTCATTTCAACGACGACGTCAAAGTGGGCGTCTGCGTCACTGACGAGGGTCTTCCAGTAGCTAACGGCCTTGTCCCAATCTTCGCCCGTGGGCGCAAGCGGTTTGCCGCGCATATATTCAATCGTCTTTTCATCGACGGCAACAAGGCCGCTTCGGGCACCGGCTTCAATCGCCATATTGCAAAGCGTCATGCGCTCTTCCATCGAAAGCGAGCGGATGGCGCTGCCGGCAAATTCAATCGTGCAGCCCGTGCCGCCTGCGGTACCGATTTTGCCGATGACGGCAAGCGCAACGTCCTTACCGGTGATGCCCGCGCCGAGCTTACCTTCCACGCGCACGAGCATGTTGCGGTTTTTCTTCGTAAGAAGCGTCTGGGTGGCAAGCACGTGCTCGACTTCCGAGGTGCCGATCCCGAACGCGAGCGCCGCGCAGGCGCCGTGGGTGGACGTGTGGCTGTCGCCGCACACCACGGTCATGCCGGGGAGCGTCGCGCCCTCCTCGGGCCCCATGACGTGAATGATGCCCTGGCCCTTATCCATGAAGGGGAAGTAGGCGGCACAGCCGTACGTGTGAATGTTCTTGTCAAGCGTTTCCACCTGAAGGCGCGCAATCGGATCGGTGATGCCGTCCATGCCCTTCTCCCACCCCGTGGTGGGCGTATTGTGATCGGCCGTTGCCACGATCGAAGAAATACGCCAGGGTTTGCGGTTTGCCAGGCGCAGACCTTCAAAGGCCTGGGGACTTGTGACCTCGTGCATCAGGTGGCGGTCAATGTAAAGCGTCGTCGTGCCGTCGTCTTCACAGTCAACGACATGTTCATCCCAAAGTTTGTCGTACAGTGTTTTTGCCATGGGGTTTTCTTGTTTTTTGTTGGGTTAATTCGGCGGTCACTCCGAGAATGTCCGCTTTTTTCGGGAACGCAAACTGAGGCTTGCGCCAAGGGAGTTTCAGAAGGCCGTCTCCGCAGTATGCACTTTAGGCGCAAAGCGCGCAAACATTCAGTGTCCGCAGGAGTTTTTCGCCTCTCAAAAATACTAAAAACTACCTAAAAACAGCCCCGAAAACAGCCCGGGGCCTGTACTTTCAGACGTGTTATCCGGGCTGGCTGCTCCGCCGGATGCCGGAAACCAATCGGAAACAAATTGCTCACAAATCTTCTGAGCCCGCCCGCGTAAAATCGAATCAACAGGATGCCCGGGCATCTTCCGACCCATTTACTGCCGGAGACAGTCGTGAAACTACATTCAGCAGCGGCCGCTGCCGCCCTCGCCCTTGTTCTCACCGGCTGCTCCACGGTCGTGGAATTCGCAAGCGACATCGAAGGGGCCCGTGTCACCAGTGCCGACGGCACAACCGCGGGCATCACGCCCGTGCAGGTCACCTACGACAACGATGCGCTCGATGCCGCGCGCGGCGCCGACGGCTGTGCGGCGATTGCCGGCGTAACCTACACGTGGCCCTCGGGTGCAAAAGCAACGAGCGCCAACCCCATCCGGCTTTGCGGAGAGCAGTCAACATTTCGCGTGCATCTGGAGCGCCCCAAGGACGCACCGGGCCTTGAAACAGACCTTAAAAATGCGCTCACCCGGGCGCAGCAGAGAGAGGCGGCGCTTAAGGCCGCATTGGCCAGAGAACAGGCCGAGCGAGACTTCTACTTTATGAACCGCATGATGTGGGCGCCGATGATGATGCCACCGCCGCCTCCCCCACCGCCGCCACCGCCCCGTCCGCCGCGTCGGTAAAGCTTTGCGCCGTTAAAATACGGGACTTCCTTCTTTTTGACGGCTTTTCAAAGAAGACCATGATTGTTCTCGGCATTGAAAGTTCCTGCGACGAAACCGGTGCAGCGCTCATTAACGATAAGCACGAACTGCTCGCGCAGGCCATTCACACGCAGATTGACATGCACCGCGCCTACGGCGGCGTTGTGCCGGAACTCGCTAGCCGCGACCATATCCGCCGCGCGATTGCCCTGATGGATCAGGTGCTTTCTGACGCGCACCTCACAAAAAAAGACATTGACGCGATTGCCGTCACTGAAGGCCCGGGGCTTGCCGGTGCCCTTTTGGTAGGGTCCTCCGTTGCGCATGCCGCGGGCTACGCCCTGGGCGTACCTGTAATCGGCGTGCATCACTTGGAAGGCCATCTGCTTTCAGCGCTATTGAGCCCCGAAAAACCGAAGTTTCCGTTTTTGGCGCTTCTCGTTTCCGGAGGCCACACGCAGTTTATGAAGGTGACGTCCTTCGGGCACTATGAGCTTCTCGGGGAGACGCTTGATGATGCCGCGGGCGAAGCCTTTGATAAGACCGCGCAGCTTTTGGGCGAATGCTATCCGGGGGGACCCGCGGTGTCGCGCCTCGCGGAAAACGGCACTCCCGGCGCCATTGAACTGCCGCGGCCGATGCTGCACTCGCCGGACCTCAACTTAAGTTTTGCAGGGCTTAAAACCGCGGTCTTAACGACCGTGCAGAAGGCCCCGGATCCCAAAGACGAAACCTTCCGCTCTAATCTCGCGCGTGGCTTTGTGGACGCCGTGGTTGAGGTGCTTACCGCCAAAGCCGCCAAAGCCATGAAGAAAACCGGCATCAAGGATCTGGTGGTCGCGGGCGGCGTCTCCGCGAACAAGCAGCTTCGGGAAGGCCTCATCAAAACGGCCGCCAAACTCAAGGGCCGTGTGTACTTTCCGCCGCTTGCGCTTTGCACCGATAACGGCGCCATGATTGCCGTTGCCGGCATGATGAGGCTTGAAGCAATGACGCCCGAAGAACGCGCCAAGGCGCTTCACCGCTGGGCGTTTTCCGCCAAGCCCCGCTGGAAACTCTCGGAAGCTGCCCGGCCGGATAAAGCGTAAGTACCAAAAGCCGCTTTCCGGGCCGCGTTTGCGATTTGCTTTTTTTCAAAATCTCCGTAAAATGCGCAACTCCGATTCAGAGCGGTTCGCCGCAAAGAAGCGGAGACAATTTGGGAAATGCCGGTGTAGCTCAGCTGGTAGAGCAGCGCATTCGTAATGCGAAGGTCGGATGTTCGATTCCTCTCACCGGCACCATTTCCTCTTCCCTTACGGGAAGACAAGAAGCCTTGGCGAAAGCCGAAGGCTTTTTTGTTATCCGCTGCAGTCACCCCGACATCAGCCGCGGATCCTTTGCCGCAGCGGCCGGCAAGCCGTTGAGCTTCCGTGTTGCAGGGATTCGAACCGTCACGGTCTTCATCGTCAGCCGCCGCACCGTCTGACGTTTTGCAGATTGCTGCCTCAGTCCGAGACATACACTCAGACATACATTCGCACCCGCAGGTCATATCAGCCGAAAAGGCTCTTCAACTTACGGCTCAGTTAATCTGCCGGAAATCCCGCTGCTTCACAAATCCGGACAAATTTTTTGCTTTCCGTGCCGGCTCTTGCGAGATTACTTTTTGCTGGAGTCCCTGCTGTCAAGCCACTTGAGATACAGTCCGAACGCTGTAACACCGCACCCAACCAAAAGCACAAGCCAATACGTAAGACTCATCTCTGCCTCTCTGTTAATTCAGAACCCGAAAGCACAAACACAGCAGCTCTCCGGCATCAGCCCAGTTCGGCGTCCGTCAACTGCATCAGCTTGCCGGCCAGAGCCCCTGCTTCTTCAGCATACGGATCAAAAACGGTCACGGCCTTCATCGAGCGCAGCCACGTCATCTGGCGCTTCGCGAGCTGCCGCGTTGCGGCCTTGGCGCGATCGAGAAACGCTTCCCTCGTGCACTCCCCGAGAAGATAATCCACAGCCTGCCGGTAACCCACACAGCGCATGGCCGGGGACTCCCGGATAAAGCGCGGCGACTTCATGAGGTTCTCAACTTCATCCAAAAGGCCTGAAGCCACCATGGCGTCAAAACGCCCGCCGATCACCCGATGCAGGTGCGCTCTGTCGCCGGGCACAAGGCCCACGGTCACAATCGTCGGGTCGGGTTGAGCCTCCCCCTTTTGATAATCCGAAATCGCCCGCCCCGTCTGACGGTAAATCTCCAGCGCCCGGCTGATGCGCTGGCTGTCGTTAACCGCGAGCCGCGCGGCGGTCACGGGATCGACCTCCGCAAGTTTTTCGTGCATCGCGGGCCACCCGAAGGTTTTGCCCTCTTTTAAGACGGTAGCCCTTACCCCGGGGTCGGCCGAAGGCAGTTCGTCAATCCCTTCCCGTAAGGCTTTGGCGTAAAGCATCGTTCCCCCGACAATAAGGGGAAACCGACCGCGCGCGTGAATTTCATCAATAAGGCGCAGGGCGTCGGTGCGAAAGTCGGCCGCACTGTAACTTTCATCGATTTCACGGATGTCAATCAGGTGGTGCGGACAGAGGGCAAGTTCTTCGCGCGTGGGTTTGGCCGAGCCTATGTCCATGCCGCGGTAGATAAGGGCTGAGTCAACCGAAATGATTTCAACGGGGAGCTTGCGGGCCAGGGTCAGGGCAAGCGCGGTTTTGCCGCTTGCCGTGGGCCCGAGAATCATGAGCGCACGCGGCTGCATCACTGACCCCGCAGGAAAAACTTATCAAGCTCTTCAATCGTGATTTCGCGCCAGGTAGGCCGCCCATGATTGCACTGATCCGCCCGCTCCGTCATTTCCATCTGCCGCAAAAGCGCCTGCATTTCCGGCAACGTCAGAATCCTATGCGCCCTCACCGACCCGTGGCAGGCCATGGTGGCAAGGCACTTGTTGCGGAGCTCTTCGGTTAAGGACGTCACACCAAATTCCGCCAGATCCTGCAGCACGCCCCGAACGAGCCCCTCGGCATCGGCGCGGCCGTCCGCAAACACCGCCGGGATACTGCGCAGCGCAAGCGCGTCTTCTCCGGAGCGGCTCACCTCAAGCCCGAGCTTTGTGAGCGTGTCGCCCGCTTCTTCAAACGCGGCCATTTCCGCGGCCGTCACCCGAAAGACCACAGGGACCAGGAGCGCCTGCGTGGAAATCGATGTTTTGGCTTCGCGCTTTAAGCGCTCGTAGTTGATGCGCTCGTGCGCGGCATGCATGTCGACAATCACGAGTCCCCGGTCGTTTTCAGCGAGGATATAAATCCCCGCAAGCTGCGCCAGGGCCTTGCCGAGCCGGTAGTGGGGGAGCACTTTTTCCGCCTGAGGCTCGTCCATTGCCAGAAGCACGTTCCCGGCGTAGGCGGGAGGCTCGGGGACTGACTGCTGCTGAGGCACCGTAAGCATGTCTGCGGCCGTGGTCTCAGTGACAACGGGCGCTGCCGGACGCTCTAAAGGCGCCGGTGCGGCGGGCTTCTCAGTCTGCGCTTCTTTCGGTTTGGTCGCAAAGACGTTAAGCCACTCCGAAGCGGACAGGGGCTTGGGCTTCGTGCCGAAACTCTGTCCTGTCTTTGCGCGGAAATTTTTCGGGAAAGAGGCTTCGCGCAGGGCGGCGGCCGACGGTTCATTAATCTGAGGACTTCCGCTCTCTGCCTGCGGTAAGAGTGATGCACCGCTCTCCCCGGTTTCACAGCTTCTGGCAAGCGCCTCGGAAATCGCGCGGCTCACGAAACTGTGCACCTGCGCGCTGTCACGGAACCGCACCTCGGACTTTTGCGGGTGAACGTTGACGTCCACCTTCACCGGGTTGATTTCAAGCATGAGGCAATACAGGGGCTGCACGGCGCCGTGCAGGACGTCCGCGTAAGCGGTTCTCACCGCGTGCTGCAGGACTTTGTCCCTCACAAAGCGGCCGTTTACGAAAAAGTACTGATCGGCCGTGCGGGCTTTGGCCGCGCGCGGCAGCCCGGCAAACCCCGTGATGCGCATGTCAAAACCTTCGGCGGTAACCGCGCGGCTATTGACCTTAAAGTCCTGGGGCATCACGGCAAAGATGCGTTCTTCCTGCGTTTGTGCAGGAAGAATCAGGGCGCTTTTACCGTCGACCGTCACCCGGAATTCAACCTCGGGGCTTGAAAGCGCCATGCGCTCGATCTGTTCCACAACGTGTGCGCTCTCGGTTCTCACCGCCTTTAAAAACTTACGGCGTGCCGGGGTTTTGTAAAAGAGGTCTTCGACTTCCACGGTAGTGCCGGTGTCCCCGGGCGCCACCGTAATTTCACCGGCAGGCGTGATGCGCTGCGCGGTGCTCATGCCGGCCGTACGGCTTGTCAGCGTAACGTCAGCCACCGAGGCAATCGACGCGAGCGCCTCACCGCGGAAACCGAAACTCGCGACCTTCTCAAGGTCCAGGAGATTACTGATCTTACTGGTCGCGTGACGCGTGAGCGCGAGGCCCAGCTCCTCCGGAGGAATCCCGCAGCCGTCGTCCGTGACACTGATCCGTTTGATGCCGCCCTCTTCCAAGCGCACCTGCACGGTTTTGGCACCCGCGTCCACCGCGTTTTCAACGAGTTCTTTAACGACCGACGATGGGCGTTCAATAACTTCGCCCGCGGCGATTTGGCTGATGAGCTGATCAGGCAGTGCGTGAATATGGCGCACTTCTCGGTTTTCCGTGGTCATGAGGGATGAGCCTTTTCCGTGTGATCGGACGATTATACGGTCACCGGTTCCCTGACTTTACTGCTCTTGGAGTTTCCTCAGATCCGGATCCGTCATAAGCGAAACACGTCCCCCAAGCAAAGTGAGCTCCTCTGCGGTTCTTGCATACTTCATTGAAGAAATGTCATTGGCCTGATCGTAAAAAGAAGATTTCGTCAGTCCCAAAATGCCGCATACCGTGTCAAACATCATGTCGTTTGTGAAAGGCTTTCCGGCATTTTGTCTGAGATTTGCTTCAATTTCGGGATGCGCACGGTTGAAATCCCGGGAAAACAAAAACCACACAGGTATCTGAGCCATGGACCAGGTGAAATGATCCTCATTGTGACCGTAGCTGACAAGTTCCCCATGGTCACTCATCAAAAAAAGCCCCTGAAAATCCGAGCGCTTCCGCACGATTTGGCTGATTTCTCCGACAACGTGATCCGTATAACGCATGGCATTATCGTAGGCGCCGTCCCGTCCTGAATCATCCCAGTGCCGAAACTCGGCCGGATACCTGTTTTTATAATCAACGTGGCACCCCATCAAGTGGATAATCACAAGCGTTTTTCCGGTATCAGCCAGCGGAATTTTTTTAAGATAGGGCAACAAGTCCCCGTCGGGAGAAAGTTTGTCGGAAGCCGCACCGTTTTCTCGGAGCCAAATCTGCTTTTGCGCGTCAGAAGCAATAACACTGGTCGGCGTGTCATAAAAACCGAACCGGCTTTGGTTGGAAATCCACCAGACATCAAAACCCGCCGCCTGCGCCATCTGCACGATGGACGGACTCAGAGCCAAA
>ENA-USUM01002100-USUM01002100.1-human-gut-metagenome-genome-assembly--contig:-NODE-2100-length-12156-cov-8.864641_pt1 | contig 12156 bp, 10 predicted proteins | sample MGYA00250063_ERZ773402 | MGnify/ENA primary metagenome ERZ773402 (study PRJEB29103, sample SAMN06112030) | human gut metagenome | biome: human gut; feature: ankylosing spondylitis patient; material...
CAATCAATCCTTTGCAAAGACAAAAATAGAGTTATGAATAATCTTCGAATTTTATTGTATATGATGCTCCTTTCACTGGCTGCCTGTCATCCGGAAGGGACGAGCGTGAAGCCATGAAGCTGGGCAGACGTTTTATCGGCGCAGACATCAACCTCGGTGCAGTCCAGACCACTACTAAACGTCTGCTCTCAGTGGGAAAAGAGCTGGAAGACAACCAGACCAGCATGGGATCGGCTGCTGACACGAAATACACCGGTTTCGAGGTCTACAACGTCAACAACTACGACTTCTTCCGCAACCCCGTGGAAGCCCGTGACCTGCTGATTGCAGCGCTGGAGATCCAGCCGTTCCCGCAGAGCGATGTCTGGGACGGTGAACTTGACGGCAGGATGGTGAAGATCATGCCGGTCAACCGTATCGCTACCAAGGCAGACTTGAAGGAACTCCTCGCCAATCTGCCCTACAAGACCTACGAGAAGCGCAAGGAAGAAAATCCGAATCAGCCCGTGGAGCGCATCACCATCGTCTGCATGGGACACGAGCCTGACCTGAAGGGGGCAATGGAGCAGGAACTGACCGATTATAAGGTAGACATCCAGATCATGGACATCCTCCGCGATAAGGCAGACCTTCAGCTGAAGCGCGACTCCGAGGCGGAGATCGTCCGGGAAGGCGGCAAGCTGGTCATCCGTGCGTTCTATCCGATGAACCTGATGCAGAAGCTCTCCCTCCAGAAAGAGTACGTGGAGGACTGGCGTCAGATGGTCGATTCCGTTATGATCGACTGGAACTACGACGGCGTGGTGATGCAGCCTGCCGTGACCGATGTCCCCGGCAAGAGTGAACTGGTAAAGGGTATCTACGACATTCCGGAAGGTTCCGGCACCATCAAAGTCAAAATCACCGACCTACTCTCCGAGTCGCTGGAATTGGAGGTGCGTTAAATGCCCGCAGGATTTGATCCGAATTTTTCCTTCAACGAGCAGCTGTGGTATTACTACTCTACGAACCGAGGAAAAATTCGCTCCCGTTATAATGACCTCACGAGAAAATTCCTCGCCTACAACGACGGCGAGGAGAATCCCCACGCCTTCCTGCGGAAGCCGCAGTTTGAGGCGTTGGAGATGTATGTTTTTGTGAAGGAATTCATGAATAACAAGCAGGTCTATGAGATGTTTGACGACTGGCGTCACAGACGGGATCACTTCTCCGATGCGTCCTATTATTCCATTGGTAAGGGCGGTCAGATTCGACTCTTTGACGCCCCGACTGAAAAGCAGACCGACACGCTCTTCAAGCAGATGAAGAAGTACCGTGAGAGCTATCCAAACTATATCTACGCACTTACGATGGGACTTGGAAAAACCATCCTCATGGCCACCTGCATCTTCTATGAATTCCTGCTTGCGAAAAAGTATCCGAGGGACAAGCGTTTCTGCCACAATGCGCTGGTCTTCGCACCGGATAAGACCGTCCTCCAGTCGCTCCGTGAGATCATGACCTTTGACAAAACGAAGGTCGTGCCGCCGGAGTATGCCCGTGTGCTCGATTCCAACATCAAATTTCACTTTCTTGACGAGGCCGGAACGATTCTGCACACTATCGACGATTCGGATTTCAATATTATCATCTCCAATACGCAGAAGATCATCGTGAAGAAAAAGCGCAAGGAATCCACGCCTACGGAGACACTCTTTGCCGGAACCGGATCGCTGCTTTCTGCCGTATACGGTGCAGACAACGATGATGACGATGCGTGGGATGACACCACGCTGATGGACAACCAGCGTTTCAAGAAGCTCTGCCGCCTGCCGCAGCTCGGCGTCTATGTCGATGAGGCGCATCACCTTTTCGGTGCAGATTTGGAAAAGCAGATTAGGTCGAGCGGAGCCAATAAGACCAGCCTGCGCGACACCATCAATCTGCTTGCGGAAAACACATCTATTGTGGCCTGCTATAACTACACCGGTACACCGTATGTCAAGAACCAGCTTCTACCGGAAGTCGTCTACGCATACGGTCTGCGTGAATCTATCTGGAACGGCTTCCTGAAAGACGCTGATCCCATCGGTTTTGAAAATGTCAAGAATGAGGAGTTTCTGACCGCAGTAGTGAGAACCTTCTGGGAACGGTATGGCGGAAAGACCTACGAAGGACTGAATCCGAAACTCGCTATCTATGCTTCCGGCGTAGAAGAGGCGGCAACGGAAGTCAAGCCGGTTCTGGAGAAAATCCTGGCTGACCTCGGCATTCCTGCCTCAAGGATTCTGCTGAATGTCGGCGATGCGAAGTACACGAAAAACGATGACATCAGAGATTTCAACAATCTCGATGTTCCCAGCTCGGAAGGAAATGAAAAGCAGTTCATTATTCTTGTTGAAAAAGGCAAGGAAGGTTGGAACTGCCGTTCTCTCTTTGGCGTGGCTCTTTTCCGTAGTCCAAAGTCGAAAATATTTGTTCTCCAGGCTACGATGCGCTGTCTCCGTGCAATCACAGACGAGCGCTTGACTGCCGCTGTATTTCTCTCCAAGGAAAACTACGACACTCTGGATGATGAGCTCCACAAGAACTTTAATATGGAGATCAAAGACATCAAGAATCCATCCAAGGATGACCGACACAAATACCAGGTACGGGTGCTTCCTCCTCCGAGAACAATCACGCTCAAGCGGGTATGGCACGAGTATACGCTCCACGAAAAGGAATACTCCGAGCCGGTAGATTTCAAGCTGGCAGATGCGGACTTCTCCAAGTATGCCAGCATCATGTACGAGAGAGACAGCCTCGCCCTTGACACCTCTGTTAAAGAGAAGAATATCGACCATTTCAAGGAGAATATGCGTTATAGCGAATTTTCTCTCGCCGGAGAAGTGGCCCGTTATCTTAATATTTCCTGCATCCTCGCCGCCAGAATTCTTCGAGAATCCGTTGACGGGATCGATACGGTTCTCGAGGCGGTCAACCGCTATAACGCTGTTTTGGATGACTATATTATCCCTGCCGTATTTCATGCGCTGTTTGATGTCACTTCGGAATTGAAAACTGAGGACAAAGAACTGGTGCTGCTGCACGAGCCGAAGGATGCCGGATACTATGAGTTCTCCGCAAAGGATGACCTCGTGCTTACAAATCGTTATCCCGGTTTTAAACCTGAAGAAATCGCAAAGAGCTTCCACGCCGACACCTATTGTTTTGACTCAAAGCCGGAGAAGGAATGCTTCATGCAGTATATTACAAGCGGCAAAGTTGCGGAGGTGTACTTCACAGGTATGTTCACCTCCAATCAGGGCGATCTCTCTGTCCATTACTATGACCCGGAATCCGGCAGAATCCGCCAGTATTATCCTGACTTCCTTGCGAAGATGACAGACGGCTCCTATCAGCTTATCGAGGTCAAAGGTGACAACAAGATTGATGATACTGTGGTTAAGGCAAAGCAGACAGCTGCTGAAGAGATGGCTGTGGCAAGTGGTATAAAGTATCTCATGTATGCTGGAAGTCAAATCATGAGTTCTCACATTTTGGACGATTCGGAATCCGTTTATCCCCGTACTATAAGTTGCCAGCAATCATGAAGTGCCACGCAAAGATGTCAAATTATTATATCTCAAGCCCTTTTTGTAGTTTTGCACTTGCGGTTTGCTTATTCTTATCGAAGGCGTGGGTGTAGATGTCCAGCGTGGTGGAGGGCTGGCTGTGGCCGAGGATGCCCGCCACCGTGGCCACATCCGTGCCGCCCGCGATCATCAGACTGGCGGCGGTGTGCCGGAGAGAATGGACGTTCAGCTCTTGCGGCAGGCCGTTCTTCTTGAGGATCAGCTTGAAGCGGTAGGTGAAGGTGGTGGGCGTCATGGGGAGCTGCGCTCCCTGACGGCGGAACAGGAAGTCATCAGCGGTCAGCTGCCGCTGGTCATAGGTTTCGGTGATATACCGACATTCTTTTTGATACTCCCGCAGGAGACTTTCCATCTCGGCGGAGAAGTACACATAGCGGTCACCCGCGCGGGTCTTGGGCTCTTTGACGAAGATATCCTCGTCCGTCACCTTGACCGCGTTGCGGCAGATGTGGATGGAACGCTGCTCCCAATCAATGTCGCACCACTTTAGACCGCAGCACTCGCCCCGCCGCATCCCCGTGGCGATGATGAGCTTGAAGTAGGTTTCGTACTTGATGCTCTCGCCCTCCAGTGCGGCGATGATCTTCTGCACCGTTTCCTCGTCCGCGATCTTCTTTTCACATTTGCGCCCAGCATAACGGTAGGTGCGCCACGCCGGATTATGCGAAAGAAAGCCACCCTCCACGGCATCAGAGAGGATGCTGCACAGCGTAGCGTGCACGCCCTCAATGGTGTACTCGGAGAGTGGCTTTTTCGTGTCGGGACGGATGACTTTTCGCAGTTCTGCGTAGAAATTCCGGAAGTGTTCCGGCCGTAGATCGGTGAGCTTGTAGTGGCCCAACGCCGGGAGGATGCGCTCGATGTCCTGTCGGTCGCGGCGGATGGTGGACTTTGCCAACTTGCCGGGGGCGATGTCCGTCAGCCACAGGTCGATGTATTTTGCCAGCGTGAGCTGCTGGACGGGCTGCGGCGTGTGGCGGCAGTCACGCTCAAAGAGGACAGCCTGTTCGTTGAGCCACTTTTCGACCTGCCTGGGCGTCAGCTCTGCGGGAGGGTGGACGGTTTTCTGTCGGGGGTTGATGCGCTTGCCGTTGTAGTCATAGCCCATGGAGACCACGATGAGATAGCTGCTGCCGCGCTTGCGGATGCTTGCCATAAAAATGACCTCTCTTTCATTTGACCTCGGTACAGTTGAGGCTTATTTTGCAAGCACAACATACCGCAAGCGCGGCGGTAAAGCTATCACAATTTTCTTGGGAAAATGAATTTCTACGAAAGCAACAATCATGTGCTGTGCTGCTTCGGAGAACAGGCGGCGGCGAGATTGAAGATCTGCTCGCCGTCCGGGCGGAGCATGGTGAGCATGGAGTCTGCCGCCTGCTCCTTCTGCGCCTGCTGGGGGTGGCAGTAGGTACGCTCCAGAAAGCCGGTATCCGCATGACCCACGAGGTCTGCCACCGTCTGTTTGTCTACGCCGCAGTGCAGAAGCGAGGTCACGAAGTAGTGCCGCAGGGTGTGCAGGTGGTACTCCCGCGGAAAGCCGATGGCGTCATAGATCTTCCGCAGCCGCTTGGTGAAGGTGTCCGGGTGGATGAGCTGCCCCTGCTCGTCGGTGAAGAGGTAGGGGCTGAGCCTGCGGCGCTGCTTGTCCGCCTCCATCTGCTTGCGGTGCTTGTAGGCGAGGAGGATGCCCCGCAGGTCGGAGGAGAGATAGACTTCGCGGCTCTTGCCGTTTTTGGTGCTGCCTTCCACAATGCCCTTGCCTGGGACACTGCTGCGGGAGCGGCTGACGGTGAGCAGCAGACCGTTTTGCGTGCCGGTGAAGTCCGACCATTGCAGAGCGCTCAGCTCGCCCCGGCGGCAGCCGGTGTACATGGAGAGCAGATAAAACAGACGGTAGTGCCGCGGCTCCTTTGCCAGCGCGTCCAGCAGCTTTTCCACCTCGCCTCGCGTGGGAATGCGCTGCACCGTGCGCTGCGGTGTGGGCAGGTCTAACATCCGCGCGGGATTCTTCTCAACGATCTCATTGCGCTTGGCGTCGCTGAGTACGGCGGAGACCACGGAGAGGTACCGCTGCGCGGTGGATTCGTTGATGAGCTTTCCGTGGTGCTTGCGCTTACGCAGCGCAGAGAGCATATTTTCCAGCGCCATTGGTCGGAGCTTGTTGAGGCGGATGCCGCCGATCATGGGATACACCACCTCCAGCATTCGCCGGTATGCGGCGATGGTGCTGGGGGCATATTTCGTCTGCCGCTTCAGCCAGCGGGAGGCGAATTCCTCAAAGGTCATCTCGCCGTCCTCGGCGTAGCCAGTCTTGAAGCTGCGCTCCAGTTCCTCGGCGGCGTGGGCGACATACTGCCCGATGCCGCGCCTGGGGACACCGGGCGGGACTTGGATGGTCTTTGCCTTGCTGATTTTTTTGCCGCTGGGTCGGTAGCCGTTGCTGACGGTGATCTTATATCGCCGCTCGTCCAGTTGCTTGATGCTTGCCATTTTTAGAGTCCTCCCATGGTTTGCTGCTGTTCTTCTTGCGCAGTCTGTTCATCCAATTTTTCTTTCACAGCCATAGCCGCGCCTGCGGCGAAGCCGACCGCCGCGCCGAAGTTTTCGGCGGCGATTTTCGCCTCCATGCGCCGCCGCTTTTCCTCGGCGTCCTCATCTTCATCCAGTAGTGTCTCTGCGGCAGCCAGCCCAGCCGCGGCGGGGATCAGTGGAACAGGCTGCGGATCGCTACCACGCCATACCACCCCGCCAGTGCCGCCGCTCCGATCACCAGAAGTAGAACAATCCACTTGAGGGCCACCAGCAGGCTGAAATCTGGGAGCCAGCCGATCCACTTGGAGGAATGCTTCTCGCTCAAATTCCCAACCCGTTCCAGCAGTTTGTTCATTTCCGTCAGCGATCTCTGCATCTCTGTGAGCGACTTCTGCACCGGCGTCAGGTCGATGCGCGTTTTCAATTCCGGCAACGTATTCCGAATTTCCTCCAGCGCCCAGTTTATTTCGCCCACCTGCTTTGCCAGCTTGTTCATTGTCTGCGGCAGATCGCACTGGATCACGATGGGCTGCATCATCTGCGGCAGTGTATTTGCCGATGCGCTGTTCGGCTGATTCATCCGCTTCAATTCCTCCATCGGTTTCCTCTGCTCGATGGAATTTTCTTTGGACGAGCTTTGCCCGTATTCTGAATTCATGCTCCATGGCCTCCTTGCAATACTTTTCTTCGTGTAATTTGTTGTCGCGGCACCTCATGCTGTCCGGCGTGGTGTAGGTGATGTATTTGCGGCTGCTCTCCCAGCGGACGGCGTAGCCCTCGGATGCCATCAGGGAAACGAAGGCGTCCCTGTCGGCGGCATATTTCATGCACTCGTCGATGGTGTTCATGAGCCGCAGCTTCCAGCTCTGTCCCTTCAGAGCCGTGTGGTACTCCGCACCGCTCATGCCACGGGACTGCTGCTGTGCCGCTTCAAAGACCGGCAGGCCCATCTCCTGACAGATTATGTCATTGCGCCGCATCAACTCTTGCAGCTGCTCTTTCGCCATGTGCAGCTTTTTGCCCGTCTCAAAGTTGACGGAGTTGATGACACAGTGGGAGTGGATGTGCTCCCGGTCTACATGGGTGCAGACCAGCACCTCACAGCCCTCGAAGTATTCCGCCAGTCGCCGCGCGGCTTCGTGGGCCTGCCGGGGATCGGCCGCCGCGCCCTTTGGGAAACTCTGCACCATGTGATAGAACATCACGCCGTCGTCCTTGTGGTAGAGCAGCTTGGTGTTCAGGAAATCGTCATAGACGCTCTGCGGCTGGCAGTTGATGCCGCTGACAAGCGGCTCGCCCTCCCATGCGGATTTCTTTTCCTGCATGACGTAGAGCATCACGCCGCGCATGGCGGCGCGGGACTGTGTGCCCCGCTTGTAGTTCACGAAATGTACGATGGCCATACGGCTCACCGTCCTTCCATGACTGACCGCAGCGCGGCGCTGACTTCGGACAACTCCTGTGCGGCCTTGTCGAGACCGATGACCTGCACCTTGCCCATGTTGGCAAGGACGGTGAGCCGGTTGATGTTGCTGCCGATGCCCTTGAGCTGGCGGAGCAGTTCCTTCTGCTCATCGATGACAACGATCCGCTTGCCGAGACAGCAGGCGGTGACATAGTCGCTCATGGACATGTGGGCCTTCGCCGCCAGTGCCCTGATTTTCTCACGGTCAGCGGACGCCATGCGCGTGCTGAATTTGATATCTTTTTTCATGCTTTTCTCCAATCGTAGCTTTAAGTGGGTCCGGGCTTCCGCCCGGAATTTGGGTGCAGGGCTTTGCCCGCTCGGTGCATTTGGCAGGGCAGCGGCTTCGCCGCAGACCAGACAAATGCGATGCTGGCCGTCGCCGCCACCTGAGTGGGCGACGATTCTTGCGTCCCGCGCCGTGTGCGGTAAACAGCTCTCAGCGGGTACACACGCCACCCCATCCCCTAACCTCGCACACAGCGGCTCACACGCCGAAACACGGCGGGTTCTCAGGGTCGATGGTGACGATGTTTTCGGTGGCGGGATCATCGACCCCATCGGCCCTTTTCAGGCAGATCAGCCGATCTCCGTTGCTCTTGCGGAAGGACACCGTAATGCCGTTTCTCCTTAAAGCGTCAACGCTTTTGCGGATTCGGTGGGAGAAGCTGTTGGGGGTCAGTCCCTCCGTACCGGCAGGGTCGATCTTTTCCAGCAGCACCTTGGCAGGGGCGCTGATCTCCGGCTGCCGGTGCAGCAGTTCAGAGAGAAGAAAAAGAATCCGTTCGGTGGGCTGCTCCGTCTGTTCGCAGTCATTTGACAGCAGTTTCCAGACGTGATCCTCGCCATCGAACTCCAATGCCAGCTCCCGGTAGGGGATGTCCCGCCCGGTGCAGTAGAGCGTGGCGGTGTTTTCTCTGCGCTTGCTCTTGCGGAGGACGAAGTTGCTGTCGGTAGCGCCGCTGAGTCCGGTGGTGCCGGAGATCATGTTCATGGGATCATCGTCATTCATCTTCCGCAGGTGATGCACCAGCAGAATGGCGATGCGGTGCTTGTCCGCCAGCGCTTTCAGAACACCGATGTCCCGGTAGTCGCTGGCATACGGGTTTGCGTCATTGCCTGCGGTGCGGATGCGCTGGAGCGTATCGATGACGATGAGCCTGGTCTGTGGATGCTCCTTCAAAAATTGCTCGATCTGTTCCACCAGCCCGTTGTGGAGCTGCTGGGACATGACGGCGAAGTGCAGCGTGGGCGGCGCATCCTCTGTGAGATCAAAGAGTCGGCTCTGGATGCGCTGGAAGCTGTCCTCCAGACAGAGGTACAGCACCTCGCATGGCCGTGTGGCGAATGTCCAGAGCGGCTTGCCCTGCGCGGCGCAGAGACACAGCCACAGCGCCAGCCACGATTTGCCGATCTTCGGCGTGCCTGCCAGCAGGTGCAGTCCTTGCGGGAGCAGATCGTCGACCACGAAGGAGGCCGGTTCGTAAGCGGTGCTTTGCAGCGTGTCCGCGTCAATGGTTTGCAGTCGTTTGATTTGAGACATAAAAAACCTCCGGATAAAAGGATAAGGGCAGAGACCTCGCTGCAGTCGAGGCTCTAACCCTTTCACTTGATTATTCTGTATTTTTTGATAGAATGAGAATATCGCAGGACAGCTGCAAAACGGATATGAGACAGGGGGGCGATGCTATGCCGCTGGGAATACAGCAGAACAACGATTTCACGCAGTTCACAATGGATGTCTGGAATGACAAGATATTTTATCAGGAGAAGGAGTTCCCGGCGGGATTTATGGCTGCGTCCGTTTTGAACATTCCTGAAGAAAAACTGCCGGAGCTGATACAGGCCGGCGGCGCACCAACCTTCCTGTTCCCTGTGGTGGTACAGGGCAGCGATGAGGAAGCTGCGGCGGTATTCCCGCAGCTGCGGGAACGGATATTGTATCTGACTGAACTGCTTTGGAAGTATCCGCCTTTTTGCTATAATGACTACGAGAAGGAAATGCGCCGGATCAATATCCTGTTTGACGAGAGAAACCTCCTGCAAATACGGACGCCCGATTCGGAGTTCCAGACAGAGTTCCTGAGATTCTGCATTGGGATCATACGCATCCCTATCGCTATGTACCACTTCTATGCGGCGGGGCGGTTCTTTGAACTGGACTATCTGCGCCGTCTGAAAAAGCGGAACGAAACACATTTCGCCGTGGCCGCGCATGACTGCTTCAACAGCGAGCAGTTTTGGGATGAGATGCGGAGTTTGCAGAGCCTGGATATGGAGCCGTTCACGGTCTACCCGGAGCTGTCCTCCACCTATGTGTTTGCCCGCAGTCCTAAAAACGAAAAAGAAATGGTGTTTGTGGAACGGGTGATTTTTCCGCGCCTGACCGATTTCTACACCTATGACCTGATGAACGGATTGCACCACGGCCACGCGCCCAGCCAGTGCCAAGGCTGTGGGAAATATTTTCTGACCACCAACGGTCACATTCCCAAATACTGCGACGGTGTCGCCCCGCAGGACAGCCGCTATACCTGCCGACAGTACGGCGCGATGATGCACCAGAAGGAGCAGAACAAACAGCACCCGGTCTACCGCCTGTTCAATACCCGCACCGGGACGATCCGCAAGCATCACCAGAGAGGGAAGATCTCCGATGACCTGCGGCGGGAGGCACTGTATCTGGCGGAGAGTTATCGGGACAAAGCGCTGATGGACAACGACTATGCCGCTGACGGATATGCGCACGACATGGAATTGGAACACATTTACGCGGAGGCAGAGAATCGGCTGAAATGAGGAAGGGGGGCCATTCCTGTGACGAAAAATATGTACATCGTTGCCGGGGACGGCCCCTGCAATGAAGAGCTGGCGTTGCGAATGCAAGCCGGAGACAAAAACGCCGCGGAGCGGCTCGTCGCACAGAACGAGGGCTACCTCACCGACCTGGCGTGGGCGTACACACCGTTGTGTGAGATGGAGGATTTGAAGCAGGAGGCGGCGCTGGCACTGCTGGACGCGGCGAGGCGCTTTGATCCCGCCTACGGAACGAAGCTGCTGACCTATGCGACGCCCGCGATAGAAGCAACGCTGTCTGACTACGCCGCGCGGCATGCCTTCCCGCTGTCCGTCCCAGCCAGCCGCGGCAGCCAACTGCGCAGGGTGGCATACCTCTGCGTCGAGGCACAGGATGCCTCAGAGACAGAATTGACCAAGGCGGTATGCGAAAAGTTGAAGGTATCCTCCAAGGCAGCCGAGGCGTTGATAAAAGAATACCGGACGCTGTTTTGCGTCCGGCAGTTGGGGGACGATGTGTTCTCCGTCAGCTGCGGCGGCGATCCCGCCGTGACCTATGACCGCCTCATGCGCAGGACGCTGCTGATGCAGCGGATGGAGCAAGTGCTGACGCCCAGAGAGCTGAATCTGGTGCGGAACTACCTTGGCGTCGGCCAGCCGGACGAGGTCGGCATGACTTTTCAGGAGCTGGCCATTCGGCTCAACTACAACGGCCCCAGCGGAGCGGAGAAGGCGTACAAGGCCGCGCTGCGGAAGCTGAAAAAGGACTTGTACGGTGGTGCCTACAGCAGGTGGCTCTCCGCGCAGAAAGCCATCCGCGCCGCCAAAGCGGAGGCGGAGGCTGATCCTGGGCATTACACAACTCCTCAGACCACATGGTTGGATGAAAAGGAACTGATGGAGCGGTTTATCTGCGAGGTCGTTTCGCTGATCCGTGTTCATGAGATTTTCAGTGACGCATTGGGGAATATTGCTGCAAAAATTTTTGAGGAGTCTTGAAAACTGTACGTTTTCAAGACTCCTCAAGATCATTCCAGCTCAAAGGCGCCGGTACTGTGCGCTGTCAGGTTCTACGGTTACTATCAAAGTGCATTGACGGTTCCTGATTTCTCAAATATTCTGTTTCAGGCAGGCCTTAATGTCATCCTCAGCATTGGTAATAAGCCGCAAGTCGAATGTGTCCACTAAATACTGAAGCACATTCGGGCTCAAAAATGCCGGCAGGGTAGGGCCTAAATATATGCCTTTAATTCCCAGACTCAATAATGCCAGCAAATCAGCAACAGCCTTTTGCTCGTACCATGATACGATCAACGACAAAGGCAATCCGTTTACATTGGTACCAAAAGCATCTGCTAAACCTGTTGCGATCCGTATGGCAGAATATACATCATTGCATTGCCCGACATCCAAAAGTCTCGGCAGACCCGCTACTTCACCGAAATCCAGTTTGTTAAATCTGTATTTTCCGCATGCGAGCGTTAATATCACGCAGTCTTTCGGGACCATCTTAGCAAACTCTGTATAATAGTTTCGACCGGGTCTTGCTCCGTCACAGCCGCCAATAAGAAAGAAATGTCTGATTTTTCCTGCTTTTACTGCCGCTACGATTTTGTCAGAATCGCTTAATACCGAATGATGCCCGAATCCGACAAGTATCTCGTGGTACCGTGCGGTCATCGTAGGGCTTGATACTGTCTGTCACGATGATGGCGTCACGATAACCCAGTTCGTTGTATTTGT
>ENA-USUM01002106-USUM01002106.1-human-gut-metagenome-genome-assembly--contig:-NODE-2106-length-12114-cov-18.269585_pt1 | contig 12114 bp, 7 predicted proteins | sample MGYA00250063_ERZ773402 | MGnify/ENA primary metagenome ERZ773402 (study PRJEB29103, sample SAMN06112030) | human gut metagenome | biome: human gut; feature: ankylosing spondylitis patient; material...
GTTGAAAATGGATAGCATTATCAATTGTCGATTATCAATTTAAAATAATTATGGTTTTCGAAAATTTTGAAGTATGGTTTGTGACAGGAGCTCAGCTGCTGTACGGAGGAGATGCTGTTGTGGCTGTAGATGCTCACTCCAATGAGATGGTAAAAGGATTGAATGAATCCGGAAATTTGCCGGTGAAAGTAGTATATAAAGGTACGGTGAATTCGGCGAAAGAAATCACGGAAGCATTCAAGGCTGCTAATCATGATGCGAAATGTATCGGGGTAATTACCTGGATGCATACTTTTTCTCCGGCTAAGATGTGGATTCATGGATTGCAGGAACTGAAGAAACCGTTGTTGCATTTCCATACTCAGTTTAATAAAGAAATCCCCTGGGATACCATAGATATGGATTTTATGAACCTGAATCAGAGTGCTCACGGTGACCGGGAGTTCGGTCACATCGTGACCCGTATGCGTAAACCCCGTAAGGTGGTGGTGGGGCACTGGCAGGATGAGGCCGCTCAGAAAAAAATTGCAGTTTGGATGCGTGTCGCTGCTGCCTGGGCCGATGCTCAGGATATGCTGATCCTTCGTTTCGGTGACCAGATGAATAATGTGGCTGTGACCGACGGGGATAAAGTGACTGCAGAACAGGTATTGGGGTATCATGTCGACTATTGCCCGGTGAATGATCTGATGGTTTATTATCAGGCTGTCGAGGATAAGGAGGTACAGGCTTTAGTGGCTACTTATTTTAAAGAATACGAGCATGATGCTGCTCTGGAACAGACCGGTACGGAAGCTTATACCAAAGTCTGGAACTCTGCAAAAGCCGAAATTGCCTTGCGCCGTTTGTTGAAAGATACCGGAGCAAAAGGATTTACAACCAATTTCAACGATCTGGGATTGTTCGATCAGATTCCGGGTTTGGCATCACAGCGTCTGATGGCTGAAGGATATGGCTTCGGGGCGGAAGGTGACTGGAAAACGGCGGCTCTTTACCGGACTACCTGGTTTATGAGTCAGGGATTACCTAAAGGATGTTCTTTCCTCGAAGATTATACCTTGCATTTCGATGGGGAAAAGAGTGCCATTTTACAGGCTCATATGCTGGAAGTATGCCCGTTGATTGCAGAGCAGAAACCACGGCTGGAAGTACACCGGCTGAGTATCGGTATCGACAGCGAAACCGCCCGTTTGGTTTTCACCAGCAAACAAGGAGAAGGAGTTGCTGCTACTGTCGTGGATTTGGGTAACCGTTTCCGTCTCATTGTCAATGTGGTGGATTGTATCAAGAGTAAAAAATTACCTAAACTTCCCGTTGCTTCGGCTTTGTGGATACCGCAACCGAATCTGGAAGTCGGTGCAGGTGCCTGGATTTTGGCAGGAGGTACGCATCATACCAGTTTTTCGTATGACCTGACTACCGAATATTGGGAAGATTATGCCGAGATAGCAGGGATAGAAATGGTTGTGATCGACAAAAACACCACCATTCCGGAATTCAAGAAAGAACTCCGTATGAACGAAGTTTATTATATGCTGAATAAAGCACTCTGTTAATTGATAATTGACAATTATTTCTGTCAATTTTCAGTTTTCAATTAGAGAAGATATGGAAAAATACGTTATAGGTTTAGATTATGGTAGTGATTCGGCCCGGGCGATCGTTGTGAATGCGCTGACAGGGGAGACACTGGCTACTGCTGTGAAATATTATCCCCGCTGGAAAGAGGGGAAATACTGTAATCCGGCGATCAATCAATATCGTCAGCATCCGCAGGATTATATCGATGTGTTGGAAGCTTCGGTGAAGGAGGCTTTGGCGGCTTGTCCTGCCGGTACGGCGGAAAAAGTGGTGGGGATCGCTTTCGATACAACCGGGAGTACCCCTGCTTTTACCGATGCCACGGGGACTCCTTTGGCGCTCTTGCCGGAATTCGCTGAGAATCCGAACGCGATGTTTGTACTTTGGAAAGATCATACGGCAATCCGGGAAGCTGCCGAGATCAATAAACTTTGCGGAGAATGGAATATCGATTATTCGGCTTATGAAGGAGGAATCTATTCGTCGGAATGGTTTTGGGCAAAAGCTTTACATGTACTTCGTGAAGATGAGCATGTCAGGGCGAAAGCATATTCGATCGTAGAATATTGTGAATGGTTGCCGGCTTTGATCACCGGAGTGACCAAGAGTGACGATATCGTCCGCAGCCGTTGTGCCTGTGGCCATAAAGCGATGTGGCACGAACAATGGGGAGGATTACCCAGTGAGGAGTTTCTGACCACTTTAGATCCTTTGTTGGCCGGTTTTCGTTCACGCTTGTTTGAAAAGACGGAGACTGCCGATAAACCGGTAGGTAAGTTATCACCGGAATGGGCTGAACGCCTGGGGTTGACTACAGAAGTCGTGGTTGCGGGAGGTGCTTTCGATTGCCATATGGGAGCTGTCGGAGCCGGGGTCACTCCGCATACTTTTGTGCGGGTGATCGGTACATCGACTTGTGATGTCATGGTGGCTACTTATGAGGAGATCGGACATAAACTGATCAAAGGCATTTGCGGGCAGGTAGATGGGTCGGTTATTCCCGGTATGGTCGGTTTGGAAGCCGGACAATCGGGATTCGGAGATATTTATGCCTGGTTTAAACGGGTGTTGGAATTCCCGTTGAAAGAGATTGTCGGAAAGAGCGATTTGCTGGATGAGGAGATGAAAGAGCGGCTTGTGACAGAAGCTTGCAACCGGATTATTCCTGCTTTGACGGCCGAGGCTGAAAAGATACCGGCGGAAGAAAGTACGGTTATTGCTACCGATTGGATGAACGGACGGCGCACCCCGGATGCCAATCAGTTGTTGAAGGGAACGATTACCGGATTGACTTTGGGAAGTACCGCTCCCCGTATTTTCCGGGCTTTGGTAGAGGCTACCGCTTTCGGTTCGAAGGCGATCGTCGATCGTTTCCGGAATGAGGGGGTTCAGATCGATAGCGTGATCGGAATCGGAGGAATTGCTTTGAAATCTCCGTTTGTTATGCAGACGCTGAGTGATGTTTTGAATATGCCGATCAAAGTCTGTAAGACTGATCAGGCCTGTGCCCTGGGAGCTGCTATGTTTGCGGCTACCGCGGCCGGGGTATATAACCGTGTTGAAGATGCTCAGAAGGCCATGAGCTCCGGGTTTGCTATGGAATATACTCCCAATGCTGCCAATGCGAAGCTGTATGAGGAAATCTATCGGAAATACCTGAAAGTCGGGGAGTTTACGGAAAAGGCATTGTTTTGCTGATATTTTACCGTTGAAATAGCGAAGAAAGCTCTTTGCCAAAAGAAGAATGAAGGTGTGTATTTCGACACACCTTCCTGATATTGTTTTCGGGACGCAGGCCGTTAGTTTTCCGGTACCACTTCCCAGGCCGTTTGCCCGTTGTAAGTAGTCTGTACCGATTTGTAGCCCGGAGCGACGAACGTATCGTCTGCTGCACCCGTATTGTCGCCCGTTGCGGGGTTGTAGTTAACGAAAATACCTCCGTAAATTTCAACCGTGGCACGGCCGTTTTCCCGATCGGCGTCCTGAATGTTGATGACCGGATACCAACCGTTGATGGGATTGCCCTTCGTTTCGAATACACCGCCATAAATCTTCAGGTGAGCTTTTTGAGAGGGGCGTGCCGTTGCTACCAAAATACACGAGTTGGCAATTCCGGAAGCATCCGTACCGACGGTGAAATATCCGTCCTTGATCGTCGTAGTGCCCTCCGCAATACGGATCGCTGTATTGGTCCCTTTGCTGCCGCTGCCGCCGTCAACGGTAATGGCGCCGTCGATAACCAGATCGGGGCAACCGCTGTAGATGCCTGCAATGTTTGTGGCTGTACTGTTTTTCGGTCCGACGATGGAGCCTTTTCCGCTAATAACCATCTTTTTGCACGATTTGCTCACCTGGATGCACTGTTGCAATTCGGAACCTTCCTGTGCTGTCAATACCGCACCCTCTTTCAGAGACAAGCTGGCGGAAGCGACCGAGGAGATGTAGGGAGAGTCATCGATAGTCATACTGCTCGAAACGATGGTGATATCGCCGCTTTTCAAGGCTGATTCCAGATCCGCAGGCGTTGCTACCTCCGTACCCTTTACCACCGTGTAAGTTCCGTTAGGAGCCGGGTCGTCAGAGGTCTTGATCGCCGTGTAGCCCTCCGCAACGAAATTTTTTACCGGATTTTCCGTCATCGAGCTCGACGGATCGTAATTGATGAACGTACCTCCGTATACGTTGATGGCGGCACCCGAGTCGTCTTTCAGGTTCAGTACCCAATAGCCGCGGTTGTTGGCACTCTTCGACTCGAACGTACCGCCGTAGATGTTGATAACGGCCTGCTGATCCGCGTAGATAAGGTCGAGCTGTGCGTTATGGTCATTATAATCTTGGTCGTTGACAAAATTACCGCCGTAGATGTTCACCTTTGCATCGCCGTAAGCATAGACGGCCATGCGGTAGCCGTCTTCGTTGGGCTTGGTTCCGATAGCCTTAATGTCGCCGTCGCCTTTGATATTCAGGGTAGCGCCGCCTTTCACTTCGAATACGGTGGTGTTGCCATACTCTCCGTCAGGAAGCGAGGTTGTGTTGATAATGTCCTTACCGTTCAGGTCGATTTCGACCGTCTTGCCGGTTTCCACGACCAGCGGTTTTTCGACCGTCACGTCTTCCGACAGCGTGACACTACCGCCGTTGGCGAACGCTGTATGCAGTTCCTCCGCCGTAGTGACAACAGTGATGTCGGGTTGATAGAACTCCGGATCGATCGTCACGTTGAACGTACCCTGCTTGGTCAGCAGATTACCCGATACCATGGTGCGGTAGTTGCGGCGGATGGGAATGCTCTTGAAGTCGCTGTTGGCCGAGAGCTCGTTGCCTGCTGCATCGAGGAACGTCATCTTGAAGTCGGCCAGCGTAGCCTGTTCGACAGGCGCCCAGATGTAGTCCACCGTCAGCTCGCCGGTGGCGTTGAGCACGTCGGCCGTGTATTCCACGGCAGTCGTGCCGCTTTCCTCGCCCGTCAGTGCATTGAACGTGGTCGGAAGAGACGTGAAATTCACCTTAACCTTCGCGGGTATCAGGTCGGTCGCGTTGTCGGGAATCGCTGCGAGGTCGAGCGTCTTCACGTTTAGCTGGCCGAAGGGACGGCGGAGCGTGAACGTCTCCGTGAAGGACTCGCTGACTTCATAATTTTTCTTGCAGAGGAAGAAGGCGTCGAACTTGTCGTCGTTGCCGGTGTAGGCTGCATCCGTTCCCAGTGTGATTGCGCTCAGGTCATCTGTCTCGTAGCCGGCCTCCGAACAGTCGGCCCAAAATACGAAGTCGTAAGTCTGCTGGGCCACCAACCGTAAGTTGAACGTCGCGGTGTTGTCCGTTACCGTTGCGGTCTGCTGTTCCCCGTAGGGCTGGCCGCCCCGGTAGATCTGAAGCAGACAGCGGTCGATTTGCGAGCCGTCACCGAAGTCTGCCGCCGTGGCACGGGTCTGCATCCCTTGCGGGATGGTAACGGTAATGGTTTGGGAGGTTGCTCCGTCGGATACGAGCTCCTCATCCTTTTGGCATGCGGTAAATGCTGCCAGCATTCCCGCTAATAGTAGAATTTTCTTCATAAAATGTTGAGTATTAGTGAATTACCCCCCCACACAGATTTTCTGATTCCCCGGAAGGGAGGCAGTAACTCAACGGTTTACAATTGATTTTTAAGAACTTGTTTTCTTTTTTCCTTTGTACCCGCAGGAGCGGTCAGGCTCCTGCGGATTGTCATGATTATTGAGCCGCTACCTCGTAGTTGTAGGTGATGCCGTCTACTGTCTGTACATTGTCTTTATAAACGTATCCGTCGGCTGCAGCAGTCAGGTTATCCTCGAAATAACCGCCCTGAATTGCTACCGTACCGCTGGCGATATGCACGTCTTTCATGCCCAGGTAACCGGAGAAATACCCGCCTGTAATCGTGGTCTTGCCACCCTCGTTGTAAAGCGCATAGTATTGGCAGTCGTTCAGAATCGTACCGCCGGATATCGTTACGTTGGCCCCTCCGATCGACTGGATGGCTTCGATCCGACCACCCTTGACAGTCAGCTTGCTACCACCGCCGGCTGCCATCAGCGCATAACCCGTCGGAGAATTCCGGTTAATGACGTTACCGTTCTCGATGGTCATATCGGCGCTACCGGTATTCATCAGCGTAAAGCCGGGACCGTCGAAGGTTCCGTTCTTGATATGGCAGATGCCCTGATTGTAGATAACCACGCCGTTGGCATCTGTAGCTTTCGTAGCGGTATAAGTTCCGTTTTCGATTGTCAACGTTGCACCGGCTTCATTCATGAAGATATAATCGGTGGCCGACATAGAACCGGGGCCCTTAACCGTGAGTTTACTCTTGTTGACGATCTGCTGTTTGCCGACCGTCAGGGTGGCATTCTGGGCAATCGTCAGTGTCGTAGGTTTCTCGATGGCGATTGCTGCTTTCGTCTCGGAACATTTTGTCAGATCGCAATCACGATAAATGCTAATATCCCCTCCGGCTTTCAGGATGTTATAAATACGTTTTACTTCGATCCAACGATCTTTGGTTTCGCCGTTGACAATTATTTTGGGAGCATACGGCTTACCGCTATTATAATCGCCGGCCCACCACCCGATATATTCGTCGGTACGGTCGCAGGTGGGAATGCCGCTGACTTGCTCGGCGACGGTGTTGTCGCGCAGTTCGGCTTTATACAGGTAATAAGCCGTCGGTTTCGTCGAGAAGTTGGCGATCGTGCCTATGAAGGCATGCGAGTAGAGTTGTTCCATGTCATAGACTTTATCGGCCACATGGGGGGCCGATTCGTAGACCTTGTCGAACGAAATGCCGCTTACCGAGTTGCCCTCGATCAGTACATTGCGATCGAACGTCTGCAGGTAGCCGATCAGCCCCCCCGCCTGATAGAGTCCCTCTTCCGGAGTCGTGGTCTTGATTGCACACTGATCGACCGAGCAGTTGCGGATCGTCACATCCTTGGAGCCGGTGCTGACAAAACCGACCAGACCAGCCACTTTCTGATAACCGGTGAGCATTACGTTCTTGACATGGCAATTCTCCACCGAGCCTTGATCCATACGACCGACCAGCGCCCCGCCACGGAAACAGGTTACGTTGGCATTGTCGATGGTCAAGTCTTTGACCGTACCCCGGAGTACATAAAACAGACCGCCGTAATGATAACCTTTGGCATCGGCATGTCCTGTGTAGTTGTCCACATAAAGGTTATGGATGGTGTGCTTACCGCCGTCGAACTCGGCGAAGACGTTATTTTCGGCATTGATCGGCTCCCAAAGGTTGTCGGCGCTACCTTGCAGGTCGATATCGGCCATCAGTACGATCTTGGCGCACTTGCTCCCGGCCACCAGTTCGGCGGCCTTCTTCAGCGTGGCGGCATCGCCCACGCCATAGGTCGTAATAGTACCGGCTCCTTGCTCGAATGTAATTTCCGCAACCGTACCGTAGATCTCTACGTTACCTTTTATTACGTTCAGCTTTGTTACCGTAACGTCTTCGGGCACGATCAGCGTATTATCTGCTGTCGTGGCGTCTATCTCTCCAAAGGAACCGCTCAGGATAACCGTCGATTCCGGGGTGTTGATGGTCAGTTTTCCGGAAGTATTGGCCGTGATGGTAATATTTGCGGGAGCATCTTGGTTACCTGCTTCTCCACTGGCGGCAGACTCGTACTTTATGGTAACGGGATTGCTTGTTTCGGGCAGCGTAAGCGAAATTTTTACGTCGTTATCCGTAGGATATATCTGCGGTATCACGATCTCGTTGCCTGTAGGATTCGCCAGATTCTTGACGATAATATCGGTCGCGCCGCTCTTGAGTGCCTCCTTGACATCTTCCGCACTTTCTACTTCTGCAACGACTTTCTCGATGGGGCTGTTTTCATCGAATTCCGGGTCGATCGTCACACTGATCGTGCCCTGCTTGGTCAACAGGTTACCAGATACGTTGGTGCGGTAATTACGTCGGATGGGAATATTGGTGAAAGCGTCGTTCGTGCAGATTTCCGTGCCGTCGTTGTAGAACGTCATCGTGAAGTCGGAGAGCGCGGCCTCGCTATCGTCGGCCCAGAGGAAGTCCATCGAGATCGTGCCGTCGTTTTTGGCCAACTCCGTTGCCGTATAGGTCACCTCGGTCGAACCGCTCACTTCGCCCGTCAGGGCGTTGAACGTTGTGGGGAGGCTCTTGAAAGCGACCGTGTATCCCGTAGGTTTCAGCGCCTCGTCCTTGATTTCGTTCAGGTCGTTGGTCTTTACCACCAGCAGACCGAAAGGACGCTTCAGGGTGATGTCGTCTCTCGTGAAGGAACCGTTGACGGAAATAGCTTCGTGGTAGAAGAACGCGTCGCGCTCGTCGCTGTTGCCCACGAACTCGCCTTTCTCCGTGATGGCTTTCAAACCACCCCTTGCAGTGGTGGTGTATACCTTATCGTCGAAACCTTCGTCACTGCTTGAGTTCGCCGTAGCGCAGTCCGCCCAGAACACGAAGTCGTAGGTCTGCGAGGATACCAGACGCAGATTATCGAATGTAACCTGCTTGTTGCTTACCGGCTTCACGATACGGTTGTAAAGCTGGTCGCCGTGGTAGATTTCCAAAATACAGCGGTTGACCGAGGTCCCTTTGCCGAAATCATCGGTCACGGCACGGCTTTGCACTCCGCTCTGCGGAATACTCACCGTAAACGAAGACGTCGCCCCCGCATCCGGTGCGGACATCTCGTCCTTCTGACATGCGGTAAATGCTGTCAACATTCCCGCTAATAGTAAGATCTTGTTCATAAAATATTGAGCGTTAATGGATTAACCTCCACAGCCACCTGCAAAAAATATGTGGATTTCGGATTCTCCGGAAGGAGGCAGTAACCCAACGGTTTGTATTATTGTTTATATATCGGTTTTCTGTTCATCTTTCCGTTCATAGTCTCTGTGTCGTCTTAAATCACGGCGTGGATTCCTCGAACGTGGCCGTCACGTTGGTCGTGTAGTTCCGCTGCAGCTGCAGCACGTCGAGACTCTTGGTTACTTCGCCAACCGTGATCGACAGCCCGACGGATTTTCCTTCGGCAGGCACGAAGAGAAAGTCTTCGCCCACCAATGCCGCTCCAGTGGTTGTCGTTGGGAACGCGATTGTCAGGGTTTGAGGAGCGGATGCCGTTGCGGTTAGCACATCGTACTGTGTCGGTACGTTCGTATAGGTAACCGACACCGTTTGGCCGCCCGTGCCGAACGCCTCCTTGTTCTGCATCGTCAGTTTGGCCAACGGGCGTTTCAGCCTGGCCGATACGCCGTTGCCGCCGTTCCACTGCACGCCGGGCAGGGCGTAGGCGAAGGCGTCGCGTTCGCTGCCGGGGGTATAGGTCGCGGGAGTACTGCCGGAGGTCATGGCCACCGTTACATTCCGCAGGTCATCGGTCGTATAGGCTCCCGTGCCGTAATCGGCCCAGAAGAGGAAGTCATACGTGCCGGGCACCAGCATGATCTCGATGGCGGCTTCGTCAAGCGTCCCGTTTGCTGTCTTATGCAGTACGCATCGGGGATTGGCGTCCTTTGTCCATGCCTCGAAGGTGTAGGTCAATGTTTGTCCTGCTGCTGTCTCCCCGCGCGTTGCCGCCTTGGCCGCGGGTTCGTTTTCCAGTGTGCCCTCCGAGAGCAGGGAGATCACACCGCCCACGGGCGCCGCCGGGGCGGGCGTGGGGTTCTCGTCCTTGCTGCAGCCGGCAAGGACGGTCAGTGCGAGAAATAATATGGTAACTGTCTTTTTCATCCGGATATCTGTTTAGTCGGGGATCGTAATGTTGATGTCGCCTTCGAAACCGGGGTCTATGCCGATGCCGGGGGCGTAGTCGCGTGTGAGGAATTCGTCGCGTATAGTCGTCAGCTTGCCCCGTACGATGGGCACGTCGATGCCCTCGATACGGTTCAGCAGGTTGCCCTCGCTATCGCGAATCGTCAGGTTGACTTTCACGGCCGATTCGGAGCCGTTGACAAAGATATAGTCGCTGGCCAGGTGGGCCTCCTTGCCCGTCAGGGGCGTCATGTTACACCCGAATCCCATCCCTGTGCGGGCGTCGTTGGGTTTGTTCGTGTAGGCGTTGAAACCTGACGGGAAGTACCCCGCGTAATCTACCTGTACCCGTATCGTCGAGAGGTCGGGGGCCTTGGACAACAGGTCGCCGGCTACGGCTCCGGTCATCTTCGGGCGCCGTACGGCCAGCTCGTCGAGGAACTTGTCGATGTCGGTAGTAATGAACTCGATCTTGGCCATCGGGCGCTGGAGCGTCACGGTTGCATCCACGGTCTCGTTCCAGCGGTCGCGGTAACCCTTGAGGTCGATCTCTTGCCGGGCGACATAGGTGTCCTTGTGCTCCTCGTTGCCGATGTAGCTTCCGGCCTCAGGTACGCTGATGGCCGAGAGCGAAGGAATCGTGTAGTATTTGTCGGACACGGAACCATCGTCTACGTAATCCATCCATGCCACGACGTGGTAGCGGGCGGCGTGCAGCGCTAGCGAGGTATGGATCGTATGGTGTCCGTCCGCCGCCTGTTCGCAGCCGAGCACATACCGCTGCACGGGCTCGCCGGCAATCTCGTCGCGGAATACCTCGACGATCCAGCGCACATCATACAGGTCGGCCTCCGACGCTTTGGAGCGTTCTGCCGGCACGTAGGACTCTATTTTCGGGTCGATCGCAAGGGTCAGGTTCACGTTGACCAGCGTGGGATCGACGCCTCCGTTTTCCGGAAATTCCAGTACGGTCTTATCACAGCCCGTCAATACAAGGACGAGCAAATGGGCGATATATATTGTTACTCTTTTCATCTTCTGCTCCTCCCTTATTTTCCGAATCGGTACACCAGGTTGATTCCCACCTTTGTCAGGCCCCAGTAGTTGTAGGATTGTCCCTTTTCGAAGCGGGCGCCGTTCGGTATATTATAATAAGTGTCGTATTTTGTGTGGACATATCCCGCGCCGAGGGTGAACTCTGCTGCCCAGTGGCGGGCGAAGGGCAGTGCGTAACCGTAACTCAGGCCCGCGCCGTAGAAGCCGTCGGGCGACTGGTAACGTTTCTCTTTGTCTACCGCGATGTTGAAGGCACCGATATTGAGGTGGACGCCGAAGAAGTGACCCTGCATCGGGGTTTTCAGCCAATAACGGAACTCCGGCTGAATAGCCAAAAAGCGCAGGCGGTATTTGCGTGCCACGGTGTAGGGACTGTAGATAACCGGCAGGTCGACCGAGTAGTGGTCGCCGAAGCTGTACTCCACACCAAGGTTGGCGACCGTGGCGGCCAGATAGGCGACGTTCGTTTTGACAGCCCAGCGGTAAGAGGGGCGTCCGGGGACGGACAGCATTTCTTCCGGAGCCTTGTCAGACATATCGGGTGCAACAGAGGATTCCGGAATCTCCGATTCCGGACGGTTTTCGGATTTTCCATTTCCGGGTAATGAATCGGATGGCACAACGTCTCTCTCGGATAGAATGTCGGGTACTGTATCTATCTTTGCATTCGGAGACATATAGGCTACAGCGATCACATCTGTCATTCCACGCCATCGTTGCGTGGAATTCGTCGTCCTGAAATGATCTTCTTTCAGTCCTTCGTGAACGATAAAATAGGATTTGATCTGGTTACTTCGGTTTTTTGCAATTGCAAGATTCTTTTTAAAAGAATCATAAGAGGAGCAAAAACCCAGTACGCGCACTTTTATGTCACCCGATTCGATTGAAAATTTGTGTTGTCGGATGGAGCGGGTAAGCGAATCAATAGCGGCTGCATTTCCTTTGTAATCGGCCCAGAACATACAGCGCCGGGGAGCAAAACGAAAAACAACCGTATCCTGTCCGGCAGTAAGTGTATTCGTCTTCGACCGATAACTCTCAGTACTGCAGACAGGCACATCGCAGTTTATCTTCTCTGCCGTAACAGTAAATCCGTATAGCAGGAATCCGAGCAGAAAGATCGTCTGGATCGTTTTCGAACGATCTTCTCGACCTGAAATACTTGTATGGGAATTATTCATCCTATTGTATATTACTATCAAACC
>ENA-USUM01002108-USUM01002108.1-human-gut-metagenome-genome-assembly--contig:-NODE-2108-length-12110-cov-9.719771_pt1 | contig 12110 bp, 10 predicted proteins | sample MGYA00250063_ERZ773402 | MGnify/ENA primary metagenome ERZ773402 (study PRJEB29103, sample SAMN06112030) | human gut metagenome | biome: human gut; feature: ankylosing spondylitis patient; material...
GGCCGTTTGATCCTGTATGGCCTTTGCCGCGCAGACGGATGCTCTTTCCGTTCTCGATACCGGCCGGGATTTTAACCTTCATGAAAGATCCGGTAAAAAGTATCTTTCCCGGAGAGGAAAAAGAAACAGCCGCAGAGCCAGGCAGTGAAGATACCGCAGAAGAAGCAGAGGAAGAAGACGAAATCGTCGAAAATTCCGCAGTCATCGATTTCGAAAATGAGCCGGATTATCTCGATGATGACAACGACGAAGAAGAGGATGAAATCCCGAATCGCGCGCATGATGAAGAAGATGAGGAAGAGTAACCGGAAGCAATAAGAGTTGTAACCTGCCCCGCTGCTGCATAAAATGACCAAGAAAGGAAATTTGCAGCAGGGGGCTTTTCATTTGGAAAAAGGGAAAAAACTGGAATGGCTGATGGCGGTGATTCTGCTTTCGGCGGCGTATGTTCTGTCCCGCGAGGGCGCACGGCTGGTGGCAGCACAGAAGGCAGCCACAAAAGTAGTGGTGCTGGACAGCGGCCACGGCGGCGACGATCCCGGCAAAATCGGGGCAAACGGTGTCAAAGAAAAGGACATCAACCTTGCGATTGCCCGTCTGCTGAAAAAGAAGCTGGAAAAGCAGGGAATCCTTGTGGTGATGACGCGGGAAGGGGAGGATGATCTCTCCGATCCGGGAGCCGTGAATGCGAAAGTGCAGGATCTGCAGCGGCGCGTGCAGCTGATTCATGAAAAAAAGCCGGACTGTGTGATCAGCATTCACCAGAACAGCTACCCGGATGCGGCGGTCAAAGGGGCGCAGGTGTTTTATTATACGGATTCAAAAGAAGGCGAAAAACTGGCGCTCTGCATGCAGGCTGCACTGGTCGCGGGGCTCGATCCGGCGAATCACAGGAAAGCCAAGGGAAACAAAACGTATTACATGCTGAAGAAGACAGACGCAGTGCTGGTGATCTGCGAGTGCGGATTCCTCTCAAATCCGGAGGAGGAAGCGCTCCTGAACACAAAGGAGTACCAGAAAAAGGTGGCGGATGCACTGTGTGACGGCGTTTTAACGTATCTGGGAGAAAAGAAGAATGGCAAAGAGAAGACACAGACGAAGACGGAAGAGACCGCTGCGGGCGCTGCTTCCGCTTATGCTTGCCCTGCTGGCGGCTTATCTGGTATTCGGAGAATTTGATGAGAGCGATCCCACGCAGAACGGAAGCGGAGCGGACAGCAGCACTGCTTCACAGACGGCAGACGAAAACAATGGTCTGTCAGAAAATGGCGCAACACAGTTTCAGGCGGAAAATACAGATGAGGAGGAGCTGGCGAAGCGGTATTATTACAGCCAGCTCGATGAAAACAGACAGATGATTTACCGCGAACTGGTGCAGGGAATCGCGGAACACCAGGAAACTATCATCACAAAAGGCGGCGATCCCGATGTGACGGCGGAGGTTTACGGATGGGTCTATATGGATTACCCGGAGTACTGCTGGATCAACGGAGCATCACATGTCACGGGATACGGCGAGCCGAAGAACTACTGCGAGGTAGTTCCGGAATACACGATTCCTGCGGAGGAGATCACAGGACGCCAGACCCAGATCAAAGGGTCGGGAAACGATTTCTTAAGTGATATCGACCGTTCGATGGATGACTATGGGAAGATCAAGGCTGTCTTTGAAAAATGTATCCGGCAGATTGATTATGTGAAAGATGCGCCGGAGAATCAGACACTCTACAGCGGACTTGTGAACGGACAGACGGTCTGCGCAGGCTATGCCAGAACGTTCCAGTATCTGATGAACCGCCTGGACATCCCGGTCATTTATGTGACGGGAACGACAGACACCGGCGAGGCGCACGGCTGGAATATCGTAAAGTGCGGAGACAATTATTACAACGTCGATGTAACCTGGGGCGATCCGGTATTCGCAGAGGGCGAGAGCGGCGAGTACAATCTGCCGGACGACCTGATCTACTACGATTTTCTCTGCGTTTCCGATGCGGAATTTTCGGACACGCATCAGGCGGATGCGAATCTGCCGCTCCCGGCGTGCAATGCAGATGACCTCGAGTATTACCGCCAGATCGGCCGGTACATGGATACATTTGATGCGACGCAGATTCTGTGGGAAATGGAGACGGATATTGAAGAGACAAAAGAGTATTCCGAATTTAAATTTGCCACCGATGATCTGATGGCGCAGGTCATGGAAGCCCGACCGGAGCTTCTCGATAAGGCTTCCGGCTATCTTTGCAGCTATTACGGACTCGGGTCCGTAAAATATACATACAGCGAGGATACGGCGACAAGAAAGCTGATGGTATTCTGGCAATATAAAGGAGAACCGAGTGAATGACGGTTCTCCTTTAAAAATATCCGGAAACAAAATGTCGATCAGCTCGCGCTCGAGAAACTCGATGGTAATCAGGCACGAATAAGGGAGTTCGGAAACCTGGGAAACACTCACAAGATCCTGACGGACGGTGATGGAATGATCCGTGACATCGGTAACCTCTGCGACCCAGGCGGCATGCGGGATCGTCAGATGTTTCACAATCAAAGGGCCGACCTGCGCGGTATCGCCGTCGGTTGTCTGACGTCCGCAGATAATCAGATCCGCGCCGCCGATCACCTGAATACCCTGCGCCGGCGTTAAGAATATCCCCCGTGGGGGCTTGTGAAAAAGGCCGATTTTTGGTAGAGTAAAGGGATATTTGAGCGGTTGGAGAACGACCGCGCCGGGAAAGTTAAGAAAAAGAAGAAAGAAGCGGAAGATATGGAACAGGAATTATTACAGGAAATTGCCTCCTACTGGGGAACCCGTGCGGAGGGGTATTCTGAGGTCAATGAAAAAGAACTGGCGGGAAGCCAGAGAGAAGCGTGGCTGCATGTATTAGAGGAGCAGTTTCCAGAGAAAAAGAAAGAAGAGATGAAGATTCTCGATATCGGAACCGGCCCGGGATTCTTCCCGATGATTTTGTCGGAGGCAGGTTATACGGTGGCGGCTGTTGACTACACGGAGGAGATGCTGGAAAAGGCGAAAGAGAATCTGGGAAAATATACGAAATACGGTCTGGAGCGCGTGACGCTGCAGCGGATGGATGCACAGAATCTGGAGTTTGCGGATGAGACCTTTGATGTTGTCATTTCCAGAAATCTGACCTGGAATCTGGAAAAGCCGGAGCAGGCATACCAAGAGTGGATGCGTGTCCTGAAACCGGGCGGCGTGTTGCTCAATTTTGATGCGAACTGGTACGGTTATCTCTATGACGAGGAGAAAAAAGAAGCGTACGAGGCAGACCGGAAGAAAGTGGAAGAGCAGCAGCTCGACGACCATTATCTGTGCACGGACATTGACCGCATGGAAAACATTGCGCGTCAGGTGCCGCTCTCTGCGATGGAACGGCCGGCGTGGGATACGAAGGTGCTCGAATCCCTCGGCGTCTGTTCCATCCAGACCGATTCCGAAATCTGGAAGCGCGTCTGGAGCGAGGAAGAGAGACTGAACTATGCATCGACACCGATGTTTCTGGTGCGCGCGGAAAAAAGCGCAGAGCAGCCCTTCCAGCTTGGTGATGTGACCGTCCGCCGCGGCGAAAAATATCAGGGGGATATCTCCTTTGCGAATGGGGATATCGTGCTTCCGGGAACGATTATCTGTGGAAAACTTCCGGGAAAAACAATGCTGATCACCGGCGGCGTTCATTCCGGGGAATACGTCGGCATTCAGGCGTGTGTGGAACTGGGAGCGGAGCTTCAGCCGGAAAAAACGGTTGGAACGATCGTGATTTTAAAGGTCTTAAACCGTCCTGCTTTTGAAAACCGTGCGGGCAGTCTCGGACTTTCCGATGGCAAAAACCTGAACCGTGTATTTCCGGGCAATCCAAACGGAACCGAGATGGAGCGGCTGGCGTGGGCCATTACGAAAGAAGTTTATCCGAAGGTGGATTATTATATTGATCTCCACAGCGGCGATGATTTCGAAGCATTGACGCCGTATGTCTATTACGCCGGAAAAGCGGCGCAGGAGGTGACAGAAGTTTCGCGGAAAATGGCGGAGCAGGTGGATGTTCCGTACATGGTGCGTTCCATGGTGTCATCAGGCGGAGCGTACAACTACGCGGCGTCCAAGGGCATCGCGAGCATCCTCTTAGAGCGCGGCGGCATGGGAGCCTGGACTTCCGAGGAGGTCAATTCCGACAAGCGTGATGTGCGCAATATCTTAAGCAGCCTTGACATGTATCAGATCCGCCGCGATGTGCGGAACTACGTGCCGATGGAGGTGACGGATGTCTGCTATCAGGCGGCTTCCGAAGACGGCCTCTGGTATCCGGCGGCAAAACCGGGCGATATGGTTGCAGAGGGCGCACTGCTCGGAACGATCCGTGATTATAATGGAAAACTCCGTGAGACGTGCCGTGCCGAGTACACCGGTGTGGTGCTGTACCAGACGGGCAGTCTGCAGGTAACAGAAGGGGGACCTGTCGTTGCTTACGGAAGAATTGTGCGCGAGCCGGAGTACGACGACCGCAAAGAGCAGATTGTCCATTACTGGGAGAAACGGAGCGAGAGCTTTTTAGAGCAGAGACGCTCCGAACTTGCAAACCCGATTGCGAAGCGCTGGATGAAAGAGATTGAAAAACAGATCCTGGCGGGAAGACGGTTAAAGATCCTTGATGTGGGCTGCGGAGCCGGATTTTTCTCGATCCTGCTGGCAAAAGAGGGCCACGAGGTATTCGGCATCGACCTGACACCGGAGATGATTGAGAATGCAATCCAGCTTGCCGAAGAAGAGAATGCCGACTGCTGCTTCCAGGTCATGGACGCGGAAAATCCGATGTTTGCGGATGAAACGTTCGATGTTGTCATTTCCCGAAACCTGACGTGGACGCTGCCGAATGCGGAGCATGCTTACGGCGAGTGGATGCGTGTGCTGAAAACGGGCGGTGTGCTGCTGAACTTCGATGCCAATTACGGAAAAGAAGATGTTGCCGATACGAAGGGACTTCCGGAGGCGCATGCCCATTTCAAGGTTGGAAACGAGATGCTCGAAGAGTGCGAACGGATCAAATCACAGCTCCCGATCAGCCGCAAAAACCGGCCGGCGTACGATGTGGCGGTGCTGTGCGAAAACACAGCGGGAGAAATCCGCATTGATACGAGCCTTGGAAAACGCATTTATCTGGAAAAAGACGAGTTCTATAACCCGGCACCGATGTTTTCGATTTGTGCCGTGAAGCAGTAAAGGAGTATTTGTGAAAAAATATTTGTTAAAACGACTGCTTCGCCTGATTCCGGTATTCCTCGGCGTGACGATTCTCGCTTTTCTGCTGACGGGACTTTCCTCGGTCGATGCGGTGGATTTAAAAGAGAGCAGCAGCGGCGGCGTGATGTCGGAGGCGGAAAAAGAAGCGATGCGGGAGGAGCTGGGACTGAATGAGCCGAAAGCTGTCCAGTACCTGCAATGGCTGAAAAACGCCCTGCGCGGTGACTTCGGGGAGTCGTACGTTTCCGGCAAACCGGTGCTTGTAAGCTTCTGCGAAAAACTGCCCGCAACGATTGCACTTGCGGCGCTGGCGCTTGCCATGACGGTCTGTCTTTCGTTTCCGCTCGGTATCTTAAGTGCAAAATATCAGAATACATGGGCGGACCGCAGTATCAGCCTGTTCTGCTTTGCAGGTAATTCGTTTCCGGGGTTTTTCACTGCACTTCTTCTCTTGTATTTCTTTTCGCTGAAATGGAATCTTTTTCCGGTTCTCAGTATGGGAAAGGGATGGAAAAGCTGTGTGCTTCCGGCGGCGACGCTTGCGGTTTCGATGACGGCAAAATACACCCGTCAGGTGCGTTCTGCCGTGCTTGCAGAGCTGGAGCAGGAGTACGTGGCGGGTGCACGGGCACGTGGGTTAAGTGAAAACCGGATTCTGTTTGGAAATGTATTAAAATCCGTGCTGCTTCGGATGGTCACGCTGCTATTCTTATCCGCCGGTTCGCTGCTTGGAGGAACCGCCATCGTTGAGACGATTTTCATGTGGAATGGTGTCGGAAAAATGGCCGTGGATGCCGTTTCCATGCACGATATTCCCGTGATTCAGGCATATCTGGTGTGGATGGCGGCGATCTATCTGCTGCTGCATCTCATTGCTGATCTGCTGATGGGTGCACTGGACCCGCGGGCGAAGCTGGAGGGAATGCGATGAAAAAAGAACAGAAAAGAAAGATCCTTTTTTATGGCATCCTCGCCGGTGCGCTGCTGCTGTTTGCCGCGTGTGCGGCCCATCTGGCACCGTACGATCCGTATGAGCAGAATCTGGAACTGTCCCTTCTTCCGCCGTCCGCGGCGCACTGGATGGGGACGGACCGCTATGGAAGAGATCTGTTTTCAAGGATTCTCTCCGGCGCGCGGGTCAGCATTTTTTCAGCACTTCTTGTCGTTGCGGCAAGCGCTCTGATCGGAACACTCGCCGGAATTTTCAGCGGCTGGCTGGAAGGTAAAACGGATACGGTTCTGATGCAGATCTCCGATATTTTTCTGGCCTTTCCGGGTATGGTATTTGCAATCGCATTTTCCGGCGTTCTGCAGAGCGGCATGACGGGAGCCGTTGTGTCGCTGATCCTTGTTTCCTGGCCGAAATATGCACGGCTTGCACGGAACCGTGTGCTGGCATTGAAACACATGCCGTTCATCGCGGCGGCGCGCCTTACAGGAAACGGAACATGGAAGATGATCGGACGCCATATTCTGCCGAATCTTGCGGGGCAGACGATTGTCACAGCGGTGCTTGATATCGGAACGATGATGCTGGAAATCGCGGGTCTGTCCTTCCTCGGCCTTGGTGCGGAAGCGCCGTCGGCGGAGTGGGGAGCGATGATGAGCAACGGAAGAAGTATGCTGCAGACCGCGCCCTGGGTCATTCTGGCGCCGGGACTGGCGATTTTTCTGACCGTTCTTGTCTGCAATCTGCTTGGTGAGGCGGTACGGAAAACGGTGGATCAGGGATAAGGGGCAAACGAAAATGGAAACAAAGGGAGCAAAAACATGAGCGAAAAACTGCTGGAAATCAGCGGCCTTTCTGTCTGTTATGAGGGGGAGCAAATTTTAAATAACATCTGTTTTTCCGTCGAAAAAGGAGAAACCGTCGGCATCGCCGGGGAGTCGGGCAGTGGAAAAAGTACCTTGCTGCGAGCGATCCTGCGGCTGATGGGAAAGAATGGTTTCATCACCGGCGGGCAGATCACATTTCGCGGAGAGGAGCTGACGGGCATGTCCGAAAAGAAGCTGCGGAGTCTGTGCGGTTCAGAAATTGGTATGATTTTCCAGAATACAGGGGCATCACTCTGTCCGACCCGGAAAATCGGAGCACAGATCTGTGAAAGCGTGCGCGCCCATGAGAAACGCTGCGGATTCATCACCCCGATTTCTGGGGGAATGTCTGGCAGAAAAAGCCGCAGAGAAATCAAAGATATGACGCTCCAGCGATTTGCGGATATGGGGCTTTCGGATGGCGAGACGATCTGGAACAGCTATCCATCGTCGCTCTCCGGCGGCATGAACCAGCGCGTCGGGATTGCGCTCGCAATGCTGCTGCATCCGTCGCTTCTTCTGGCGGACGAGCCGACGAGTGCACTCGATGTGGTTTCGCAGGCGCAGGTGCTGCGGGAGCTTCAGGCGTTGCAGCAGAAAGAGCAGACGGGGATGGTGCTGGTGACGCACAATCTTGCGGTTCTCGAGCAGATGGCAGACCGGGTTGTTGTTTTGAAGGATGGAAACATCGTGGAGCAGGGGGAGACAAGGACGGTTTTCGATCACCCAAAGGACGAATATACAAAAAATCTCCTTGCGGCTGTGCCGGGAAGAGGGAAGAACGATGCATAATCATAACATGCTGGAAGTAAACAACTTAAGCAAAAACTTTGCTGGAACCGGCCGGGAAACGGAATTTGCCGCCGTGGACGGCATCAGCTTCACACTGGATGCGGGGGAATGTCTTGGCCTGATCGGGGAGAGCGGATGCGGAAAAAGCACGACGGCCCGTCTGATCACCGGATTGGTCCAGGCGGATGCAGGCAGCGTTCTGTTGGAAGGCGAGGAAATCCTCGGAAGAAAAGGCAGGCGGCAGCGCGAAGTTTACCGGAAAATACAGATGGTCTTCCAGACCCCGCAGGATTCCTTCGATCCAATGCAGACGCTCGAAACCGGGATTCTGGAAGCTTTTCGGAATCAGGGAATGAGCCGGAAAGAGGCGTGTCTTCATCTGCCGGAGCTGCTGAAAAAAGTGGAACTTAGTTCGGAAACGGCGATGCGCTATCCCCGCGAGACGAGCGGCGGAGAGTGCCAGAGAGCCGCAATTGCGCGGGCTCTTGCTGTGCAGCCGTCTCTTCTGATCTGCGACGAGGCAACGAGTGCGCTCGATGCGGCGGTACAGGCGCAGATCGTTCAACTGCTGAAAAAACTGCAGCGGGAAGAAGGACTTGCGATGCTGTGGATCGGCCACGACCTTGCGCTGGTGCGGGAACTCTGCAGCCGTGTGATTGTCATGCGGCAGGGAAAAATCGTGGAGCAGGGGGAGACGCGGGAGGTATTGGAGTACCCGAAAGAGGAATATACGAAACTGTTGATGGAGTATAGTCTGTGAGAAAACTATTGAAACAGAAAATCAGACAGCGGAAATGGTGGTGCCATTTGCGAAAACAGGAGAAGTACAGAATGCAGAGAAAGAACGGCAGAAGAAAAAAAATTGCATATGTTTTGTGCGGCATTCTGGCGGTGGTACTGTTTTCCGGTTGTCAGAGCACAGCGGCAGATGGTACAGATGAAAAAGTTTTCGTATACGGCGACACGACATTCAACGCCGAAAACGACGAGTCCGATGTCAACCCGCACAACGGCTATTCCGGCTGGGCGTGTATCCGCTATGGGATCGGTGAGACGCTGTTTCATTATTCCGATTCTATGGAGATCGAGCCATGGCTGGCAGAAAGCTATGAGATTGTGGACGATACAACATGGCGGATTACACTGCATGAAGGCATCTCCTTTACGAGTGGGCGCACTCTCGACGCAGAGGCGGTCAAAGAATGTCTCGAGGATCTGATCGCAGTACATGACCGTGCACGCGGGGATCTGAAAATTGAGAGCATCGAGGCAGACGGCCTGATCGTAACGATTCACACCGAACAGCCTGTCCCGGCGCTTCTGAATTATCTGTCTGACCCATATGGATGCATCATTGATATGCAGGCAGGTGTGACGGATGACGGCAATGTCGCCGGAACCGGCCCGTACCGCGCAGTACAGGTGGAGACGGATCAGGGACTGACACTCATGAAAAATGACAATTACTGGAACGGAACGCCAAAGCTCGACCGGATCGAAGTCAAAACAATCCGCGACGGCGATACGATGACGATGGCGTTACAGTCAGGCGAGCTCGACGCGGCGTACGGCCTGCCGTATTCCAATCTGATCCTGTTCCGTGATGAACCATACACGATTTCTTCGGCGGATACGTCGCGTACCTTCTTCGGACAGTTCAACGGATCATCCGAGGTGCTGCAGGACGACCGCGTGCGCGAGGCAGTCATCGGAGCGATCGACCGGGAGGGCTTTGTGAATACGCTGATGGAAGGAAACGGAAGCGTGGCGGAAGGCCCGTTCCCCTCTTACTTTGCATTCGGCGACAGCAAAGTGCAGGAGGAGTCCTATGATCTTGAGTATTCCAGAGAACTGCTGGCTGAAGCAGGCTGGACCGATGAGGACGGCGACGGCTACGTGGAAAAAGACGGAAAACGCCTGACCATCTGCTGGCTCACGTATCCGAGCCGCCAGGAACTGCCGCTTCTCGCGGAGAGTGCACAGGCATCGCTGAAGAAAATCGGAATCGAAGTACAGATCCAGTGCACGGCAAATCATCTGGAACTGCTGAAAAAAGGAAACTGGGATGTTTATGTCAGCGCATTTGTCAGCGCACCGACGGGCGATCCCGAGTATTTCTTTACAACGCACTGCCTGCAGGATTCCTCCAAGAACCGCGGCGGTTATTACAGTGAGACACTCGAGATGCTGGAGCAGCAGTTAAGCGGCGAGTTTGATACCGAAAAACGAACCGAACTGGCCATCGAGATGACGCAGACGCTGCTGGATGACCACATGTTTTTCTTCGCATCACACCTCAAAATGTCGATGGTATCCGGCGAGGGCGTGACGGGGCTTACGGCGCATCCGTGCGATTATTATGAAATTACAGTCAATTTGGACAAAAACAAATGATTATTTGGCAAAAGAGCAGAAAATGTGGATTTTCTGCTCTTTCTGCGTTATGATAGGAAAAGAACGGCACTGCGACGGTGCCAGAGAAGAGAAAAGGAGAAGTTACGATGCGGAAAGAAGAATTAAGAACATATATTGAAAACCACGAATCCGAAATGATCGAGGATCTGAAAAGCCTGATCCGGATTCCAAGCGAAAAACAGGAGGCAGAGCCAGGCAAACCATTCGGCGCACCGGCGGCAGAAGCACTGGCGCAGGGAATCGAAATTCTGGAAAAATACGGCTTTGCCGTAACCAACTACGACAACTACGCGATTGCAGCTGACTTTAATCAGGAAGAAAAGGGCCTTGATATTCTCGCCCATCTCGATGTCGTACCGGCAGGCGAAGGCTGGCAGGAGACCGATCCATTCACCCCGCTCATCAAAGAAGGAAAAATGTTCGGCCGCGGAACCGCAGACGACAAAGGACCGGCGATCGCAGCTATCTACGCAATGCGCGCTGTCAAAGAACTCGGTTACCCATTAAAGAAAAACGTCCGTCTTGTCCTCGGTTCCGACGAGGAGTGCGGAAGCTCTGACCTCGAATATTATTATAAGAAAGAAGTGGAAGCACCATGCACCTTCTCACCGGATGCCGAATTCCCGGTCATCAATATTGAAAAAGGCGGCATGCGCGGCCACTTCGAAAAAACCTCCGATGCCGGAACGACAGGCGTGCGCCTCGTATCCTTACAGGCCGGCACCAAACTGAACGTTGTACCAGGCAAAGCATATGCAGAGCTTGCCGGCATGGCAAAAGAAGACCTGAAAACCTGCGCTGACGAGACTGAGCAGAAGACCGGCGTTTCCTTCGTTCTGGAAGACACCGAAAACGGCAATATAAAAATCACCGCCTGCGGTGCCTTCGCCCACGCATCCACCCCGGAAATGGGTAACAACGCACTGACCGCACTGCTGCAGCTTCTCGCATCCGTTGGAATGGAAGAGAGTGAACTGAAAAACGACATCAGTTTCCTTGCAAAAGTTTACCCGCACGGCGACGGCAAAGGCGCAGGCCTCGGTGTCGCCATGTCAGATGAAGAGTCCGGCGAGCTCACCTTAAGCCTCGACCTCATGAACTACGACGGCAAAACCTTGACCGGTTCCTACGACTGCCGCGCCCCGATCTGCGCGACAAAAGAAAACCTGTATGATACTGCCGAACAGAATATGAAAAAAGGCGGCTTTTCCATGGAAGGCAGCGCCATGTTCCCGCCACACCACGTTCCGGCAGACAGCCCGTTCGTTCAGACGCTGCTGCAATGCTATACAGACGTCACCGGCAAACCGGGAAAAGCCTTTGCAATCGGCGGCGGAACGTATGTCCATCACCTGAAAAACGGTGTTGCTTTCGGCTGTGCAGACCTTGAAGTTGACAATCGCATGCACGGGGCAGATGAGTTTGTAGAAATCGAATGCCTGAAACAGTGTGTTGTAATCTTTGCAGAGGCGATTCTGCGGATCTGCGGGGAATAAAAATCCCGTCAGTACAAGACGAAATCAGAGTCCTTATGCTGTGAACCATTTTGAGCGGTGTGGGACTCTCTTACCAAAGAAGAAGGAATAGATGAGGGCGGATAAATGAGGGAAACACTGGGAGTTTTGCTGGGATTTTTTCTGGCAGCCGTACTTGGCTATCTGATTTCAGAAATCGCGCAGAAGGAACAGGAGAAAGAAGTTCTGGAAAGCTATATGGATTCCCTTCAGGAGATTTATGAAGTGATCCGGCAGAGAAGATCGGAAGAGCGTCGTGTAGGGAAAGAGTGTAGATCTCGGTGGTCGCCGTATCATTAAAAAAAAAAAAAAAA
>ENA-USUM01002112-USUM01002112.1-human-gut-metagenome-genome-assembly--contig:-NODE-2112-length-12103-cov-8.937053_pt1 | contig 12103 bp, 10 predicted proteins | sample MGYA00250063_ERZ773402 | MGnify/ENA primary metagenome ERZ773402 (study PRJEB29103, sample SAMN06112030) | human gut metagenome | biome: human gut; feature: ankylosing spondylitis patient; material...
TTTTTTTTCAAGCAGAAGACGGCATACGATATCGTGATGTGACTGGAGTTCAGACGTGTGCTCTTCCGATCTGATCCCGGAGAAGGAGGACAAGAAGCCGGTTCAGTTTTTTCTTGGAATTGTGATGGTACTGATTTTTTTCCAGCCCGTGCTAAAAGCGGGAGGTTTGGAGCAGAAAATGGCGCAGACGCTCGACCGTCTGACGCTGGAAGAGGAGGCAGCAGCAATGGAAAATGTACAGATTCGTGCAGAAAGCTTTGAAAAACAGTATTACGTGGGCGCCTGGGAAAAAGAGACGGAGCGCCAGATCCGGATGTATCTGTCAGAGAGCGGCATTCCGGGGGCAGCCGTTTCGGTAACGCTGGAGCCGGGAAACACCGGTGAGGCAAAAGAGATCCGCATTGAAGCGCCGATGCGGCAGACGAGCATTTACCGCGAAGAACAGAAAAAACAGCGGGAAATGCTCGATGAAAAGCTGACAGAGATCAAAAGTGTTTTAAGTGAGGTCTACGGAACTGATCCAGCGCATATTATGGTAGAGATTTCGGAATAGGCCTATGAGGGAAAAGGCAGCGGCGTTTTTCCGGAAACAGAAAAAGGAGCAGTGGATGCTGTACTTCCTGCTGGCGGCAATCGGCGTTGTCCTGCTGCTGCCGACGGGAACAAAAAAGACCAGTGAGGAGACAGAACAGCCGCAGGAGACGGCTGCGCGTCCGGCGGGGGATGCGGGACTTTCGGTGCAGGAGGAGATGGAACAGCGCCTTTGTGACGCACTTTCCCAGATGGACGGTGTGGGCGCAGTGCACGTCGTGGTGACGCTGGAATCCACAGGAAAAAAGATTGTGGAAAAAGATGTCCCAACGCGGAGCACAACGGAGGAAAACAAGAAGGGAGAGGAGACCGGAAGCGTTACATCCTCGTCGCAGGATGAGGCAACTGTCTATGAAAAGACACAGAACGGAGCCGAGACACCGTATGTGGTTTCCGAGGAGTACCCGGCGGTGCGCGGCGTGCTCGTTATCGCAGAAGGCGGGGGAAACCCGGTGACGATACAGGAGATTCAGGAGGCCGTGATGGCATTATTTCAGGTGGGCGCAAATAAGATTAAAGTAGTTAAAATGAAGTAAAGGAGTCAAATGCGTGGAAAAATTAGAACAGGAAATGAATGCACCTGAGAAAATGGCAGAGACACCATCGCCGAAAAAGACGGCCGGGAAAAAGAAAAAATTCCGGAAAAACCAGGTCATCATCACCGCCCTTGCGATCATGATCGCCGTCGCCGGATACATCAACTATGCTGACAGTACCCTGTCCACGAAGGAGAAGGCAGACGGAACCACGGCGGATGCCAGCACCGTTTTAAAAGACATCTCCAGCCTGGACACCGACATCACCGACGAGGTGGATGCCGGCACAGCAGGGGACTCGTCGCGGACCGTCACCGAAACGCCGGGAGAGGCAGTCCTTGCCGGGGCATCTACATACATGGCCCAGGCCAGAATCGACCGCGAACAGATCCGTTCCCAGAACAAAGACACCTTAAATGAAATCATCAACAACACCAACCTCTCCGAAACCGAGCGCCAGAGCGCTGTCCAGAGCATGGTGGAAATGACGGAACTCGTAGAAAAAGAGTCAGCAACTGAACTCCTCCTCGAAGCCAAAGGCTTCACCGACGTCGTTGTAAACCTGACCGGCGAAACCGCCGACATCGTCGTTCCGATGAAAGAAGTAACCGAGGAACAGCGTGCCCAGATCGAAGACATCGTAACCCGCAAAACCGGAATCGGCGTAGAAAACATCGTCATCACCCCCATGAGCTCCGCCGCCGACACAGCCGCAGAGGAGAGTGCTCAGTAAATTTTGATATCCACGTAAAAAATCCGGAAACGCAAAATCATGCGTTCCCGGATTTTTTCACGTAATTCTATTTAATTTGCACCATGTGCCGTTCTTGCAACCGTCTGCAGTGCTTTCTTCACCGGCGGCAGCGAGATCAGAATCACCGTCAGCACACCTTCAGCCAGCAGATAGCTGTAGTTGTAAATAATCGGATACAGCGCCTTTAAAGACTGCGGGAAATTCTCCGGCATATAATCCATCCAGTACAGATACCCGCCTAACGTATGGAAAAATCCCCTCGCCAGCACAGCTACAATATACCCGATCAGCAGCCCGTTTTTCTTCTTTCCAAAGAATCCGGCCACACCCAGCGCCGCAAACGCAAACACATAATCACAGCACACCTGGAACAGCGACAGCACATACGGCCCCTGGATAAACTGCAGCAGTCCATAAGCAAAACCAACGAGAATACCCGTCTTCGCCCCATACCAGTTCGCAATCAGCACAATAAACAGCATCGAAAACAACGTAACCGATCCCCCGTACGGCAGCTCAAACACTTTCACATACGAAGTCACAAACGCCAGCGCCATCCCCATCGCACAAAACGCCAGCTTCCTTGCATCCATTCCCGTCCCCTTACTCTTCTGAGCAGAAAGAACCGAAGCAATCACCACCAGCGCCACCATCAGCACCACGCATCCAACATAACCGGCCGTCGTCAGTCCGCCGTCAGCAGTAACAAAAAAACTCATAAAAAAACCTCCTTCGCATTCCGCTTGGAGGGGCTCACATAAAAACACAGTCCCGAATCACCTCCGAAACCACGTTCCAGCTTCCCTACGCAGGAATTATCCCGTTCAGGTAGTGAGGGTCCGTGAGCTTATCCCTGTCCCACGTTCTCAGCCAAAGGCTCCCCTAGCGTCATATTATTTTAACGTATTAAAGTATACCAACCTCCCCCTTATTTGTCAACCTGTCCGTTTTTTCATCCAAATACATGTTGACAAGAAGTACATACAAGTGCTATATTACAATTAGTTCAATCATTAAACTAATTGTACGAAAGGAGCACCAACACAATGCAGATTCTGAAAGTAACAGACGAAGCATTCCGCCAGTACGGCAAAGTCATCAAAGACCTCGACGTCAGCGACATCATCACCGCCATGTCCGAGACCCCATGTCCCGACGACGTAGTCTACGAGCCTTCCATTGAAAGCCTCGAAGCCTGCAAAAGCGCCCAGTCCGTATCCGACAGCCTCTACGGCGGCATGCCGATCCAGATCGGCTACTGCAACGGCCACAACCATTTACTGAACGCCGTAGAATACCACCGCGACAGCGAAATCAACATCGCCGTAACCGACCTGATCCTGATCCTCGGAAAAGAACAGGACATCACCGAAGACCACACCTACGACTCATCCAAAATGGAGGCCTTCTTAATCCCGGCCGGAACCACCATTGAAGTCTACGCAACCACCCTCCACTACGCACCATGCAACGTGGCAGCCAGCGGCTTCAAATGCGTCGTAGTCCTTCCAAAAGGAACCAATACCGACATCACCCTGGAAGAAAAACACACCCCGGAAGACGATCTGCTCTTCGCCAGAAACAAATGGCTCTTAAGCCACCCGGATGCAAACATCGCTGGAAGCGTAGCAGGCATCAAAGGAGAAAACCTCTCGGTAAAATAAAACCAGAGACAAAACCAGAAATCAGAAACACTGCCCCAAAAGAGCAGTTCTGAACATAAAAAGAAACCAAAAACCAAGAAAACCAAAAAAAGGAGGATCTTCAAAAATGATCAACAATACACCGGAAATCAAATTAGGTATCGTTGCAGTAAGCCGTGACTGCTTCCCGAACAGCCTTTCCGAGAACAGAAGAAAAGCAGTCGTAAAAGCATACGACGGAGAAATCTACGAATGTCCAATCATCGTCGAGAATGAAATCGACATGATGAACGCACTCGAAGACCTGAAAAAAGCAGAGTGTGATGCACTTGTTGTATACCTTGGAAACTTCGGACCGGAGACCGAGGAAACCCTGCTTGTAAAATACTTCGACGGACCTTGCATGGTAGTAGCAGCAGCAGAAGAGACCGGCGACGACCTTGTAGGCGGACGCGGCGATGCATACTGCGGCGTTCTGAACGCAAGCTACAACCTGAAACTGCGCAACCTGCACGCATACATTCCGGAGTACCCGGTTGGCGATGCAGAAGACGTAGCAGCCATGATCAAAGATTTCGTACCGGTTGCAACTGCAGTTGTAGCTGTTAAGAACCTGAAAATCATCAGCTTCGGACCGCGTCCGACCAACTTCCTGGCATGTAACGCACCGATCAAACAGCTGTACAACCTCGGCGTAGAAATCGAAGAGAACTCCGAGCTTGACCTGTTTGAAGCATTCAACAAACACGCAGGCGACGAGAGAATCCCGGCAGTCGTAGAAGATATGGCAAAAGAGCTCGGCGAAGGAAACCTGAAACCGGAAATCCTGCCGAAACTGGCTCAGTACGAGATCACCCTGTTAGACTGGATCGAAGCACACAAAGGCTCCAGAAAATACGTAACCCTGACCGGAAAATGCTGGCCGGCATTCCAGACACAGTTCGGATTCGTTCCTTGCTATGTCAACAGCCGTCTGACCAAGATGGGCATCCCGGTATCCTGTGAGGTAGATATCTACGGAACACTGTCCGAGTTCATCGGAACCGTTGTATCCAAAGACACCGTAACACTCCTCGACATCAACAACACCGTTCCGAAGGATATGTATGAGAGCGAAATCAAAGGCAAATTTGATTACACCTTAAAAGATACCTTCATGGGATTCCACTGCGGAAATACCGCTTCCACCAAACTGGCATTCTGCTCTATGAAATATCAGATGATCATGGCAAGAACCCTTCCGGAAGAAGTAACACAGGGTACCCTCGAGGGAGATATCGTTCCTGGAGACATCACCTTCTATCGTCTGCAGAGCACATCTGACGCAAAACTGCGCGGATACATCGCAGAGGGCGAGGTTCTTCCTGTAGCAACACGTTCCTTCGGAAGCATCGGTATCTTCGCTATTCCGGAGATGGGCAGATTCTACCGTCACGTACTGGTAGAGAAAAACTATCCGCATCACGGCGCAGTAGCATTCGGACACTTCGGAAAACCGTTATTCGAAGTATTCAAAATGCTCGGTGTTGAAGTAGATGAGATCGGCTACAACCAGCCGAAGGGTGTTCGTTACCCGACAGAGAATCCGTGGGGCTAATCCGTTCCGGAAGATTCACTGAAAAATAAGAAAGATATGCAGTAACGCATAAGCAAAAGGGCGGAGCAGAGATCTAGGTCTGCTGCCGCCCTTTTTGAAAAAGAGTAGAAAAAGGAGATTCGACATGTATTTTATTGGTGTTGACCTTGGTACTTCCGCTGTCAAACTGCTTCTGATGGACGAGGAAGGCAAAATTGTAAATATTGTATCGAGAGAGTATCCGCTGTATTTCCCGCATCCAGGCTGGTCTGAGCAGAAACCGGAAGACTGGTGGGAGCAGAGCAAAGAGGGAATCCGCGAGCTGGTAAAAGACGTAGACAAATCCCAGGTAGCCGGCATCAGCTTCGGCGGCCAGATGCATGGCCTTGTCATCCTGGATGAGAACGATAACGTCATCCGCCCGGCGATCCTCTGGAACGACGGCCGTACCGCAAAACAGACCGATTATCTGAACACCGTAATCGGAAAAGAAAAACTCTCCGAGTACACCGCAAACATTGCATTTGCAGGCTTTACCGCACCGAAGATTCTCTGGGTGAAAGAAAATGAGCCGGATAACTTCGCAAAAATCTGCAAAATCATGCTTCCAAAAGATTACCTGGCATACCGTCTCTCCGGCGCATTCGTAAGCGACTACTCCGATGCATCGGGCATGCTTCTAATGGATGTCAAGAACAAATGCTGGTCCAAAGAGATGGCAGAAATCTGCGGTATTTCCCTGGAGATGCTGCCGGAGCTCCATGAGAGCTTTGACGCTGTCGGAACCTTAAAACCGGAAGTAGCAGCAGAACTTGGACTGCCGGAGACCTGTAAAGTTGTAGCAGGAGCCGGAGACAACGCAGCAGCCGCAGTCGGAACCGGAACCGTAGGCGACGGCATGTGCAACGTTTCCCTTGGTACAAGCGGAACCGTATTCATTTCCAGCAACAAATTCGGCGTAGACAGCCACAATGCCCTGCACGCATTCGCACACGCAGACGGCCACTATCACCTGATGGGATGCATGCTGAGTGCAGCTTCCTGCAACAAATGGTGGATGGATGAAATCATCCGCACAAAAGAATATACAAAAGAGCAGGAGAACATCACAAAACTTGGCGAGAATAATGTCTTCTTCCTGCCGTATCTGATGGGCGAGCGTTCCCCGCACAACAACCCGGATGCAAGAGGAACCTTCATCGGCCTGACCATGGACACCACAAGAGAGGATATGACCCAGGCTGTTCTCGAGGGCGTTGCCTTTGCGATCCGCGATTCCTTTGAGGTAGCAAAATCCCTCGGCATCCAGATCGAGAGAACGAAAATCTGCGGAGGCGGTGCAAAGAGCCCGCTGTGGAGACGCATGATCGCAAACGTGCTGAACATCAAAGTGGACCGTATTGAGTCCGAGGAAGGCCCGGCACTTGGCGGAGCCATGCTGGCAGCCGTTGCCTGCGGTGTCTTTTCATCCGTAGAAGAGGCGGCAGAAAAAATTGTTCGTGTGACAGAGACCATCGAGCCGGAACCGGAACTGGTTGAGAAATATGAGCGCCAGTATCAGAAATTTGCAAAGATTTATCCGACCGTAAAAGATCTGTTTACAGAGCTGCTGTAATAAAAAGAGGTAAGAAATAAGATGAAGAAAGTGGAACATGGGAAAACATTTGACCGGAATGCAGCAAACCCGCCGGCGTTTGAAATCTTTCACAACACCGTGACAGAAGGCTATCCGGAGCACTGGCATACCGCAATTGAAATTATCATGCCGACCAGAGGCGAATATGAGGTTGTTGTCGGAAAAGACAGCTATAATCTCAAAGAGGGCGACATCATTATGATCAATTCCGGCGTTGTACACGGAATGAGATTCGTATCCCAGGGAGAACGGATTGTCATGCTGGTGGAACCGGGCTGTGTGGAGAATCAGGAAGAAATGGAAACGATTTTCCTGCGGCTTCCGGCCATCTACTTCAAAAAAGAGGATGAGGAAGATCCCTTCTATCTGTTTCTACGCAGCCAGATTCTGGAACTGGTGCGGGAATACGATAATGAGGGCGCAGTGATGACGCACAGAATCTGCACCGGCCTCAAAGAGCTTTTTTCAGAGTTTGGCCGCAAGGGCTTTTCGGATGCCAACGCGCAGAATACGTTCGGGGCAATGAAGCAGCAGGAATATATAGAGGCTGTTTTAAGCGCCTGCCGTTATATCAATGTCCATTACATGGAGAATCTTTCTCTCGAGGAAGTAGCTGCGGTCAGCGGATTTTCCAAGTTCCACTTTACCAGAATTTTCAAGCAGTACATGAACATGACATTCTATGAGTACCTCAATTCTAAACGCGTCAAACGCGCAGAGGAGCTTCTGTACGACAAAAAGATGAGTATCACGGATGTGGCGATGAATTCCGGATTCTCTTCTTTAAGTGCCTTCAACCGTACCTTCAAGACGGTAAAGGCCTGTTCGCCGAGCGATTACCGCAGACAGCGGGAGTCGATGGTACAGGCTTTGCTGATGCAGGGATAAAAGGACTTGTATTTCACACTTTACTGTGCTAAAATGGTAGTATTCCGAGTTATAAGAATGAGATGGGGACTTAATTTTCGTACAGGAGGGCTTGAAATGAACAAGAAACTTCATTCAGAAGCAGTAGACCAGCTTTTTGAGGCAATTTTGTGTCTGAAGAATAAGGAAGAATGCTATACTTTTTTTGAGGATGTATGCACCATCAATGAACTGCTTTCGCTGTCGCAGCGGTTTGAAGTGGCGAAAATGCTGCGGGAGAAGAGAACGTATCTGGAAATCTCCGAAAAAACGGGAGCATCCACGGCGACGATCAGCCGCGTGAACCGTTCCTTAAGCTATGGAAACGACGGATATGAGATGGTGTTTGAACGGATGGAAAAGAAAGAAAATGTGTAAAATCAAAAAAGACGGTGCGATTCCAACGCAGCCGTCTTTTTTTGATTACACATTTGTTCTTAATTTTTCTTTTTCGGATCAGAAGGCGCCGCGAGGGATGCCAGTTCATCCACCATGTGCTCGATCATCTGTTTTTTCAGATAGACATCGAAACTCAGCAGACAGATAAACGAAAAGAGCTGGAGAAATTCCCGGTCCTCCTCCGGTGAGCTGCCGAACATGGACTTGGATACATCCGCTTTTTTCAGAAGATCTTCTTTTACGGATGCAATTTCTTCTTTTTCCATCTGGAAAATTTCGTCGTAGATATCTTTGATGGAAAAGCCGCTCTCCGTGCCGAAATACCGATCGGTGATCGGGGCGAGCAGTGTCTGGATATCCGTGATCGAGAGGATGTTTTTAAAGTAGTAAATAAAAACCAGAAGCATCATGTGCTCCGGCGAATATTTCTTTTTGACCGGCGGCGGGAGCAGCTTGTTTTTTGCATAGTTGTTGATCATTGTTTTTGTCAGAACCTTATCGGACTCGAAGCGGCGCGAAGAAGCGAGCTGTGCGTCCATAAAGGTCGTGACCTGGTCCATATATAAAGCAATGTTCGGGATTTCCTCCGGGCGGATGCCTTCGAGAGAATCCAGTGAATTCAGTAAATCATGAAGAATTTTATCTGAGTCTATCGTCATTTGTTATCACCTCACGGTTCCCATTATATAGTTTTTAATACCAGATAGCAAGGACTTTGCGAAAAAAGTTTCCATGATAAAAATGCAACGTATGTTCGTTCTTACTTGTAACCGGGGCGGATTTGTTATATACTGAGATGCATGTGAAAAGATTCGAAGCAGATGAAGGAGAAAGAACATGAATCAGACAGAAACAGGATTAAACCCGATGCAGATGGAAGCTGTGGAGCACACCGAAGGGCCGCTTCTGATCCTTGCAGGTGCCGGTTCGGGAAAGACGAGGGTACTGACGCACCGCATCGCCTCCCTGATCCGGGACAAAGGCGTCAATCCATGGAATATTATGGCGATCACCTTTACGAATAAGGCCGCCGGAGAAATGCGTGAGCGTGTCGATAAAATCGTGGGATACGGATCGGAGCGGATCTGGGTCAGCACCTTCCATTCCAGCTGCGTGCGGATTCTGCGCCGCCATGCTGAACGTCTGGGATACGCCAACAATTTTGCAATTTACGATACCGATGACCAGAAATCGCTGATCAAGGACATCATGAAACGGCTCCAGATGGATCCGAAACTGTACCGCGACCGTGCGATCATGGCGGCAATTTCGTCCGCAAAGGATGAGATGATTGAGCCGGACCAGTACCGGATTGACGCGGGAATCGACTGGAAGCTGCAGAAGTATGCGGCAGTTTATGCGGAGTATCAGGCAGAGTTAAAGAAAAACAATGCGATGGACTTCGATGATCTGCTGGTACAGACCGTAAAATTATTCCAGCAGTTCCCGGAAGTGCTCGACTATTATCAGGAGCAGTTCCGCTATATCATGGTCGATGAGTATCAGGATACCAACACGGTTCAGTTCCGCTTTGTGAGCCTTCTGGCGGCAAAATACCGCAATCTCTGCGTTGTCGGCGATGATGACCAGTCGATCTACAAATTCCGCGGGGCGAATATTGAAAATATTCTGAGTTTTGAGCATGTATTCCCGGATGCGAAGGTCATTAAACTGGAGCAGAATTACCGTTCCACGCAGAATATTCTGAATGCGGCAAATGAAGTGATTGCGAATAACCAGGGACGAAAAGCAAAACGCCTGTGGACAGAGAACCCGGAGGGTGACCTGATCGATCTGCGGCAGTTCCAGAGCGGTTTTGAGGAGGCGGAGTACGTGGCAGGAGAAATCACGCGCGGCGTCCGCACGGAGGGAAAGAAGTATCGTGATTATGCAATTCTCTACCGTACCAACGCACAGTCCCGTCTTTTTGAGGAGAAACTGCTGCTTGCAAATGTTCCATATAAAATCGTGGGCGGTGTTAACTTCTATGCGAGACGCGAGATCAAGGATCTGCTGGCGTATCTGCGTGTGATCGAGAACCCGGAGGATGACCTTGCGGTACTGCGTATCATCAACGTTCCGCGGCGCGGTATCGGAGCGGCGACGATCAACAAAGTGCAGGACTGGGAGGCAGAGCAGGGCATCCGTTTCTACGATGCGCTTCTCGAGGCCGAGTATGTGCCGGGGCTGATGCGGTCTTTAAATAAGATTAAATCCTTCACGTCCTTTTTACAGGTACTCCGCGCGAAAGCAGATTATCTGTCGGTCAAAGAGCTGCTGAATGAAATCATCGAGGAGACCGGCTATGTAGCAGATCTGCAGGCGGAGGGAACCGAAGAAGCGGCAGCCCGCATCGAGAACATCGACGAGCTGATTTCAAAGATTGCGGATTATGAGGAGAGCGCCGAACAGCCATCTCTCGGTGGTTTTCTGCAGGAGGTTGCGCTGGTGTCTGATATCGACTCGGTGGATGAGGAGAGCGATTACGTGCTGTTGATGACACTGCATTCTGCAAAAGGACTGGAGTTCCCGAACGTATTCCTTGCCGGCATGGAGGATGGCATTTTCCCGAGCTACATGACGATCACCGGAGATGATCCGTCGGAGCTGGAGGAGGAGCGCCGTCTCTGCTACGTGGGCATCACGCGTGCGATGCAGCATCTGACATTGACGTGTGCGCGCCAGAGAATGATCCGCGGCGAAGTGCAGTACAACAAGATGTCCCGTTTTGTCAAAGAGATTCCGCGGGAGTTGATTTCCCTGGAGCGGGAGCGCGGGGAGATCGAAGACCGGAAGCCGAAGATGGACATTCCGACGAGAGGCAGCGTCTATGCGGCGATGAAGCAGGCATTCCGCGAGAAGCCGCAACAGGCGAAAACCTTCAGCGCGCAGAAGGCGACGAAACTCAATTACGAAATCGGGGATACGGTGCGCCATATCAAGTTCGGTGTCGGCATTGTCACGGATATCGTGGACGGCGGAAGAGATTATGAAGTTACCGTCAACTTCGACCAGGCTGGTACAAAGAAAATGTTTGCTTCGTTTGCAAAACTGAAAAAGTTATAAGGAGAACGAGAGCGTGTCGGAAAACAAAATTCCGGCACGCTCTTTTTTCGACTGGTGCGTCAGACGCTCAGGTGGTAATCAGGGTGGAATAGCCGTCGCGGCGCAGGCGGCGTTCCATCAGAATGGCATTTCCGAGCTGGCGGTAAGCGCCGACCTGGACCTTGAAAAAGCCGTCCTCGGCGAGAAGAAAAGCGGGATAGCCCTGGTCGAGAAGGTCGTAAAGCATACGGTCGGCATTCTGGCGGATGCGGAAAAGGCCGGTCTGGACACGGTAGAAGGTTTCTGGTGTGTCGGAAGGATTTTCCTGTTCCGGCGGCGTGGGACGGGGCGAAGCGGAAGCAGTGACGGTATCTGTTGTTGAAACGGACGGACGGGCGGCTTCCGTTTCCGCAGCGCGCCGGTCAGCCTCCGTGACCGTCTCGAGATCCAGCGTTCCAAGCACTGCATCCGCGATGGCGCGGGCGATTTCTTCCTGCTTTTCATCGTAGAGCGTATTGTCCTGCTCATTGTTCAGAAAGCCGGTTTCAATCAGAAGAGCCGGCATTTTCGTCCGCCGCAGAACAACAAGCCCTGGCCGTGCCTTGACACCGAGATTCCGGAATCCCAGCTCCGAGAGCGCGCCGTTAATGTTTTCTGCCATTGTCTGTTTGATGCCGGAGTTGTCATAGACAAGCGTTTCCACGCCGGTATACTGGTTCGGTTCCTCCGAAGAATTCCGGTGAAAAGAAATAAAAAAGTCGGCATCCGCCTGATTGGCCATCTGCGCCTTTTCAAACGGCGTCTGATAAACATCGGTTGTGCGGGTATAAATGACAGAGACACCCTGCCGGGAAAGAAGCTCGCCGACCGCGATGGCGAGGGAAAGATTGTCATCCTTTTCCCTGCGTCCCTCATAGACAGCGCCCGGATCACTTCCCCCGTGTGCTGATTGTAGTTTACGCAAATTGTGATATGTATTCCCCAATATATATGGGGAGTTAGAAATGTATTGAGATT
>ENA-USUM01002127-USUM01002127.1-human-gut-metagenome-genome-assembly--contig:-NODE-2127-length-12027-cov-8.268703_pt1 | contig 12027 bp, 10 predicted proteins | sample MGYA00250063_ERZ773402 | MGnify/ENA primary metagenome ERZ773402 (study PRJEB29103, sample SAMN06112030) | human gut metagenome | biome: human gut; feature: ankylosing spondylitis patient; material...
CATTTATTAAAATCAATCAATTTTTTCTTTTCTTTTGATAAGAAAAATCAATTTCCGCGTTCATTCGAAGTGTGGAAAAGTCAGGTGCTTTCGACTTCTCTGCGCACTTGCTATTTGCAAGCGGAAAGATTTGCGTTGGGATTCAGGGTCCTACTTTTGTGTAGATACCTGAGCCCTTATTTTTGTGTAGATACGTGAGGGAGTTGCTTGTGGGGCCGAGATTTGTGTAGTTACTTGCTCAGGTCCTCAGAAAGGAGATTCAGGAGCGATATCGAGGAATCAGCCTCTTCCCTGCCCGTTGCGATGGTGAACTTCGCCTGGATATCCGCGCCATTCGGAGCACCTGCGAAAATTACATATCCGCCGCTGGCTGCGACGTTGATTTCCATGTCGTCAGAATCCATACCTTCGAGCTCGCTGCCGGAGGAAAGAAGCTGAGAGCAAATCGCAGAGGCGTCCGCATCCGCGTTGAGCTTTGCAATGAAGATGTAGGCGTGCTCGGAGCCCTCGATAGTCTCTTCGGCAGACGGAATGTGCTCCCAACCCTGTATGTCTGTCAGGGACTCTGTATCGACATCGTAGAAAGCCTCGACAACATTGCCCATTTTCTGTAGGTCGCCGATATTGGCGAGAACGTCAGTCTTCTTGACTTCCTGCATGTAAGCAGCGTGTTCATCTTCGGCCTGCTTCTGCTGCTCGACGACGACTTCATCCAATCCGGAGTCATCTTCATCGGCCTTCTTGTTGCCGCATCCGGCCAGCATTGCAAGGCACAACGACGCGGCCAGAGCCATCGTGGCCATTCTTTTTAACTGATTCATCGTGTTTCCTCCCTCTTATTTATTCTGCGCATCAAACACTGCATTCAGCAGTGCCGGCAGAACAGTGTCTCCCTCGTTGCAGGCAACGGCATATGTCTGATAGTCGAGATAATCGTCAAGAACCTTGACGCCACTCATCAAAGAAGCCTCGCCTTTGGTAATGGCGATGGCATCCACATCACCCTTGTTCAGAAGCTCAAGGCACTGCGCCGCGGACGAGCATCCAAGGCGTGTCAACCCAAGGCCGATGCCTTCAAGATTTGTGTAGGCGGAAGAACCGCTGATAGCTGCTACGCGCTTGCCGTCAAGTCCTTCCAAATCCTTGATGGAGCTTCCCTTCTTGACAACGATGACATCGCTCGTATCGAGATATGCCTTCGACCATCCGTAGTGGTCTTCCCTGCCGTAGCTATTGAAGCCACTCCAGAGGCAGTCGACCTGACCAGTGGTAAGTGCGTTTTCACGATTCGTCCAGTCGATAGGCTTCACAATGAGCTCCCAGCCATACGTCTTGCAAACATCCTTCATCAGCGTATAGTCTGTACCGGTGTAGTCACCGTTATAGTCGATGTAGAGGAAAGGTGGGATATAGGCGTCGTTGACGCCGACGGTGAGGGTCGTGCGGTCTGCCGCTGCCGTTTTGAGAGATGGCGTCAGGCCGGCAGTAGACTTACCGCCGGATACGCAGGCAATAATGACTGCGATGACCACAATACCCGCCACGATGCCGCCGGATACTTTGGCATTCTCAGGCTTCGTAGCGATGTGGAACCAACGGACGATGGCTTCTTTTGTCTTAGTCAGGAAGCTCGGCCCCTTGGGCTTCTCCCCTTCCGCGTTCTCGGCGGCAGCCGTTTCTTCGCTGCTGCTTTCAGACTTGGCTGGTCTGCGACGCTTTTTCAAAAGGCCGCGGCCCAGCATCTGCGTCGTGATTGTTTTGAGCGCCTCCGTCATCTTCTGCTGAGCTTCTTCGATGCTCTCAGCACTGACGGTATCGTCGCTCGTAATGTACTGCAAGGCTTTGTTCCACGTCTCCAGCAGGTACTCATGTTTCTGCGCTGCCTGCGTGACGGCATCTTCTGGAATCAGCTTATGACGAACCTTCAGGTCTTCTACCTGCGCAAGGCCGGCAGCCTCCCGAAGGGCGTCGAGAAGCTGGTACTCCGGAGTGTCAGTCCAGTTGACGGCATTCTCGTTTTCGGTCATTTCTTTCTTCCTTTCTATATTTCATGGCGTATCCCTGTGCGGTGTCCATCCACCGCACAGGGTACTGTTACGCTTTTATTTGGGAGCCTTTGCAAGGCTCGTTTTGCCGCTGCCGTAGAGGTAGTGGTCAAAGAGGTTCGTCCGGTAATAGTAGCTATCGCGCGTATTTGTTGACTCCGTGATGCTGGTCGCAACGGCCATATCACGGGAATCCGTAACACTGACGTTCTCTACCTTATCTACGGCCATGACCTTCACCTTGCTCGACGTGGTAAGCGCAATTTTACCGGTGTAGTCGTACCAATCGCTTGTGCCGTTCTTATCGGTGATTTGGTAGCGAATGGCTTCGATGCCGGAAATCGCATCACGGACGTTAAGCTCCAGCGTGAAGTTCACACTGTCGAAGTCCATGTTGACCACGGGCGGCACAGTGTCGATGATGACACCGGCAGACATCACGTCGGTATTCTTGACAACGGTCAGTGCAGCGTCCTCGTATTCAGTCAAGGTGATTTTCAGCGATGCGTTTTTGAAGCTGCTGCGGAACGTGCTTGGGTCAATGACGAATCGGCCTGTTGCGCGTGTCTGCGTGCTTTCATCCTTGCCGTACTCGCCCCAGTAGATGGGGAACGTCGCGCCGTTCAGCGTTGCCTTGCCGGCGAGGTAGCCGCCGTTCAGCGGCTGCCCTTCGATTTCGACCATCAGGCCGGAGACCGTCTTGCGACCGGAGCCGTAGGACTGATACTCATGCTTGACGCCTGCGGTATCGAGATACACGCCTTTCCCGTCACCGGAGATAGCGCCGAAGGTGTATCCCGCGACTGGGCAGGTCGAAGTCTGAATCAGAGGATACTCAGAGCTATGGGCGAGGTCGTAGAGATTCGGCGTGATGCGCTCGGTAGCGACATTGCCCATCTCATCGCGGCAGGCGACCGTGACGGTCTTACCGACCTTGACTTCGCTCTGATTTGCCGTCGTCCAGATACTGAACTCAGGATACTGCATGTTGTAGTCGAAGCAGTATTCGAGCTTATCGCTCGGTGTGACGGCGTCCACGCCGTACAGACCAACAATGATGGCGGTCATATCGTTCGTGGCGGTCAGATACGAAACATTCAGCGCAGGGGCTTTGGCGTCGACGTTCTGGACCATGAACGGATGATAGGTCTCATTGCCAGCCTTATCGCGGACTTTCAGACCCACGGCCTGCGCTTCATCGAACGTCTTCGTTGCGCTTGCCTGCCAGGTCTCGCCATCGTCGAAGCTGTAAGCCATCTCATCGAGGCCGGAACCGGTGTCTGTTGCCATGACGGTGATATCGACGGGCTGTTTTTGCCACTGCGTTGGGATGCCGGTGATTCCCGTAATAACGGGAGCCTCATTATCCAACTTGGATATTTCGGTGTCCTTTTCACGGATGTTGCCGGCCTTGTCGCGAACCTTGAGGTTAATGACGCCGTTGGCCTTTACTTCGTAGGTGCTGTTCTTTGTCCAGCCCTCGTTGTTCCAGTTATACGGTTCATCATCGAGGCCGCTGCCGCTGTCCTTTGCGTTGAGAACGCTCAATGTGACCTTTTCAGAAGTCCATTCTTTCGGGACGCCAGTGATGGTAAAGCCAGTCGGCTCAGTCATATCAAACTTGCTGACGACGACCGTCTCACGGGCGATGTTCCCTGCCGTATCACGAACGGCGACATTCAGAGCACCGTTCTCCTTGAGAACGAAGGTGGAATCGTCTGTCCAAGTAGAACCACCGTCCCAACTGAACGCGAGCTTTGCAAGGCCGGATTCCGTATTCTTTGCGTCGATGCTCACGACGGTCTCCTGATTCGTCCAGTCCTCGGGAATCCCCACGAGCTTGATTTCAGGAGCTGTGGTATCGACGCGGTTGACCTCTGCGGTCACCGTTGTTTCATTGCCGGCAGTGTCGCGTACGAGAACGGAGTAAGTACCGTTTTCAGTGACCTGCTTGCTCAGGGCCTTCGTCCAGGTCTTACCGTTATCCCAACTGAACGGCTCGCTTGCGAGCCCCATATTGTCGGATGCTTCAACGGTGAGTGTTGCAGCTTCGGCCTGCCAATCGGTGGGATTGCCGGTGATTTTCGCCGTCGGTGGCGTCTGGTCGATGTAGGTAATGCTGACGGTTTGCGTCGTTGTGTTGCCCAGTGCATCACGCACGGCAATGACGACGTTTTGATTTGTCTCGAACATCATCGAGTCGGAGTCGGTCCAAGTCTTTCCGCCGTCAAAGCTATAGGGCTTCGAATTGGTAAGACCGCTGCCGGCATCCAGACCGGTGATTTTCAGCGTGACAAATTTCTTTGTCGGTGCGGTCGGATTACCAGAGACTGTGAACTCTGGACCAACATTATCGAGCTTCCAGTCCTTCGTAACGGTGTACTGAAGGTCCTTTGCGTAGGTGTTGTAGGCACAGACCATAATGCTGACCTTACTGCCGGTCTGAGGCGGGACGATGTCTGCGGAGTTGCCTTCGACGTTCGTCCAGGTCTTACCGTTGTCGAGGCTGTACTTGAGCCCCTCGCTTCCGGTGCCGTACACAGCGCCGGAGCTTTCAATGTGGATGCGGTCAACGCCAAGCATCCAGTCGTCGCTCTGAATCTCTGCGCCCTTGTAGTAAGCAGTGACGGTTGGCTGCGCCTTGGGGTACCCGAGAACACTCAGTGTGGCGGGCGTCGATTTTTCAACACCGTTGTCGTTGCGTGCTCGGCAGTAATACTGCATCTGGGCAAGTGTAATAGCTCCTGTAAGCTCCAGAGATGACTTGTTCGCGCCCGGAACGGCAGTCCAAATCTCTGCGTTGGGTCCTTTCTGGAACCAACTGTAAGAGAGACGGTCGCCTCCGGCAGAGGCTTCCACCGATAAGGTGACGGTATCGCCATCTTTTACGGAGGCGTTTGCTGTGTCCTTTGTAATACTGACGTAAGTCTTATCAAGCGTCAGTATTACGGAATCGACTTCGAAGTCCGTGTAAAGGACTTTGTCTCCGAAGAGGATGTTGCCGCTTCCATCAGACTTGACGGTGTACGTCTTATCCATCAGGAGTTCCAGCACCATGCTGGCGGATTTGCCATCGCTTGCGTAAGCGGTCAGCGTGTAGTCGCCGTGGACTTTAGAAGCAAAGTCTGCAGGGAGACCGGTGCACTCTGAAAAGCTCCATTTGCTTCCAGCAACGGGTTTTTCTTCATCGGAACCCACGGTCAGGACCGGTGTGCTCGCTGTGAAGTAACCCACTTCCCTGCTGTCGGCATCGCTGCCGGTATCCTTGGTGCCGCCAAACACGCAATTTACGGTCGCAGGCTTATCATAGGTAATGTGGTAAGTCGCTTCTGCTGACTCGCTCATGTTGATGGACGATGTCTGTTTCTCCTCGCCGTTCACGTACCAGGTGACGGTTTTGACATCGGCGTCTTTGTCGCCGGATTCGATATGAGCTTTCAAAATAAGCTCATCGCCGACGGTCGGCGCGGAGCTTCCACGGGAAGTTTCAATCGAGGCAGTTGCGTTCAGCGTGTTCGTGCGAACTTCTTTTCCAGAGGCCGTTGTGACAACGCTTTGCGTTTCCCATTCTGTCGACTTCGTGTAAGCTTCATCAGCCTGCATTCCTGTGATGGCAGATACCATAGCCGTGCAGGCGAGCATGGAAGAAAGAAACATCGCTGTGATTTTGCTTTTTTTGTTTTGCATTTTCTGTTATGTTCCTCCTTCCGTTGTATTGACTTTCTCCAATGAGAGCTTCTGCTGTAGCAAATCAAACTGTTCTGCTGTGGTAAGGCCCTCGTTCTCAGAGATGATATAGCTGAATGTGGACATTATTTTGTCGGTCGCATTACTCACGAGAATGATGAGGCCGTCCGAAGTCTCGGTGATTTGGTAAGTGCGATTTGCGTCGCCCTTCAAATCTTCATCAAGCGTTTCGCTGATGAGGTAGCGCAGGTTCGTTTGGTTTGTCATGGCCACGGTCTCTTCTTTCGGGACGAACTCTTTCGTTCTCTCATCAAGGACTGTGGTTTCTACCGTAACCTTTCGCTCATCCTGTGCAGAATCGCCCAGGTCGAGAACGACCATGAGTGGCTTTTCAAAGTTTGAGGCCGCTGTACGGGCACCAACATAGACATTTGCTTTCACATTGCCCGTTGCGTTGTAAGATGCGGTGGTCAGGATATCCATAGCGAGGTGATTGAACTTGACCCAATCGTTTTTTACCTCGCGCATGCTGCTTGCGATGCGAGCTTCGCTCGGCTGCTTGGCCCAATAGACCTCTGTGCCTGCACCATAGATGACAGCGGCGCAGACGAGACAGGCGGCAGCAATCTTGATTTTGCTTTTGGGAGATACCTTCTTGGGTTGCTCGGGTTTGACCTTTACGGTTTCCTCTTTCTGCTCCTTTGGAGCCGGAGGGGCGTTTTTGAGCGCCTCTTTGCGGCGCTGTGCTGCCATCCGTTTTTTCTTGTTCGACATCAGGCACCTCCGTTACTCACGAGGTTCCATGACCATGACGACGTCATCTTCAAAGTTTGGACCGCTTATTGGGTCTGTGCCGGTGTACCCGTTTTGGGCATCAGCAGCGAACTTGCCGTTCGGACCAGCCGAGGCAATGATGATGCGGTACTTCGTGCCTGTGGTCGGAATGAGATAGTAGATGCGAAGTTCCATATCCCAGGGGTCGGCGTAACCGGACGTCTCAATGACAGCGCCGGTGAAGTCAGTACCAAAGTCATAAACAGGGTCAGTGGCTGCGGCATCCGGAACTAAGACGATGTTGTCGAGGTCAAGCGGAGAAGTAAGGTACTTGGCATCCCATTCCTTGAAGTAGTTCTTGACTTTGTCGGGGTCGGTCGAATCGTCCTTAGAAAGATAGCCAAGACCGACGGTGGCGGTCTCGATATCATTGGCGACGATTTTGAGGTTGCTGCTGACTGTCGAAAGTCTCGCGTTGGCGATTTGCTTACCGCCAAAGCTGACGCCGGCAGCGGCGAGAATGCCGATGATGATAATGACTACGACGAGTTCCATCAGAGAGAAACCTCGCCGTGCATAGCGGAAATTTTCTTTCATAAAGATTGTGGCGCGGAAACCCATTACCGTTCGGTGGGGGGAGAAGCGCCATCTCCTTCCTTTTAGCCTTGTTCGGCTATGTATTTTTTAATGGTAGCGAGTGAGCTTCAAAGAAATTGCTTCGATTCTTTCTGTTATAACAATTTTCCCTGCATGAGCGATTTCTCTTTCACACCTAATATGTTATAATTATTACAATGAATCAGAAAAGGAGGTGCAATATGCAGTTTACCGTTACGACGAAAGTCCAAATCATTACAACTGACGAAGATAGAGCATTGCTTGACAGGACGATGGATACCTACCGTGAGGCATGCAACTGTGCGTCTGCTTATGTCTTCCGGACGCATGACCTGAATCAGGCGTCTTTGAATAAAGCCCTTTACAAAGACCTTCGTTCTCGCTTTGGCCTGAAATCTCAAATGGCGCAGTCAGTGTTAAAGACTGTCATTGCGAGATTCAAGACAGTTCTGGCAAACGAAAAGGCATGGATAAAGGTTCGATTCAAAAAGCCCCAGTATGACCTCGTTTGGAACAGAGACTACTCTTTTTCCACCAACGTATTCTCTTTGAATACACTGGAAGGAAGAGTGAAGCTCCCGTTCTATGCAAAGGGCATGGAGCAGTATTTTGAGAACAGCATTTACTCTTTCGGCACAGCAAAGCTGGTTCAGAAACACGGAAAGTATTTTTTACATATCCCTGTGACTTCTGAAGTCGCAGAAGTGACTCCGTCTGATATTTGCAATGTCGTAGGCATTGATAGAGGAATCAACTTCCTTGTTGCTACCTATGACAGCAAGCATAAATCTGGGTTCGTCAGTGGCCGTGCAGTAAAGCAAAAGAGGGCAAAGTATAAGCAAGTCAGAAAAGACCTTCAGCAGCGTGGGACGCCTTCTTCGAGAAGAAGGCTGAAAGCGATTGGACATCGAGAAAACCGTTGGATGCAGGATGTGAACCATTGTGTATCGAAGGCACTCGTTGAAAACAACCCGGAGCACACGCTGTTCGTTCTGGAAGATCTGACTGGAATCAGGCATGCTACGGAGCGAGTCAAGAGAAAAGACCGCTACGTGTCTGTCAGTTGGAGCTTTTATGACCTTGAGCAAAAGCTGAAGTATAAAGCAGCTCGAAATCACAGTATGGTCATCAACGTGAATCCAAAGTATACCAGCCAAACTTGCCCTATCTGCGGACATATAGAACGAGGAAACAGAGACAAGAAAAGGCATCTGTTTACCTGCCGCGCCTGCGGATACCGTTCCAATGATGACCGTATCGGGGCAATGAATCTGTATCGTATGGGAATCAATTATCTGACCGATAAGCAAGTACCGGATACAGTCACACAGGAGCATGTCTCCTTTGTGCAGGGTGCAGTCAATCACCCTGCGATGTAACATCACTGCCGGATATCCGGCAAACCAAAGGTAGGAGCTTTACAAGCGTTTGCACTACCGGATAGTTACAAGCCCATTTCCTTTAGATGATGGGCCGTTGACATAATAATTGCCTCCATCTAAGCAAATACTATTGGCTAACCGATGACGTTGCGCTGTGTTGCAATCTGTCCGGTTAAATTGTTGGTTGCGGATTCTCCATCCACCGCAATCCAGACAAGGGAAGACTCGAATCTGCCCGTCAGCTTTTCCCCTTCCAGGCAGTAGTCCTGAGTGATTTTTGTTGTACCCTTTGTGAGGATGACCTGATAGTAGATGTTGTCGACGGTCATGGTATCGCCCGTCTCCATCGTCGTACCATCTTCCTCCCCGGAAAGGGACAGGGTGAGTGGCGCGAGGACCTTGATGGTCAGTTTGGAATCTTTCAGCAGCTTCTCTGTTGCGCTCAATGTGTCGCTATCAGATACGCCTGCATAAGCGAGTGCATCTGACGCATTGACGAGGGTGTACCACCATGCGTCCGGTTCACCGGCGACAGCCGCAAGCTGCAAACCTTGTCTGCTGGCATCGCCTTTCTGGATGATTTTGATAGCGTCCTCGTAAATGGTGACGGGGATTTGCGCCGGTTGAACGCCCTCGCCACCATCACCGCCCACAGCGCCGTCAGGATTATTGACGTCTGCCGTATTGATACGAACGGTCTGGCTTTCAAGGTCATTGCGAAATGCGTCAGCGCAGACGTTTGCGAGTGCAATATAGGAATTGATGTTCCCTGTCTGCTTGGCTTTTTCATAGGAGTCGGTCTTATTGGACACTGTGAGTGTAAACAGTCCGCCTATGCTCATCGTCAGCAGCAGAAACACGACGACGGTGAGGAACAGGTTGCCGCGACGGTATTTCATCATGGTTTGTCTGCTCCTTCCCTACCGGTGGATGGTCAAATCAATAATGTCGTTGTCCTCGGTCTGTACATAGACACGGACAGAGTCCCCGTCCAGCGGTGTGAACGAACACGCAACAACATTGCTGATGACCTCTTCGCTGTCTCGATAGATAGCAGCACCGAAGCGCGAATAAAGCGTTACTTTGGTCGGTGATACGATTTGGAGCTTATCGTCGACCAGCTCAATGTTGGTAGACGACTTGACATCCTCTTCCAACACATCTACGAGGTAATCAATGTCGATTTTCTGCCCCATATCCTGCTGCGTCTTCATGTTCCATTCGTTGGAGTAGGCCAGCATGTGCATGAGGACGACCAGAATCATGGCGAACAAGGTCATGCTGATGACCGTCTCCATGATGCTCGACATGCCGCGTCGCTTCCGGAATTTAATCATAGGCCGTACAGCCCTCCCTCAGAAACGTCGTGGTTTTGATTTGCGTTGAATTGTCCGTAGGTGTCATCGTGATTTCGACTCGGTAGAGAGACTTCCCAAAGACATCGCCGATATCCACAACTGACACGTTGGTGACGAATCCGGTTCTCTCGCCTGTGTTGTCGTTGTAGTCGATGGAGTCGATGGGGTCTGCCCCGCCGTCGTATCCGCGCTCCAGGTCGGACTGAATCGTCTCAATGAGGTTGACCATTTCAACCTTCATCTTCGTATACATCGCTGTTTCTCTCGAATTCTGCGTGAGAACGGCAACGGTTGCGATGACAGCACCACCCATCAGGGCAATGACTACGAGGGAGGACACGATTTCAACGAAGGACAATCCTCTGCGTCTTTTGCATTTGTTTTGATTGAAAAGGCGCACAGAATCCATCTCCTTCGTTGGTTTTTGGGGGTACGCCCCTGGGCGGAATGAACCGCCCAGGGGTGGGAAGCTATATGATAGAGAAATCATTTAGGGGCATGAATGACGAAAATTGTTCCCTTAGAAGTTCACAGGGCTGGTAGCGCAGATGCCATCAGTAGGAGCCTGAGTGTAGGTAGCAGTACCGGCGCTCTTGGCAACAGTGCTTTTGGTGACATCATGAGTGGTGGTGTCTGCGGCGGTAACAACAGGAAGGTCTTTGAGGGAAGACATGTCATAGGTCACAGCAGACACGTCGCCGTTTTCATACTGAGCCAGCAGGAACACGTCGTCAGCCTTGGCAGCGTTGGTGCCGCCGATGGTGCCAGCCAGGTCGGTCTTGGCATCAGGGCCGGCAGAAACAACATAGACATAGAAGTCAGAGTTGAAGGTGCCGTGACGCTCGCCGGAGTCGAAGATGACATAGTAGTTGTTGTCCCAAGAGTCAGTCTTAGCGGACTTGTACACCACAACGTTGGCCTTAGAAGCATCGTCGTAGGTGATGTTTGTGCTGACGTCCGCAGTAACAGCTTCAGTCAGCTGATAGTCTTCGGGCAGATTGGCGTTCAGAGCCTGTACGAGGCTGTCGCTCACAGCCGCAAAATTAGTGGTGCCGCCCTTATTTGCAACGGATGGATTCTCGTTGAGGAAAGCTTCCACAGCGACGGAGAAGTTGTGCAGGTCAGAAGTGGTGCGAGAGACCTGCGACTTCTTGACGACTGCAGAACCGCCGGCGAAGACGGCAACTGCCAGAATTGCGATGATGAGGATAACGACAACAAGCTCAACAAGGGAGAAACCCTTGCGCTGCTTGCGCGTCTTGAACATGTTTTTCATGTGACATTACTCCTTTTCAAAATTTGTTTTGCCCCGGAACTGATTTTTCACTGAGCTTTCTCCCTCTTCATACACTTCCAAAACGAGGGACGCGTGAGATGTCAAATAACAGTGTTCCAAATGGGACGCTGCAATTTGTTGGTTAAGGAGGCTCTGCCTCTGGTGTGTTGAGCCGGTATTCCTTGGGTACGGGTTTCGTTTCCGACCTGTCCATTTGGAACACCCCTTTCGACACTTTGTGTTTTGTTTTATCCCAGCGAAGACGAAACGCTGATGATAGGCTGGTAAACGGAAAGGACGAGCACGCCGACGATAAGACCGACAACTGCCATCATGATAGGGTTGATTGCTGAAGTCATGGCGTTGATGGATTTCGTTGCCTCAAACTCACGGTCATCAGCAAGGATGCCGAGTGTTTTTCCGAGCTTGTTGCCTTCCATCGCAACTTGAATGGTTTGAATCTCAAGCTCTCTCATGCAGAACACCGGGCGGAGAGCTTCAAATACGGGGATACCGTTTTCCTGGTACTCTATCTGCGCGTCTGTCAGGACACGATGAATGTAGAGGTTTGTGACGGAGTCCGCTGCGCTTTTCAGCGCGACGGACATTTCTGCTCCGGCAAGCACCATCTGCTGCCAGTTGCGGAAGAACAACACCATGGCATTATTCTGGATGACCTTTCCAATCAAAGGCAGACCAGTTGAAATTCTCGACATCGACATCTTGCCGATGGTTTTCGAATAAACAACGAGGAATCCAATTCCGCTTCCGAGCAGAAGGCCTAAAACCAAGCCGTTCTGCTTCATCCAGTCGCCGATATTCATGACCAACTGCGTTGTGGCAGGAAGTTCTGCGATACCGATATCCGTCAGCATATTCAACATGTC
>ENA-USUM01002139-USUM01002139.1-human-gut-metagenome-genome-assembly--contig:-NODE-2139-length-11989-cov-11.716756_pt1 | contig 11989 bp, 6 predicted proteins | sample MGYA00250063_ERZ773402 | MGnify/ENA primary metagenome ERZ773402 (study PRJEB29103, sample SAMN06112030) | human gut metagenome | biome: human gut; feature: ankylosing spondylitis patient; material...
GCTTCGTGCGGGGTGTGTCGTCATAATAGGCAAAGAGCGCCCGGAGCGGGGACACGATCCGCACCAGCAGGAAACCCTGTACGCCGCCGGATAAAAACGCCCGGGAGGCGAACTTACCCGGCAGCCCCGAAGCGGGCTTCCGGGCATCTCCCGGGCGGCGGATATTTCATGCGCGCATCGTCGAGCACCAACACCCAGTCGTTCCCCTTGCCGCAAGTCGGGGGCGTGAAGGTCACCGTCGCACCGGCATCCCGGCGGCGGAATTCCCCGATCCGCAGCGGGCGCCCGCTGCGGACATCGTACCACCAGGCCACGATCCGCTTCCCGGAAACCCGTTCCAGGTCGACGGCAAACGGCCGTCCGCTCTCGGAATAGACCATGGCATAGGTGCCGAGGCTGTCGCGGGTAGCCGTACAACGCCCGTGCCCCCGGCCGGCATCCCCGGCGATAACGCCCTGGTCGGGAATACGGCGGAAAAACGGACGGCTCTCGATAAGTTCCCGCCCATAGCACACCTGGTAGGCCCCGGGCAGCGAGAGGGATTCCCGCCAGCTCCGCACGGGCCCCGTGACAGGCGCATACCGGCCGGGTTCCCACATCTGCCATACGGCATGGCAGCCGTAGGTATGTCCGCAGGCTCCGGAAAAGACCTCGTGGTAGAACGCCCGCCGCACATGCAGGGCTTCGGAAGTGCCGTATTTTTCCCGGTCGAAGTCGATCGGATGTTCCTCGTAGATCGGCTCCCCGTCCAGCACGGGTTTGACGGGCCGCCGGGCATAATCGCGGGCGATGCGCTCCCAAAGGTCGAAATCGTAGGCATGGCCGTTCTGCTGCATGTTGAACGCGAGCCACGGCTCGTCGTGCAGCCAGTCGCCCGAAGAGGATTTCCCCCACGGATGGTAGGTAATCAGGCAGGCCGAATAATCCTCGCGGCCGGCGACACCGCAGGCGATGCCGCGGGCGAAGGCCCGCAATATCGGTTCGCGCCCTTCGGGAGGACGGTCGCCGCCCAGTATCCAGATGATATTCCGCCGGGTGCGGTAGCGCTCCCCCAGATAACGTCCGAAAGCCCCGGCACGCCCCTCCGTTGTGAAGATCTCGGGCCCGGGGCCCCATTTGAGGCAGAACTTGTCGCCCCATGCGGGCAGCAGGCCGATGACCAGCCCCAGCGAGTCGGCCATGGCGACCACTTCGTCCACATACGTGAAATAACGCTCGTTGGGCCGGGTGAACCCCGCATCGGCAAACGGCAGGTCGCCGTAGGCATTGGGGACGCGCAGCCCGTCACGTTCCGCGAGGCAGACGGCCTGTATGACCGTGAACCCTTTCCGGGCGCGGTCTTCGAGATAGAGGCGCGCCTCTTCGCGCGTCGTACGGTGGAACAGCTCCCACGCCGTGTCGCCCAGATAGAAGAACGGCCTGCCGTCGGCATATTGCAGGTAACGCCCGCCGGGATGCACGACGATGCGCCCGCGGGAGAAAGGCCGGGCGCCAAGGGGCGCAGGCGCAAGAAAGAGCGCAAAAAACAGGAACGCAAATAATTTCCCTATAAAAAACGATTTCAGGCGACGACCGGAAACAAAACGGCAGTCGGGGCCGCCTAAGGCGACCCCGTGCCGGAGTGGCGGCGAAGCCGGGTTACAGCCCCTCCTTCGAGAGCAGCTCCGACGTGTCGATACGCACCTGCGTCGTCGTGAGCTTGTCGTTGAGCGCATAACGCGTCGGGTCGGAGATAGTGACCGGCAGGGAAAAATCCTTATCGGCATTCGCCTTCAGATAGGCGATGTCGACCGTGAGGAAAAAAGTCGCATCGCGTTTCCTGTCGGGGCAGCTCACCGAGGAAGGCAGCGTGTATGCCCGGCCCGGCAGCAACACAGTCCCGTCCAGGGGAGTGCTGCCCACGGAGACGCTGACCGTGTAGGCCTGCAACTCGGCCAGCCCGGCGCGGTAGATGCCCAGGAAAATGTGCACCTTCCCCGCCTGCGTGTCAATGCGGTAATTCTTGTTGGACTGCTGCGCCGTCCCGTCGTTGGGCACAGTATAAGGGGTGTAGCTGGCCTGCGGCATATAGATCACCGCACTGCCCCAGGGCCTTTCGCTGTCGGCTTTCTGGCATGAGGCTGCGCCGCATGCGAGGAGCAGCACAGAAAAGAATGTAACGATCGTTCTCATAGTTCGATATTTTTCGGTCTACCAACCCGGATTCTGGTCGAGTACCCCGCCCGATTTTACGATTTCGGCCTGCGGGATCGGATAAAGGTTCATCTTCGGGGCATCGAAGATGCGTTTGGCCACTTCGAACGGCGTGTAGGCAAAGCCGTCGCCGCTGCGGGTCACCTTCACGCCGCGCAGGGGCCGGTTGAGCACCGTCCCGGCATCGTCCCAGCGCCGGAGATCCCAGTAGCGATGGTCTTCGAAGGCCAGCTCGATGCGGCGTTCGTGTTTGATGGCCGTGCGCATGGCGGCCGCATCGCCCGGGTCGACATCGACCGGGGGCATCCCCACCCCGGAACGGGCACGCACGGCATCCACGGCGTCACGCGCACTCATCCCGTAGCCGTGGGCGTCGTCCGGGCCGTAGGCTTCGTTCATCGCCTCGGCAAAATTAAGCAATATTTCGGCATAGCGGAAAACGATCCAGCTGCGAAGCCGTTTGTCGTCGTTGGTGAGGTTCAGGTTCTTATTCAGGAACTTGCGCAGGTAATACCCCGTGGGCGAAGCGTTCTGCCGGGCGGGGTCGTCGGCGCCGCCCGCATAGATTTCGAGCGTGCGCCCGTTCCACGTATCGCCGTTGCGCAGGACGGTGGCGTAGAAGCGCGGGTCGAGGCCGGCATAGGCATCGTCCGAATCCTCCCCCGTGGATTCATAGGCTTCCACGAGGTTCTGCGAAGGGCAGATACCCGTACCGCCGCCCTGCGTGCCGATAGGGTAATTCTTGCGTTCGAACTCGTTGGTCGCCCCTATACGCACCGCCCAGATGGTCTCGGGGCTGGTCGTGGAGGTTTCGGTGACGAACAGCCCGCCGTAATCGGGATGCAGGGAATAGATGCCCATGTTGATCACTTCGAAGGCCGCAGCGGCAGCGGCAGCCCACTTGGACTTTTCGCCCGAGGGATTGAACTGCGGGCTGGCGGCATAGAGCAACACCCTCGACTTGAGGGCCAGCGCCGCGCCGCGGGTGATCCGGCCCGACTTCTCCTCGAGGTTCTCGGCCCGCCAGTCAACGACCAGTTCGTTGCGCACCCCCTCGATCTCGCGCAGGATGAGTCCGACCACCTCGTCGAACGTGCCGCGCGGAAGATTGGCCTCCTTCTGGTCGGCATACACGCGGTCGATGAGGGGCACCCCGCCGTAACGCTTGGCAAGCTCGAAATAATAATAGGCTTTCAGCACATGCGCCTCGGCGCGCAGCCGCTGCACGTCGACGATGTCGCGGCGGTAGCTGTCCAGGCCGTTCGAAGTGAGCGTGTCGCGGTGCATACCGAGGATATACCTATAATCCACCGACTTATCGAGGTAGTCGTGCGCCGCATAGATGCCGTTGTAATAGCTCGTATAGCAATCGTCGGGGTTGTAATAGGCGCTCCAGCTGCCTTCGTTGAACCGCTGCGTGGAACTGAACGTGGTCACGTATTGCGCCTCGTCGGAAACGGCTGCGAAGAGGTTGCCGTCGATCGCCGTGAACCCGTAGGGGATGTGTTCGTAAACGCGGTAGCCCCAGTCGAACATCTGGTAACGGCGCGTGGCCATCATCTCGTCCGTCAGGTTCAGGTCTTCCTTGGTGTCGAGCGCATCGCACCCCGCCAGGGACAGCGAACAAAGGAGGGCGCCCGCGAAAAGGATTTTCATATTTTTTCGTATCATGGCAGTCGTGTTTAGAAGGTTACGGTCAGTCCCAGATTGTAGGATTTCAGCGCCGGGTGGCCGGAAAGGATTTCGGGGTCGATGTCGTAGTCGCGCATCAGCCTGCTGACGGTCAGCAGGTTGACACCGCTCAGGTAGATGCGGATCTTCGAGATGCCGGCCTTGCTCAGCGACGGCTGCGCGAAGGTGTATCCCAGTTCCACGTTGCGCAGCTTCAGAAAGTCGCCGCTGCGCTTCCAGAGCGTCGAATTGCGGTAGTTGTTGCTGTTGTCCTGCAACGAAAGGCGCGGATAGGTAGCCGTAGCCCGCGTGTCGATGCCCTGTTCGGGATAGTAGGCCCAGCGGCCTTCGGCAATCCCGTATACGTTGCCGTTGTCGCGGAACGCCACGTTCTGCAAGGGCGCATCGAGCAGGTTCACGTCACGGCCGGCCGCCCCCTGGAAGAGGGCGAAGAGGTCGAACCCCTTGTAGGACGCCGCCAGCGAGAACGAGTACTGCAACTTGGGCAGGTACGAGTCGCCGATGGCCGTCTGGTCGTTCTCGTCGATGACCGTATCGCCGTTCAGGTTCTTATACTTGATGTCGCCGGGCTGCACGGCACCGAACGTAGGCTTGGGAAGCCCCTCCCTGAGTTCGCCGCCGACGTCGAAATCGTCCCAGTCGTAGAACCCGTCGGCCACATATCCGAACAGGGCGTCGAGCCGCCGTCCCGTGCGTGCCGCGGTCGGCACGGTCACGACCTCGGCCATATAGTCGACCTTGTTGCTGTTGTAGGAGGCCATGCCCGTGAGCGCGTAATTGAAATCGCCTATGCGGTCGGCCCAGGAAAGCTGGACTTCGAAGCCCTTGTTGGTCATCCTGCCGATGTTGCGGTAAGGCGGATTGTCCACGCCCGAGGCACCGGGGATCATCCAGTCCTGGGTCACGATGCCCGATCTTTTTTCGAGGAACAGGTCGACGTTCAGGGACAACCTGTTCCACAGGCGCAGGTCGATGCCGGCGTCGTACTTGAGGCTCTTTTCGGCAAAAATACCGGGGTTCGGGAGGTAGGACAGCGCCGTTCCCCCGTGCCACGTGTGCTCGGAGTTTCCCGTATTGAGGCCGCCGCGGTCGGTATAGTAGCCCTCCCAGAGGTAACGCATCTCGCCCATCGGATCCCAGCCGTTCTTACCGACCGAAGCCCTAAGCTTGAGCAGATCGACCATGCGGCTGTCCCGCAGGAAACGCTCGCGGGAGACGATCCAGCCAAGGCCGAGCGAGGGATAGAACCCCCAGCGGTTGCCGGGCCTGTAATTGTCCGAACCGTCGGCGGCGAAGGAGAAGGTCGCCACATAGCGGTCGTCATAGGCATAGTTGACCGCCCCGTTGACGGTCATGTGACGGTATTCGACCATCTTGCCGGCAGCGCCGTTCTGCGAAAAGTCTGTCTTGTAGATATTGTAGAGTATCCCGGCCGAGGCGGAGAGCACATGCCGCCCGAACGTGCCGTCGTAGCCGACCGTGGCATTGTAGTGCTGCCACGTCCACTGGTTCTGGCCGCTGTCCTCGCCACGGGTATAGGGGGTGTCGTTATCGGTGGTCTGCTGCACCCCGTCGAGCCAGCGCGAATAGTTGCGCGTGTTGCTCGCACCGTCGCGTGTCCAGCTGCTCAGCGACATCGCCTCCGAAAGGTAGAGCCCCTCCACGAGGAAGTCGAGCCGCTCCTTGAGCTGGAAATTGGCCTGCAGGGTACGGTCGTGCGTGGAGTTGCGCCCCAGCGCCTTGATCGAGGCCAGGGGGTTGAAATTGTAGATCGGGGTACCCGTCCACGTCCCGTCGGGGTTGCGCACGGGATAAACCGAGCCGGGGTATTTGGCAAGGTCGTTCCACAGGTCGCCCGCGGCGCGGTTGGGGTAACGGCGGTCTTCGATCCGGCCCCCGACATCGACCTTGGCCTCCAGGAAACCGAAGAGGTTCATATCGAGGTTCGTGCGGATATTGTAGCGGTCGATGCCTGCGTTGGCCAGCGTATCGTTGGTCGGGGTGTCGTAGATTCCCCGCTGCCCCATGTAGCCGAACAGCACGAAATAGCGTACGGTCTTGTCGCCGCCCGAGACCGACACGTCGGCATCGGTATAGGGCGTGGCCTTCTTGGTGACCTCGCGGTACCAGTCCACGTCGGGCAGTCGGGCGACCTGGTCGGCCGTGTAATAGGGTGTCCAAACGTTGCCGTTGTCGTTGCTCAGCGCCTCGTTGTAAAGCCGGGTATAGTCGCCCGTACGCAACGGTTTCTGGAGGTTCATGGGCTGCTGCACGCCGCCCCGGACATTGACCGTGACGCGCGGGCGGCCGATACGGCCGCGCTTGGTCGTGACCCAAATCACGCCGTTGGCGCCCCTCATGCCGAAGGGAGCCAGCGCCGCGGCATCCTTCAGCACCTCGATCCGGTCGATCTCGGCAGGCGAGAGAAACTGGAAATAAGCCATATTGGTCTGGAAGCCGTCGACATAGACCGGCAGCGACGAGTTGTTGTAGGTCGCCACGCCGCGGATACTGAGCGTAGCGGCATCGTAGCCGGGTTCCCCGTTGGTCTGCGACACGACGAGCCCCGGGATACGTCCGTAAAGCATGTTGTTGATATTGGCCGAGGGGATGGATACCTCGTCTCCCGTCACGGAAGAGACGGACGAAGTGACCAGCATCGCCTTCGTGCGGGCCGATGTCCCGGGGATCACATATTCCAGGGCCGCACTGTCGGGCTGTTCCGCAGCCGCGGTATCCCGGGCGGAAACCGGGCCGGCACCACCGACGGCCAGAACCGCGAGTGCCGCGCCTCCGAGAAACACACTTTTCATATGGTTGGGATTCATGTAATTCTGATTTTTTCGGTAAACGATTGTGTATGGGCGGATCAATATCCGGGGTTCTGCACCAGATAGCCCTTATTCACCTCGCTGAGCGTAAAGGGCGAAAGGGACATGCGCTCGTGCCACGTGTATTCGGGGACATAGGAGGGCTTGCGCGTGTAATTGGCGAACTCCTCGGGTTTGCGGGGGTTCCACGACACGCCGGCGGCCTGCGAGAACTCGAACTTGTACTTGGCCCCGCCGACCATCGACGCCCCCTGCTTCCAGTGGCGGGCGTGGGGATACCACTGGTTCTCCTCGTAGAATTCCACGGCCCATTCGCGGTGGATGCTCTGCCGCAGCCGCACCCGGTCGGTCTGCGTTTCATCGGGAATGCCCCCGCGCCTGCGGATGTCGTTCAGGTAGCGCAGCGCCATGGTCGGGTTGCCCTCCTCGTTGTAGGCCTCGGCGATATTGAGGTAAAACTCCGCCATGCGGTAGATCGGGAATTCGAACCATTCGCGCGAACCGGCTTCATACCAGAATTTGATGTTCTTGGCACAGCCGTCCTGCCACTTGTATTCGAGCTGCCAGTTCTGGTACAGATCCCAACGGCTGTTGCCGGTATTGTTCTTGGGGTTGACGCCGTAGAAATAGAGCGACGCCTGCGCGCGGGGTTCCAACTCTTCGGCCTTGTCGCGGTATTCGCCGGCCGGGCGCCAGTCGTCCACGCCCGCCCACGTCTGATCCGTACCGTCGGCCTTGCGGTACTGGCAGAGCTGACCGTAGCCGGTGCCGCGGTACTGCCCCAGGTCGTGGCCGGTGTGGGTCGGCATGAAGGTGTAGTTCTTGTAGATACCGTTGTCGTCGGCCTCGCGCTGCTGCTTGTAGGCCAGCAGCACCTCGCGGTTCGACGGCGTACCAACGGCCGTGCCGTAATCCTTGATGGGGTCGCCCGTGTCGATCAGCTCGAAGCCGTTGGCCTTGCCCCAGTCGATCACCTCCTGATTGGCCAGGCGCGCCGTTTCCCAGCGCTTGGCATCGTAGCCCCCGAGCCAGATCATCTCATTGTTCGCGGGGTCGGCCATCTGCATGTAGGGAGCGTCGGCATTGAAGAGGGGACGGGCGGCGTACATCAGCGCTTCGGCCTTGACGGCCAGCGCCACGCCCTTGTTCACGCGCCCCAGCCAGTCGGCCGGCCAGCGCACGCCTTCGAGTGTCGCGGCGGCCGCGTCGCACAGCCCGACGATGAAGTCAAGGGTTTGCTGCACGGTGGAGCGGGAGCGCACGTCGACCGTGGTGAGCGTCGATTCGACCAGCGGCACGCCGCCGTAGCGCTTGAGCATCTCCACGTAGCGGAAAGCCACCAGCACCTGCATTTCGGCCTTGACGATGGCTTTGTCGCGGTCGGACATGTCGGCGACCTTGTCGATGTTCTCGTACACGAGCCACGCCTTGCGGATGTAGGCGTAGTTGTTGGGGAAATAGTCGTCGGTATAACCGGCGCCGTTATTCTCGTTGTTGGCCAGCATGCCCGCCACGACCTGCTTGTCCATGTATCCCCATGTCAGGCGGCAAAGGTCTTCGCCGCCCATGATGGCTTCGGTCGTCTCGTAGGGCATGATCGGGGAGTTGTTCCACACCAGTACGGGCAATCCCGAGGAGAGGATCGTGGCGTAGGCCTCGGCGATCGCCCCCTCGGCGTTCTTGGCCGTGCTGAAGACCTCGTCCTGATCCATGCCCGTCACTTCGGGCTTCTCGATGAACCAGTCCTGGCAGGACGTAAGGCCGGCCGCCAGCAACAGGCCGAGAAGCGTATAAATGGTCTTTTTCATAAGGCTGCGACTTAAAATTGGATGTTGAAACCGAAGTTATACACGCGCGTGAGCGGGTAGATGATGCCTTCGGACGTACTGCCGTCCTGCACCAGCTCGGGGTCGATGCCGTCGATCAGGTCTTTGCCGCCCCAGGTACAGAGGTTGTTGGCATTGACGAATACGCGGATCGAGCCGATATGCGCTTTGCGCATCCAGCGGGCGTTCCGGAACGTATAGGCCACCTCGACGTTCTTGAGCTTGATATGGTCGGTCGAACGGAACCAGAAGGCATTGTTCTGGTTGTTCTGGCTGTTGGCCATATTCACGGACATGCGCGGGAAGGTGATATGCTTGCCGGCGGCATGGCGTTCGGGCGTCCAGCGGCCGTTCATATAGCTCAGCGGCGTACCGTTTCCCTGGGCGAAGGGCGTGATGAGGTAGCCGTTCATGTTGAACGTCCCCTGCGCCGAACCGGTAAGGAGCGCGGATATTTCGAACCCCTTGTAGCCGAAGCTCAGGTTGCTGCTGAACGCGAAGCGCGGGACGTTCGAGAAGCCCGTCGGGGTGATATCCTTGTCGTCGATGATGCCGTCGCCGTTGACGTCGATGATACGCAGGTCGCCGCCCTGGACACGGTTGCCGTCGATGGCATTGTAGGGATGGTTGGCGACCTCCTCGGGCGTATTGTAAAAGCCTTCGTTGTAATAGGCCTTGTACTGTCCGTAGGCGAAGCCCGTTTCGTTCATCCAGGCGTACATGTAGGAGGGCTCGGCCTTGTAGTCGATCTTGTTGACGGCATAGGAGACCTGTCCGCCCACTTCATACCAGAAATCCGTGCCGACGTTGTCGCGCCACGAGACCTGGATCTCGTAACCCCGGTTGCTCATGCGCCCCACGTTCACGGGCGGCAGGGCGCTGCCGCTCAGGCCGATGATGCCCGGCGTGACCCCCAGTTTGGTGAGGATGTTGTTGCGCTTCTCCTCGAACAGGTCGACCGTGACCGAAAGCCGGTCGCGGAACATGCGCACCTCGGCGGCGATGTTGTACGACTCCTTCTTCTCCCACGTGACGTCGGGGTTGCCCGTCGACTGTTCGTATTTGCCGGGGAAAGCCGGGTTATTGACCGAACCGTTCGACGAGCCGAAGAAATACCCGTCGAGCGGGGAACCGTTCCAGGGGCCGTAGCTGTGGCTGCCCCAGGTGCCGGGCAGGAAAAGGAAGCGGTCGCCGCCGATCTCGCTGTTGCCGGTCTGCCCGTACGAGGCGCGGAACTTGAGCCACGTGAGGATGTCGTTCTTCGGAAAGTACGGTTCGTTCGATACGACCCAGCCTACCGAAACGGCCGGGAAAAACCCGAACCGCTTGCCGGGCGCGAAGTTCTCGGAACCGTTGTAACCCATGTTGAATTCGGCCAGGTAACGCTGGTCGTAACCGTAGGTGACACGCCCCACCACACCGTAATAGCCGCGGGGGACGTTGTACTTCAGCCCTGGCGAGGTGTAGCGTTCGCCAGTGACGAGCGCCATGGCCGTGACGGCGTGCTTGCCGAAATCGCGGCTGAAGTCGATGCCGGCCTCGACATAGACCTTGCGATTTTTGCCCCAGCCGGTCTCCTCGTAGGATTTGGCATTGTGTTCGCCGCCGTAATAGAGCAGCTCGGCCGGATCGGCGGGGTTGCGCGTGATCGAATAGACGGGCAGGTTGGGCGCGACGCGCAGCGTCTTGGTAAAATAATGGTCATACGACAACGCCCCGCGTACGGAAAGCCCTTCGACGAGGTAATCCATCCGGTGGCGGATGCGGATCGAGGTATTCAGGCTGCTCTGGTTGATGCGCGCCTGTGCCTTTTCGAGCATGTAGGCGATCGGGGATTTACCCCATGCGCCCTTGTTGCTGTCCATGATCGTACCGCCGGCATAATCGGTGATGATGCGGCCGTCGGAGACGCCCGGCGCCGAGAAGGGCGGGGCTTCGTAGATGTTGAGCATCAGGTCGCGGTAACGGCCCCACATGTCCACGCTGCTGTTGCGGTCGGTGATGATCTTCGTCTCGCGCACCTGCCCCGAGAGCGAAACATTGATCTCGGTGAGCGGGATGATGTTGAAATCGAAGTTGGTGCGGAAATTATATTTGTGGCTGCCCGAGTTGGAGGCCGCATCGCTGAACCCGAAGTCGTTGGTGAGGCTCTTCTGGTTGGAATACCCCACCGAGGTAAAGAAGGCCACCTTTTCGGTACCGCCGGAGATATTGACGCTGTACTGCTGCTGGGGCGACACCCCGGCGTCGAAAATCCGCTTCATGTAGTCCGTACTGCCGTAGTAGATGGCGGGGCTGTCGAGCAGCGCCTGTTTCTGTTCGGGCGAAAGGTGTCCCATCGCCTCGACCTCGGAGGGCGTATAGTCGCGGTTATGCCGGAATTTCCACAGTTCGTCCTGCGAAAAGACCTTGATGTCGTCGGGCTTGCCGTCGTTGGCGAACGCCTCGTTACGCAGCACGGCATAGTCGTAGGAATTGACCAGGCTGGGCAGGGTCGTCGGGGAGGTGAAGCCGACATTGGCCGTGAACGAGATTTTCAGGCTGCCTTCGCGGCCGCGCTTGGTCGTCACGATGATGACGCCGTTGGCACCGCGCACGCCGTACACGGCGGTCGCCGAAGCGTCCTTGAGCACGTTGACGTTCTCCACATCGTTCGGGTCGAGCATGTTGAAGGCCGTCATGTCACGCACGATGCCGTCGATGACGATCAGCGGATTCTGGTCGCCGGCATACGTCCCCACGCCGCGCACGCGGATCGTGGACTCCTCAAAGCCGGCCTCGCCGGTCTTCTGGACGGCGGCCATACCGGCGATACGCCCTACGAGGGCATTGGAAATATTGGTCACGGGAGAGCGCATCAGCTCCTTGCCCGACAGCTGCCCGATGGCGCCGGTGACGGTCTCCTTCTTCTGGGTGCCGAAGCCGACCACCACCACATCGTCGATGCTCTGGACATTCTCCTCGAGCACGATGCGGATATCGGTCTGGGTTCCTACGGGCACCTCCCGGGTGGTATAGCCGATAAATGAAACTGTCAACGTCGCATCCTTGGCCGCCATGACCGTGAAACGCCCGTCGAGGTCGGTCACGGAGCCAGTCTGGGTTCCCCTGACGACCACTCCGGCCCCGACGACCGGCATGCCCTGCTGGTCGACGACTGTCCCGGAGACCCTGGCAGGGGAGACGTCCTGCGCACCGGCGCCGAAAGCGACCGACAGGACGAGCAGCAGAGCCAGCCCGATCTTCGCGAATCTGCGCAGGAGCCCCGGCACATTCAAATAATGGTTCATTTTCATAGGTATTTAGGTTGTAGTTGGTTGATTGCGTCCCGCGGGGAGAATCGCCGCCGCGGGACAGGCCCGCACTGAGGTTCACCGAGAGGGCCGGATCACAAAATCGAAAAGGTCGGAGCGTCTTTTTCTTTCATAGGCTGATAGGTTTGGTTAT
>ENA-USUM01002144-USUM01002144.1-human-gut-metagenome-genome-assembly--contig:-NODE-2144-length-11977-cov-10.600084_pt1 | contig 11977 bp, 9 predicted proteins | sample MGYA00250063_ERZ773402 | MGnify/ENA primary metagenome ERZ773402 (study PRJEB29103, sample SAMN06112030) | human gut metagenome | biome: human gut; feature: ankylosing spondylitis patient; material...
TATTCTCACCCAGCAGTCCGCAGTCTATCTGCGAGCAGTCGTACGAAGTATCATTTCCGATGAACACTACCGTGGGCCCTCGGAGGGCGCCACGTGGTGCCGGGGCTTGTCGACGTGCATGTCCACTTGCGCGAACCGGGGTTTTCGCAGAAGGAGACCATTGCGACGGGTACGGCGGCCGCGGCCCGCGGAGGCTATACGACGGTATGTTCGATGCCGAACCTGAACCCTGCGCCCGACACTCCGCAGACGCTCCGTGCGCAGACCGACATCATCCGCCGCGATGCCGTCGTGCGCGTAGTTCCCTACGGCTGCATCACGATGGGGCAGCGCGGCTGCGGCCGGCTGGTCGATTTTGCGGCGCTGGCGCCCGAGGTCGTCGGCTTTTCGGACGATGGACGCGGCGTGCAGTCGGACGGCCTGATGGAAGAGGCGATGCGCCGCGCTGCACAGGTGGGGAAGCCGGTCGTGGCGCACTGCGAGGTCGATGACCTGCTGCGGGGCGGCTATATCCACGACGGGGAGTACTGCCGTGCGCACGGGCATAAGGGCATCTGTTCGGAAAGCGAGTGGCGGCAGGTGGAACGTGACATCGCGCTCGCGGAAAAGACCGGCTGCCAGTACCATGTCTGCCATGTGTCGACCCGTGAGAGCGTCGAACTGGTACGTCGCGCCAAGGACAGGGGCCTGCGCGTGAGTTGCGAGACGGCCCCGCACTACCTGTTGCTTTGCGACGAGGATCTGCAGGAGGACGGGCGGTTCAAGATGAACCCGCCGCTGCGCAGCCGCGCTGACCGCGATGCCCTGCTTGCGGGGATCACGGACGGCACGATCGAGGTGATCGCCACGGATCATGCGCCCCATACCGCCGCGGAGAAGTCGCGCGGCTTGGCCGCAAGCGCCATGGGGGTCGTGGGGTTGGAGTGTGCTTTCCCGCTGTTATATAAATATATGGTGTTGCCTGGCATCGTCACGCTCGAAAAGCTGGTCGCGCTGATGGCTGTCAATCCCCGCCGGATATTCGGCCTGGGCGGCGGGTTGCATGTCGGCGACCAGGCCGACTTTACGGTGCTGGATCTCGATGCACGGTACAGGGTCGACCCTGCGACGTTCCTTTCGATGGGCCGGGCGACCCCGTTCGCAGGCTGGGAAGTACAGGGCCGTGCGGCGATGACCGTCGTGGGCGGCAGGGAAGTGTTTAGAGACGAAACGATGAAAACCAATAGATAAGAATGAAACCATTTACGAAGAAAATTGTGCTGGAAAACGGCCGGGAGTTCTACGGTTACGGCTTCGGTGCCGACCGAGAGGCTATCAACGAGATCGTCTTCAATACCTCGATGGTGGGGTATCAGGAGATCATGTCAGATCCCTCCTACACGGATCAGATGGTCGTGATGACCTATCCGCTCATCGGAAACTACGGTATGGCCGATGAGGATTACGAAACGAAGAACCCGACCATCGGCGGTATGATCGTGCGCGAGTATAACGACTCGCCGTCGAATTTCCGGTATACGAAAACCCTGAACGAGGTGTTTGAGGAGTACGGCATCCCGGCGATCTGGGGCGTAGATACCCGCACGCTGACGCGCATTATCCGCAACGAGGGCAGCCAGAAGGTCATCGTCACCGATGCCGCCACGCCCCGTGAGGAAGCGATGCGCAAGCTCGCCGGGTATTGCCTGCCGCACGATATGGTTTCACGTGTGAGCTGCAAAAAACGCTGGATGTCGCGCGTTCCCAACCACAAGTACGACGTGGTGGCCGTCGACTGCGGCATCAAGCACAATATCATCCGCCAGCTCAACCGCGTGGGCTGCAACGTGACCATCGTGCCCTACGACTCGACGGTCGAGGAGATCATGGCCTTCCATCCCGACGGCATCGTGTTGTCGAACGGCCCAGGCAACCCCGAGGATGTGACGCCGGTGATCGGGCTGGTCAGGCAACTGCGCGGCAAACTGCCGATTTTCGGCATCTGCATGGGGCACCAGCTCATATCGCTGGCCTATGGCGCCAAGACCGTGAAGATGAAATTCGGCCACCGCGGCGGGAACCACCCCGTGAAAAATCTGGAGACGGGACGGATCGAGATCACGAGCCAGAACCACAGCTATGCCGTGGACATCGACTCGCTGGCCGCCACCGGCCTCAGGCTGACGCACGTAAACCTGCTCGACGGCACGGCCGAGGGCGTGGAGTGCGCCGAGGACGGCGTCTTTTCGATGCAGTACCACCCCGAGAGTGCCTCGGGCCCGCAGGATAGCGGCTATTTGTTCAAGAAGTTTACCAAAATAATGGAGGAGCGTAAAAATGCCTAAGAGAAAAGATATAAACAAGGTAATGGTCATCGGTTCCGGCCCGATCGTCATCGGCCAGGCCGCGGAATTCGATTATGCGGGTACGCAGGCGTGTCTCGCACTCAAGGAGGAGGGATACGAGGTAATCCTGGTGAATTCCAACCCTGCGACGATCATGACCGATACGCATATCGCAGACAAGGTCTACATGGAACCCCTGACGCTCGAATACGTGGCCAAGATCATCCGTTTCGAGCGTCCCGACGCCATCGTGCCGGGGCTGGGCGGACAGACGGGCCTGAACCTTGCGGTGCAACTTGCCAAGAAGGGTATCCTGAAAGAGTGCCAGGTCGAGATCCTGGGCACCTCGTTCGAGTCGATCGAACGCGCCGAAGACCGCGAACTTTTCAAGGAGCTGTGCGAGTCGCTGGGCGAACCGGTGATCGAATCTAAAATCGCCATGTCGGTCGAGGAGGCCGTGGAGGTCGCCGCCCAGATCGGCTATCCCGTCGTGCTGCGTCCCGCCTATACGCTGGGCGGTACGGGCGGCGGATTCGTCGACAACGAGGAGCAGCTGCGCGAAATGATGCGCCACGCCCTGTTCCTTTCGCCCGTGCACCAGGTGCTCGTCGAGAAGAGCATCAAGGGCTACAAGGAGATCGAGTTCGAGGTGATGCGCGACCATAACGACACGGCCATCAGCATCTGCTGCATGGAGAATATCGACCCCGTGGGCGTGCATACGGGCGACTCGATCGTCGTGGCGCCGTGCCAGACGCTTACCAACAAGGAGTTCCAGATGCTGCGCGACTCGGCGCTGAAGATTATCCGCGAGCTGAAGATCGAGGGCGGTTGCAACGTGCAGTTCGCACTCGACCCCCTGTCGTTCAAATACTACCTGATCGAGGTGAACCCCCGCGTGTCGCGCTCGTCGGCCCTGGCGTCGAAGGCCAGCGGCTATCCGATCGCGCGTGTGACGGCCAAGGTCGCCGTAGGGCTTACGCTCGACGAGATCATGCTGGCCAATACGCCCGCCAGCTTCGAGCCGACGCTCGATTACGTGGTCACCAAAGTCGCCCGCTTCCCGTTCGACAAGTTCAGCGATGCGTCGAACAAACTGGGTACGCAGATGAAGGCCACGGGCGAGGTGATGTCCATCGGCCGCACGATGGAGGAAAGCCTCCTGAAGGCGATGCGCTCGCTCGAAACAGGCGTCTGCCATATCTACCACAAGAAATTCGACGACTGGTCGGACGCGCAGCTGCTGGAATACATCAAGGACGCTACGGACGACCGCCTCTATGCCATCGCGCAGTTGATCCGCAACGGCATCGACCTGGTGCTGATCTACGACAATACGAAGATCGACATGTTCTTCCTCGAAAAGTTCAAGAACATCGTCGAATTCGAACGCGAGGTGAAAGCGCACCCGATGGATGTCGAAACCCTGCGCGACGCCAAGCGCATGGGATTCAGCGACAAGTTCATCGGCCAGTTGTGGGGCATCTCGCAGTATGACGTTTACCGGCTGCGCGAGAAGAACGGCCTCTTCCCCGTATACAAGATGATCGACACCTGCGCCAGCGAATTCAGCTCCTACGTGCCCTATTTCTACTCGACCTACGAGGACGAGAACGAGTCGGTCGTGAGTGATAAGGAGAAGATCGTGGTGCTCGGCTCGGGCCCGATCCGTATCGGCCAGGGCGTTGAGTTCGACTACTCGACCGTGCATGCCATCTGGTCGATCCGCGAGGCCGGTTACGAGGCGATTATCATCAACAACAACCCCGAAACCGTGTCGACGGACTACACTACCAGCGACAAGCTCTATTTCGAACCGCTGATGGTCGAGGACGTGATGAACGTCATCCACCTCGAAAAACCGAAGGCGATCGTCGTGTCGCTCGGCGGACAGACGGCCATCAACCTGGCCGAGCCGCTGGCGCAGTTGGGCGTGCCCATTATCGGTACCGATACGCAGGCGATCAGGAACGCCGAAGACCGCGGTTGCTTCGAAAAGATCATGGAAGAGTTGCGCATCCCGCAGCCCGAGGCCGAGGCCGTCACCGACATCGAGACCGGCGTGAAGGCCGCCGCCCGCATCGGCTACCCGGTGCTGGTGCGTCCGAGCTATGTGCTCGGAGGCCGTGCCATGCAGATCGTCTCGAACGAGGAGCGCCTGCGCCACTACCTGCAGACGGCCGTCGAGGTCAACGAGGATTCGCCGGTGCTGGTCGACCGCTATATCATGGGCAAGGAGCTGGAGGTGGACGCCATCTGCGACGGCAAGGACGTCTTCATCCCCGGCATCATGGAACATGTGGAGCGCACAGGCATCCATTCGGGCGACTCGATCAGCGTCTATCCGACCTTCAGCGTCAGCCAGAAGGCCAAGGACAAGATCATCGACTATACGGTCAAACTCGGACTGAGGATCGGCATCGTCGGCCTCTATAACATCCAGTTCATCCTCGACGAAAACGACGAGGTCTATGTCATCGAGGTCAATCCGCGTTCGTCGCGTACCGTGCCGTTCCTTTCCAAGTCGACGGGCGTGCCCATGGCGCACATCGCCACGCAGGTCATCCTGGGCAAGACGCTCCGCGAGCTGGGCATCACCGAAGTCTACGGCAAGGAGAAGAAACGCTGGTACGTCAAGGCCCCGGCTTTCTCGTTCGCCAAGATCCGCGGTATGGATTCGTACCTGTCGCCCGAGATGAAGTCCACGGGCGAGGCGATCGGCTACGACGACAAACTCACCCGCGCGCTCTACAAGGCATTGCAGGCCACGGGCATGAACGTTTCGAACTACGGGACGATCTTCGTCACGATCGCCGACCACGACAAGGAGCAGGCGCTGCCCCTCGTGCGGCGTTTCTACGACCTGGGCTTTAACATCGAGGCCACGACCGGGACGGCCGAGTTCCTGCGTAACCACGGCATCCGTACCCGTACGCGCCGCAAACTGAGCGAAGGCAGCTCGGAGATCATCGACTCGCTGCGCCAGGGACATGTGAGCTACGTCATCAACACCATCGACATCAACCAGCATAACACCCGCCTCGACGGGTACGAGATCCGCCGCACGGCCGTCGAGAACAACGTGACGGTATTTACGGCGCTCGAAACGGTGAAGGTGCTGTTGGACGTGCTGGAAGAGATTACGTTCGGGGTTTCGACCATCGACGCGAAGTGATTTCCGGTATTATGCGGCACATTGGAACAGAAAGGCATGTATAAGAAAGGCATCTATAAAATCCTTGCCAACGAACCGCTGACGGCGACCGTATGGCGCATGGTGCTCGGGGGGGACACGCAGTGGATCACCGCCCCCGGGCAGTTCGTCGACATCGCGCTTGAAGGCCATTACCTGCGCCGTCCGATTTCGGTCTGCGACTACGACGCCACGACGCTCACGCTCATCTACAAGGTGGTGGGCGAGGGAACCGCACAGATGAGCCGTATGGTCGCGGGCAGGGAGCTCGACCTGCTGACGGGGCTCGGCAACGGGTTCGACGTGCACAATGCCGCACAGCGCCCCCTGCTGGTGGGCGGCGGCGTGGGCGTGCCCCCGCTCTACAACCTGGCCAAAGTGCTGCTTGCGGCAGGCAAACGGGTCGGTGTGGTGCTCGGGTTCAATACGGCGGACGAGGTTTTCTATGCCGACGAATTCCGGGCGCTGGGCTGCGACGTCGATCTGGCTACGGCCGACGGTTCGGCGGGTGTCAGGGGGTTCGTCACGACGGCCATCGCCGAGTGCCGCCCCGAGTTCGACTATTTCTATGCCTGCGGGCCGCTGCCGATGCTGCGGGCATTGTGCGACGCTGTGCCGCAGGACGGGCAGCTCTCGTTCGAAGAGCGCATGGGCTGCGGTTTCGGGGCCTGCATGGGCTGTTCGTGCAAAACCAAATACGGCAACAAGCGCATCTGCAAGGAGGGGCCCGTATTAACGAAAGGGGAGGTCATATGGTAAACAAGCAGTTCATCGCACAAAACCGGCCCGCGGAAAAACCCGCCGCGGATATGTCCGTCTGCCTGAGCGGCCTGAGACTGGATAACCCGGTCGTGCCGGCCAGCGGTACGTTCGGGTACGGCAACGAGTTCCGGGATTTTTACGACATCAACATCCTCGGGTCGTTCTCGTTCAAGGGCACCACGCGCGATGCGCGCTTCGGAAACCCCACGCCCCGCATTGCCGAATGTACGGCGGGCATGATCAATGCCGTGGGGCTGCAGAACCCGGGCATCGACGCCGTGATCGCCGAGGAGTTGCCGCGCCTGAAGACTTTTTTCCATAAACCCGTGATCGCCAATATCAGCGGCTTTTCGGTCGAGGAGTACGCCTATTGCTGCGAGCGGATCGACCGCGAGCCGCAGGTTGGCATCATCGAGGTCAATGTCTCGTGCCCCAACGTGCGGCACGGCGGCATGTCGTTCGGCACGTCGCCCGAGTGTGCCGCCGAGGTGACGCGCGCCGTGAAGGCCGTGACGACCAAACCCGTCTACATCAAGCTGTCGCCCAACGTCACGGACATTGTCTCGATCGCCCGGGCGTGCGAGGAGGCGGGTGCCGACGGCATCTGCCTGATAAATACCCTGCTGGGGATGCGGATCGACGTCAGGAAGCGCAAGGCGGTCATCGCCAATACGATGGGAGGCTTTTCGGGTGCCGCAGTCTTCCCCGTGGCCGTGCGGATGGTCTACCAGGTCGCCAAGGCCTGCAAAATACCCGTCATGGGGTGCGGCGGCGTGACGACGGCCCGCGACGTGATCGAGATGATGATGGCCGGCGCTACGGCCGTACAGGTCGGCGCCGCGAACCTGGCGAACCCCTATGCCTCGAAGGAGATCGTCGAGGCGCTGCCTGCCGAGATGCAACGGCTCGGGATCGGGCGGCTGAGCGACATAATCGGAATTGTAGAATGAACGTAAAACCGTACGATATGCAACATGACGTAATTATCGCCTGCGACTTCAAGTCTGCGGAAGATACCTTCGAATTCCTCGACCTGTTCAGGGGCGAGGCACGCAAACCTTTCCTCAAGATCGGCATGGAGCTGTTCTATGCCGAAGGGCCGGAAATCGTGCGTGAGATCAAGCGCCGGGGGCACAAGATTTTCCTCGACCTCAAGCTGCACGACATTCCCAATACGGTGAAGAAAGCGATGGCCGTACTGTCGCGGCTGGACGTGGATATGTGCAACGTCCATGCGGCGGGTACCATCGAGATGATGAAATATGCCCTCGAGGGGCTCACGCGCGAGGACGGTACGCGCCCCCTGCTGATCGCCGTGACACAGCTCACCTCGACCAGCGAGGAGCGTATGCGGCAGGAACTGCTTATCAACGCTTCGATCGGCGACACGATCGTGAAATACGCGCAGAATACCAAGGCCGCAGGGCTCGACGGCGTGGTCTGCTCGCCGCTCGAAGCGGGCATGGTACACCAAGCCTGCGGAAAAGAGTTCCTCACAATCACGCCCGGCGTGCGTTTTGCAGACGGTGACGTGGCGGACCAGGTACGCGTCACCACGCCCGCCCGTGCGCGGGAGATCGGCTCCGACTTCATCGTCGTGGGACGTCCGATCACCGCTGCGGCCGACCCCGTGGCAGCCTACCGCCGCTGTGTGGACGAATTCTGCGGATAATCCGCGAAGTTACTTTTAAACGAGTATAGTTATGAAACCGGTAAAACTTTTCTACCTGAAAAACTGCCCCTTCTGCAAGAAGGCGTTGCGTTACATCGAAGAGGCCAGGGCGGCGCACCCCGAGCTGGCTGCCGTCGGGATCGAGATGATCGAGGAGTCGGAACAGCCCGAGCTGGCCGACACGTTCGACTATTACTACGTGCCGACATTCTATGTCGGCGGCGTGAAGGTGCACGAAGGCGGGGTTTATCCCGAGGAGGTGGAGAAGATTTTACGCTCGGCACTGGAATAACTCTCCGGTCGGGAAGAACCGATCCGGGGAGCCGATTCATACGAACCTGCCCGATGAAGACCTTGCTGCGAATGTCGCTGGCGGCTGCGGTCGTGCTTTGCCTGCTGCCCGCCGGGGCACAAACCCCGGCAGGGGACGCTGTGTCCGATTTCGGCTATGCCGTCGGTGTCGTGGAACGTGCCTATGCCGGCTATCCGGACAAGATCGCGGGCCGCGAAGCGGAGTACGCCGCACTGAAAGGGCGGCTGCAAAGCGAGATTTCCGGCGACCGTGACGTCTATGATGCCATTGCCGAATACCTCGGCTGGTTCGACGATTCGCACCTCCAAACACCCGGTGCCGAAGCCTACCGGGCTAAGTCGCTGCGCCGCGATACGGACTATGCCGGGCGGATGAAGCGTTACGATCCGCAGTTCATGCACTGCCGCGTGGACGAAGATACGTATTTGATCCGATTCCCGTCGTGCGACCTGACCGATGCCGAAATCGCCGGAGTGCGGGCCGCTGTCGCGGCTTACCGCGCCTCGGGCTGTGAGAACCTTGTCGTCGACATCCGCGGCAATATGGGCGGGAGCGACAATGCCTATGAACCCCTGCTCAAACTGCTCTACGACCACGAAGGTGTGGAGGATGCCATGGAGTACCGCGTATCGGATATAGCCATCGCCCACGTCCGGGAGTTTGCCGGGAATACGGAGCGGGGACGCAGGAAGGTTGCGCGTATGGAGCGAACCCCGGCCGGGGAATTTCTCGAAGAGGGCAAAACCTACCGTATCCGTTACGATTCGGTGTCGCCGGTGCCCCGGCGCGCCGCGCTGATCGTCGACGGCCGGGTGGCCTCGTCGGGTGAGCAGCTGGTGCTCGAAATCAAGGCGTGCAGCCGTCGTACGACCGTCTACGGACAGGACAACACGCTGGGGTGCCTCGACTATTCGAACTGCGAGATACTTTATTTCCCTCGGGACACGGCGCGTTGGATGATCGTGCCCGTCACCCGTTCCAACCGGATTCCCGCAGGGCGCGGCATTGACCGGGAGGGGATTGCCCCCGACGTGCGCATCCCGCTGCCGCTGCCCCGGACGCTCACCGACAACGTTGACCCGTGGGTCGAGTGGGTGGCCGGAGATTTGAAAAAAACCGAAAAAAATGCAAAATAATCATGGAGAAATCAATTGCTAAAGACCTGCTCTCGATCGGCGCGGTATTCCTGCGTCCCGAGCAGCCGTTTACCTGGGCCAGCGGTATCAAGAGCCCGATCTATTGCGACAACCGCCTGACGCTGACGGCGCCTGTCGTGCGCGGACATGTCGAGGCCGGGCTTGCCGGGATCGTCCGCACCAAATTCCCCGGTGCCGAGGTGCTGATGGGCACTTCGACCGCCGGCATCGCCCATGCGGCCATCACGGCGACGATCCTCGACCTGCCGATGGGGTACGTGCGCAGCGGTTCGAAAGACCACGGCCGCGGCAACCGGATCGAAGGCAAACTGGAGAAGGGGCAGAAGGTCGTCGTGATCGAAGACCTGATCTCGACCGGCGGTTCCTGCATCGAGGTGGTGAACGCCCTGCGCGAAGCCGGTGCCGAGGTGCTGGGTGTGGCTTCGATCTTCACCTACGGCATGAAGAAGGGGCTGGAGCGCCTGAAAGAGGCCGATGTGGTCAATTACAGCCTTTCGAACCTCGATGCGCTGGTGGAGGTCGCCGCCGAAGAGGGGTATATCGAGCCCGGGGATAAGGCCCGGCTGCTGAAATTCCGCGACAACCCCTCGGACGAAAGCTGGATGGACAAATAGTTCGCTGCGGCCGCGTATTCCCGGCCGGGCCTTTCCTGCCGTGCGGGGATATGCCCGCACGCAGCCGGGGTGGAACCGCGGGACATACCGGCGCCGATACGGACTACGCAACCCGAAACCGAAAACAGAGAAGAAAAATATGCGACATTTAATCGATCCGACCGACCTGACGGTTGCCGAAACCGAACAGATCGTTGCGCTGGCGGAGGACATCATCGCCAACCGTGCCAAATACAGCGAGGCGTGCAAGGGAAAGAAGCTGGCGACGCTCTTCTACGAGCCCTCGACCCGTACGCGCCTGAGTTTCACCTCGGCCATGATGGAGCTGGGCGGCAGCGTCATCGGTTTCTCGGACGCCAACTCGTCGTCCGTGTCCAAGGGCGAGACCGTGGCCGATACCGTACGTGTGATCCGCTGCTTCGCGGATATCATCGCCATGCGCCACTTCAAGGAGGGGGCGCCGCTCGTGGCCTCGCAGTACGCCGGGGTGCCGGTCATCAATGCCGGCGACGGCAGCCACAGCCACCCGACGCAGACGCTGACCGACCTGCTGACGATCAAGCGCGAAAAGGGGCGTTTCGACAACATGACGATCGGCTTCTGCGGCGACCTCAAGTTCGGCCGCACCGTCCATTCGCTTATCAAGGCGCTGTCGCGCTACTCGGGCATCAAGGTCATCCTGATCGCCCCGCAGGAGCTGCGCCTTCCCGACTACATGCTGGCCGAGATGAGCGAGAACTCGAAGCTGGAGTTCCGCGAGGTGGAGACCATGGAGGAGGTGATGCCCGAACTGGACGTCCTCTACATGACGCGCGTACAGAAGGAGCGCTTCCTCGACGAGGAGGAGTTCGACCGCGTGAAGAACAGCTTCGTGCTCAACCCCGAGAAACTCGGGTCGGCCAAGAAGGATATGATCATCCTGCATCCGCTGCCGCGCGTGAACGAGATCACGCGTGCCGTGGACAACGATTCCCGCGCGGCCTATTTCCGGCAGGTCGAGAACGGTAAGTTCGTGCGTATGGCACTGATCCTGACCCTGCTCCGCTGGGCTGACCGGAACAAACCGTTCGAACGGACTCCGGTTTTCAACGGCGAGTATGTGGTCAACGAGATGGAGTGTTCCAACCGCCGTTGCATCTCCGCGACGGAGGATGTCGACCAATTGTTCTACCGCACGGCCGACGGCACCTGCCGCTGCGCCTACTGCGAGGCCAAAGCCAGGTAACGGGCTGGCAATTCGGGCTGAAAGCTCCCTTTGAGGAGCTTTTTTTATGTCCGGTGCGGAAAAAACGGTTTTTTGTCAGGGATTTCCCGCGCTGGGGTGTTATTATATAAATGGCAGGGATTTATGGAATAAATTCTGTTGCGTTGCCCTACCCGGAGTTTGGCGCTGGCGGGTATGGCCGTTTATTTTTTGCGTTTTTAGGGCGCGGATATTGCACACTTTCCTTATATTTGTTTAAATGAATGAGTGTATGGAGTTGCAATCCGAGACGATTCTGGATCTGAAGGCGTTCAACCGCCTGTTCGGGGAGTACCAACAACGGTTTATCCGTTTCGCGGGCACTTATGTCTCCGATGCAGCCACGGCCGAGGATATCGTCATGGAGAGCTTTATGGCCGCCTGGGAAAAACGCGACATGCTTTCCGCCTCCGCCTTCCCTCCCTACGCGCTCACGATCGTCAAGAACAAATGCCTGAACCATCTGCGTTCGCAGGGCGTCCGCCTGCGTGCCGCCGAGGATATCCACTCCCACGGTGCGCGCATGCTCCGAACCCGCATTTCGACCCTCGAAGCCTGCAACCCCGAGGAACTGTTCAGCGAGGAGGCGCGGCGGCTGGTGAACGAGACGCTGGACAGACTTCCGGAAAAGACCCGCACGATCTTTATCCGCAGCCGCTTCGACGGCAAAAGCTATAAGGAGATCGCCGCCGAAATGGG
>ENA-USUM01002152-USUM01002152.1-human-gut-metagenome-genome-assembly--contig:-NODE-2152-length-11954-cov-32.009430_pt1 | contig 11954 bp, 6 predicted proteins | sample MGYA00250063_ERZ773402 | MGnify/ENA primary metagenome ERZ773402 (study PRJEB29103, sample SAMN06112030) | human gut metagenome | biome: human gut; feature: ankylosing spondylitis patient; material...
GCGCACCGTCCGGGGTGCAGCGGGCGTAATACATGGCCGTCGCCACCGTGCCCGGCGTGGGGATGAAGGACTGCACCTGACGGGGCGACCAGTTCCGGGCCGCGAGCCAGTCCCCGAGCTGGCGCATGTGCGCGTCGGTACAGCCGGGAAAGGCGCTCATGAGGTAGGGGATGACGTACTGTTCCTTGCCGTGGGCTTCGGAGTAGCGGACAAAGGCTTCGAGGAAGGCTTCAAAGGGCTTCATGCCGGGCTTGCGCATGAGGTCGAGGACATCGGGCACGCAATGCTCGGGCGCGATTTTGAGCTGCCCGCCGGTGAACTCGCCGGTATAGGCCGCAAGCGCGGTGGCATCCTTGAGCGCGAGATCGAAGCGCACGCCGCTGGCAACCCGGACATGCTTCACGCCGGGCGTGGCCTGCACGTCGCGGAGGAGATCGATGCAGGCGCGCTGATCCACGGAAAAGCCTTTGCAGATGGACGGATACATGCAGCTGTCGCGTCGGCACTTGGAAGGATCGAGGCGGCAGGCCGCGCCCCACATATTCGCGCTCGGGCCGCCCACGTCGGAAATGGAACCGCCGCGCGGCATGGCGGCAATGCGTTTTGCCTCGTCGAGGATGGACGATTAGGAAAAGGAGGCGATGCGGCGGACCTGATGGAGGGCCAGCGAGCAGAACGAGCATCCGCCCCCGCAGCCGCGATGGGTGGTGATGCTCGTGGCGATCATTTCCACCGCCGGGATCGGTTCCTTGTAGGAAGGATGCGGACGCCGCGAGAACGGCAGGGCGTACAGGCCGTCCAGTTCTTCGGTGGTCAGGGGCGCGGCGGGAGGCATGAGGAGGACCGTGCGGTCGCCGTTGGGCTGCGCGAGGATGCGGCGGGACTGGTGGGTCTCGCGCTCAAGCCGGACGGTCCCGTCCAGATAGGCGCGGGGCACGGCAAGCATCTCGTCGTGCGAGGGCAGGCGGACAAGCTCAAGGCCGTCCAGCTCCTCGGCACCGGAGGGGATGGAGGCTGTTTTGACGAGCCGCGCCGTACCGGGAATCCCGGCCCAGAGGTCCGGCCACAGCTCCCCATCCACGGGCTCCAGCACGGACAGATCGCCCACGAGTTCGGCCACGGCGTCGAGCCGCCGGGCGACGTCGAGGAGGGCGCGCTCGCCCATGCCGCAGGAAAGGATGTCCAGCCGGGCGTCGAACAAGATGGAACGGCGCAGGCTGTCGGCCCAAAAATCGTAATGGGTGATGCGGCGGAGCGAGGCTTCGATGCCTCCGGCGAGCAGGGGCAGGCCGGGGAATGCCTTGCGGATCAGCCCCGCGTAGACGATGACGGCGCGGTTGGGGCGCGATCCGGCTTCGCCGCCGGGCGTGTAGGCGTCATCGTGGCGTTTTTTGCGGAACGCCGTGTAGTGCGCCAGCATGGAATCCAGCGCCCCGGCGCTCACCCCGGCGAACAGGCGGGGGCGGCCCATGCGGGCGAGGTCGGCGATGCCCTGCCCCTCGTCCTTCCAGCGCGGCTGGGCCACGATGCCCACGCGGTAGCCGTGTCCGACCAGCCAGCGGCCGAGCAGGGGCACGCCGAAGGAAGGATGATCCACGTAGGCGTCGCCCGTGACAAGAAGAATATCAAGGGAATCCCACCCGATGGCGTCCATTTCGGCGCGGGTGGTGGGCAAGAACGGCGGTTGCGGCAGCGGCGTGCGCGCGGGGAGTGTAAGATCGATCATGCCCGGTAGTATAAGGCAGGGAAAACCGGAAGGAAAGGCTGATTCTCGGCCCCAGCGGGGGCGGCATGAAAACCTTGTGCGCTCCCTTTGCTTTTCCCGGCTTGAAGGGTACAACGGGACGGTCCCGCCAACCCTTTTTCCCGCGCCCTCGCGCTCAGAACATCATGGCACGAATCGCCCTCATCCTGCCCCGTCTCAGCCGTTACGGAGGCGTCGAACAGTTTGCCTTCCGCCTTGCCGAAGCGCTGGCGGAAACCCGCAACAGCGAACACGAGGTGGAATTCATCTGCGCCCGTTCCGAGTGTCTGCCGCCGGTCGGCGTGCGGACGCATATCGTCGGACGCCCCGGCGGATTGAAGTTCATCAAGATGCTCTGGTTTCTTATCCGGGCCGAGCAGGTGCGTAAGCGCGGCAACTACGATCTGGTTATCACCCACACCAGCGTGACACCCCAGCCAATCAGTCCTCGTTCAATTAATAGAATACATGAAAGTCACTAATCAGGTCAGTCTGTTGACGGCTGTTCAGTTGGCGTTAGGGGAGGTAATTGGTGCTTATGCGATTGCGATTCTTGATAAGGAGCATCCCGATGAGATTATTGCTGCCCGTAAGAGCAGTCCATTGGTAGTGGGGATTGGAGAGAATGAGTTCTTTCTTGCTTCAGATGCTACTCCGATTGTAGAATATACTGATAAAGTGGTTTATCTGGAAGACGGGGAAATAGCTGTTTTGAATCTGGGGAAGGAGTTGAAGGTAGTCAACTTGAACAATGTCGAAATGATACCTGAAATAAAGAAGGTGGAACTCAACCTCGGTCAGTTGGAAAAAGGGGGATATCCGCACTTTATGTTGAAAGAGATTTTCGAACAGCCCGATTGTATTCGTGATTGCATGCGCGGACGTATCAATGTGGAAGCTGATAATGTGGTGCTTTCTGCTGTGATAGATCATCGGGAAAAGCTGCTGAATGCCAAACGGTTTATTATTGTTGCTTGCGGAACTTCCTGGCATGCCGGACTGATTGGTAAGCATCTGATTGAGAGTTTTTGCCGCATACCGGTGGAAGTGGAGTATGCTTCCGAATTCCGCTACCGTGATCCGGTGATTGACGGGCAGGATGTGGTGATAGCAATCTCCCAGAGTGGCGAGACGGCAGATACATTGGCTGCTGTGGAATTGGCGAAAAGCCGCGGGGCATTTATATATGGCATTTGCAATGCGATCGGCTCTTCTATTCCCCGTGCCACTCATACCGGTTCATATATTCATGTGGGTCCAGAAATCGGGGTGGCTTCTACCAAAGCATTTACCGGACAGGTCACTGTATTGGCGATGTTGGCATTGACACTTGCCAAAGCGAAAGGAACCATTGACGAACAGCATTATCTTTCAATCGTACAGGAGTTAAATCATATTCCGGAAAAAATGAAAGAGGTGTTGGAATTGAATGATACTTTGGCGGAGTTATCGAAAACTTTCACTTATGCGCATAATTTTATTTACCTGGGACGCGGATATAGTTATCCCGTTGCTCTGGAAGGTGCATTGAAATTGAAAGAAATATCGTATATTCACGCCGAAGGTTATCCGGCTGCGGAGATGAAGCATGGACCGATTGCCCTGATCGATGCGGAAATGCCGGTAGTGGTGATTGCTACCCAGAATGGGTTGTATGAGAAAGTAGTAAGTAATATTCAGGAGATTAAGGCACGGAAAGGAAAAGTGATTGCATTTGTGACGAAAGGAGATACCGTTATCAGCAAAATCGCTGACTGTAGTATCGAACTTCCTGAAACAATCGAATGTCTCGATCCGTTAATTACTACGGTACCTCTGCAACTTCTTGCTTACCACATTGCGGTATGCAAAGGGATGGATGTGGATCAGCCGAGAAATCTGGCGAAGTCGGTAACAGTAGAGTAACTTTAAGTAGTAACTAGTATATAGAGAGATGGAACAATTGAAACATGAATGTGGCGTTGCCATGATACGCTTGCTCAAACCGTTAGAGTATTACGAGAAAAAGTACGGGACATGGATGTATGGTCTTAATAAACTCTACCTGTTGATGGAGAAGCAGCATAATCGTGGACAGGAAGGTGCGGGACTGGCGTGTGTGAAACTGGAAGCAAATCCGGGCGAAGAATATATGTTTCGTGAACGCGCTTTAGGTTCCGGAGCCATTACGGAAATCTTTGAAAACGTTCAAAACAATTTTAAGGATCTCACTCCCGAACAGTTGCACGATGCAGCGTATGCCAAACGAACTTTGCCTTTTGCCGGTGAAGTATATATGGGACATCTTCGTTATTCCACGACGGGAAAATCCGGAATCTCTTATGTGCATCCATTTTTAAGAAGAAATAACTGGCGCGCCAAGAATCTGGCTCTCTGCGGAAATTTCAATATGACGAATGTAGACGAGATATTTGCCCGTATCACTGCCATTGGTCAGCATCCGCGTAAATATGCCGATACATATATCATGTTGGAGCAGGTGGGACACCGTCTTGACCGTGAAGTGGAGCGTGTATTCAATCTTGCCGAAGCCGAGGGGCTTACGGGCATGGGAATCACTCATTATATAGAAGAATATATTGATTTGGCAAACGTGTTGCGCACTTCCAGCCGCGAATGGGATGGGGGATACGTGATCTGCGGATTGACCGGGAGCGGCGAGTCCTTCGCCATCCGCGACCCGTGGGGAATCCGGCCTGCATTCTGGTATCAGGATGATGAGATAGCTGTTCTTGCTTCCGAACGTCCGGTGATCCAGACTGCTTTGAATGTTCCGTTTGAGGAAATCAAAGAATTGCAACCGGGGCAAGCATTGTTAATCAGCAAAGAAGGTAAAATCCGTACTTCGCAAATTAACAAGCCGCGCGAAAATCATGCCTGTTCTTTCGAACGTATCTATTTCTCCCGTGGGAGTGATGTCGATATTTATAAGGAAAGGAAACGGTTGGGTGAAAAGTTGGTTCCGAGAATATTGAAAGCTATCAATAATGACATCGATCATACGGTTTTTTCTTTTATTCCCAATACTGCGGAGGTGGCTTTCTACGGAATGTTGCAGGGACTGGACGATTACTTGAATGAGGAGAAAGTGCAGCAAATTGCTGCATTAGGGCATCATCCGGATATGGAGGAACTGGAAGTCATTCTTTCCCGCCGCATCCGTAGCGAAAAGGTGGCGATCAAGGATATCAAACTCCGTACGTTTATTGCCGAAGGAAACAGTCGTAATGATCTGGCAGCCCATGTGTATGACATTACATACGGAAGTCTGGTACCCGGTGTTGATAATCTGGTGATTATTGACGACAGCATTGTGCGTGGTACTACGTTGAAACAAAGTATTATCGGTATTCTCGACCGTCTCGGTCCGAAGAAGATTGTGATAGTATCTTCTTCTCCGCAAGTGCGTTATCCTGACTATTACGGTATCGATATGGCAAAGATGAGTGAGTTTATCGCTTTCCGAGCTGCTGTCGAACTTTTAAAGGAGCGGGATATGAAAGATGTGATTGCGGCTGCCTACCGTAAATCGAAAGATCAGGTGGGACTGCCGAAAGAGCAGATGATAAACTATGTGAAGAATATCTATGCTCCGTTCACCGATGAGGAAATCTCTGCCAAGATGGTGGAACTGCTGACTCCCAAGGGAACAAAGGCGAAAGTGGAAATTGTCTATCAACCGTTGGAGGGATTGCACGAGGCTTGTCCGCATCATAAAGGCGACTGGTATTTTAGCGGTAACTACCCTACACCGGGAGGTGTGAAAATGGTGAACCGGGCGTTCATCGACTATATAGAACAAATGTATCAATTCTAACAACCATACAACGATTCAATAATAAGAATGAGAAATGTGACATTAATCCTTGACGACGGGAGCCGGTTTTCCGGTAAGTCGTTTGGCTACGAGAAGCCGGTGGCAGGCGAAGTAGTTTTTAATACTGCCATGACCGGATACCCGGAGAGCCTTACTGACCCTTCATACGCCGGACAGTTGATGACGCTTACCTATCCTCTGGTAGGCAACTACGGTGTTCCTCCTTTTACCATCGAACCGAATGGACTTGCCACTTTCATGGAAAGTGAGAAAATCCATGCGGAAGCGATTATCGTAAGTGACTATTCTTATGAATACAGCCACTGGAATGCGGTGGAAAGTCTCGGTGACTGGTTGAAACGCGAGCAGATTCCCGGTATCACAGGCATTGATACGCGCGAGCTGACTAAGGTTCTTCGTGAACATGGAGTAATGATGGGAAAAATCGTTTTCGATGATGAACCGGATAATGTGCCTGAAGCAGTATACGCAGGCGTCAATTATGTAGATCGTGTATCTTGCAAAGAGATTATTTGCTATCTTCCTGCCGGAACTTCACAAACTTTCTCCGTAAATAGTTCCTATGCGCAGCTTAATTCTCAATTCTCAACTTTCAATTCTCAATTTAAGAAGGTTATCCTGGTAGATTGCGGTGTAAAGACAAATATTATTCGTTGTCTGCTGAAACGTAATGTAGAAGTGATCCGTGTACCTTGGGATTATGATTATAGCGGACTCGAATTTGACGGGTTGTTTATCTCCAACGGACCGGGTGACCCGGATACTTGTGATGCTGCGGTACAGAATATACGGAAGGCGATGGTAAATGAGAAACTGCCTATCTTCGGCATCTGTATGGGTAACCAGTTGCTTTCAAAAGCGGGCGGAGCCAAGATTTATAAATTGAAATACGGACATCGTAGCCACAATCAGCCGGTGCGTATGATAGGTACGGAACGTTGTTTCATTACTTCACAAAATCATGGTTATGCCGTAGACAATAATACGTTGAGTGCAGAGTGGGAACCGTTGTTTATCAATATGAACGATGGGTCCAACGAGGGAATCAAACATAAAAAGAATCCCTGGTTCTCTGCGCAATTCCACCCGGAAGCTGCGAGTGGACCTACGGATACGGAATTCCTGTTCGACGAATTTGTAAAACTATTGTAACAATGAAAGAAAATATAAAGAAAGTATTGCTATTAGGTTCAGGTGCCCTGAAAATCGGTGAGGCTGGTGAATTTGACTATTCCGGTTCACAGGCACTTAAAGCCTTGAAAGAAGAGGGTATTGAAACCATTCTTATCAATCCGAATATTGCTACGGTGCAGACTTCCGAAGGAGTGGCAGATCAAATTTACTTTCTTCCGGTGACTCCGTACTTCGTAGAGAAAGTGATCCAAAAAGAAAAACCGGAAGGTATTATGCTGGCGTTCGGTGGTCAGACGGCTCTGAACTGTGGAGTAGCATTGTATAAAGAAGGTATTCTTGAAAAATATAATGTAAAAGTGTTGGGTACTCCGGTACAGGCCATTATGGATACCGAGGACCGTGAACTTTTTGTTCAGAAATTGAATGAGATCAATGTAAAAACCATCAAGAGTGAAGCCGTAGAAAATGCGGAAGATGCACGTCGCGCAGCAAAAGAACTGGGCTATCCGGTGATTGTTCGTGCTGCTTATGCGTTAGGAGGCTTGGGGTCCGGTTTCTGTGATAATGAACAACAGCTGGATGTGCTGGTAGAAAAAGCATTCTCTTTCTCCCCACAGGTATTGGTGGAGAAATCACTACGCGGTTGGAAAGAAGTGGAATATGAAGTGGTACGTGACCGCTTCGATAACTGTATCACCGTTTGTAATATGGAAAACTTCGATCCGCTGGGTATTCATACCGGTGAGTCTATCGTTATTGCTCCTTCACAGACGCTTACCAATAAAGAGTATCATAAACTTCGGGAATTGGCAATACGTATCATCCGCCATATCGGTATCGTGGGTGAATGTAACGTACAATATGCCTTCGATCCCGAATCCGAAGATTACCGGGTGATCGAAGTAAATGCCCGCCTTTCCCGTTCATCGGCTTTAGCATCTAAGGCAACCGGTTATCCGCTGGCTTTCGTTGCTGCCAAATTGGGATTGGGTTATGGACTCTTCGACCTGAAGAATTCTGTAACCAAGACTACTTCCGCTTTCTTTGAACCGGCACTGGATTATGTCGTATGTAAGATTCCTCGTTGGGATTTAGGTAAATTCCACGGTGTAGATAAAGAGTTGGGTTCTTCTATGAAATCTGTGGGTGAAGTGATGGCTATCGGACGCACTTTTGAAGAAGCTATCCAGAAAGGTCTTCGTATGATCGGACAGGGAATGCATGGTTTTGTGGAGAACAAAGAATTGGTTATTTCCGACATTGATAAAGCCTTGCGCGAACCGACCGATAAACGTATTTTCGTGATCTCGAAAGCGTTTCGCGCCGGCTACACCATCGATCAGGTGCACGAATTGACTAAGATTGATAAATGGTTCTTGCAGAAGTTAATGAATATTATGAAGACTTCCGAAGAACTGCATAGTTGGGGAAACAATCACAAACAGATTGCCGATTTGCCGAACGAATTGCTCCGTAAAGCTAAGGTTCAAGGTTTCTCCGATTTCCAGATTGCCCGTGCCATCGGTTACGAAGGTGATATGGAAGATGGAATTCTTTATATCCGCAAACACCGTAAAGAGGCAGGCATTCTTCCGGTAGTGAAACAGATCGATACGTTGGCAGCCGAATACCCGGCACAAACCAATTATCTGTATCTTACTTATAGCGGTGTAGCAAATGATGTGCGTTATCTGGGCGACCATAAATCCATCGTCGTATTGGGTTCCGGTGCTTATCGTATCGGTTCTTCCGTAGAATTCGACTGGTGTGGCGTACAGGCTTTGAATACCATTCGCAAAGAGGGATGGCGCAGTGTCATGATTAACTATAATCCTGAAACCGTATCTACGGATTACGATATGTGCGACCGTTTGTACTTTGATGAATTGACTTTTGAACGTGTGATGGATATTCTGGAACTGGAGAATCCGCATGGGGTAATTGTATCTACCGGCGGTCAGATTCCAAATAACCTTGCTTTGCGTCTGGATGCACAGAAGATCAATATTCTAGGTACGAGTGCCAAGAGTATTGATAATGCCGAAGATCGTGAGAAATTCTCTGCCATGCTTGACCGTATCGGTGTGGATCAGCCCCGTTGGCGTGAATTAACTTCTATGGATGACATTCAGGAGTTCGTTGAAGAGGTAGGTTTCCCCGTACTTGTTCGTCCGTCTTATGTGCTTTCGGGAGCTGCGATGAATGTTTGTTCCAACCAGGAAGAATTGGAACGTTTCTTGAAACTGGCAGCTAATGTATCGAAGAAACATCCGGTGGTAGTAAGCCAGTTTATCGAACACGCCAAGGAAGTGGAAATGGATGCGGTGGCGCAGAATGGAGAAATTGTAGCATACGCTATAAGTGAGCATATCGAATTTGCGGGAGTACATTCCGGCGATGCAACAATCCAGTTCCCGCCGCAAAAGCTGTATGTAGAAACTGTTCGCCGTATTAAGCGTATCAGCCGTGAGATTGCTAAGGCTTTGAATATCTCCGGTCCGTTTAATATTCAGTATCTGGCGAAAGACAACGATATCAAGGTGATTGAATGTAATCTGCGTGCCAGTCGTTCTTTCCCGTTTGTCAGCAAAGTGTTGAAGATCAACTTTATCGAGCTGGCAACGAAAGTAATGCTCGGTCTGCCTGTGGAGAAACCGGAAAAAAATCTCTTCGAACTGGATTATGTGGGAATCAAGGCTTCCCAATTCTCTTTCAACCGCTTGCAGAAGGCTGATCCGGTGTTGGGAGTAGATATGGCTTCTACCGGTGAAGTGGGTTGTATCGGAATGGATACTTCCTGTGCCGTACTCAAAGCGATGCTTTCCGTAGGCTATCGTATTCCGAAGAAGAATATCCTGCTGTCTACGGGAACAATGAAACAGAAAGCCGATATGATGGATGCGGCCCGTATGTTGGTGAATAAGGGATACAAACTCTTTGCAACGGGTGGTACACACAAAACGCTTGCAGAGAATGGAATTGAAAGTACTCATGTCTATTGGCCGAGTGAGGAGGGACATCCGCAAGCATTGGAGATGCTTCATCGCAAGGAGATTGACATGGTAGTCAATATCCCGAAGAATCTGACAGCCGGAGAATTAAGTAATGGGTATAAAATCCGTCGTGCTGCCATTGACTTGAATATACCGTTGATTACGAATGCCCGTCTGGCTAGTGCATTTATCAATGCCTTCTGTACGATGAGTGTGGATGATATAGCTATCAAGAGCTGGGCAGAGTATAAATAAGCAGAATGTCATCTTTTTGAAAAGAGGCTGACATCATATTGAAATGAAAATGGTAAGGCCGTTCCTGTTATTCGGGAGCGGCCTTTGTTGTTGTAGAAATGTAATAACTCTGTCATTCATTGGTATTTCCATGTCGTTTACTTTGCGCCTGCAAAACGATAGAGATACGATATGAGAAAAAGAAACATGATTCTGGTTGCCGGTCTGCTGGCATTTACTTCAGTATGGGGACAAAACACGACTTCCGGTTGGGAAGATGAATCGGGTAAGATACCTGTAAAGGCTTATTTTGAGAGTGGAAAACTTCACTTTGCTTCTAAAAATGAAAACTTTCATTTATGGTTTGATAATCGAATTTATTTGGATGCAGCGGTTTATTCGCCCACGTCGAATGTGGATGATCTGACATCCAAAACGAACAAGGATCTGGAGGACGATGACAATCAATTCCGTTTTAGCAACGGGGTGAGTATTCGTCGTGCACGTTTCGGTGTGAAAGCCACTTTATACAAAAAATGGTTTGCAGAACTGGATCTGGATTTCGCTTACAATGAAGTGGAAATAAAAGATATGTATCTGGGCTATAAATTTAATAATCATTTCTTTGTAAAGGCGGGAAATTTTAAAGTTCCGATGAGTATGGAATGTACAACGAGTTCTAAATATCTGATGGCTTCGGAACGTCCGATGGCAGTGGAAGCTTTTGCTGACGGGCGCCGTCTGGGACTTGCCGGAACTGGTTGGGGAAAACATTGGTGGGCTTCCGCTGGAGTATTTGGTAGGGAAGTGGATATCATTCAGAAAGAGCGTAATAGAGGGAATGACGGTTATGCTCTGGCTACCCGTGTAGCAGTGTCGCCTATTTACAATGAAGATATGACGATTCATGTCGGCGGATACTTTAACTATCAGACACCTTCCGGTTCAGGGCTGGAGGATAAGACGGTTCTTTTCCGGACTTTCCCGGAGAGCAGGGTAGACCGTCGCCGATTTGTGCAAGCCGAGATTTCGAATGTCAATCATTATTATACTACAGGCTTCGAACTGGGATTCCGTTATCGTAAGTTACTGACTTATGGAGAATATATTTATAACAACATATCCCGCTATATCTATGGTGCTAATAATCAAAAGACTGATTTGAAAAATGCAGTATTTAATGGTTGGTATGCTACGGCATCTTATATGATATTGGGAGAAAACCGTCAATACTCCCCGGATGAGGCGGAATTTGGTCCAATGAAAATGCGTCGTAAAGGGGGGAATTTGGAAGTTGCGGCTCGTATCAGTAATATAAATATGAATGATTTCCATGATCCGGCTGCGTATATTACAGGAGGTAAGGCAACCAGCTATTCTGCTTCGTTGAACTGGTATCCTGTACGTAATGTGGTGATTGGACTGAATTACATTTATATGAATAATGATAAATATGCCGACTCTAAAGGACAAATTACCAAGGGAGGTAAACCTTTAAGTGAAGTAATGCCTTCAGGAATCGATTTTAATGTATTTCAGTTGCGTACAATGATTTCTTTTTAAACGCGAATAACGATATAAATTAAAAAAAGATGATTATGAAAAAGTTTTTGCTGATGAGCACACTTTGTGCTTTGGCTTTGGTTGGATGTAAAGATGACTCGGAACCGGAAATTCCTACTGATATTGATTATTCAGGATTGGTATTGAATGAAATTTGTGGAAACGATGGGAATGCAAGTGAAGAAGATTGGATTGAGATTTATAATACTTCCAATACAACAATTAATCTCAATGGCGTTAAACTGGTGAAAACTGATGAAGAAGGTGTTTCGGAGATTATTTATACATTTGGGGAAGGGGCAGCCATTGCCGGTAAAGCATATTTGCTGAAAGTCAAAGGCGTTGATTTTACTCAAGGAATCTCAAATACTAAATCTGTTTCTATCACTTTGCAAATGCCCTCTGGTAAAGATATAGACAAATTTGATAAGGATGCGGAATTTGGTGA
>ENA-USUM01002170-USUM01002170.1-human-gut-metagenome-genome-assembly--contig:-NODE-2170-length-11896-cov-61.066503_pt1 | contig 11896 bp, 10 predicted proteins | sample MGYA00250063_ERZ773402 | MGnify/ENA primary metagenome ERZ773402 (study PRJEB29103, sample SAMN06112030) | human gut metagenome | biome: human gut; feature: ankylosing spondylitis patient; material...
AAGCTCTGATCTTTTTCTATTGAAAACATTTGTCCATCACACCAGCTACGGCTGTATGGTCTGGTTCACGAATGCTAAACAAGCAAATATCCGTAGGGAAACGTACACTTCCCAGCTAATGAAAGGTGGGCATTTTACAATGAACCTTCCACTTTTCATTAGCTCTGCTAATTTTCTGCTAATGAAAAGCCTTTTACTCGTTTTATTTCGGGGTTTGTGTTCTTTACTCAGATTGACAGCGCAACAAAAAATCAATTGATAAAACGTTACTTGTTTTACCTACTTTTGCCTAGGATTTATGGCTTCAGCCCCTACTCCTAAGCGGAAGGCCGTGTGTTCGAATCACATCGGGGACGCCAGTGCAAAAACCAAGCCCGGAAGGTTTACGAACCCTCCGGGCTTGGTTTTTTCTCTATTGAAAGTGAAAGCGCCAACGCAGCGCTCACACCAGCTTTGCCCCGGCGTGGGGCAGGCTTTCTGCGCCAAGGCTTTGCAGCTTTTGGGGCAGGGCGGCAAGGTCGCCGCCGGTATAATACCAGCCCGCAGCCAGTGCTGCCAGTGCCAGCAGCAAAAGCACCACCAGTGCCTTGCCCAGCCTGCGGCGCTTCGGGCGCGGCGATGCAGACTGTTCCGCCGTGAGGGAGGCAGGGGTCAGGGCTGCATCCGGCACGGCTCTGCCATAGGGCTGCCAGTTTGTGCCCCCAGCCTGCGGCAGACCACAGGCGGCACGGCGCAGCATATCCAGCAGCCATAGCCCGGGGTTCTCGTCCGACGCAAGGCACCGCAGCCAGCAGCCCTTTTTACCGCCCACCAGCAGCAGACGGCTTTGGGGCAGTTCCACACAGCCCACCGTCAGCGCGGCACCGGTCAGCTTCTGCATGACCTGCACCCGCGCCAGTATGCGGGCAGGCTCTGCCTGCGGTGCCTTGCGCAGCTTGCGGCTGAGCCGGGCGGTGAGCGCGGTATTGGCGTAGCTCATAGCGCCAAAATCGAATACCTTTTCCGCGCCGGGAAGGTTTTCCAGCCGGGTCTCCAGCAGCGCCCCGGCGGCGGTATCACTGCACACCAGCAGCTTGCGGTGCTGTTCCAGCGCCTGCACTGCGGCAGCGGCAAGAGTCTGCTCCCCTTCCCCGTACAGCGCCGGGGCAAGGCTTGTCCGCAGCAGTTGTACTGCCCGGTGCAGTTGCTGCGGGGTGCTGCTTTGCAGCGCCACCAGCGTTTCCGCACCCCGGCTGCGGCAGTGCACCGTGCCCTGCCAAGCGTCCGGCAGGGCTTCCACAACCTTTTGCACGGTCTGCTCCGGCGCACCGAACAGCCGCAGCACGCAGCCCGCCGGGCACTTTTCTTCTTTTGTCATGACGCATCCCCCCTGCGGCCGCAGGGGCCGCCCTTACTCTTCCCGCAGGGTCTCGTCCAAGGCGGTCAGGGCGGCGGGGTCATGCTGTGCGCTTTCGGCCAGCACCTGCGTACCGGCAGGGGTCTTGCCCTGTGCCAGCCGCAGCGCCATTTCCAGCGCAGTCTGTGCGGCGCGGGCGCGGATGAGCGCACGGTCCGGACGGGAGACGAACAGCTTTTTCACATACACCCTGTCTCCCCGGGCAGCGCCCAGATACACCGTGCCCACAGGCCGGACGGCATCGCCGCCGCCGGGGCCTGCCAGACCGGTAACGCTGACCGCGATATCCGCACCGGCGGCCTTTGCCGCGCCCAGCGCCATCTGCGCCGCCACGGGAGCCGACACCACATTATATTGCGCAATGACCGCCGGGTCCACCCCGACAAGCTTCGCCTTGGCCTGCTCCCAGTAGGTCACAAAGCCGTAGCCGAACACCTCGCTTGCGCCGGACACACTGGTCAGGCGCTGCGCGATCATGCCGCCGGTGCAGCTTTCGGCGGTGGCAATGGTCAGGCCGTTGGCCCGCAGCGTATGCACCACCGTCTCTTCCAACCCGGCGACATCCTCATCATACACCGCATCGCCCAGCAGATCATAGAACTTTTTGGCGTAGGCGCGGCACATGGTCTGCGCCTCGGCGTCATTCTGTGCCCGGGCGGTGATGCGGATCTCGCACTCGCCGGTCTTGCAGTAGATAGCAGCGGTGGGGTTCGGGTTTTCCAGCAGCGCACGCACCCGGTACTCCAGATTGCTCTCGCCGCCCAGCACCCGCAGCGTCAGGCTGTGCAGAGCACAACTCTGCCGCGCCAGCAGCAGCGGGCGCACGCTTTCCTCCCACATGGCCTTCATCTCATGGGGCACGCCGGGCATCAGCACGGCACAGTGACCGTCCTGCTCGAACCATGCGCCCGGCGCGGTGCCGTGGTGGTTGACCACCTTATGCCCGTGCACCGGCACCATGGCCTGCTTGCGGTTGTTGGGGGTGGTCTCACGCCCGGTGCGGGTAAAGAAGTCCACGATCTTCTGCCACTCCTCCGGGTCAAAGGTAAGGGTGTCGCCAAAGCAGGCGGCCACCGTCTCCTTGGTCAGGTCGTCCGCCGTGGGGCCCAGCCCGCCGGTGAACACCAGCAGGTCGCACCGCTGCTTTGCCTCGTTGACAAAATCCGCCAGACGGTCATGGTTATCGCCGATGGTGCTCTGCCGCCGGACTGTGATGCCCAGCGCGGCCAGCTCCCGGCTGAGGTACTGGGCATTGGTGTTAAGAATGTTGCCGAGCAGCAGCTCGGTACCCACACTGATGATCTCTGCTGTCATGGACAAATCAACCCTCGAATTCTACCTGATCGGTGATGCGCACCCGGATGCGCTCGGTCTGCTCTGCGGCCTCGGCCTCCAGCGCGGCAAGGCCGGGCATGGCAGCTTCGGCGGCAAGGATCTCCTCCAGCTCGGGGCGGATCTTCGGGTGTGGCGGGGTGAAGATGGTGCAGCAGTCCTCATAGGGCAGGATGCTGGTCTCAAAGGTATTGATATGGCGGGAGGTCTCAATGATCTCGGTCTTGTCCATACCGATGAGCGGGCGCAGGATGGGCAGGTCCTGTGCAGCATCGGTGCACTGCAGCGCCTTGACGGTCTGGCTTGCCACCTGTGCCAGACTTTCGCCGGTGACCAGCGCTTCGCAGCCCTGCTTTTTAGCGATCACGTTTGCAATGCGCATCATGCTGCGGCGCATCAGCACCGTGAACAGCACATCCGGGGCGTTATCCCGGATGTATTCCTGCGGTTTTGTGTAGGGCACCACAAACAGGTTAGCGCTGCCGGTATACACGGTGATAAGCTGCGCCAGAGCCTTTACTTTTAGTTTTGCGCGTTCAGAAGTATACGGAGGGGATGCAAAATGGATGTGATCCAGTGCCAGACCGCGCTTTGCCATACGATAGGCCGCCACCGGACTGTCGATACCGCCGGAGAGCATATTCAGGGCACGGCCACTGGTGCCCACGGGCAGACCGCCCTCACCCGGTATTTTCGGGCCGTGAATATACGCACCGTAATCACGAATCTCCACGATGACCTTAAACTGCGGGTTATGAACATCCACCTTCAGGTAGTTGTGCTTGCCCAGCAGATAGGCGCCCAGTTCCCGCATCAGCTCCGGGCTGGTCATGGGGTAGGTCTTATCAGCGCGGCGAGCTTCCACCTTAAAGGTGCGGATGCCGTGCAGCGCGCTGCCCAGATAGTCCTCGGCGGTCTGGCAAATGGTATCGAAATCCTTTTCGCACACCACGGCGCGGCTGAGCGCGGCAAGGCCGAACACCTTGCTGACCCGCTCAAAGGCCAGATCCATATCCACGTCCTCTTCCTCGGGCTCCATATAAAAGGTAGACTGGGTGCAGTACACCCTGAACTTGCCCACCGTCTTGAGACGGTAGCGCAGGATCTTCATCATAGCTGCTTCAAACTGGTTGCGGTTGAGGCCTTTCAGGGACATTTCGCCCTGATAGCCCATAATAATTTCCTTCATAAATGTTGCATCTCCTGATGTGGGATTTATAATGACCTCCGCTTTCGCTCTGGCCATATTCAGCGGATGAATTATTTTTATCTGTGAATGGAAAATGACTGCGGTCATTTTCCATTCACTCTTTCACAAATCGGGGTCGCACAGGCAAACTACATCTTCCCTTAGAACAGCTGACGGCTTTCTCTTCGGACACGAATCGGGCCATTCCATCGCCCGCCCTATTGCCCTGCGGGCAACAGGGTCCCACCCCAGCGGACGGTCCTCAGAGAAACCGTCAGCCGTTCTGTAGCATCCGGTTTAGACTTTTTTATTTCCGGATCTTCTGCAAATGCTTCATGCCGTCCTCGAAGCGGTTGAGGAAGGCATCCACATCCTCCGGGGTGTTATCAGCACAGAAGGACACCCGGATGGCGGTATCGATGGCAAGCGGGTCGCGCCCCATGGCCGCCAGCGTGTGGCTGGGCTGACCGCGCCCGCAGGCACTGGCCGAGGAAACGTAGATCTGCTCCTCGGCCAGAAAAGCCAGCATCGTCTCGCTCTTGATGCACATCTCGCTGAAGTTCAGCACCTCGGGCACAGCGTTCTCCGGGCTGTTGATGACCACCTCCGGGAAGGCTTTCAGCCCCTCCCGCAGCTGCCGGTTCAGCGCACGCATGGCGGTGTCCCGGCTCTTCATGGTCTTTGCCAGGCGGGTGGCCGCTGCGGCCAGACCCATAGCATAGGGCAGGTTTTCGGTGCCGGGGCGCATCTGCCGCTCCTGCTCGCCGCCCAGATAGGGCGGCTGGAAGGCCTGCACCAGCCGGTCGGAAAGGTAGAGCGCACCAATGCCCTTGGGGGCATGGATCTTGTGGCCGCTCACCGAGAGCGTATCGATGTTGTCCAGTTTGATGGGCACACGCATCCACGCCTGCACTGCGTCCACATGGACGATGGTGCGGCTGTTGCGGCGCTTTACCTCGGCGGCAAGGCGCTCCACATCGTTGCGGGTGCCGATTTCGTTATTCACCATCATGCACGCCACAAGAACGGTGTTTTTGTCCACCCGCTCCAGCATGGCGTCAATGTCCAGCGTGCCGTCTGCCCGGGGGGCTACCACGGTAACGTCGTAGCCCTGCTTTGCCAGCCGCTCCAACGGCCGCTGCACACTGGGGTGCTCGAAACCGGACACCACGATGCCCTTGCCAAAGGTGCGGGTCTGCACCGCACCCAGCAGCGCCAGATTGTTGCTCTCGCTGCCGCAGGAGGTAAAGTACAGCTCCCGGCTTTTGCAGCCCAGCGTGCGCGCTACGGCGGCGCGGGCGGCGTTCAGAGCCTCTTCACTGCGCGCGCCCGGGCCGTACAGGCTGGAAGGGTTTGCCCAGTGCTCCCGCATGGCCTTGTTTATGACGTCCACCACCTCCGGCGCTACGATGGTGGTGGCCGCGTTGTCCAGATAATGTAACTGAGGGTTTTGCAGCATATATGGATTTCCTGCTTTCTGTCGTTGTTTTCATAATAACCCAGAATAAGTATAGCACAAACCCTTGGATAACGCAAAAAATTTTATGCATTTATGGGTGATTTTTGTAACTGTACCTCCTTGACAAACACCCCGGTGGTGTGCTATCTTTACAGCATAGACCGCATCCCTGCTGACGGAACCTTGTGGAGCACCACAGTGCAGGGGTGCTGGGGATGTCAATGCCGACCGTCTGGGCAGCCTTGCGCAATTGCTGCGCAAAGCTGCCCTTTTTTGCTATCAAGGAGGATGTCTGATGAAAACCGATATCGAGATCGCGCAGGAAGCCAAGATGAAACCGATCACCCAGATCGCAGCTCAGCTGGGTCTGGAGGAGGAAAGTGTGATCCCCTATGGCCGCTACAAGGCCAAGATCGACCACCGGCTGATCCACAACGCCAAAAAGCAGGGCAAGCTGATCCTTGTCACCGCCATCAGCCCCACCCCCGCCGGTGAGGGCAAGACCACTACCAGCGTGGGTCTGGCCGATGCTATGAACGCACTGGGCAAAAAGACCATGCTCTGCCTGCGCGAGCCCAGCCTTGGCCCCGTGTTCGGCGTAAAGGGCGGCGCTGCCGGCGGCGGTTACGCACAGGTGGTGCCCATGGAGGACATCAACCTGCACTTTACCGGCGACCTGCACGCCATTGGCACTGCCAACAACCTGCTGGCTGCCATGATCGACAACAGCATCCAGCAGGGCAACCCGCTGAATATCGACCCCCGCCGCATCACCTGGAAGCGCTGCATGGATATGAACGACCGGCAGCTGCGGTTCATCGTGGACGGTCTGGGCGGCAAGGTGAATGGCACCCCCCGCGAGGACGGCTTTGACATCACGGTCGCCAGCGAGGTCATGGCTATTTTCTGCCTTGCCACCAGCATCTCCGATTTGAAGGAGCGGCTGTCCCGCATCGTATGCGCCTACACCTACGATGGCAAGCCGGTGACCGCCGGCGAGATCGGCGCAGCCGGTGCTATGACCGCCCTGCTGAAGGACGCGCTGGACCCGAACCTTGTGCAGACGCTGGAGAATAACCCCGCCATCATCCACGGCGGTCCCTTTGCCAATATTGCCCACGGCTGCAACAGCGTGCTGGCCACCAAGCTCAGCCTTTCGCTGGCAGACTACACCATCACCGAGGCCGGCTTCGGTGCTGATCTGGGCGCGGAGAAATTCTTGGATATCAAGTGCCGCTATGCCGGTATTGCTCCCTCTGCCTGTGTGCTGGTGGCTACCGTGCGCGCCCTCAAGAGCCACGGCGGCGTAGCCAAGGCCGATCTGAACCAGCCCAACCTCGAAGCTGTCAGGGCCGGTGCTTCCAACCTGATCCGCCACATCGACAACCTGAAAAACGGCTTCGGTCTGCCGGTGGTGGTTGCCATCAACGCCTTCCCCACCGACACCGCCGAGGAGCAGGCCTATGTGGAGCAGGTCTGCGCCGAGCAGGGCGTGCCCTGCGTGCTGAGCGAGGTGTTCGCCAAGGGCGGCGAGGGTGGCAAGGCACTGGCTGAAAAGGTACTGGAGATTCTGGAGGATCGGCCCATCCAGTACACCTACCCGCTGGAGATGCCCCTGAAGGACAAGATCAACGCCATTGCCACCAAAATCTACCGCGCCGATGGCGTGAATTACAGCGCCGCCGCCAGCAAGACGCTGGCCGAGCTGACCGAGATGGGCTACGGCAACCTGCCTGTGTGCATTGCCAAGACCCAGTACAGCTTCAGCGACAACGCCAAGCTGACCGGTGCACCCACCGGCTTTACCATGGAGGTGCGCGAGGTGCGTCTGGCAGCCGGTGCAGGCTTCGTGGTCGTCATCTGCGGCAACATCATGACCATGCCAGGCCTGCCCAAAAAGCCCGCCGCCGTGAACATCGACGTAGACGCCGATGGCAAGATCACCGGCCTGTTCTGATAAAAAACCTGATAAAACACAAAAGGCGCTGTCCGCAAGGACAGCGTCTTTTATGTTCTTTTTCACTCCATGGTGTGGCTGCAAAGGTAGTCCACCCATGCGGCGTAGCCCTCCGGCTTGATGTGGTAGCCGTCTAGCTGGGCGTAGCTTTCGATCAGGTCGCCGTTTTCGTCTGCCAGCACCTCCCAAAGGTTCAGGAAATAGCAGTTCTTTTCCAGCGCAATGGCGGCAAGTTCGTTGTTGATGTGGCACAGGCGGTCCCGGTTCAGCCCTGCGTGGTTTGCCTGTGTGCCCACCTCCGGCCGTACCGGCGTGATGGACTGCACATAGATCTTTGCATCCGGCAGCGCCTGACTGATCATGTCCAGCATCAGGCGGTAGTAGGTCAGAAAGCTGGTGTAATCGGTGTCCCGTCCCAGCACATTGCTGCCCAGCAGCACATAGACGGCCTTGGGCTGCTGGGCGGTCAAAGCGTCCAACGGGATCTCTGTCACGCCGTCCACCCGCTTGCAGCTGGTGCCGTTGACAAAGGCGTTGGGGCCCACCCCCTTATAGGCGCAGAACTGCGCCCCGGGCAGACCGGTATCGTAGATCTGCAGCCCCTGCGTCAGGCTGTCGCCCACAAAACTGACCTGCGCAAACCAGCTTTTTTCCACCGGAGCGCTGGCCGGCAGCGCTGCCATGCGGAAGTCCAGTGCGGTCTCGGTGCTATCCTCCAGCGTCTGCACCCGGAGCTGCCGCGCCAGCGGGTAGTTGACCGTGTTCCATGTATTATCCGTGGTCACCTGCCGCAGAATGGTATTCTGGCTCAGGGCGGTATCCACGCGCTCCCGGTGCAGCACCTTCCACAGAATGCCGATAGCGCTCAGCAGCGCCACCAGCGCCAGAAGGGCGACGATGATAAACACCCTGCGCCAGCGCCGGTGCAGGATGCGCCGCCGGTATTCCTGATAATCTGCCATTGTCGTTCCCTCACTTCCGGCCCGGAATGCGGGCTGCTCTATTTATAGTATAGCATAACTGCACCCAACAGCAAACCCCATTTGCCAAAAATGTACTGCCGGTTTTGCACGATACGGGGCTGTTTTGGTGCAAAACTGACAGAGCACTGCCGCAAACGCTTGCATCCCATAGGCAGAATGTGTTATACTAAGATGAATCAAACGACAGGGAGGCTTTCACGATGGCATATACACCGAAACTGACTTATAAAGGCAAGCCCCTCGTCCGCAAGGACAACGAGCTGTATTACGGCAGCATGACCGATCCCTATGTGCTGTATCTGCAGATCCTGACCACCACCCCGGTGGGCGAGCAGCAGGTAGCCGACAAGGTACACCTGATGCTGCTTTCTACCGATACCACCAAGGCACCGCAGGAGCGCGTAGCGCGTCAGACCACCAAGCACGGCCTGTACAATGCGCTGGACATTGGCGGCATCTGGCTGCAGAAGGCCAACGAGACCCGCTGAATCAAATTAAAATGAACAATGCCGGACAGTCTGCGGACTGCCCGGCATTGCGTTTTTACAGGGACGATTTGGAATGGCCTTCGCGTGCGCTTTGGCCATATTCATAGGAATTTCTTTTTTAGATTGCAATTTTGGAAAATCTGCGGATTTTCCAAAATTGCCTTTTCACGGGCGATGAAGAAGCGTTTACTCCTCGGTCACCTCAAAGTCCAGCGGCTCGCCGCAGTTGGGGCACTTGGGTGCGCCGTCCAGCAGCTCATCCTCCTCAAATACGGCGGTCTTTCCGCAGGCGGGGCAGGTCACTTCGTACTGCACGGGGGCGTCCTTGGCTTCGTCCTCGTCGCCTTCCAGCGCGACCTCAAAAGTCACACCGCAGTGGGCGCAGTTGGCTTCGCCTGCATCCAGATCATCCTCGCTGACGTAGACGGTCTCGCCGCAGGCGGGGCAGGCTACCTCGTAGAAGGGCTCGCTGGCGATGTCGTCATCTCCCGCATCCTCATCCTCGTCGGCTGCATCGTCGTCCTCGTCCTCGGCATCCTCGTCCTCGTACAGGTCGGCTTCCAGATCCTCCAGCTCCTCGCTCAGATCGTTGATCTGGTCGTAGGCGCGGGTCAGATCCTCGTCCATGGCGGCAATGGCATCGGCCATCTCGCCCAGCAGCGCGGCCATGGCCTTGATGATCTTGCCCTCTTTGGTGCTCTCATCCACGCCCAGACCGTCCACTAAGCCCTGCAGGTAGGCTGCTTTCTTGTTCAGTTCCATCTGAAATGCCCTCCTTGTTTGTAATACAAAAACCGGGCAAACGGTTGCCCGCTGCCCGGTATGCGACAAATGATCAGACGCGCTCCATATACTCGCCGGTGCGGGTATCGATGCGGATGTGATCGCCCTCATTGATGAACAGAGGCACACGGATCTCGGCGCCAGTCTCAACGGTAGCGGGCTTCAGGGTGTTGGTAGCAGTGTTGCCCTTGACACCCGGCTCGGTCTGGGTGACTTCCAGCTCGATGAAGTTGGGGATCTCGACGCTGAACACCTTGCCCTTGTAGCTCAGCAGCTTGCACAGCTCGTTCTCCTTGCAGAACTTGAAGTTATCGGGCACGTCGGCTGCGTTGACGGGGATGTCATCGTAGGTCTCGTTGTCCATGAAGTGGTACAGATCGCCATCCTCGTAGCTGTAAGTCACGTCCTTACGCTCGATGAAAGCCTGCGGGAACTTTGCGGTGGGGTTGTAGCTGGTCTCGACCACAGAGCCGGTGATGACGTTCTTGGTCTTGGTACGGACAAAGGCAGCGCCCTTGCCGGGCTTGACGTGCTGGAACTCAACGACCTGAAGAACCTGGCCGTCCTGCTCAAAGGTCACGCCATTGCGAAACTCGCCTGCAGAAATCATAGGAATTCCTCCATAAATTTAATCTCAGATGCTTAACGCATATCTCTATTTATTTTACCCAATCTGCCCCTGTTTGGCAAGGGGTTTGGGCAAAAAAGACGATAAAAACACAAAATTTTTTACACATTCCGCGCTGCGCGGTACATTTGCTGCATGGCGCACGCATCCTCGGCCTGTGTGCCCGCGCTCTCGCAGATGACCACCGGCGCAAGCTTCCGCTCTGCCAGCAGCTCCATCAGGGGCTGGGGCTCCGGGCCAAACTGGGTATCGGCGAAAGTCCAGTGGCGCTTTTCGCCGCCCGCTGAGTACTCGATGCGGGAAAAATGCACATGGAACTGCCGGGCGCGGTCATCGCCCAGCACCTCGGCCATGCGGTCCAGAATGGCGGCATAATCCGCCTTGGTCTGAATACCGCCCAGCGTGCGGGCGTTCAGGTGGCCGAAGTCGATGCAGGGGGTGATGCGGCTGTCCACGCCGCACAGCGCCAGCACCTCGTCCAGCGTGCCCAGCTGCCCTACCTTGCCCATGGTCTCCGGGCACAGGGTCATATCCTCAAAGCCAGCCTCGTCCAGCGCAGCCACGGCGCGGCGCATGGTATCCAGCGCCTTTTCCAGCGCAGCTTCCCGGCTCTGTTTGCCGCAGCTGCCGGAGTGGAAGATGATGCGTCTGCCGCCCAGCGCCCGGCACACCGCCGCGCTGTGCAGCAGGTACTGGATGCTGTTCAGCCGCTTGTCCTCCTCCAAACTGGACATACTGATATAATAAGGTGCATGGACGCTGAACAGGATATCCCGCTGGGCGGCAAGGGCAGCCATGCGGGCGGCCTTGTCCAGCCCCAGACGCACCCCGCGCCCGCACTGGTACTCAAAGGCATTCAGTCCCATTTTGGCGGTGTACTCCGGCACATCCAGACTGCTTTTGTAGCCTTGGGCGGCAAAGCTGTCGCTGGTGCCTGCGGTGCCGAACCGGATGTTCCAAGCTTCACTCATAGGGTCTTACCTCCCCGGTCGTAGTACTTTTGCCAGTGCTTTTTTTCCCACTTGCGTTTCAGGATGACCTGTGCGCCCAAGTCCGGCCCGCGGGGGATGACCATCAGCCCGGGAATGCCGTACAGCGCCGCCACCATGCGGTCGGCGTAGAGCTGGTCGCCCACCATGGCCATCTGGCGGTGCTTCACGCCCATGCGGTGCTGTGCTACCATCAGCGCAAAAGGCAGGGGCTTGGCGGCGCGGTACAGGTAGGCAAGGCCCAGCTTTTCCGCAAAGGGGCGCACCCGCTTTTCCGCACCGTTGGAGACGATGGTCAGCTTTACCTCGGCCTTGCGCATGGCGGCAAGCCACGCGGCCACCTCCTCCGGCAGCTCCTGACTGCGGTCTGCGGTCAGGGTGTTGTCGATATCCAGCACCAGAGCCGTGATGCCCTTGGCGGCAAGCCATTCCGGCGTGATATGGGTAACGTCCTTAAAAACATATTCGGGGGTAATGAGCATAAATAGACCCTCTCAGTCTGCCCTGCGCAAAGCAGCTTTAAAATGAAAATAGGGGAACCTGTATAACAGGCTCCCCTACATCGGCGTTAGCAACGCGTTTAAAATCTAAAGCAACGTGCGATTCCAAGCAATCAATTACTTGAACTTGCGCTTGCGGGCTGCTTCGGACTTCTTCTTGCGCTTAACAGACGGCTTCTCGTAAGCCTCGCG
>ENA-USUM01002190-USUM01002190.1-human-gut-metagenome-genome-assembly--contig:-NODE-2190-length-11841-cov-11.671455_pt1 | contig 11841 bp, 10 predicted proteins | sample MGYA00250063_ERZ773402 | MGnify/ENA primary metagenome ERZ773402 (study PRJEB29103, sample SAMN06112030) | human gut metagenome | biome: human gut; feature: ankylosing spondylitis patient; material...
TTTGGCAAGATCGCAGCCTTTTTTCTTGGGGACTTTTTTTACAGCCCCTTTTTTGCTACCCAAAGGTAAACAAAACACGAATGAAGGCGAAATGGGGTCTGTTTATGACCGAACAGAAAAAGAATACTATCATAACAAGCGGCATCGCTGTGCTTGCCGTGATACTGGCATATTGCTTCCGAATTGTAGGCAGGGGCAGCTTCTACCCGATGTTGTTTTCCTATCTGCGCAGCTTTATCTATATCGGCCTGTTCGCCGCCTGGGGGCTCTCCGTCCGCCAGCGAATCGTGCAAAAGCAGGTGTGCAGGTTTATGACGGTCACCGCAGTGCTGCTTATCATCTGGATGGTAGTCCGTTCGGCAAAGTATTTTATATTTTGGCAGCCGGATGCCGTCCGTTACCTGTGGTATCTGTTCTATCTGCCCATGCTGTTTGTGCCTATGCTGGCACTGCTGATTGCCATGTCATTGGGAAAGCCGGACGAATACAAATTCCCCAAGGGAATGTCGGTTCTGTGGATCATCTCCGGCGTATTGCTTCTACTCGTGCTCACAAATGACCTGCACCAATTCGTGTTTACCTTTCCGAAGGACGCCGCCGTGTGGACAGACAAAAACAACGGTTACTCGGTAGGCTACTTCATTAGTGTAGGCTGGCAGGTGCTGTGTGCCTTTGCCGCACTCGTAATTATGTTTTTCAAATGCCGCGTGCAAAAAGGACGGCTCCACTTTCTGCCCATTGTTCCTATGCTGCTGGCGATTGTCTACAGCGCACTTTACTATGCGGGTGCGGATTGGTTGCTCCACTTGTTCGGCGATATCGCCGCATTCCAAAGTGTGATGTATATTCTGACCTTTGAGTTTTGCATCGCCTGCGGATATATCCATTCAAACAGCCGTTATGTGGACTTGTTTGCCTCCTCTGTCGGCACATCGGCAGAGATCACCGACAAGGACTTTACCGTTCGGTATGCAGCTGTAAACACCGCGCCTATCTCAAAGGCAACGATGAAAAAAGCCGAGCAAAGCCCGGTCACGATGGACGGCTTGACCGTTCACACCATGCCTGTTGACGGCGGCTATGCCGTATGGACAGAGGATGTGTCGGCTCTGCGTGACATCAAGGAGAACTCCGAGCTTCTTGCAGACGAGCTTGCCGACAGGAACGAAATACTCCGTTATGAATACAAGCGTGAAGCCAAGCGCCGCAAGGTGGAGGAGCAAAACCGTCTGTACGACCTCCTGCGTTCCGCTACGCAGACGCAGATCGACCGCATTGCGGAGCTCACTAAGGAATACCGCCGAATCTCAAGCACCGATCCCGACAGCGCCAAAACGCTCCTCGCCGAGATTGCCGTGCTGTGCAGCTATATTAAACGCCGCAAGCATCTGACGCTCCTTACCGACCGAGATATTAAAATAGCGGCAACGGAACTCCACCGTGCCTTCAATGAGTCGCTCCAAACGCTGAAGCTGTTGGGCGTCCGCAGTTCACTCTATGTGGACGAGTCTCTTTCCATGCTCTCCGGCAAAACGGCGACCGCTGTATTTGATTTTTATGAATCGGTTATTGAAGCCGACATTTTGAATTTAACAGGCATACAAGTAAGCCTCATAAAGGCAGACGGCTTGCGTTTGTCACTGAATGTGTGCTGCAAAGCCGACCTTTCCGCTTTGGTAAGCGGAGACGGTATCCGCTGTGAAAAAGAGGATGACGAGGAATACCAGCGCCTTGTATTTGAAGCGAAAGAAGGTGACAGGAAATGAGTGCATTTTCTTCCCTTTCTGAATTTTGGCAGACTATGCTGCCGTTTATCATGCTTGTGGAAATTGTTCTTGAAATCGGGCTGTTTATCTATCAGCTTCTCCGCAGCAATAAGCCGGTGCGCAGCCTGCTGAGTCTGGCAGTCATGGTGGTGATGATCCCGCTGCTATTCTCCGTTTCTCAGGCAGATCCCGATAATATCGGGGACGCATTTCTGCTGGACGCACCGTGGCTGATATTTGCCGCTGCCATTTTCCTTGCGGCAGTTCACTTTGCCATTGCTCTGCCGCGGGAATACCGCCGTAAAAAGAACGAGCTCTCACCGTTCTCCATTAAGGAAGCAACCGATAAGCTGCCTATGGGCATCTGCTTTGCCGACCCGAACGGCAGGATCATCCTGTGCAACAACCGTATGCGCAGGCTCTCCTTTGCCCTTTGTGGCCACGAGCTGCAAATCAAAAGCGATATGGAAAATGCCCTGAGCGCGCCGGACAGATCCGTAACCGTCAAGGATGATTGCTACATCCTGCCCGACAAGACCGTCTGGCAGTTTCGCACACAAAATATCACCGTGGACAGCGATGACCGCTGGCAGCAGATAACGGCGCACAATGTAACCGAGCTGTATAACGGCTGCCAAAAGCAAGAGGAAATAAATGAAGAACTGGCAGAAGTCAATCGAAAGCTCAGGAAGATGTACGCTCGCATGGAGAACGATGTCAAAGAGAAGGAAAGCCTTGATCTAAAGGTCTATATTCACGATACCATCGGGCGAAGCCTCCTGACCATCCGTGACATCATAGACAGCGGAGAGGATACCGAGCGAAAGCTTGAGGCGCTGCAAAATGCCATCGGTATGCTGGCAAGCAACCGTGTCACCTCTGTCAGCACAATGGACGAGGTAAAAAGAACCGCACAGCAGCTTGGCGTGGCTGTAAAAATCGACGGCTACCTGCCCCGTGATACCGCAGCCGAGGAGCTGACCGTTGCTGCCGCCAAGGAGTGCGTGACCAACTGCATCAAGCACGCAGACGGGAATGAGGTATATATCCGCATTGCCCAGCGCGGCGAACGCTATGATGTTACCATAACCAACAACGGCAAAATACCCAAAGAACCGATAAAGGAAGGCAGCGGCCTGTCAACGCTTCGCCGCAGTATTGAAAGCTCCGGCGGTGAAATGCATATTTCGCACAATCCACGCTTTGCTCTTCTGATTACGATTCCCGCAAAGGAGATGAGCCTATGATAAACACCATACTTGTAGAAGATGATCTATACATCCAAAAGCACTTTGTCGATCGTCTTTCGGCAGACGGCGAGTTTCATCTTGTCGGCGTTTTCCGTGACGCCTTTGAAGCGGAAAAGCACTGCGACGCCACCGTAAAGCTCGTCCTTATGGATGTGCAGACGCAGCATAAACATTCCGGTCTTGCCGCCGCAAAGCGCATCAAAAAGGCTTTTCCGCAAATCAAGATCGTTGTGGCTACCTCGCTTGTCGATCCCGAAGTTTTGCAAAGAGCCAAAATGGGTGCTGCCGACAGCCTGTGGTATAAGGACCACGGAACAGAGGAGCTGATGAGCGTGGTAAAGCGCACTCTGGCAGGGGAAAAGGTATTCCCCGATACCGCTCCTGCCATTGAGATGGAGGGTACGATGTCCGATGTATTCTCGCCCCGGCAGTTAGACATCCTACGCCTTTATATAAAGGGCTTTACCTATCAGGAAATTGCCGATAAGCTGGGCATCTCCAAAAACGGCGTTCGCTGGAATCTGGACGATATGGTGGAAAAGAGCGGCTTTGAAAGCAGAGAAGCGCTGGTTGCAACCGCCATTGAAAACAAGCTCATGGTGATCACCTTAAAAGACGAATAAGCAAAACTGAACCCCTTGGCTGTACGGTCAAGGGGTTTTTCGCGCCCAAAAGGCAAAAATCTTTGAAAAAATCGAGATTTTTCTTCTGTTACTGGCACAAGTGCCAGTGACAAACGCCAAAAAATCAGTATAATAGATAGTGTAAGATTAGGATTGTGCTTTTAGAAGGTGGTGATGAATGATGAAAAAAATCGTTCTGGACATTCAAAGCGATATCCATGCGCACACCATGGAGCGAATGCTGATGCAAAAATTGGACGATTGCCAAGTTGTGATTTCCGAGTCGCCGGACGCAACCGCCGAGTGGTGCAAAACGCATCGACCGGATGTGCTTTTAATGGAGGTCAAGGCGTATTCGCCATGGATGTTCAAAGAACGAATGGCGATCCGTGACAAGGTAAAACGGAACACGGAAAACTGTCGTGTCATTCTCTTTGTGGATGATGATACAGATGAAGATTTGACCGAAAAGGTACGGCAGGCAAAGCGCGAGGGTCTGATAGACGCTTTTCTCTTCGGTTCGGTATCCGAAAACTACTTTGCTTCGGTCATCGACAGTGTTTAAATCAGGCAACACAAAAAGCATAAAAATCTTCAAAATAATTATGAGGGAGGAATAATAGTATGACAAAAACGAACAAACGAAGGCGCGTCGCCAGCGTCCTGTTGGCGCTTGTGATGCTGCTCTCACTGATGCCGGGTCTGGAGCTTCCCGCCCACGCCTTTTGGGAGGACTACGACCAAGGCACAGATTGTATCTACTGCGACCACTACCACTGGGGTGAGAATATGTGCGACGGTTGCGGGTTCTGCACTGTTGACTGCAACTCCGACTGCTTCGCTGAATTCCACTGCAACGATTGTGGTGAGTGTCTGTTCAATACGCCCTATTGGTGCGATCAATGCTACAAGTGCGCCGACTGCATGGAGGAAACGCACTGCTCGACCTGCGGCAAATGCTACATCGGCGAGGATGACCAGCTGTGCGGCGAATGCCATAAGGGTCCATGCTGCTCCATAACCATCTGCGACACCTGCGGCTTCTGCGATGACTGTGCAAACGATGACAGCGACCCGATGCACTGCTCGCTGTGTAACGCCTGCTTCGGTTCGGTGGACGAGTGCGTGGACGACGATGATACCGGCGTCATCCACTGCATCGATTGCCACACGGCCTGCGAGCAGTGTGAGGAATGCCTGCTGAATCAGGAGTCCTGCGAGGACTGCGGCTTGTGCCTTGAGTGCTGCCGAGATAACTCCGAGAGCGGCGGCTGTCCGGACGGCGAGACCTGCGTGGAAAGCGCCGAGTGGGACGAGCACATCTGTCAGGGCTGTGACGGCTGGGTCACAGATAAGGAGGACGAGGACGAATTCTGCGAAACCTGCGAGATGTGCAAGGAGTGCTGCGAGGGTAACTCCGACTGCTCTGAGGGAATGTGCGCAATGGACACTGACTATGCGGATCACTTCTGTGAGGACTGCGGCCTGTGCTTCCACGACAGCGATCCCTGCGAGGACGGCTGCGATCAGCGCTGCAAGGACTGTTGCCGAGATGCCGTGAGCGCTATGGGCTGCGATCATGACGACTGGTGCTTCAGCGACTCTGATTTTGAGGATCATTTGAAGACGGAGCATTCCGGTGCTGGGCATACCCACATAGCCTCCGCCACCTGGGAGGCTGACGGAACGCAGCACTGGCACCCCTGCCGCTATTGTGACGATAAAAAGCTGAATGCCGCCAACCATGAATTTGACGCCAAGGGCGTGTGCAAGGTCTGCGGCTACATAAGCGGCAGCTCCATCGTCATCAACCGCCAGCCGAGGGACGTCAAGTGTAAGACCTCTATCTACGACGATTATAACGAAGAGCCGGAAAACGGCCTGCTGTTCTATGAAAATAACCCGGTCACCTTCTCTGTCTCGGCAAAAAGCCTGAAGGGCGACGAGCTGACCTATCAGTGGTATCGGAAGGATAATGAGAATCCTACGGCGGCGCCCTACAAGCTGCCGGAGGGTAGGTTTTACACGGGTGTGACGACCTCCACACTGAAGATGCCGGTTTCCACCCAGGCCTGCATAGAGGACTACTCCTACTACTGCGTCATCGGCAGAAAGGGCGACCCTTCGGACACCATGAAAACGGCGGAGGCAAAGCTGACTGCCACCCATGCTTACAGCCATAAGCAGGCGGGTGTGCGTGTGCCCACGGAGGAGAACCCCATAAAAGTACACCCAAATATTATTTACTCCACATTCTGCGGAAGCAGAATGTTTCTTTTCTCCGTAAGCCCTTTGTCAAGGAACTTGTAAAAGATGTGAATCTGCCTGTCCTCGTCCTTGCTTTCGGGACGATCACCAATCACGATGTACTCGATAAGCTCCAAACAAGTCTCACGGGTAAGCTCCTGAATATCGACATACTTCTTGATATTTTCAATGTATCTGTCAATATCCTTTTCAGCCTGTTCAGCGGTTTCGCACTTTTCTTTCAGTACAGCGACTTTCTCTCTCAGCATCTTCTGCTCATCAAGATACTGATTCAGCATTTTCACGCAGAGTTCTTCGGGTACAGTACCGAGGAGCTTTTCTTCATAGGTCTTACTGATAAGCGTTTCGAGCTGTGCAAGCCTTTTCTCACCCTCATGGAGTTCCTTGCTGTTATGCTGGCTCTCCGCATCGGCAGTAGCCTGTCTGCGTTTTCTAACGGCTTCACGGAGTGCGTCCTCGTCCTCAACGGCAAGTCGTGCCTTTGCTCTAATATCGTCAACAACAATCTGTGAAATTACTCTTTCCAAAATGGAATGAGGAGTGCAGCCGTCCATTCCGCTTCTAACATAAGTACCACAGCGATAGCTGACAGTCTCATATGTTCCACGCTTCTTAGAGGTGTGCATGGTTCTGTTCATTTTCATCTTGTAACCGCAGTCTGGGCAGTACATAAATCCTGACAGCGGAAGAATCACGCCTTCTTTTGTTGTCTTGCCGATACTCACCGATGCGTCAACCTCTCTAACCTTGTCCCACAGCTCTCTTGAAATGATAGGTTCATGATTATTTTCAATCACTATCCATTCCGACCTGTCCTTGCGTATCTGCTTGTGATTTTTGTAGGATACCGTTGTCACTCTCTGCTGTGCGAGATTTCCGATATAAATCTCATTGTTAAGAATGCCACGCACCATACAATCATTCCACAGATGTGAAGTCACAAGGGGATTATCTTTGCCTTTAAGCTGATAACGATGATCCGAGGGAGTTGCGATGCCGTCCTTGTTAAGCTGTATAGCGATCTGCTTCGGACTTAACCCTCTTGCCCTCTGCTCAAATATACGTCTTACGATAACGGCGGCATCTTCATCAATCAAGGGCGTATGCTTTTCATCATCTGCCTTGATGTAACCATAAGAAGCTGAAGCCGCCAGATACTTGCCCTGCCGAGAATTTGCTGCCATGACACTGCGTACCTTCTTTGACGTGTTGGCGGCGTGCCATTCGTTGAATAAATTCATCACAGGCATAAGATCCATTGCCGAACTGTTTCTGTCAAGCGTGTCTACATTGTCGCTCAGGGCGATGAAGCGGATATTGAATGAAGGAAAAATGTAATCTATATACTGACCGACCTCGATATAATTTCTTCCGAAACGTGAAAGGTCTTTACAGAGGATAAGATTTATCTTTCCCGACTTTGCATCATCAAGAATCTGCTTGATACCTGGTCTATCGAAACTTGTTCCCGAATAGCCATCGTCCTCGCATATCTCGATAAGATTCCACCCCTCCTGCTTGCTGACATATTCCGTCAGCATCTTCTTCTGATTTTCAATCGAAAGGGATTCGCCCGCACGTTCGTCCTCCTGCGACAAACGCACATAGATCCCGACATTGTAAGTAGTTTGCTTTGCCATAATAACTCCTTTCCAATCAAAGCAAACCATATTCGATGATACAACTATTATAGCGCAGAAAACCGAATATGGCAAGTCTTTTTTCAAAACTTTTTAGTTCTTTTCGGTTTTCTGAAACGCTCTTTTGAAAGCAAGTTCATAAAGCACCTTATCAAGGTCTTTTTCACCCACGAAATGACTTGTCACAGCATAACGCTGACCGTCCACTTCGTACACGGCTTTGCTGGTCGGCTTATCTTTATATCTCTCATTCAGCTCAGCCAAAGTAAATCCTGTATCTTTTCTTGGCAAGTGTCTCCTTTCCGCCTGCGATTATCTATCTCTACACGCAATGGCTTTTTGTTGCAGGGGCGTTACGCCTGCACAGGTGCTGTACGGAACGGCAGAGCCGTCCCTTACACAGCAATCGTTTTGTTGTCGGAATATATGTTACTCCGAATAGGAATGATCTGTTTCTGAAAAGCTCATCTGCTTAGCGTACTTTTCGGAATAGCTTTCGTCCGAGCTGTTGTCAGCATCGGCAGAACTATCGTCAGCCAGCTCACCAATCTGCTCATAGGTCATACCGCTTGCTGTCAGCTTGCCGATCAGCGTATGCTCCGCAGTCACAGCATCGAGAAGTGCCTGTCCCTCCGCACCGCCGTAAAGCTGTGAGAGCTTATCGTAGGTGTAGAGCTTGCTATCAATGATGACCTTGCGCCTGCGCTCCTGCACAGCTTTGATAGACTTTTCGTAGCTGTCGAGCTTTGCCTGATTCTCCGCAAGAACAGCATCCGTAATGATAACAGCGGACTTCTCATCAACCTCGGTCTTAGCTTTCTTACTCATTCTCATCACCTCCCAATGTATTGGATTTAGGGATAATACCCTATGCTAATATTATAGCATTCTCGGACAGCAAAAGTCTATTCGCATTGCGCAAGAAGTTGAGTGCGCCATAAAACTTCTTCATTCGTGAAATTGTTATGGGGAATTTTGCAGAAAGCAGACCGAGCATTGCAAATCCGAGCCATATCACATTGACTGCATACTGCATAGGTCACCATTTCTGATTTATTCAATACGGAGAATTATTATCACGGAGCAACTATTTTTATAAAAATCATGCCCGTTTCCTGATTGAACGTGCTTGTATATATAGAGGGGGTTTTATCCGAGTGCCGCCGTGACCTATTCACATTCTGTATAGAAATATGCTGTTGAATTTAGGCACAAGGGAGAACCGTCATGAACAAAGTGTAAACTTTTCTGAAAAACAACGCAATTTTCTCAAAAACACCGGTAGAAAAGTGAAGGGCTTTGACGTTGTGACGATCACACGCACCCCTGCATATCATTTTCATCATAAAATTTTTCTGCGGTATACTTAACGAAGCGGTCAATAATTTGGTATTAACTTATGGGAGCATATTTCATAGGACTGCCGCCCAGACTGCGCAATAACTGCGCTGAGCCAGTTTACAATTTCAAGAGTGATGATATTGAGTGCATCACGCAGGAGCGTGAGCGAGTATGACCGCCGACCTAAGCGGCGGAGAGTTTAAGTCGCATAGCTCCAAATTCGCTGACGGAGCATCGAAAGCCTGAGTGATATGAAAATCCCACAGGCTGGAAAATAGCGCTACAGCGCAACAAAAATAACAAGCATTGTATTTTGCGCCGCACAGCGAGCGAAAATACCAAATGCTTGTTAGGGACACCCCAAGCCCCGAAACGACCGCACAGCGGTCAAGAAAATCGGCTAACGCCGAAATACAAACAAAGGAGACACCACTATGAAAACCGAGAAAAAGAAGCGTGGAAGACCGCCCAAACACAAGGCTATGGAGTTTGAGGGTATGACCTACGAGGGAGCAATCAATCACGCACTTGACAAAGAGGTCAGAGCCGACCTTGACAAGTGCCTTGCCGACAAGGACGAGAGCCAGCTTACCGACGATGAACGCAAGTACCTGAAACGCAAGAAGGAGAAGAAGTCCTACACCCTCAATGTTCGTTTCACCGAATCGGAAATGCAGGACATTCTTTCCAAGTGTGAGCAGTACGGTTACAAGAACAAGACCGAGTATATCCGTGATTGTGTTCGGGCGAGGGTTGATCTCACGCCCGACCGTTCCGAAATTGCCGAGTGTAACCGTCTGATGAAACGCATCGGAGCAAACATCAACCAGATACTTGTCCGACTTTACAGCACAGGTCACATCTATGCCGAGGATATTACCGAGATAAAGAAAGGGGTAAACGAAATTTGGCATACACTTCTATCCATACGATCAGGGCAACAGTCAGCGCAGCGATCGCTTACATCACAAGAGATGATAAGACCATCGACGGTTTATATGTCAACTCTTATGCTTGCCGAGCCGATAGCGCAGGAGCAAGCGAGGACTTCCGAGCCGTCCGAAACACAGGAACAGGACGCACCCAAATCCTTGCCTACCACATGATACAGAGCTTTGCCCCCGGTGAAGTCACGCCCGAACAAGCTATGCAGATCGGAGAGGAGCTGTGCGACCGTTATCTGAAAGGCGATTATCAGTATGTCATTGCTGTTCATCATGACAAGTCGCACCTGCATTGCCACATCATTTTCAACAACACAAATCTGTATAACGGTCTGAGCTTTACCACCGAGCATAATCAAGGCAGAAAGTCTGAAAGAGCGTGGGCAGAGTTGCGTGAGATTTCGGACGAGATATGTGCTGAACACGGTATATCTGTTATCTCCGAGCCTGAAAAGGGACATGGGGTATCTCACTTTGAGAGGAATATGCAGAAAGAGGGCAAGTCGTGGAAAGATAAGCTCCGTGTCAGGATTGCGGAGGTCATGCTTTACAGCCGTGACTTCAAGGATTTTCTTGAAAAATGTTCGGAGTGCAGTATCGAATATGTTTACAAGCCAAGCAATAAGGTCAAGCTGAAATTCCGTTTATCAGGTGACGGTCAACAGAAGTTTACAAGAGCCGACACCCTGGGCGCAGACTTCACCCCCGAACGCATAGCCGAGCAGATAGCGGAGATACAGGAAAAGCTGTCAGCGGCGAATGTCACTCCCGATATGCTTATCGAAGCGCCGAAGCCTGTTGTTCCAAAGACCGAGCCGAAGCCGACACAGACAGTCACCGCACCGACAAAGCCGAAACAATCTGCCGAGCCTGAAACTATCACCGAAACAAGTGAAACCGCAAAGAGAAAAGCTGCTGCGGAACAGGTGGAGAAGTTCTTTGCAGCCCGACGAGCAAGACGGCAGGCACAGCTTGATATGCTTAACGCAACTGCTATCAATCCGAAGCCTGAACCGTCTGCCCGGACACCACAGCCCACACCTACGGAGAGTAAAGCACCTGAAAAGAAAGAAGATCCGTGGAAAGCTATCAGAGGTATGGGCAGAGCAAACGAAATCATCGCAGACCTTGAAGCTGGTGGCGTTATGTCATTCAGCGAGCTGTCTGGATTCTTCTTCAATACACCTCACTCCGATGACCACACAACTGAGCGTGCCGATCTGAAAAAGAAGTTTACAGCTATCGACACGCTCATTGCAAAGATGAAGCACCGTGACGAGCTGGAGCCTGTTTACAAGGAGTATCAGGGCAAATCGGGCTGGTCGCAGAGCCGTTTCAAGAAGAAAAATGCCGCCACTATCGAGGACTACGAGCAGACGGTCAAGTACATCAAGGAGCATATCAAGAAGTATGCTGTTGACGGCAAACCGCCGACGATGCTTGACCTTTTGGAGAAGTCCAACAAGCTGAAATCGAAGTGGAACAGGCTTAATGTCGAGCATACCGCATTCCTCACCAAGCGTGAAACGGCGAAGAAGTACACCCGACAGGTGCGCCAGTACATCAACGAACAGCAGATGAAGCGTGAGCGTGAGAAAAGCCGTCAGAGGACACAGGCTAAACATAGAAATAAAAATACACTTGAATAAAGAAAGGAAACAACAACTATGAGCAAAATAGGTTATATCCGTGTTTCTACGGAGCATCAGGAAACAGCGAGACAGCAGGAGATCATGTGCAGTTATCAGGTTGACCGCATCTTCTCCGAGAAGCTGTCAGGAGCGAACACCGACCGCCCTCAGCTCAGGGCAATGCTTGACTATGTGCGTGAGGGTGACACCCTCTACATCGAGAGTATCAGCCGTCTGGGACGCTCCACAAAGGACTTGCTGAACATCATCGACACCCTCACAGACAAGGGAGTAACGCTCATCAGCAGATCGGAAGAGCGTCGTGTAGGGAAAGAGTGTAGATCTCGGTGGTCGCCGTATCATTAAAAAAAAAAAAAA
>ENA-USUM01002191-USUM01002191.1-human-gut-metagenome-genome-assembly--contig:-NODE-2191-length-11835-cov-6.170947_pt1 | contig 11835 bp, 8 predicted proteins | sample MGYA00250063_ERZ773402 | MGnify/ENA primary metagenome ERZ773402 (study PRJEB29103, sample SAMN06112030) | human gut metagenome | biome: human gut; feature: ankylosing spondylitis patient; material...
TCAAGGCTTTTTTCCTGAGGTCCAGATAGTCCAGGGGGCAGATATAAGGGGAGCGGCATGCCGCTCCCGGCGCTGCACTGACGATTTGCACAGGCTATCGCTAAAACGGCGATGGCTCCCGATTTGTCATTGCGAGAAGGCCGCAGGCCGACGTGGCAATCTCGTGCAGGCAGCTGCAATTTCGCCGGGAGTACCCTGTTATCCGGCCGGGTCCTGCGAGATTGGCACGTCCAGTTTACCCCTTCACCGCAGTCGGCGATCAAGGGAACTTGCAGTTTGATTGCATTTTCCATTTCATCCAACACGATTTGTTTCACTTTTTCCAATTCGTCCTTGTAGACGTTGAAGTTCAATTCATCGTGTACCTGCAGGATCATCTTGCTCTTCAGACCTTCGGTTTCGAAACGGTTGAAGATGCGAACCATGGCAACTTTGATGATGTCGGCTGCACTGCCCTGGATCGGAGCGTTGATCGCGTTTCGTTCGGCATATCCCCGTACGATCGCGTTATGGGAGTTGATATCCGGCAGGAAACGTTTGCGCTTGTAGATCGTCTCTACATATCCTTTTTCTTTCGCCACCTCGATGCTTTCGTCCATGTATGCACGGATGTCCGGATAGGTTTTGAAGTATCCTTCGATCAACTCTTTTGACTCTGCGCGTGGGATGCTCAGCCGTTCGGCCAACCCGAAAACAGAGATTCCGTAGATAATGCCGAAATTGGCCGTTTTCGCTTTCCGGCGCATATCGGAAGTGACTTCTTCAACCGGAATACCGTATATCTTGGCGGCTGTGGCGGCATGAATGTCGGCTCCGCTGCGGAAGGCTTCTATCATGTGGGCATCCTGGCTCAGATGGGCCATGATGCGAAGTTCGATCTGCGAATAGTCGGCGGAGAAGAAAATACAGTCTTCGTTTTCGGCTGTAAAGGCTTTCCGGATTTCACGTCCCAACTCATCGCGTACAGGGATGTTCTGCAAGTTCGGATTGGTGGAACTGAGGCGGCCGGTCGAGGTGACTGCCTGGTTGTAGGACGTATGGATCTTGCCGGTTTCCGGGTTGATCAGTTCGGGCAGGGCGTCGATATAGGTGCTGAGCAGCTTCTTCAGCCCGCGATATTCGAGCAGCTTTCCCACGACGGGATGTTTGGAACGCATTTTTTCCAGTATTTCTTCACTCGTGCTATAGCTGCCTGTCTTTGTCTTCCTCGCTTTCTCTTCTATCTTGAGGTGATCGAAAAGGACTTCGCCGACTTGGCGGGCAGAATTGATGTTGAACTTCATTCCTGCCAGTTCGTAGATCTCTTTCTCCAACTTCTTGAGTGCGGTCGTCAGTTCCTCGGACGATTGTTTCAAGGCGACGGTGTCAAGCGTCACTCCCGTATATTCCATTTCAGCCAATACATATATTAAAGGCATCTCGATGTCATAAAAAAGCGATTCGAGTCCTTCTTTTTCCAGACAGGGGGTAAAATAGTTTTTCAGCTTGAGCGTGATGTCCGCGTCCTCGGCGGCATATTCGGCTACTTGGGCAACCGGGACGTCACGCATGGTAAGTTGTTTCCTTCCTCTCGGGCCGATCAGTTCCTCGATCCGTACCGTTGTATATTTAAGGTATGTTTCGGCGAGGTAGTCCATACCGTGACGCAGTTCGGGATTCAGAAGGTAGTGGGCGATCATCGTGTCGAATAGAGGGCCGGCTATCCGGATTCCATATTTGCGGACGACAAGGATGTCGAATTTTATATTTTGTCCGATCTTGAGAGATTTCGGATTCTGCAGGGCGGGGGAGAAGTGGGCAAGAATTTTGTCGGCTTCTTCGCGGGCTGCCGGAACAGGGACGTACCAAGCCTCGTTTTCCTTCACGGCGAACGACATTCCGACCAATCCGGCCTTCAATGGATCTATACCATCTGTTTCCGTGTCAAAAGCAAAAAAATCCTGTTCGTTCAAAAACCGCCCTAATTCTATTCTTTTTTCCTCTGTATCAACAAGATAATAGGTGTGAGGAGTAGACTTTAAGTTCGCGAGAGTCGAATATTTGGGAACAGCCGTAGGTTCGGTCGCAAATTCTTCAAAGAGCGAGCCTTGAATCGGGCCTGCCGGAGCTGCTTTTTTTCTTGTATCGGCTTTTGCTGGCGCCGGTGCTGTTTTGGACTCCGTTTTGACTTTTTCCGGCTCTCCGCTCATTCTGTTAATAAATGTTCTGAATTCTAATTCAGTGTAAATCTCTACGAGACGTTCCTCATTCATCTTTTCACGGATGCATTTGGCAGCATCGAACCGGATCGGTACATCCGTCTTGATTGTTGCCAGGAATTTGGAGAAGCGGATCTGCTCCATGTTCTCCATGACCTTCTTTTGAAGGGAGCCTTTCAGCTTGTCGGTATTCTCCAAAAGATTTTCGATCGTTCCGAATTCGGCCAATAATTTCTGGGCGGTCTTTTCACCGACACCCGGACATCCGGGGATGTTGTCGGAACTGTCGCCCATCAGTCCTAAAAGGTCGATCACCTGGTCGACGGATGTCAGGCCGTATTTGTCCAGTACTTCGGGTACGCCCATAATCTCGTAGTCACCGCCGAAGCGGGGGCGGTACATGAATATATGTTCGGATACCAGCTGGCCGTAGTCTTTGTCAGGTGTCATCATATATACTTCGAAACCTTCTTTTTCGGCTTGCTTGGCAACCGTGCCGATAACATCGTCGGCCTCATAGCGCGGAACTTCCAGTATCGGGATATTGTAGGCTTCTATGATGTCTTTGATGAAAGGGACCGACTTGCGGATATCTTCCGGCGTCTCTTGCCGTTGCGCCTTGTACTGTTCGTAGGCTTCGTGGCGGAAAGTCGGACCTTTCGGGTCGAAGCCTACCGCAATATGGGTCGGGTTTTCACGTTTCAGGACATCTTCCAGGCTGTTGATAAAACCGAAGATGGCCGAAGTGTTCATGCCTTTGGAGTTGATACGCGGGTTCTTGATAAAAGCGTAGTAAGACCGATAAATCAATGCATATGCATCTATGAGGAATAACTTCATCTCTTTTAACACGTTTTAGTGTGACAATTGTCGGTAAATGTACGAAAAAACTCGCTTACTCGATACTTTTTGTTACTTTTGCGCATCTTAGGATCAATTATGAAGGATAGAAGTAAAATAGAACAACCGGTTGCCGTAGAGTTTAAACGTTTTAATGATGAGTTTGCAGCTTCGCTGCGAAGCGAAACGAATCGTTTGCAATCAGCTATTGACCAGATACTGAATGCGAGCGGAAAACATGTCCGCCCCTTATTAGTACTTTTGACGGCTAAAGCATGTGGGCAGGTAACGGATAATACGATCAATTCGGCTGTTCTGTTGGAACTGCTTCATACTGCCACACTGATTCATGATGATGTGATCGACGAGACAAAACAGCGTCGCGGGGTTCCTTCCTTGAATGCCATATTCGATAACCGCATTTCTGTCTTAGTGGGCGATTATGTCCTTTCCACCGCGTTGATCCGTTCTATCCAGACAGGTAATCTGCAAATCATAGGTATTGTTTCCAATCTCGGACGCGATCTTTCGGAAGGGGAGATCAAGCAGTTGGAAACGGCCGAAGAAAGCATCATCGACGAATCCTGCTATATGCAGGTGATACGGAAAAAGACGGCCATGCTGCTTTCCGCTTGTGCCGAGATCGGTTCCATCTCTGCCGGGGCATCCGGTGAAATGGTGGAAAAATGCCGTGAGTTCGGCGAATACTTAGGTTACTGTTTCCAGATCAAAGATGATATCTTCGACTACTTCAAAGAGGCGAATATCGGCAAACCGACCGGCAACGATATCCGGGAGGGAAAGGTCACGCTCCCCTTGCTGCACGCGTTGCAGACGGGTAGGAGAGAAGAGGCAGAACATTGCCTTCATATCATAAATGAAAAAGACTTTACCACAGAGAATATAGATTTGCTGATTGATTTTGCGAAAGCGAACGGGGGAATCGAATATGCTGAACAGCGTATGCAGGTATATCATGACAAAGCGGTCGAGGTTTTGATGACACTTCCTGAATCGGAAGCACGCGAAGGTTTGCTGCTGCTTGCCGATTACATCGTAGAACGCCGTAAATAGATTTTCGCGTATTTACTGTCACTCTATCACTTTTTTTCTTGCATCCTTTGTATATCAACATGTATTGAGTGTGATAGATGCCCTTTTCATCCATCACTCCTGTGTCACTCTCTATCACACTTTTCTTTTCATTTAATACGTTATTGGTTGAAAATCAATTTGATAAATATGCCGAAGGAAATTTAGGTTTGCTGCTTTATTATTAGTATCTTTGCAAGATATTACTTAAAAAAAGTGACTATGACAAAAAAAGAAGCGATTAAGCTCTTCGAAGATCTTAAAGTCCGGACCGTTTGGGACGATGAACTGGAAAAATGGTACTTTTCTATTGTAGATGTAATAGGTGTGTTAACCGACAGTCCTGATCCTCGAAATTATTGGAAAGTATTGAAAAATCGGTTGAAGAAGGAGGGAAATGAAACGGTTACAAATTGTAACCAGTTGAAATTGGTTGCCGAAGATGGAAAGAAACGTCTTACCGATGTTGCCGATACCGAACAACTTTTCCGCCTGATTCAATCCGTCCCTTCTCCCAAAGCCGAACCTTTTAAAGGGTGGATGGCGCAGATTGCCAGTGAAAGAATCGATGAATTGCAGGATCCTGAATTGACGATAGATCGTGCTATGTGGGAATATAAACGTTTGGGATACTCTGACAGCTGGATCAATCAACGATTAAAAAGCATTGAGATCCGTAAGAATCTGACGGACGAATGGAAGCGTTGTGGAATGGAAGAAGGGGTACAGTTCGCTTTTTTGACCGATATTATCACAAAGACTTGGTCTGATAAGACAACGAAAGAATATAAGGCGTATAAGGGGCTTAAGAAAGAAAACCTCCGGGATAATATGACTAATACGGAGTTGATCTTGAATATGCTTGCCGAAGCCTCCACAACGGAACTTTCGCAAGTAAAGAACCCTCAAAATTTCGATGAAAACGCCTCTGTAGCGATGGAAGGCGGCAAGGTCGCCAAAGTGGCCAGGCAGCAATTGGAAAGTCAGTTGGGACGTTCTGTTGTCTCTCCCTTGAATGCGCATAGCACCTTGGAAAAACTTCCGGAAGATACAGAGAAAGATGAATAAACTGCTTATATAAACACGACGACACCCGGATGTAGGCGATCCCTGCATCCGGGTGTTCGTTTAGGGTAGATCCGGGTGTAGCGGGAGGGAACATCCGGGTGTAGCCGAATTTATGTAGTTATCTTTGGAAGAAAAGACTATGGGTTTGTGAGAAATATCCCGTTGCTTTTCTTCTTATTTTCCCAGACGGTGTTCGATGTCTTCCACCAAACTGCTGGCTCCTATGCGGAACAGGTCTTTATTCAACCAATCGTTTCCTAATACTTCCTTGACGATGGTATAGTAGCGGACAGCCTCTTCTGCCGTGCGGACACCGCCTGCAACTTTAATACCGACACGCTTTCCCGTGATGGAATGGTACTTTTTTAAGACTTGGCACATCGTGTAAACGGCTTCCGGAGTGGCTCCCGGATAACCTTTCCCTGTCGATGTCTTGATGAAGTCCGCACCGGAATAGACTGCGAGGACAGCCGCCTTCTGAATGCTTTCGGGCGTCTGGAGAGCACCTGTCTCAAGGATGACCTTCAGTTTGGCATCACGGCAGCTTTCTTTGATCTCTTGAATTTCTTCGCTAAGTTCGTCATAATTTTCTTCGAGGAAATAGCCTAAGTTCATGACAACGTCGATTTCATCGGCTCCCTGCATGACGGCCATCGCTGTCTCGGCAATCTTTATTTCCATGAAGGTCTGCGAGGAAGGGAAACCGCCTGCTACGGACGCAATCTTTACATCCTGTGCGGAGAGGGCCTCTTTTACCGTCTCAACAAACAGGGGATAGGTGCAGATGGCGGCAACGTTGGGTACGTCGGGGCGGGTTCCTTCGAAATCGTTCACCTTGTCGACCAGTTTCCAGATGCTCTCTTTCGTGTCGATACTGGTGAGGGAAGTCAGGTCGATGAAACCGTGAATCTGCTTCAAAACGTCGGGAGTGAAGTTGTCGTTCCCATGTTTTCCGAGCAGTGTTTTTACCCGTCCGGTCACTTCTTCCGTTGTGCCGGCCGCCTCGAATTTGGCAAATGCCTGCTGATATTTATTGGTGTGGAGATGTTCGGTGTCTTCATCATGATGGTGATGTCCGCATCCACATTCGTGATCGTGTTCGTGTACCATAATCTTATAGTTTTTTATTGTTTATATGTCGTTCTTTATCCCGGTTCGTTTTCTTTTGCAGGTTCTTTTCGAAAGCAGCCGTCAGGTCGACGCCTGTCTGGTTGGCAAGGCAAAGCAATACCCATAGGATATCGGCCATTTCATCGCCTAAATCGCGGTGTTTGTCGCTCTCCTTGAAAGATTGTTCACCATATGTGCGGGCCATGATGCGGGCCAGTTCGCCGACTTCTTCGGTCAGAATGGTCATATTCGTCAGTTCGTTGAAGTAGCGGACACCATACGTTTTGATCCAGCTGTCCACCTGCTCCTGTGCCTGTTTAAGCGTAATTTCTGCCATATCTTTTCATTCTTTGTTTTGTGAGTCGATCCAGATCGTGACAGGCCCGTCGTTCACCAGTTCCACTTTCATGTCGGCGCCGAACGTGCCGGTCTGTACTTCCTTTCCGATCTGCAGGCCCATCTCGGCGCAAAAAGCTTCGTACATCGGAATGGCTATGTCCGGTTTGGAGGCATGGATATAGGAAGGGCGGTTTCCCTTCTTTGTGGAGGCGTGCAGGGTAAACTGGCTGACCACCATCACTTCGCCTTCCGTTTCGACGACAGAACGGTTCATAACGCCGTTTTCATCGTCAAAGATGCGCAGGTTGGCAATCTTCTTGCACAACCATTCGATATCTTCCTGCGTGTCGCGGTCTTCAATACCGACCAGTACGAGCAGACCTTTCCCGATTTTGGATTTCAGCTGTCCGTCTATGGTTACGGAGGCATGCTGTACCCGTTGTATCAATGTTCTCATATCTTTATTTTAAACCATTTAATAATGCTTTTGTTTTGGCTTCTCCGATTACCTCTTTCAGTTCGTCGAAGCCGGCTTCACGTATTCGTTTTAAGCTCTTAAAATGACGTAAAAGTAATACTTTTGTCTTTTCTCCGATCCCTTTTATCGTATACAATTCGGATTTTGTCTGGCTTTTGCTGCGCTTATCCTTATGGAAAGTGATGGCGAAACGATGCACCTCGTCCTGTATTTGCGTGAAGAATTTGAACATGAAACTTTGTATCGGCATGCCGATCGTTTCGGGAGGGAAGCCGAACAGGAGTTCCGAAGTCCGGTGTTTCCCGTCTTTTGCCAACCCGGCTATCGGAATGTCCAAGTGCAGTTCGTCCTGGATCACTTCGCGTACGACTTCCATTTGCCCCTTTCCACCGTCGGTGATGATCAGGTCGGGCAGGGGAGTCTCTTCGACGATGGCACGCTGGTAGCGGCGACGTACGACCTCTTTCATGGAGGCATAGTCGTCCGGGCCGACAACCGTTTTGATGTTGTATTTCCGGTAATCTTTTTTCGATGGTTTCGCCATTTTGAAGACGACACACGCAGCTACCGCGTCGCTTCCCTGTATATTGGAATTGTCGAAACACTCGATATGAGCCGGTAATTTGGGGAGATGGAGCGTCTCCTGTATCTCTTTTAAAAGACGTGTGCTGCGTTGCTCCGGGTTCAGTTTCTCCGCTTGTTTCAGCTTGTCGACCTTATACTGCTTCACGTTCATTTCCGATAATTCCACCAGCTTCTTTTTATCTCCGCGCTGCGGAACGGTGATCGAAACGTTTTCCAGTTCTATATCCAACGGAAAAGGAACGATGATTTCGCGTGCAGTGCTTTTAAAGCGGTTGCGCATTTCGATGATCCCCAAGCTGAGCAACTCCTCTTTCGACTCGTCCAAACGCTTTTTATATTCGAATGTATAGGCTTGCACGATCGCTCCGTTGCCGATATGCAGGTAATTGATGTAGGCGGAATTCTCGTTTTCGGCCAGTGAGAATACGTCTATATTGTGGAGCATCGGGGTGACCACTGTCGATTTGGAGCGGTAATTCTCGATGACTTCATACTTTTCTTTGATCTTCTGTGCTTCTTCGAACCGCAATTCTCCTGCCAGTTTCTGCATCTCTTCATACAGATGTTTGCTTATTTGCGAGATATTCCCGCGTAGGATTTCCTTTATTTCGGAAATGTTTTGCTGGTATTCCTCCAATGTCTGCAATCCTTCACAAGGCCCTTTGCAGTGCTTGATATGGTATTCGAGGCATACCTTATACCGGCCTTTCGCAATGGATTCGGGAGTAAGAGGATATTTGCAGGTACGTAGCGGATACAGTTCTTTCAGCATTTGCAGCATGACCTTTGCCGTATAGATGGAAGGGTAGGGACCGTAATAGCGCGAACCGTCCCGTACGATATTCCGGGTTTGGAATACGCGCGGGAAATATTCGTTCTTGACAACGATGGACGGATAGGTTTTGTCGTCTTTCAGCAACACGTTGTACCGGGGACGATATTGCTTGATCAGGTTATTCTCCAAAAGAAGTGCATCCTCTTCCGTGTCGACAACAAAATATTTGATGTCTCGTATCTGCTTGACCAGGACACGTGTTTTGTTGCTGTCGTGTTCTTTGTTGAAATAGGAGGAAACGCGACGCTTCAGGTTCTTTGCTTTGCCTACATAGATGATCGTTCCCTTCTCGTCAAAGTATTGGTAGCAGCCTGGCGATTCCGGTATGACGGAAAGGATGTTTTTTATATGTTCCTCGGTTGTGCTCATTTCTTTTGCATCTGTTTCTATCCTATTTTCAGTCTTTTACGCTATTGTTGTTAAAGTAAATGTTTCACGTGGAACATTCCACGTTTAGCGTCCCAGCATCACCAGGAGGATATTGATGTCGCTTGGGGAGATACCCGGAATACGGCTTGCCTGGGCTATCGTGTCTGGGTCTATCCGTGTCAGTTTCTGGCGGGCTTCCGTAGACAAAGACTGGATCGCATTGTAGTCAAACTTGCCTTTGATATGGATATTTTCCAGGCGGTTTATCTTGTCGGCGATGATCTGCTCGCGGCGGATGTAGCCGCTATACTTGATTAATATTTCTGCCGCTTCGATGATCTCCTCTTTTCGTGAAACAGGGACCTTGTCCAGCTCTGTCCGGAATGCCGGAACCAGTTCCGCGATATTCTCCAAGGTGATCTGAGGACGTGGAATCAGTTCGATCAACTTGCATCCGTGTGCGAGCGGGGTAGTGCCCAACGCCTCCAGGCCACTGTTTATATATTGCGGTTTGATGGAGTAGTTTTCTGCGAAAGAAATAATCGCATCCCGGCTTACCTTTTTCTCTTTCAACAAATCGTAGCGGTCCTGCTTTGCCAAACCGAGATGATACGACTTTTCCGTCAAACGCATGTCCGCATCATCCTGGCGGAGCAGAATGCGATATTCTGCACGTGAGGTAAACATACGGTAAGGCTCGTCTACGCCTTTTGTGACAAGATCGTCGATCAGTACGCCGATATAGGCTTCGTCGCGTCCTAAAACGAACGGATCTCCGCCGTGGCAATTGATATGTGCGTTTATGCCGGCTACCAATCCTTGTCCGCCGGCTTCCTCATATCCGGTCGTCCCGTTGATCTGTCCGGCAAAGAAGAGGTTGCGGATTAGTTTTGTTTCCAAATTATGGTGGAGCTGCGTCGGATCGAAGAAATCATATTCAATAGCATATCCCGGACGATAGATCTGTATGTCCCGGAATGCCGGTATCTGTTGCAAGGCACGTAGCTGGATATCCAACGGAAGGGAGGAGGAGAAGCCGTTCAGGTAGTATTCCTGTGTCGTTTCACCTTCCGGTTCCAGGAAGAGTTGGTGTTGTGGCTTGTCCGCAAACGTCACGATTTTCGTCTCGATGCTCGGACAGTAGCGCGGGCCGATGCTCTGGATCTGTCCGTTATACAACGGGGAGTCGGGGAGGCCTTCGCGCAGGACTGCATGGCAGGCTTCGTTGGTGAACGTTGTCCAACAGCTTAGCTGTTTCAGAACGCGGTGCGAGGTGTCCATATAAGAAAACTTATGGAAGTCGTTTTCTCCGGGCTGTTCCGCCATTTCATCGAAGTGTACGCTCCGTGCATCGATACGCACAGGCGTTCCGGTCTTCATCCGTTCGGATTTGATGCCTAATGAGACCAGTTGTTCGGTCAGTCCGGTTGCAGCCGGCTCGGCTATACGACCGCCTCTGATCTGTGTCCGTCCGATATGCATAAGCCCGTTCAGGAAAGTCCCGTTTGTCAGAACCACGCTTTTCGCATGGAACTCGACTCCCATATCCGTTTTTACGCCGCATACGGTATTCCCGTCGAGCAACAGTTCGCGTACGGTATCCTGCCAGATATACAGGTTCGGCAGGTTTTCCAGTATTCCCCGCCAGCATTCGATGAAACGGGCGCGGTCGCTCTGGGAGCGCGGGCTCCACATCGCCGGTCCCTTGCTTTGGTTCAGCATACGGAACTGGATGGCTGTCCGGTCCGTCACGATTCCCATATATCCGCCTAAAGCGTCGATTTCGCGGACAATCTGTCCTTTGGCTATGCCTCCGACAGCCGGATTGCAACTCATCTGCGCAATCTTGTTCATGTCCATTGTAATGAGAAGCGTCTTCGAACCCATATTGGCGGCCGCCGCTGCGGCTTCACAGCCTGCATGGCCGGCACCTACCACGATCACATCGTAATTGAAAGTCATTGTCCTAATTGTCTTTGTTTCTTTTGCAAAGATAATAGTTTGTACGGGATTTTTGTTATATTTGTGAGTCTTGGAATATCTAAGTAATACTAAAGGAATAAGAGTATGGAAACCCGGATATCTTCTTCTTCGATGGACAATGCCAATAAAATAAAAACGTCTGTCATGCTTCTGCTTTTATATGGTATCTGTATATTTCCGGCTTGGGATGGCAATCTGTCTGTTTTGTTAGGTTTGTTTGCCGTCAGTTCGATCCTTTGTATGCTTACTCGAGGATTTATGCCAAACCGTTTTATTGTGGATGGAGAAAAACTGGTGATAGATGCGTATTTTCGGAAGACGTATATAAACATAGAGGAAATCCTTTCGGCTCGCGAGGTCGACCGGCTGGATTTAGGAATAATGATCCGTTCATTTGGTGTCGGTTGGTTGTTTGGTGATCTCGGATATTTTTCTTCTACTGCTATCGGACGTGTAAAAGTTTTTGCCCGGCGTTCTGATAACCGTATTCTGATTACGACTTCCCGCCGTGGTAACTTTATCATTGCACCCGATGATCCTGAATTTATCCATTATCTGAACCATGCGATGCTTTGAAGATAGGATAGGAGAAACAATACGATCTTGTCGTAACAGCCTGTGCAGCGTTTGACTGGTTTTGAGCATCTTATATTTATGATTATAAGTCTAAAAGAAATGATATGAAAAAGTATGTACTTTTGTTAGGGCTGTTGATACAAGCTGTGTCGGTTTTGGCCCAGGAGACGTCTGTCGGGAAGTCGATATTCTCCGTTCATGCAGGGCCTTCCTGGTATTTGGGGAAAATGATCGGGATCACGAACAACTCCGATGCTTATCGGAATGATTTGCGGAATGGGATCGCCTGGACGCCGACGCCAACATGGTCAAGACCGATTTCTTTGAGGCACGCAGTACCGCCTACGCCAAGAGCACCGCAC
>ENA-USUM01002196-USUM01002196.1-human-gut-metagenome-genome-assembly--contig:-NODE-2196-length-11827-cov-35.108000_pt1 | contig 11827 bp, 8 predicted proteins | sample MGYA00250063_ERZ773402 | MGnify/ENA primary metagenome ERZ773402 (study PRJEB29103, sample SAMN06112030) | human gut metagenome | biome: human gut; feature: ankylosing spondylitis patient; material...
GTCTTGGCGCGGCCCTCGATCTTCAGGCTGTCCACACCGGCCTTGCAGATCAGGTCGATGAAGGGCGCGGTGCACAGGTCGTTGGCGTTGAGGATGTAGCTGCCGTTCTCGTTCTCGCCGATCTCGTACAGCTGGCCGGGGCGGGTCTCCTCGCTCAGGTAGTACTTCCAGCGGCAGGGCTGGGCGCACTGGCCCCGGTTGGCGTCGCGGCCTGCCATGTAATTGGACAGCAGGCACCGGCCGGACACGCTCATGCACATGGCACCGTGCACAAAGGCCTCGATCTCCAGTTCCGGCGGGGTCTTGTCGCGCAGGATGGCGATGTCCTGCAAGGACATCTCGCGGGCCAGCACCACGCGCTTGGCACCCAGGTGATAGGCGGCGCGGGCGGCGGCCCAGTTGGTGATGCCGGTCTGGGTGGACATGTGCACGTCGATGTCCGGGGCAACGGTCTTGCAGGCATCCAGCACGCCCAGGTCGGCTACGATGAAGGCATCCACACCGGCCTTGGCGGCCTCCTTGATGGCGTCCGGCAGGCGGTCGGCTTCCTCATTGGTGGGCAGAGTGTTCATGGTCAGATAGACCTTGCGGCCCCGGGCATGGGCATAGATGACGCCCTCGGTGAGCTGCTCCGGCGTAAAGTTGGCCGGTGCAGACCGCATACCGAACTCCGGCAGGCTGCAGTAAACGGCATCGGCACCGTAGTTGATGGCATAGCGCAGGCGCTCCAGATCGCCCGCCGGGGCGAGCAGTTCCGGGATTTGCAGCATAGTTGATATTCCTCTCTTTTTTCAGAAAATACGATTTGAAATGTCCGCCGCTTCGCTCTGGACATATTTAGCGGAAGAATTATTTTTAGATTCGCGTTTGTCGCGCTCTGCGGAGCGCTCCAAACGCATTTTCACAGGAAGGGTCGTAACGGGCAGCTTCAGCCGTAACGGACAACTTACCCTCTTATTTCACCGTTTTGTTCACGTCCGCTGCGGTCTGGCAGTTGGCGTTGTGTTCGCTGAGGGTGCGGGCATAGTAGTAGTTGCCCTTGAGGTCGGTGACGAAGAAATAGGCGTCCTTTGCTTCCTCGTCCGGCTCCGGGCTCAGCGCCGCCCGGATGGCAGCGATGCCGGGGTTGGAGATGGGGCCGGGGGTCAGGCCCGCCGTATGGTAGGTATCATACGCAGAGACGATGTTTTCCGGGATATTGTCCCACCCGCCGTAGTAGGGGGCCACCCAGTTCCAGAGGTAGTTGTTGTCGGCGTCGCTCTGGATGTAACTGGACGTGTTGCTCTGCAGGCGCGGATAGGGCGAGCCCTCGGCCAGACGGTTGCGGAACACCTGCGCCACGTTGGAGTCCTGGCTGTTGCCCGCTTCCTCCTGCACAAAGGAGGCCAGCGTGACCAGCTCGTTCAGGGTCATGCCCTGCTCCTTGAGCTTCGCATACATCGCATCGGTGATCTGCGCGTCGAACTGCGCATAGAACGTTGCCACATAGTTGTGCACGGTGTCGTCCTTCAGAAACTCGTAGGTCTCCGGGAAGAGATAGCCCTCGCACTTCATGAAGCGATCCGGGGCGTCCTTGTCCTCCGGCACATACTGCCAGAAGGTATATGCACTGAAATCGCCCTCGTTGGCTTCCTTCAGAAAGTCCTCGGCGCTGCACAGCCCGGCTTCCTCCATTTTCCGGGCAATGGCGATGGCTGTGGTGCCCTCCGGGAAGGTCAGACGCACGGTCTCGGCCTTAGCGTACTGGGAAAGGACAGCGATGATGGCATCGTAGGCGTTGGCCCCGGTCTGCAGGGTAAAATCACCGTACTGCAGCTTTGCCGCGGCCCCCTTGTGCCCCACATACCAGCGGAACAGGTAGGCCGAGCGGATGACGCCCGCGTCCTTGAGTTCCTGCGCGATGGCGGCAACGCCGCTGCCCTGGGGGATGCTGACGGTGACCTCGGTGCCGGGCTTTCCATTGCCGTGGATCTCGTTGTAGGCAAACACCCCTGCTGCTCCGGCGGCCAGCACCAGCAACAGCACCACTGCCAGCAAAATCTTCACGGCACCGCCTTTTTTCTTCGGGGCGGTGTGTCTCTCCTTGTGTGCCATACGCACCTTCCTTTGTTGTTTTTCTGCGTCTCAGCCTTCCAGCATCAGGCGCATATAGCTTTCCGATACGTCAAAGGGCTCCCCGTCAAAACGGATCATGCCGTACTCCTGCCGGGTGCCCTCCCCCAGGAACAGAGACTGGGCGGCACCCACCGTGATGACGGCCTTTTCCACGATGACTTCCTTCTCGCGGGCGGCTTCCATGAGCACCTCGGCGGCGCGGTCGTCCTCGGCCATGAGCTCCACGAAATACAGGGTGTCCTCCTTGCGGAAGTACACGCCGTAGCCCCGCTCGTTGGCCACGATGGTGGCCCCGCGGGAATACAGGTCCCCCAGCACCACGGCCATGCGCTCCGGGGTGAACTGCACGGTATCGGGCCAGAACTTCTCCCGCAGCTCGCACAGCTTCTTGGCGGTAACGCTGTCAAACTCGGCCTGGCTCCACAGGTTGCGGGCCACCTCCCGCGGCAGGCAGCGCAATGCAAAGGCGCGGGCAAAGCCCTTGTCCTGCAGCAGAGCGGCCTGCTCCGGGGTGGCGGGCACGGCCACGGTAAAGCCTGCGCCCCGCAGCTTCTGCTGCGCGCACAGGTAGTCCAGCAGGCCGGCCAGGATCAAACTGCCCTGTCCGCACAGGCCGTAGAGGTAACTGCCCTGCCGCCCCTGCAGCGTGACCGGCACCGCCAGTGCCACAGCGGCAATGGCGTCATTTTCCTCGGCCACATAGACATTCTGCTGCCCTGCAAAACGCTCCACGGCATTGGCCGCAAATTCTTCCGACTCGCCGCGCTCGCGCTGCCACAGCGCCAGCACAGCCGCCTTGTCGGATGGCTGCATCAAACGATACATCTGTCAGGATGCCCCCTCTTATCGTATTTTATGTGTATATCGGACAGGTGCGTCGGGAGTTTCTCTGAGGACCGTCCGCTGGGGTGGGACCCTGTTGCCCGTAGGGCAATAGGGCGGGCGATGGAATGGCCCGATTCGTGTCCGAAGAGAAAGCTGCCGACGTGCCAACCTGCCTTCATTTTATCATTTCAGCTGGCTCAGCACGATGCCCTGCACCTCGGCCTGGATGTCCTCGATGCTGCGCATGGCGTCGCTGTGGGTGCAGTGCACCGTGGTCCAGCCCAGATGCTCCGCGCAATACTCGGCGGCGCGGCGGCTGCGGGCCAGATACTCGGTATCTTTCTCGTGCACGTCCTTTTTGCTCTCGTCACCGTGGTAGCGGGCGGTCATCAGCCGCTGGCTGACCGCCGGGTCCACCTGCAGGTAGATGACGCTGTCCGGTGCGGGCAGGCCCAGCAGATGGAATTCGTAATCGAACAGCCAGTGCAAAAACGCCTCCCACTGCTCCGGCGGGAGCTTGGAGCACTGGTGCACCGCGTTGGAGGTGGTGTAGCGGTCGGCAATGACCACGCCGCCCTCCTCGTAAAAGCGGCCCCAATCGGTCTTGTAGCTGGCATAGCGGTCCACCGCAAAAAAGCTGGAGGCCGCATAGGCGTTCACATCGTCCGGTTTTGAACCGAACTGCCCGGCCAGATACATTTTGATCAGGGCGCTGGAATCGCTGGCGTAATCCGGGAAGGTGACCTCCCGCACCGGCAGGCCCTGGCTGGCCAGGTGCTGGGCCAGCAGCTTGGCCTGGGTGGCCTTGCCGCTGCCGTCCAGCCCCTCGATGACGATCAGCTTGCCCTTGCTCATACGGCGGCACCTTCCTTGATGGCGGCATATTTTGCACGCACCTCGGCGGTTTTGCCGCAGCACATCTTGCCCTCCGGGCAGGGGCCGCTCACGCAGGCCGGGCCGGATTTGGCAAAGATGTGGGGTGCCACCGGGTACACCAGTTTGAACATCTCTTCGGCAAGCTGGCGGATCTCCCACTGGGCGCGGCTGCAGCAGCGCAGGTGGAAAAAGTTCTGCAGGCTGCGGGCGTTCATGGTGACCACCATCTTGGTCTCGCAGGCGTTGGGCAGCACAAAGCGGGCGTCCTCATTGGCCTGCTTGCTGGCCTTGGCGCGGGCTGCCTTTTCCGGCATGCCCTCGGCCATCAGGCGGGCGGCGTGGCCCTCTTCCAGCTTGTGGGCAAGGTCAAGGTAGCGTTTGGCGTCCTCGTTCATGCTCTCAAGGAAAGCCGCCTTTGCCTCCGGGATGGCTTCGATCTCCGGCGGCACCACATAGCGGAAATCGTCCAGGCGCACATAGCGCTGGCTCTGCACGCTGAAGGATGCGATGCGGTGGCGGGTGATCTGGGCCAGCAAGGTACGGCTGACCCCCTCGATGCCAAAGGTGAAGCTGGCGTGCTCGATGGGGCTGGCGTGGCCCAGGTCGCTGAGCATGGTCAGGAACTTTGCCGTCTTTTCCTCGGTCAGGCCGTCCAGCAGGTCGGTGATGTGGGCGTCGGAGTAGCACAGCTTGGCGGCAGCCGCCACCACCTTTTCCGGCTCCGGGGTATGGGCGATCAAACGAACTGTCATCATTTTGTGTCATTCCTCCGTTGTGATTTTGGTCAGCGGCGCAAAATTGGCCATGGTCTTTTTGATGCCGACCTTTTCAAAGTTGATCTCCACGATCTGGTCTCCGGCCGCAGGCTTGACCTTGAGCACGGTGCCCCGGCCAAAGACCTTGTGCTCCACGATGTCGCCCGGCTCGTAGCACTTGGAGCCTGCGGGCGCGGCCTTGGCCGCCGGTGCGCCGGTGAAGCTGATCTTTGCGGCCGGGGTCTTTGCGCCCGTGCCGGAATACCCGGCACCGAACCCGCCCGAACGCACCTTGGGCTGGGTGGAACTGTTGCCGTAGGCGGCACCGTAGCCGGAAGAGGAAGTGCCCCGCCCGGCATAACCGGAGCCGAACCCGCTGCGCTCCCCGGCGTTGTACTCGCGGTTCAGGTAACCGCCGCCGGAGCGGGAACCATAGCCGCCGGAACCGTAGCCCCCGGCGCTGCGGCCCCAGCCGGAAGGCCCGGAGTACCCGGACGCGCCGCCGGGCACGGTGTCGCTGTAGCTGCTGCCCCAGCCGCCCAGACGGGAACGCTGTTCCAGCACCGGGCTGCGGGTCTCTTCGATGTACTCCGGCTCGATCTCGCGCAAAAAGCGGCTGGGCTCGTTGCGCTGGGTGCGGCCGTAGAGCATGCGGGTGACGCTGTTGGAGATGTACAGTTCCTTTTTGGCGCGGGTGATGCCGACGTAGGCAAGGCGGCGCTCTTCTTCCAGGTCCGCCTCGGAATACTTGCTCATCTCGCTGGGGAACACGCCCTCTTCCATACCGATGAGGAACACATAGGGGAACTCCAGCCCCTTGGCCGAATGGATGGTCATCAGCACCACCTGGTCGGCGCTCTCGTTGTAGCTGTCGATGTCGCTGATGAGGGCGATATCTTCCAGATAGCCCTCCAGCGTGGCGTCCTCGCCGTGCTGGTCGCAGTAGTTCTTGACGTTGTTCACCAGCTGGCCCAGGTTCTGCAGGCGGTCGGCGGCGTCCTCGTGGCCCTTGGCGGCATCCGCCTCCAGCATGGCCTTGTAGCCGGTCAACTCGATGACGTCGGCGGCAAAGGCGTCCAGCGTCTTGGTCTCCAGCGAATCCTGCAGGTTCTGGTAGATCTGCCAGAATTTCAGCAAGGGCATCACAGCCCGGCTGAGCTTGGCGTACTGGTCGGCGTGGCCGATGATCTCCAGCATGCTCACCCCCTGCTGGGCGGCAAGGTCTGCAATGACCTCCACCGTGGTGTTGCCGATCTTGCGGGCAGGCTCGTTGATGATGCGGCGCAGGCGCACGTCATCGCGGGGGTTGGCCACGATGGACATATAGGAGTGGATGTCCTTGACCTCTTTGCGGTCGTTGAAACGCTGGCCGCCCACGATCTTGTGGGGGATGCCCGCGCGGGTGAAGTAGCTTTCGATGGGAGCCGACTGGGCGTTCATGCGGTAGAGGATGGCGTGGTCGGCCAGATGACCGCCCGCCTTGAGGTGCTGGCCAATGACGTCCGCAATGTGCATCGCTTCGTCCTGCTCGTTCTCGGCGGTGTACACCTGCACCTTGTCGCCCTCGCCGTTGTCGGTCCACAGGGTCTTGCCCTTGCGCTCCGTGTTGTGCTGGATGACGCAGTTGGCGGCGTTCAGGATGTTGGAGGTGGAGCGGTAGTTCTGCTCCAGCCGGATGGTCTTTGCCCCGGGGTAGCACTTTTCAAAGTTGAGGATGTTCTCAATGGTAGCCCCGCGGAAGCGGTAGATGCTCTGGTCATCGTCGCCCACCACGCAGATGTTGCGCTCCGGGCCGGTGAGCAGGCTCACCAGACGGAACTGCGCCACACTGGTGTCCTGATACTCGTCCACCAGCAGGTATTTGTATTTGGTCTGGTAGAAGTCCCGCACGTCCGGGTGCTCTGCCAGCAGCTGCACGGTCTGGTAGATGAGGTCGTCGAAGTCGAAGGCACCTGCCTCCTTCAGCCGCTTTTCGTAGGCGGCGTAGATGCGGGCCGCCAGCGCCCCCTTGGTGTCCTTGGCGGGGTTGGCAAGGGCCTGTTCCGGGCTGACCAGCTGATCCTTCCAGCGGCTCATCTGGTTGATGGCGCTCTTGATGGGGAAGAACTTGTCATCCACGTTCAGGTCCTTGTACACCGCCTTCATCACCCGCTGGGCGTCGTCGGTGTCGTAGATGGTAAAGCTGCGGGGGTAGCCGATCTCCTCCGCCCAGCGGCGCAGGATGCGCACACAGGCCGAGTGGAAGGTGGAGGCGAACACCTCGTCGCCCTCTTCCCCGCCCAGCATCCGGCGCAGGCGCTCCTTCATCTCCCCGGCGGCCTTGTTGGTAAAGGTGATGGCCATCACGTTCCAGCTGCGCACGGCGTTCTGCCGCAGCATACCGTCCAGCCAGCCGGGCGCGGCGGTGCCGGTCATGATGGCACTGCGCAGGGCCTTGACGTCCTCTTCGGTGGCGGGGCGGGGCAGCTGTTTTGAGCCGTGGGCCGCGCCAAACCGGATGAGGTTGGCAATGCGGTTGACCAGCACGGTGGTCTTGCCGCTGCCGGCTCCGGCCAGGATGAGCAGCGGGCCGTCGGTGGTGAACACCGCCCGCCGCTGCATCTCGTTCAGGCGGCCGAACTGCTTTTCAATATAGGTATCGCGCAGAGCGCAGAATTCTTGTGTTAGATCTGTTGCCATGGGTTCCCCTGTCTCCTTTTATTGTCAAAGAACAGTATACCACAATTTGAAGAAATTGAGAATAGCCGGTGCGTTTGCAGGCGGCATTTGCGCGGAAATTTTGCGGCCCATTTTCTGCGCGGAGGGTCCGCTGCCGGTGCCACCCCGGGCAGGCTGCGCGGCACCATGCTCTGCCACACCACAAGGCGGTTGGCACAGACGGAGGGTCCACATGGTTTTTCTACCGGGGTGAAACAGATTGCACAGAGACAAATATATAATTATATATCGTTATTTTTCGTCTGTGTGCAAGTCTTGCACTCTGACCCCTATTTGCACAGAGACTCAGTGTGCAGGCATTGTCTGTGTGCAAGCCTTGCACAGTGACTTTTTTGACGATACGTTGTTCAAAATCAGTCAGTGTGCAAGATAACGCTTCTCTATCAGAGCTTGCACAGTGACAAAACAAAACCCGCCCGGCAGTACAGGACCACCGGACGGGAACGTTTGTTTTTTCAGGGAATGCTTAGCCGAAGATGTTGATCAGAATACCAGCAGCAACGGCAGAACCGATAACGCCGGCCACGTTGGGACCCATGGCGTGCATCAGCAGGAAGTTCTGCGGGTTCTCGCTCTGGCCCACCTTCTGGGACACACGGGCGGCCATCGGCACAGCGGAAACGCCTGCGGAACCGATCAGCGGGTTGACCTGGCCGCCGGTCACGGCGTACATCACCTTGCCGCACAGCACACCGGCTGCGGTACCGAAGGAGAAGGCGATCAGGCCCAGCACGATGATGAACAGGGTGCGGGTGTTCAGGAAGGTGTTTGCACTGGTGGTGCAGCCCACAGACAGGGCCAGGAAGATGGTGATGATGTTCATCAGCTCATTGCCGGCAGTCTTCTGGATGCGATCCACCACGCCGCACTCCTTCATCAGGTTGCCCAGCATCAGCATGCCGACCAGAACGGCGGCATCCGGAACGATCAGGGACACGATGATGGTGACCATGATGGGGAAGATGATCCTCTCGGTCTTGGAGACGGTGCGCAGCTGCTTCATCACGACGGTACGTTCCTTCTTGGTGGTCAGTGCCTTCATGATGGGCGGCTGGATGACGGGCACCAGTGCCATGTAACTGTAGGCCGCCACAGCGATGGAGCCCAGCAGCTCAGGTGCCAGACGGGAGGTAACGAAGATGGCGGTAGGGCCGTCGGCACCGCCGATGATGGAGATGGCAGCGGACTGCTTCTGGGTGAAGTCCACCAGGCCGGTAGCAGCCAGCAGGCGGGCACCCATGTACGTACCAAAGATGCCGAACTGTGCGGCAGCGCCCAGCAGCAGGCTCTTGGGGTTGGAGATCAGCGGAGCAAAGTCGGTCATGGTGCCGATGCCCAGGAAGATCAGCGGGGGGTAAATGCCCAGCTTGACGCCCATGTAAAGCATATCGGCAAGGCCGCCGTTGTTCAGGATCTGGACCCACAGGGGGTGTTCCAGACCGTCACCGACAAAATATTCCATGTGGATGACGCCGCTGCCCGGCAGGTTTGCCAGGATCATGCCGAATGCCATGGGCAGCAGGATCAGGGGCTCGAATTCCTTCACGATGGCGAGGTACAGCAAAAAGCAGCCCACGCAGATCATGACCGCGTACAGGTAGCCGCCGGGCTCACCGAACCGTGCAAAGCCGGAACTTTGGAAAATACCGACCAGAGTATCAATAAACTGTGTCATGTTCTTCCTCCTGTGTTAAAACGGGGCCGTGGTGTCGTTCACACCGGCCTTGCCCCAGCCGTTGGTGCCGCGGCGCACCGCCTTGAGGGTGTACTTGCCATTGCCCATTGCGTGGATGGCGGCCATGATGGCAGCCACCACATCACCGGGAATGCCTTCCTCCACCTGGGGAGCCGGAGCAGCGGCCTGCTGCACCGGGGCAGCGGGCTTTGCAGGGGCGGCGGGCTTGGAGGCAGCAGCCTTTGCGGCAACCTTCTTCTTGCCCAGACCGTCGAAGATCTTGCCCTCCAGCGTGATGATCGCCATCAGCAGCACGAGGATCAAGAACACCAGCACGATACCGGTAACGGTAACGACGACGTCAAAACCTAAATCCATGGTTTTTCCTCCTGTTTCTCAACGATTCGCAGCCGGTGCAGGCACCGGCCGCGAAAACACGATTTGGGAATAGTATACCTTATTTTCCCATTTAATTCAACAAAAATGGACAAATTTTCTTTTTTTTCCGCAACATTCTTACCGGCGGCCGATGCGCGGGGTGGCGTCGGTGAAGCCGGTCTCCAGCTTGTCGCCGATGCCAAGGCTCATGGCCGTGCCCAGGGCCACGCAGTTGACGGGGTCGGGCGAGACGGTCACTTCCACCTTCAGCTCCTGGGCCAGATACTCGGTCAGGCCGTGCAGCTGGGCACCGCCGCCGGTGAGCATGACGCCGTTGCGGTAGATGTCACCGGCCAGCTCCGGAGGGGTCTTTTCCAGCACCTGGTGAGCCGCGGTGCCGATCTGCTCGCTGAGCATCATCACCGGCTCGTACAGGTCATCGGTGGACACGTTCACACGCACCGGCAGGCCGGTGAGCAGGCTGCGGCCCTTGATCTCCATGGTCTCGTGGAAATCGGTCTTTTGCGGGCAGCAGGCCACATGCTTTTTCAGCTCCTCGGCGGTGCGCTGGCCGATGGCGATGCTGTACTTGTTGCGCACATGCTTGAGGATTTCCTCATCGTAGTGGTTGCCGGCCACCCGCACGCTGGTGGCCTTGACCTTGCCGCCCAGGCTCAGCACGGCGATGTCGGTGGTGCCGCCGCCGATGTCGATGATCATGCGACCGTCCGGCTGGGTGATGTCGATGCCGGAGCCGAGGGCGGCGGCGATGGGCTCGTCGATGAGGTACACCTGACGGGCACCGGCGGCCACCACGGCCTCCACCACGGCGTCGCTCTCAATGCCGGTGATGGCGGCGGGCACGCACACGGCCACCCGGGGCTTGACCATATGGGAGCTGTACACCTGCTTGACAAAGCGGCAGATCAGCTCCCGGGTCATGGTGTGGTCGCTGATGACGCCGTCCTTCAGCGGGAAGATGGCGGAAATGTAGTTGGGGGTGCGGCCTACCATGGCCAGGGCCTTGTCGCCCGCCTCCAGCACGGAGTTCTTGCGGGTGTCCATGGCCACCACGCTGGGCTGGTTGAGCACCACGCCCTTGCCCTCCTGCGCGATGATGATGGTAGTCGTACCCAGGTCGATGCCGATATCGTTCTGTGCCATAAGTCGTTCGTTCCTTTCTCTTGTGCCTCTATCGTAAAAAGCCCGCCGGGCGGGCAAAAATCAGATCAGAGTTCAGTATAACATAGTTGCGGCAAAAAGTATACAAGTTTTGCAGCCTTCATTCCTCCACACGCACCTGCTCCGGCGGCAGCTCCGCCTGCAGCAGGGCGCACAGGCCGCTGTAACGCAGGTTCTGGCGCACATTGCTCATCATGCGGTTGGCCACGTCCCGCCGGCCCGCCACGATGCACAGCTTGCGTGCGCGGGTGACGCCGGTGTAGAACAGGTTGCGGTAACACAGGCGGGGCGGCACCTGCGCCACCGGCAGGATCACCGCCGGGAACTCGCTGCCCTGGCTCTTGTGCACCGTGATGGCGTAGGCGATCTCCAGTTCGTTGAGGTTCTCGGCCGGGTACACCAGCCGCCGGTCGTCCATGCGCACCACCATGGAGCGCTCCCTGGTGTTGATGCTCTCCACGATGCCGATGTCGCCGTTGTAGGCTCCCACGCCCTGTTCCCCGCCGATGCGCTGCCAGACGATCTCGTAGTTGTTGCGCACCTGCATCACTTTGTCGCCCACCCGGAACACCCGGGCCGCGCTCTGCAGCTGGGGTTTGCCCTTCTGCTCCGGGTTGAGCAGGTTCTGCAGCTCCACGTTCAGCGCCTGGGTGCCGGTGGGGCCCAGCTTTGTGGGGCAAAGCACCTGAATATCCCGCACGGGGTCGAACCCATAGCTGCGGGGCAGCCGGGTGGTGACCAGATCGCACACCAGCTTCTGGGCGGCGTCGCCGTCCGCTTCGAGGAAGAAGAAATCGTCCGTTTTGCCGCCCTTCTGCAGCGGCTCGCCGCAGATGATGTGGTGGGCATTTTCCACGATGAGGCTGCGTTTGGCCTGCCGGAAGATCTCGTTGAGGCAGACGGTGGGCACGCACCCGGAGCGGATGATCTCGCCCAGCAGGTTGCCGGGGCCCACGCTGGGCAGCTGGTCGGCGTCGCCCACCATAATGATGCGGCAGCTGTAACGCAGGGCCGTGACCAGCGCCTGAAACAGCTTGACGTCCACCATGCTCATCTCGTCCAGAATGACCACATCGCACTTGAGCAGGTTCTTGTCGTTGTGGATGAAGCTGACCACGCCGCCGGTATAGTCCACCTCCAGCAGGCGGTGGATGGTGCTGGCCTTGCGGCCGGTGAGCTCGCTCAGCCGTTTGGCTGCCCGGCCCGTGGGGGCGCACAGAGCCACCCGCTCGGCCTGATTTTCCAGCAATTGCAGGATGGCGTTCACGGTGGTGGTCTTGCCGGTGCCGGGGCCGCCGGTGAG
>ENA-USUM01002197-USUM01002197.1-human-gut-metagenome-genome-assembly--contig:-NODE-2197-length-11827-cov-11.173362_pt1 | contig 11827 bp, 10 predicted proteins | sample MGYA00250063_ERZ773402 | MGnify/ENA primary metagenome ERZ773402 (study PRJEB29103, sample SAMN06112030) | human gut metagenome | biome: human gut; feature: ankylosing spondylitis patient; material...
CTGATGGCGCGAGTCAAGTCTCCTTACTCCATTTGGAACAAAATGCAGACTAAGCATATCACGTTCGAAGAAATTTACTGTGTCATTATGGTAATCATTACGCACTATGGATGGGAGGATAAGACATCTCCTTTTTTTACGATGCTGATCAACATGGCAGTGCCGGTATTTATGATTGTGAGCGGTTATAATTTTGCAATGTCAAACCGCAAAAAAGCAGATGGAAATCTGGAGAAAATGTATGGCTGGAATATGATGAAACCAAAGCTGATCCGCTTTTTGCTGCCGTTTTTTGCCATTTGTCTGCTTGAGATTCTGCTGCTGGCAGCGCAGGATAAAAATATACCGTTGTTCCGTATTTTTGTGCTTGGCGCATACGGACCTGGAAGCTATTATGTACCGATCATGCTGCAGCTGCTTGTTATTTTTCCGTTGATTTATGTGATGATCGCATACAATGCTAAGCTTGGACTTGCTGTGGCAGCGCTCGCCAATCTCGCGTTTGAGGTGTGCGTCATCGTGTTTGATATGGATAAATATTATTACCGCCTGAGCATCGGAAGATACCTGCTCTTAATCGCGTTTGGCTGTTATCTGTATCTGCATCCGGAGCAGAGGGTAAAGCCGTATCAGATGTGGATGATGTTTCTGGCAGGACTGGCATATCTGATTGCAGTTTTCGGATTCGACAAGGATTTCGAGTTGTTTGGCTACTGGAAGACGACAGCGATGCCGGTTGCGTTCTATATTTTCCCGATCGTTATTTTATTGTTCCGGAAATTTTATCACTGTACGATTCCGGGATTTGCGGGGAGACTGCTCACACAGATTGGAAAAGCTTCCTATCATATCTTCCTGATTCAGATGGTATACTATCACTTTGAACTGGGCGGCGCGATCATGCAGACGGCATGGTATATTGCTGTTCCGTTTAACATTCTGGTTACGGTTCCGCTTGGCCTTGGATTCTATGAGCTGGACAACCGGTTTGTGAAAAAGCTGCGCGAGGTAAAGCATTACATCCGGGCGGTTGTATAGGGAACATATTTATTTGCGCACAGGTTGTGTCACGTGACACGGTCTGTGCGTTTTTTATTTATGGCTTTAGCCAGTTGAGTACATCGGAATTTCTCAAAAGAGAAATGGAGATGCACGAAACAAAAATCCACCTGCTATGCGGGTGGAGTCAAATCGTTATACAGAAAAACACCTTTCCGTTACAATAGAGTTGTTCAGTCACTATTGCAAGAAAGGAAAGGTGTTTTATGGCGAATAAGTCTAATGATCTCGCCCATACAAAATGGATGTGTAAATACCATATTGTATTTACTCCTAAGTATAGACGAAAAATCATTTATAATCAATTAAAAGAGGATATACGTGATATTCTGAAACAGTTATGTGCATATAAGGGCGTGGAGATTATTGAAGGGCATCTCATGCCTGACCATATTCATATGCTAGTAAGTATTCCGCCAAAGATGAGCGTGTCGAGTTTTATGGGATATTTAAAGGGAAAGTCAGCGTTTATGATTTTTGACAGACATGCAAATCTCAAATATAAATTTGGAAACAGACATTTCTGGTCAGAGGGATATTATGTCAGCACCGTAGGATTAAATGAAGCGACAATAAAAAAATACATTCAAGATCAAGAAAAGTACGATATCATGCAAGATAAATTAAGTGTGAAGGAGTACGAAGACCCTTTTAAGGGTTAAGTCGAAGTAGTACAAACGCCCATTCATGGGCATAAGCAACGCGTCAAGTGCAATAGTGACTTGAACGAAGAGAAAGTCTAGGGCGCCTTGAGACGCTGTCGGGTACCAAGGGGTTACACCCAGCGTCTCGAGCCACCCTTTTTAAGGGTGGCGGCGACTGTAATAGGATTCTTTTTTCAGGAAATGCCGCGTTACATTTAGCGGTGAAAGTTGGGCGCGCAGGCAGAAAGGCATTGCACAGAGAGGGAAAAGAGTATAGAATAAAAATGGAATTTTAGCATCGTATCATGGGATAAGTGAACGAGAGCAGGAGGAAAAAATGAATAAGCAGAGCGAAAAGCCAAGGGGACTTTTGAACGGGGAAACCGTACTCCTTTGTGTGACGGGAGGAATTGCCGCTTATAAGATGCCGAATGTAGCGCGCATATTAAAAAAGCTTGGGTGCAACGTACATGTTCTGATGACGCAGAACGCCACCAATTTTATCACGGCGACAACGTTTGAGACGCTGACGGCGAACAAGTGTCTGATTGACACATTCGACCGGAATTTTGAGTTCTCGGTGGAGCATGTGGCGCTTGCGAAACAGGCGGATCTGGTGCTGATTGCACCGGCTACAGCAAACGTGATCGGCAAGATCGCAAATGGAATTGCAGACGACATGCTCACAACGACGGTGATGGCGTGTACATGCAAGTGTCTGATCGCCCCGGCAATGAACCATAATATGTATCACAATCCGATCGTGCAGGACAATATCCGCAAGCTGGAGCATTACGGCTATGAGATGATTGATCCGGTGCGGGGGATGCTGGCGAACGGCGACACGGGAGACGGCAGGCTGCCGGCCGAGGAAGAGCTGGCCGAGTATGTCTTAAGAGAACTTGCTGCGCCAAAGGACATGGCAGGATTGAAGATTCTTGTCACCGCGGGTCCGACACAGGAAGCGATTGACCCGGTGCGCTATATTACCAATCACTCCACAGGGAAGATGGGATATGCGATTGCGAGACGCGCCATGTACCGAGGGGCGGATGTGACACTTGTGACCGGACCGACAGCGTGCGAGCCGCCGCGGTTTGTGAATGTTGTTCCGGTTGTGACGGCGGCACAGATGTATGACGCGGTCATGAGCCGTGCAAAGGAGCAGGATATTATTGTCAAGGCGGCAGCGGTGGCGGATTACAGACCGGCATCTGTGGCGGAGGAGAAGATCAAGAAGTCCGATCGGGAAGCTTCGATCGAACTGGAACGCACACAGGATATACTGGCAGCTCTGGGGGCAGACAAAGGAAAGACGATACTGTGCGGGTTTTCCATGGAGACGGAGCACATGCTTGAGAATTCAAGGAAAAAGCTTCGAAAAAAGAATGTGGATCTGATCGCAGCCAATAATCTGAAGGTGGAAGGCGCCGGTTTCGGAACCGACACGAACGTGCTGACGCTGATCACAGAGGACGGCGAGCGGGAACTGGCACGGATGAGTAAAGAGGAGGCAGCGGACGAGCTGCTTACGGAATTGTTAATAATAAGTAAAGGACGCGCGAAGGGGCAGTAGATACACGGTCATGTGCGCAGGCAGGGGACAGAGAGACGATGACGACAGTAAAGGTACAGAAGAACCAGATAATTGCCAAGCAGAAGGAAAAAGTAAAAAAATGGTATATCGTGCAGGAGGGTACTGTCATTCAGTGCAATTCCTACGCCAAGATTGTTCTTGGGAAAAATGCGGTGATTGGAATTTCTGAGGGTGACAGATATCTGTGCGATTATGTTGCGACCGAAGATTCCGTGCTGGCGGTGTTCAACTATGAATCGGCGGAGGATTTAAAGGAGGCGATTCACGGGCAGGAGAGCATGCGCAGTATTCTGCTTCGGGCAGCACTCGGACAGCGGCAGATGCTTCTTAGAACCTATGCCGGTTTTACCAATCTGGTAAGGCAGTTTCACTCCTTTGCCGAGAATGAGTACAGCCAGTATGAGAATCTCTGCGCACAGTATCATCTGGACGAGCAGAGTTTTACGCGCATGGACAATTTCAAGCCGTTGGAGATGGTGCACCGGGCGGAGAACTGGGAGATAGGCAACAGTGCCAGCCTGACCGGAAGTTATTTAGAGGAGTATGTGCATCTGATGCAGCGGGACGATAATCTCTGCATCGGGGCGATCATGGAAGCCAGTTATCAGACCAGGCGTGTGACGCAGGGAATCATTGAGATGGTGGAATATCTCCGCTACAATCAGGATATTCTTCTGGCGGAATCGAAAAACGATCTTTTTAACCTGTTCTTTGCCCTGGCGATTCAGGCGCAGAAGAAAAATTATGATGTAAAGCCGCTTTTAAATGAGATGGACCGGATTGCCGAGGTGATCAAAAAGCTTGGCATCTACAGCGGAAAGCTGGTCGACATGCGGATGGAAGAATACCGCGGATACCACTTCGAGACAGAAGGTGCAGCGTACGAGACACCGCAGGCACAGGATGGCGAGGAGGAAGAACCGCAGGAAGAGCGCAGTGAAGACTGCCTGGTTCATATCCTGACCTATGCGGATACCGAGCAGAGCGTTATTGAGGAGATGCAGAAGCTTGTGCAGAAGTACCGGGATCTGCCGGATATGTTTTCCACGGACGCGCAGACGTTTGCAATCCGCAAGCGGATCACACAGATTTTCTACGATACCTACTTAAAAGCGTTTATGCATACCGTAAAGGGGGAAAAAGAGCTTACCCCGATTGTGGAAATGTTTTTGAATTTCGGATTTATGGATGTGCAGATGGCCGGCGAGGAGAATGCCAATATTCTGTTTGATCTCACGGAGCATCTGGATGTCTGCAAATCTGACCATGTATACACGATTTTTGAATGGCTGCGCAGTGTTTATGACGGAAGAAACGAGCCGTCGAAAAATGAGTTCGATATGGATTATCCGGCATATCTTGCAGAGATGCGCAAGACCGGCAAGATTACGACAGAGCAGCAGAAGCATTTTATGTCCAACCGGGAGCTCAAAGTCAAGTTTGAGATTCAGAACATGTTCACGTCCGGAAACCGTGCGACCTATGGCAAGCTGTCCACGTTCTGCCCGATTTTAGGGGAGTATGATCTGATCAACTCCATTGAAAAGATGCTCGTGACGGCGCAGAAGCTGGACGAGTCACTGCACAAGATCCGCGACATCGATTTCTCAGCGTTCTATCGTGAAGTGCAGTTCTCGGATCCGGACAAGGGCATCAATCGCGAGATGATTATGAAGGAGATCATGCCGGACATCATTCTGATGCCGAATGCAGGAACACGCTCGATGATGTGGCAGGAGACAGCAGGCGTGCGAAGAGATACCTCGGCGCGTTTCCTGTTCCCGATTTTCACAGCGGTCGATATTGACGATATGATGGTCGATACGGTCGGAAGATACCGCTGGGAGATCTGCAGGAAGATTCAGGGTGTACACTGGAACGATATCCGTGAGAAGTCCCTGACGGCGGAGTATTGCGATTATCTGCAGTTCTACCGGAAGAACCGCGAGCTTTCCACCGAGGCGAAGGAGAAGATCAAGAGTGCGCTCTTGCGTGGAAGAAATAATTACCGTGAGGTCTTCGTCAAGGATTACCAGAACTGGATGAAGTATGAGTCGAAGGGAAGCTACCGCCTCAACAAGATCGCAAGAGAGATCCTGATTACCTATTGCCCGTTCGCAAAGCCGATCCGGGAGGAGTTAAAGGGGAATCCGATGTATGAGAGCGCTCTGCACCGCCTCGATCTTTTGAACGCGAAGACCGTGCAGCGTATCCAGGGAGTCTATGACAAGTATCAGAAAGCCGGAGGCAGGATCACGCAGGAGCTTACCGACAATCTCGAATATTATGAACTGTGATAAGATAGAAACTGTGATAAGATAGAAACAGTGATAAGATAGAAAAAGCCAGGTGCGATGCACTTGGCTTTTTCTGAGGGGAGTATAAATAATTAATAAGGGGTATAAAATGATATGTTTTACATATCACAGCATTAGTATAGAACATTCTTTTTGAAAAAGCAATGCAAAACCACAAAAGCCATGTATATTTTCCGGGGAACATCAGATACTAACCATGCAGTAAGCAAATAAAAAGATTCGGCACGAGCACGTGCCGAGATGGAGGGCAACATGGCAAAAAACGAAAGTACACAGAATTCGACTTCTAATTGCAGAGACGGTTATGAGAACAGCTACGAGAACAACGCGGGAAGCGGTTCCAACAGCGCAAAGAATAAGTCGACCAACAAGTCAACCAACAAGACATCCAACGTGTCCGGTTCCAACAAGACCTCTGACAAGTATCAGCAGTAGACTGGCACAGGCAGAGAAAAAGCGCATAGGATAGAATAAGATTGACAGAAACAGATTACAGAGAACCTCTTTGTAATCTGTTTTTGCGATTACAGGAGCATATGGCGGAAAAGGAGGATACGCGGGCATGACGTTTTATACGATACATCCAAGGGAATTGGAAGATATTATGAGAAGAAAGCACGGAATTCTGATTGATGTGCGGGAGGCGGATTCTTATCGGGAATACCATTATCCGAACGCCAGAAATCTTCCGTATGAAAAGATCGATCAGTGGATGCACCGTCTGCCGAAGAACAGACCGCTGGTGCTCTACTGCGATTATGGAAGCACCAGCCTTCTGGCGGCGAGAAAGCTCGGCCGGGAAGGGTATGAGGTATATACCGTGGTTGGCGGCATTGAGGCAATGCGAACAAGTGATTGACAGGGAAAATTAGAATGGATAATATATTATTAGGAAATTAGACATATGATACAGAGGAGAATACATGAAGACATATGAACTGGTGGTTCCATGTCATTTTGGACTGGAAGCGGTACTTAAGAGAGAAATCTATGATCTGGGATATGAGATCAGCCGGGTGGAGGATGGCAGAGTCTCATTTCAGGGGGATGCGGAAGCTGTCTGCCGTGCCAATATCTTTCTGCGCACGGCAGAACGCGTGCTGATTGAAGTGGGCAGATTCCGCGCAACGACTTTTGAGGAATTATTTCAGGGAATCAAGGCGCTTCCGTGGGAGGACTATATCCCTGTGAACGGAAAGTTCTGGGTAAAAAAGGCATCTTCCATCAAGAGCAAGCTGTTTTCTCCGTCTGATATTCAGTCGATCGCGAAGAAGGCGATGGTGGAGCGCATGAAGCAGCACTATGATGTGGAATGGTTCGCGGAGGACGGGGCGCCGTATCCGGTGCGCATCTTTCTGCTGAAGGACGAGGTTATGGTGACGCTGGATACGTCCGGGGACTCCCTGCATAAGCGCGGATACCGCACCCTGACGAGCAAGGCACCTCTGACCGAGACGCTGGCAGCTTCCCTGCTGCTGTTGACGCCGTGGAGACCGGACCGGATTCTGGTGGATCCGTTCTGCGGCAGCGGTACGTTCCCGATAGAGGCGGCGATGATTGCTGCCGGTATTGCGCCCGGAATGAACCGTGAGTTCACGGCGGAGCAATGGACGAACCTGATTGACCGCAAGCTGTGGTACGAGTGCGTAAAGGAAGCCGAGGAGATGATCCACACGGATGTGAAGGTCGACATACAGGGCTATGATATTGACGGGGACGTCATAAAGGCAGCCAGGGAGAATGCAAAACGCGCCGGCGTGGATCACCTGATTCATTTTCAGCAGCGCCCGGTAGCGGAACTCCACCACCCGAAGAAATACGGCTTTATCGTGACAAATCCGCCGTACGGTGAGCGCCTCGAGGATAAGTCGGATCTGCCGAAGCTGTATGGGGAGATCGGGGACGCATTCCGGGGACTCGATTCCTGGTCGATGTATCTGATTACGAGTTATGATGAAGCGGAGCGCTATATCGGCAGAAAAGCGGACAAGAACCGCAAGATCTACAATGGAATGCTTCGCACCTATTTTTACCAGTTTATGGGGCCGAAGCCACCAAGGCGGAGCGTAAGGGATACCGCCGGAGGGGATGAATGAAATATTCAAAGAGATATATCGTGTTTGGCGTGCTGGTAGCCGCCATGCTGATTTTTAAATTAGAACCGGGGACCTCGGGGAGCGGAACAGTAGAAAATTTCCGCGGAGCCAATCTGCAGGCGGCAACCTGGAACCCGTTGATCGCATCCAGCGTAAATGATAATCTGTTGTCGCTGGTGATCGATAACAAGGAATACACCAACGAGAACCATACGTTTTATATGGATGACCAGCTGAATATCATGGTTCCGGTGAACATTCTGCGCGATGCACTCAGCTGCAGTGCGCATGTGTATGACGGGAAGCGGCTTCTTGTGGAAAAGCATGCGAATGAGGTGGAGTTTTCACTGGGCGCCTCGGAGGCGAAGGTCAACGGAACCCGTGAGGCGATCGTGTCGCCCTTTATCTGTAAAGACGATACCTACTATGTAAGCCTGAATGATCTGGCGAATTATCTGGATTATTCCTATTCCTGGGATATACAGGAGAATCAGGCATCGGCGATGGATACGTCGGACAGTGCGACAATCATACCGACCCGCTATGATCTGAGGGAGAAGGGACGGGCGGCAGCAGTGCGCAATCAGGGAACTTTCGGCACCTGCTGGGCGTTTGCCGCGCTGGGGGCACTGGAGTCGTCGCTGCTGCCGGAAGAGAAACTGCAGTTTTCGGTCGACCATATGACGATGAACAACGGATTTACACTGACGCAGGATGACGGTGGGGAATATACCATGGGAATGGCTTATCTGGCGGCATGGGAAGGACCTGTATACGAAGCGGATGACCCTTACGGGGACAATAAGACGAATCCGGATCTTACAGCGGTCAAGCATGTGCAGGAAATGCAGATCATCGACGGAAAAGATTATGAGAAGATCAAGGAGTCGGTCTTTTTATACGGCGGAGTGCAGACATCGATCTATAACGGGCTGCGCAGCTCGCAGTCAAAGTCTCCGTATTACAATCAGAAGACAAATTCCTACTGCTATATCGGTACGGAGAAGCCGAATCACGACGTTGTGATTATCGGCTGGGACGACAGTTATTCCAAGGAGAATTTTAATGTGGATCTCGAGGGAGACGGCGCATTTATCTGTCAGAACAGCTGGGGAGATACGTTCGGCGAGGACGGGGTGTTTTACATATCGTATTATGATACGAATATAGGCACACACAATGTTGTGTATACAAAGATCGAAGATCCGGGCAACTATGACCACATCTATCAGAGCGATCTGTGCGGCTGGGTCGGACAGCTTGGCTATAACAAGGACAGCGCCTACGGCGCCAATGTCTACACGACGTCGCAGGAAGAAGAACTGGTGGCGGCAGGTTTTTATGCGACAGGAAAAGACTCCCAGTACGAGTTGTATGTTGTAAGGAACTTTGAAAATGCAGATTCGCTGACACAGCGGATTCCGGTGGCGTCCGGCAAGCTCTCCAACGCGGGCTATTATACGATTGATTTTAATCAGGCAATTTCACTGGATGCGGGGGAGCGTTATGCGATTGTGCTTCACATGATTACGCCGGGGTCGGTGCATCCGATGGCAATCGAATACGCTGTCGACGAGGCGACCGCGAATGTGATTCTGGACGATGGTGAGAGTTATATCAGTACCAATGGTGCCAGATGGGACAGCGTGGATACGGTGGAGGAATGTAATCTCTGTATTAAAGCATTCAGTAAGAATCGATAAAGGAATATACGGTTATGGAAGAAAAAGCATTGAGACTGTCGGCTGTCTTTCTCATGATTTTGACAGCGGTATCTTTTGTGCTTCTGCCGAAGCTTCCGGCGCTTCACACGTGGGAGGTGGAGGCGAGAGAGGAACGCATTGCCGAGGAGGAGTTCGCCCAGAGCCAGGTCACGATGCAGAACTTAAAGATCAAAGAGCAGAATGAAGCGGCGGGGGCGAAGGGAGAACTGAGTATCCGCCTGCCGGAGGGCGTGACGGGGGATCAGATTGCTGTCAGCAACGATTATGTGACCCAGACCATCCGGGTGGAAATCCCGCAGGCGGACCGCACTTATTTTGACAGCTACCCGGTTCTGGGGAACAGCGACTATATTGACGGTCTCTCCTACACCAGGCAGGGGGAGACGGGCGTGATAGAGGTCACGACCAACAAGGTATATGAACTGCAGACGGAATATGACACGCAGAATTTTTATTTTAATTTTTTGACACCTCATGAAGTCTATGATAAAGTAGTCGTAATCGATGCGGGGCACGGAGGAAGAGCCGTCGGTGCGAACAAGCAGGGAATCAATGAGAAGGACATTGACCTGGCGATCGTGCTGAAGCTGAAAGAGATTTTTGACAACAGCGATCAGAACATCGGCGTGTATTACACCAGAACGGATGACAGCAATCCGACGTTCGACCAGAGAGTGCAGCTTGCCAACAAGTCGGACGCGGATCTTTTCATCAGTATACATAATAACTCGACGAGAAGCGGACGCATGTCGGGTACCAGCGGTACACAGGTCATGTACGACGAGACGTCGGAGGCGAGCCGTCAGTTCGCGCAGATCTGTCTGGAGGAAGTTACAGGCAGGATCGGGAGCCGTGACAAAGGACTGGTGGAGGGCGACAGTATTTATATCATTAGAACCAGCAAGGTGCCGGTTGCACTGATTGAAGTCGGATTTATGACGAACAAAGATGAACTGGAAAAGCTGAATTCTGATGCATATCAGAGGGAGACGGCAGAGGGCGTCTATCAGGCAGTGCTTCGCGCATTTGAAGAAGGATACTAAAAAGAGGACAAAGCCATGAGAATAATTTTTGCCACCGGCAATGCCGGAAAAATGAGAGAAATCCGCGAGATTATGGCGGATATGGATATGGAGATCTGCTCCATGAAGGAAGCAGGTATTTCCCTGGATATTGAGGAGAACGGCACGACGTTCGAGGAGAATGCGCAGATCAAGGCGAAGGCAGTAGCTGCCTGTACGAAGGATATTGTGTTGGCCGATGATTCCGGTCTGGAGGTGGATTATTTAAACAAGGAGCCGGGCGTATATTCGGCGCGGTATCTGGGCGAGGATACTTCCTACGATATTAAGAATCAGGCGATTCTTGATCGTTTGAAGGGCGTGCCGAAGGAGCAGCGCACGGCGCGGTTTGTCTGTGCGATTGCAGCAGTGCTTCCGGACGGGAAGACACTTGTGACACGGGAGACGATCGAGGGATATATCGGGGAATGTCCGGCAGGGGAGAACGGATTTGGATATGATCCGATCTTCTATGTGGATGAGTATCACTGCTCGACGGCGGAGCTGACAGAAGAGCAGAAGAATGAGATCAGCCACAGAGGAAAAGCGCTTCGTTCCATGAAGAAGCTGTTGCACGAGTACGAGTTTTAGCCTATGAAAATACTGGTTGTAAGTGATACGCACAGGAAACTTGAAAATTTAAAAGTTATCTTAGAGCGTGAGCAGCCGATGGATCTTCTGATCCATCTGGGTGACGCGGAGGGAGACGAGGACAGTATTGCGGAGATGGCGGGATGCCGACTGGAGATCGTTGCGGGCAACAATGACTTTTTTTCCAATCTTCCACGGGAAAAAGAACTTCGCATCGGCAGCTACCGTGTATTGATCACGCATGGACATTATTACTATGTCAGTGCGGGGATCGCCGATATTGAGCGGGAAGCGGCGGCACAGGGCTATGATATTGTGATGTTCGGACACACGCACAGGCCTGTGATCGATTACACAAGGGATGTGATTGCGCTCAATCCGGGCAGTCTCTCCTATCCGAGGCAGGAGGGGAGAAGACCGTCCTACATTGTGATGGATCTGGACAAAAACGGAAAGGCAAATTTTGAAATAAAATATTTATAAAAAAGTGTTGACTTTTCAGAGGCTGTCCTATATAATAATCCTTGCGTCACGAAAAGGACAGCTCAGTGGCCGGAAGAGTGCGCAAGCGATAAAATCCTTCGGGGTGTGGCTCAGCTTGGCTAGAGCGCCTGGTTTGGGACCAGGAGGTCGCAGGTTCGAATCCTGTCACCCCGACTGATATGCGGGTGTAGTTCAATGGTAGAACACCAGCCTTCCAAGCTGGATACGTGGGTTCGATTCCCATCACCCGCTCT
>ENA-USUM01002198-USUM01002198.1-human-gut-metagenome-genome-assembly--contig:-NODE-2198-length-11815-cov-26.556824_pt1 | contig 11815 bp, 8 predicted proteins | sample MGYA00250063_ERZ773402 | MGnify/ENA primary metagenome ERZ773402 (study PRJEB29103, sample SAMN06112030) | human gut metagenome | biome: human gut; feature: ankylosing spondylitis patient; material...
ATCTTTTGAAGATAAAAGTAGCGTAGATAAAACCACATAACTGAAAGATGAATTTACACACAAATTTGGACTTGACTGAGAAAACAAGTATGTGGGGTGGAAAAGACATACGAAACAGATGAAATGCGGATATTTGGTAGGTTTTAAGAAGTCTGACATTGAGAAAGCTTGAGAATGAAATGAAAAATATTCTGTTTGAGAACAGTAGTAGCAGTCTTATAAGTAAAATTGATAAGTTATTATGACATCGCATAAAAAAGCAGTTACCACATTAATTGTGATAACTGCTTTTTCTCGTTAAGAATATGAATTAAAGGTCGAATCCAAAGTATCTTACAGCGTTGTTGTATGAGATACCTTCAACAATCTTCTTCAATGCTTTCTCATCTGCTGGGTATTCACCATTCTCTACCCATCCACCGATAAGCTCGCACATGATTCTTCTGAAGTACTCATGTCTTGTGTATGAGAGGAAGCTTCTTGAATCTGTAAGCATTCCGATGAAGTTACCAAGAAGACTTAAGTTAGCAAGGCTTGTCATCTGATTAGTCATACCAACCTTATGATCATTGAACCACCAAGCTGAACCCTGCTGAATCTTGCCAACAGCCTTAGAATCCTGGAAGCATCCGATAACTGTTCCGATAGCAGCGTTAACTGAAGGGTTAAGTGAGTAAATGATTGTCTTAGGAAGCTCATCTGTAGCGTTAAGTGCGTTAAGGAACTGAGCCATCTCAGCAGAGCAGTCATATGTATTGATGCAGTCATAACCTGTATCTGGTCCTAACTGGTCATAACGAAGTCTGTTGTTATCACGGATTGTACCGTAATGTAACTGCATTACCCAGTTACGCTTATTGTATTCTTTACCTACAGATACCATGAATGCTGTCTTGAACTTGTTCATCTCTTCTGTTGTGATAGCAGAACCTGAGAATCTCTTAGCAAAGATTGCTTCGATTTCTTCTTCTGTGTATGGCTTGTACATTACATACTCAAGAGCGTGATCAGATACTGAGCATCCCATAGAAGCAAAGAAATCCATACGGTTTCTAAGAGCATCCATTAATGAAGCAAATGAATTAACTTTAATTCCGCTTACATTAGATAATGTCTCAAGGTAATCAAGATATTCTGGCTTTTCGATGTTCATAGCCTTGTCAGGTCTCCATGCAGGAAGTACCTGTACGTCAAATGTCTTATCATCCTTAAGAACCTGATGCCACTCAAGTGAGTCAACAGGATCATCTGTTGTACAAACTAATGTAACATTTGACTGCTTGATAAGGTTACGAACTGACATAGAATCTTCCTGTAGCTTTGCATTACAGAGATTCCATACTTCCTCAGCTGTATCGCCGTTGAGAATACCGTTGTATCCGAAGTATCTCTGAAGTTCAAGGTGGCTCCAGTGATAAAGTGGGTTACCGATAGCCATCTCAAGAGTCTCAGCCCATTTCTGGAACTTCTCGCGGTCAGAAGCATCACCTGTGATGTACTTCTCATCAACACCGTTAGTTCTCATCTGACGCCACTTGTAATGATCGCCACCAAGCCATACCTGTGTGATGTTCTCGAACTTTCTGTCTTCAGCGATTTCCTTAGGGTTGATATGGCAGTGATAGTCAAGTATTGGCATCTTAGCTGCATAATCGTGGAATAAATGCTGAGCTGTTGGAGTTGAAAGTAAAAAGTCTTTGTCCATGAACTGTTTCATGATTCATAATCCTCCTGTGAATTAAAATATTGTTGTGTTGCGTTTTATTATATCAGCGGCGATGATACTGTGATTATCAGCATCTTCACCGGATAAAACCTTCATAAGCACGCTTACCGCGCATGAGGATAGTTCCTCAACCTTACTGTCAATAGAGGTAAGCTCAGGTTCTGTACATAATGAAAGAACAGAGTTATTATATCCAATTACCTCTAAATCCTCAGGAATTCTGATTCCGTGGGTATGTGCAAACTTGACAGCACCGGCAGCGATAGAGTCATCAGATGTCATTACGGCATCAAACTTCATCCCCTTATCATACAGATATGTAAGATAATCCCTGGCATGAGATATGTTCTTGCCACACAGATGATGGAATTCATCCGGGAGAGTAATACCGGCTTCATTAATTGCTTTAAGATAGCCGCGGTACTTATTCATGCCACTGTATGAAGTACTCGTATATAAGTAAACTATATTACGATGTGAATTATTTATCAAGAGTTTTGTCGCATTGTATACAGCTTCTTCATCATTGCACATTACTGAATAGATGTTGTCAGCGTCCAGATAGCCGTTGACCAGCACTATAGGAACATCTTTAGCTGCATTAATAATGTAGTCATTGTTATGCTTACTGGTATTTTCTACAAACTGTGAACCGGCAAGAATAATTCCGTCAACTCTTTTACTCAAAAGAAGCTCGAGATAATTCTTCTTATTATTATAATCTTTACCTGTGCAGCAAAGAATAGAGTCGTAGTTGTATTTGCGAAGCTCCTGTTCAAGATAGTAAACAGCGTTGGCAAGGTATATATCAGATGAATCTATGCACATAATGCCAATTGTCTTCATAGTATTAAGACCTAATCCTCTGGCAAATACATTAGGAGTGTAGTCTAATTCTTTCATTGCATTAATAACTTTGTCTCTTGTCTTTTCAGAAACTCTGGTGTTGCCGTTAAGAACCCTTGAAACTGTTGCTATTGATACACCAGCTTTTTTAGAAACATCATATATATTAATATTCATGTGCGACCTCATCTCTTGACGAATGTAAATGTATCGTTTAACATAAATTGATAAAAAATTATTAAATGTAAGCGCTTACATATTGATAAATGAATTATACAATGGTATTATTATAAAAACAAGTGTAATGTAAGATTTTTTTAAAAAGAAGAAAAATGTATTGACTTAGAGCATTTTTAAGTATATTTTATTTGTGAAAGCGCTTACATGCACTTATTTACATACCATTTACTGGTTAATAATCAGGGACCGTTATCGTAAAACGGATTATTCCCAATGAAAAAAGGAGATTTAAGATGCAGAGATTAAACAAGAGTATTACACATGCAGTTGACAGACCTGTTAAGGTTATGCAGTTCGGTGAGGGTAACTTCCTTAGAGCATTCGTTGATTATATCTTCGATGTAACTAATGAGAAGACAGATTTCAACGGTGGTGTTGTTATCGTTAAGCCTATCGAGTTCGGTACACTTGAGAGATTCCATGATCAGGAATGCCAGTACACACTTCAGTTAAGAGGTTTTGTTGATGGAGAGCCTAAGGAAATCACACGTCAGATTACATCAGTAGTAGATGCAGTTGCAGCTATTGAGGATTATGACAAGTACATTGAGTATGGTACAAGCGAGACTCTTAGATTCATCGTTTCTAATACAACAGAGGCTGGTATCGTATTTGACGAGACAGATAACGATCCTAATGCACGTCCTCCTAAGACATACCCAGGAAAGCTTACACAGCTCCTTTACAAGAGATATCAGAAGTTCAACGGAGCAGCAGATAAGGGACTTATCTTACTTCCATGTGAGCTTATCGCTGATAATGGTATTGAATTAAAGAAGTGCATCATGAAGTTTATCGAGCTTTGGGGACTTGAAGATGGATTCAAGGATTGGGTTAACAATTATTGCTCATTCTGCCCAACACTCGTAGATAGAATTGTTCCAGGATATCCAAGAGAAGACGCAGCTAAGCTTTGCGAGGAATGGGGATATGAGGATCAGCTTATCGACAGAGCTGAAGTATTCGGTCTCTGGGTTGTAGAGAGTGATTCTAATCTTCCACTTGAGCAGCTTGAGAAGGAACTTCCATTCAAGGAAGCTGGACTTAATGTAGTATTTACTAAGGATCATCATCCATACAAGGAAAGAAAGGTAAGAATCCTTAACGGATCTCATACATCATTTGTATTAGCTTCATTCCTTGCTGGTAATGACAATGTAGAGAATTCTATGAAGGATCCTGTAATCAGAAAGTACATGGAAGAGACACTTTACAATGAAGTTATTCCTACACTTTCACTTTCTAAGGAAGATTGCGAAGAGTTCGCTAAGGCTGTTATCGACAGATTCCTTAACCCATTCGTAGATCATAGATTATTAAGCATTTCACTTAACTCAGTATCTAAGTGGGAAGCTAGATGTTTACCTTCATTCTTGGGATATGTTAATAAGTTTAACAAGCTTCCTAAGTACCTTACATTCTCTATCGCAGCACTTATGAGCTTCTATACATCACAGACAGAAGCTGAGTTCAACGGCGGTATTGTATTAAAGGGTAACAGAAACGGTGAAGAGTACAACATCACAGATGATAAGGCTGTTCTTGATTTCTTCAGAGATAATTCAGGAAAGTCTGCTAAGGAATTCACACATGCTTACTTAAGCAATACTAAGTTCTTCGGTGGCGAGGATCTTTCTAAGGTTCTTAACCTTGAAGAAGTTATTACTGAGTACATCACAGATATCAGAGAAAGAGGTATGAGAGCAGTTGTTAATGATTTAGCTCTTGACGACTAATTAACAGGCCCTTTGAGTGATTACAGAGCGGATGTTTTTATATTCATCCGCTCTTATTTAATATAATAATTAGAATTACAAGGAGAATATATGCAGGATTTTATTAAGATTAATAAAGATGATAATGTTGCTGTAGCATTAAAGCCTATTGCTAAAGGTACAACTCTTAATGTTGCAGGAATTGATGTGACAACTGTAGAAGATATTCCACAGGGACACAAGTTTGTAATTAAGGCTATCAAGAATGGTGATCCGGTTATCAAATATGGTTTCAGAATTGGATTTGCACAGGCTGATATTCCGGTTGGAGCATGGGTTCATACTCATAACTTAAAGACTGGTCTTGGCGAATTACTTGAATATACTTATGAACCAGAGGGACATAAGGATGTTGAGCCTACTGAGCCAGCTTATTTCGATGGATATATGAGAGAGAACGGCAAGGTTGGTGTCCGTAACGAAGTATGGATTGTTCCTACAGTTGGATGTGTTAACTCAATTGCAAGAGCAATTGAAACAACAGCAAGAGCTAACAAGCCAGAAGGAGTAGATGAAGTAGTTGCATTTACTCATCCATATGGATGTTCACAGACAACAGATGATCAGGAGAATACAAGAAAGATTCTTGCTGATTTAATTAATCACCCTAATGCAGGTGCAGTTCTTGTACTTGGTCTTGGATGTGAAAACAGCCGTATTGAAGTTCTTAAGGATTATATCGGAGAGGTTAATCCAGACAGAGTTAAGTTCCTTCAGGTTCAGGATGTTGAGAATGAGCAGGAAGAAGCAGAAAAGCTTATGAATGAGCTTATGGCTTATGCTGCTACATTTAAGCGTGAAAAGGTTAATGCCAAGGAACTTATCATTGGTATGAAGTGTGGTGGTTCTGATGGATTATCAGGTATCACAGCTAACCCAACAGTTGGTCTTTTCTCAGATATGCTTGTATCTAAGGGGGGTACAACTATCCTTACAGAAGTTCCAGAGATGTTTGGTGCTGAAACAATTCTTATGAACAGATGTGCTAATAAAGAACTTTTCGAGAAGACAGTTCACCTTATCAATGACTTTAAGGAATACTTCATTAAGAATGGTCAGGAGATTTACGAGAATCCATCTCCAGGAAATAAGGATGGCGGTATTACAACTCTTGAGGACAAGTCTTTAGGATGTACACAGAAGTCAGGAAGCTCATTAGTAAAGGGCGTTCTTGCATATGCAGAGCCAGTTAATACTAAGGGACTTAATCTTCTCAGCGCACCTGGTAATGACCTTGTTGCTGCAACAGCCTGTGCAGCTTCAGGCGCACAGATGGTTCTTTTCACAACTGGACGTGGAACACCATTTGCTTCACCAGTTCCTACAGTTAAGATTGCAACTAACTCAAGACTTGCAGGAAATAAGGGCAACTGGATTGACTTCAATGCAGGAAGAATTGTTACAGATGACCTTCCACTTGAAGATGCAGCCAAGGAATTATTCCAGCTTGTATTAGATGTTGCTTCTGGCAAGAAGGTTAAGGCTGAGATAGCAGGATTCCATGATTTAGCAATCTTTAAGCAGGGTGTAACATTATAATTGCTTACTATAATGATATTTTTCTAAGATGTCGGTTATAGTTTTATAGAAGAATTTTAATAATTTCGGGTTTATAAAAGCCTGCCAAATGTATCATAAAGATGCTTTTGGCAGGCTTTTTTTGTAACTTTTTTTGTAATGTCGTTAAATTTCAGGCGAGGTTCCCGATGCCCTAAAATTGCTTTTGGCAGAGTAAGTTCCCGAAAAACGGGAGTTTGTTTATAAATTATTGTGATATATTTGAAAAAATAGTATAATAAAATCACTTCCGTAGTGATTTTTGCGCACTCTAAGTAGCGGGAAGTTTGGCACTTCAAAAAAGAATAGAAGTAACTTCCCGCTGGAAAACAAGTATTTATGCTGATTTGATATGGGTGCCCAATATTTATTTACGAAGTAATCTTATACTTAAGTTAACATCGTCATATGGTATCTGGGAAATACCAAGCTCGGAGATGTTATCTAATCCAATAAAGCCTTGACCGGCTTCAAAAGGGGATTGGTTGTTAAGTGACTTTCTAGGTACTGAGTTGATATGTGAAGCAAGAAGATTGCAGTCTACTTGCGTTAATCCAGCAAAGGAAGTTCCTTTTGGAAGAACATATCTTATATACTCATGGTTCTTTTCAATAGAGCCTTTTTGCCAGGATGCGTTGGGATCGCAGAAAAAGACATATGACAACCTTTCTCCATTTATTGAAGAAAGTTCAATGCTTTCTGGGTCAGAAAATTCAGTTCCATTATCAGTTAATATAACTTCAAAAAGTCTGGAAAATTCAAAATCACCTAATGTCTTTTTTAAATCCTGAAAAACTTCATTAACATACTGAACTCTTTTATAAGGGAGCAGGTAAATAAGCATGAAATTAAAGGTTCTAAATAGTAAAGTAAGGAAGCATTTGCCACCCTTACCACCAGATGTACCAATAACGGTATCCATTTCAACAATTGATGCCATAGGATGAAGCTCCATATAATCCTGAAAATCGTGATACTGTCGACCTAGACGATATTTATGGTCAATCTTTTCACGAGAGTAATCGTATTCTTTTTTTACACGAAAACGAACCTTTCGCTGTAAATCAATGTTTTTAACATCAAGCAGCCCTAAATCTACATATCTGTAAAATGTAGATTTACTGAAAGGGAGTAATTCGGGATGAGAAGCAAAAACATGATTGACACTATGATGCTTATGAATCATCAAAGGTGCAATAACATCATTAATAGCAGCAACCTGATCTTTTGTAACTTTAAGATTAGCACGTTGTAAAGAAAGAGTTTGTCTGTATTCATGATCGGCAATAGCGGCATCATAAATGAGTTTAGCTTTGCGGCATTTACCTATATCAGGGCAGGCATTGCAAACATATGGAGCTTTATTAAGATTAGGACAGCTTATTTCTTTAGATTTACCAAAAGGCTTAATAAAGCGATGAGATTTAACCTCTTTAGCAACAGTGGTTCTATCTTTATGTATGCGGTTACCAATAGCTGTAAAGGAATATCCGTAATTAAGAAATTCATGGATGACGGATCTGTCCTTATATGTTAAATGTAAATATTTCTTTTCATTATTCTTTTTCATGTGAGTGTCCTTTCTGTAGCACCCATATCATATGAAAACAGTATAACAAAAAAGGAACTCCCCCTGAATATTTTTTAGGGTAAGTTCCCGATTGCTATAAAACGAGAAGTTTCAATAAGAATTTACAACATTTTTTTGTAATGTTGCACTTGACAAAAAAATATCGGGGGGGGGTAGAATAAAAAGGGAATTCATTAAACATGAAATTCTTAAATTACATTTAAAGGAGAAAAAATATGAGGATGATTAAGAAATTGACGGGCTGCATAGAAGCAATTGCAGCGACAGCAATAGTTGTAACAACATTGTTTAGTGGTGTAACTGGGGGATTAAGTGTTAATGCAGCAGAGGTGACAGATAAGCCAGTTTATTATTTTGAAGATGACGATACAATGAATAAAAATGGTGTCAAATATGTTATGGATAAGGAAGATTCGGCTGCGTTTAAAGAGTATTTTGGATATTTTGATGATGATGACAGCAGGCAGATGAATATTTTCTATGAGGATAGTACATTAAGAATTGATGAAGATAAGTCGGCATATTCGATTGATGATGTAGTTTATGTTAATGCCACAGCATACAAACTTAACAGAGATGAATCAGGAAAACTTACTTTTAGTAATGAGGCTCGTTATATGCTTGGAAGTACTACAATAGGAGGTGGCAGTTTTTCTGGAATTGGTTCGGGTAATTTTATTATAAAGAGGTCTCAGCCTCAGTTTGGCAGTAAAATAGAATTTAGCAAGATGACATTTTCAACATTGTATAATAGCAAAAGTTCAGATGGAAGATTCCAGACAGAGGGGTATGCAAAAGGTGGTAGTGATAGTACAACATCATCAGGTGCTTCATCTAGTGGTAAACCACAGGTGGTAATGTGTGATATTGATTTTCTTTATGTAGCTATTAACTATAAGGATTCAGAAGGAAAGAGCATGTATCGTAGTATAATAATGATGCCTGATTATATGACAGACAAGACAGTACTTCACTTAACTAAAGCTTCAGATGAGAAGTCTGATGATGTGACGGATAATACATATACATTTGATGCAGCGGGCAAAGACACACAGGTAGTTGATAGTGAAACATTTGCAAGCATCTTAAAGGAAAATGAAACTAAGGATGTTGTAATTAAATCTAATAATAATGTTACATTTACATTTGCAAAGGGAACAATGAAGAGTGTTGATGGAAAGAATGAGTATGATTTCTCAACAACAATTAATGAGACATATGCAGATACAATGCCATCATATGTAACAAAAGATAATTTTGTGGCACAGGTGAAGTTCAATTATTCAGGACAGCTGCCAGCAACAGCAAGTATCCGCATACCAGTTGGAACCAATTATGCAGGAACTACACTTTATTACTCGCTTATGAATGATGATGGTACATTTGCAGGAACACAGGCAGTTGTGGTAGATGAAGAAGGCTATATGACAGTAAAGCAGGATCATTGCTCAGAGTATGTCATAACTAAAGAAGCTCCTTCACTCAAAGATACAGAAGTTACATCACCTGTTGAAGATACAGAGGCTTCTTCAGCAGAGACTGTAGAAACACCTCAGACTTCTGATGGATATAAAGCATATGTATATGCGTCATGCATTATAATGATACTGGCCGGAGCTGTTATATGCAGAGAGGTTAAAAGAACTAATGCTTAAGAACAAAAAAGTATGTATTAGTGTCATAAGTGCATTTATAATTATTATAGTAGTTGTTATAGCAATAGTTGTAAATAATACACTGATTAATAAGGATAGACATAATGATAAAGATGTGGTGAGCAATAGCCCGAGCCAGAGCGTTGCGGCAATATCTGATAATAAGAAAATTACTGAAACATTGCCGGCTGAAAATGCTTCATCTGAAGAAACAAATTTTACAGAAATGTCAGAAACATCAGAAATGTCGGAAGAGTCTGATACCGCTGAATTGGAGACTGATAATAAACAGAATGAAGATGCAGGCGGTAACAGTGAAAACAATGATGATAATGATACATATGTTTCAGAAGCTACAAATAATAATTACTATAATAACAATAATTCCAGCAACAAGGAAACAACACAGAACCATATAGTGTATAATGATGATGGTACACTTAACATAAGAGAAAGTTATTGGACTAATACTCAGGGATTTCAGGAATTTCGTGATGCAATAAGTACAAGTCCGGAGTTTTCACAATTGCTAAATAAAGCAGCCCAATTAGGTATTCCTGTCAGAAGCTGGTATTTAAATTTGTCAAATTATAATTATAAGGATGTTAAGCCGGGTAATCCTAAAGATATAGAGTATTTTATCTATTATGACGGAGTAGATTATTATTATAGATTTGAATTTGATGGAAATAATTTCTGCTTTGCTAAACAAGGATTTGTGAGAGCAGCAACTGGTGGTGGCTATGTTCCGGAAGAATTTGAGAATAATATTGTATACAGAGAAGATGGAACATTAAATCTTCAGGAAAGCTACTGGCATGATGAGGATAATAGCATATTAAGTGAAAGCGTAATGAAAACACCAGAGTTTAAACAGGCTACAAATGGATGTAGTAGTGTTCAAGTGGGATGGTCTACAAGCCTGAATAAGAATACTGCACAGTCACAGCATTGGATAATAGGTTATCCGGATGGAAGTGAATATTATTTTCTGTTCGATGGAACAAAATATTGCAGAATGCCTATTTGGAGTGACTGATATATCTGTGGCAAATGAAAATAATTAAATAAAAACAGGCAGTATTGGAATTCTGAAATTGAAATTTCAATGCTGTCTGTTTTTATTGCAGATGTACAAAAGAAAAAGGGCGGTGCTGTATGGCACCGCCCATCTTGGATGAATCTTAAATTAATGAATCAGATGATTATCTCTGAACTCTTGCGCCAGCACCACCGACGATGCCTTCAACTTCCTTAAGAGAAGCCATTGTTGTATCACCAGGAGTTGTCATAGCTAATGCACCGTGAGCTGCACCGTAGTTAACAGCCTTCTCAGCATCTTCAAATGTCATAAGACCATATACAAGACCTGAAGCGAATGAATCTCCGCCACCAACTCTATCCATGATCTCAAGTCCATCATACTGAGCAGCCTTGTAGATTTCTCCATCAGCCCAGCAGATTGCTGACCAGTCATTAACTGTAGCTGTCTTAACCTGACGAAGTGTTGTAGCAACAGCCTTGAAGTTAGGGTATGTAGCAGCAGCTTCGTTGATCATCTTCTTGTAACCATCAAGGTTAAGAGTCTTAAGGTTCTCATCGTTACCTTCGATTTCGAAACCAAGGCATGCTGTGAAGTCTTCCTCGTTACCAATCATAACGTCAACATACTTAGCAACTTCCTTATTAACTTCCTGAGCCTTAGCTAAACCGCCGATAGCTTCCCACATAGATGGTCTGTAGTTAAGATCGTAAGATACGATTGTACCGTACTTCTTAGCTGCCTTACAAGCTGCAATAACAGTCTCGCAAGCCTGCTCAGAAAGAGCAGCGTAGATACCGCCTGTATGTAACCAACGAACACCTAAACCACCATCGCTCTTGTTCTTGAAGATGTAATCAAAATCGAAATCTTCTGGAGTAGCCTGTGAAATAGCTGTGTTAGCTCTATCAGAGCAACCCTTGGCACCACGGATACCAAATCCTCTTTCTGTGAAGTTGAGACCGTTTCTGCAAAGACGTCCGATACCATCTGTCTTCTTCCAGCAGATAAGGTCAGTTGAAACACCACCCTGCTCGATGAAATCCTTCATAAGAAGACCTACTTCGTTATCAGCAAAAGCTGTGATAACAGCAGTGTTCATACCGAAACACTTGTGAAGTCCACGGATAACGTTGTATTCTCCGCCGCCTTCCCATGCTCTAAAGCTTCTTGCTGTACGGATTCTTCCTTCACCTGGATCAAGACGAAGCATAACTTCACCTAATGATACAGCGTCAAATGTGCATTCTTCAGCTGGTCTTAAATTTAATTTCATTTTTTAGATACCTCCAAATAAATTTTTACATCAATGCTTGTGCCTTTCCATCAGTCATCCGGTCGAGCAAATCCCAGAAACGCTCCCCGTGATTCATCTCGCGGGTA
>ENA-USUM01002206-USUM01002206.1-human-gut-metagenome-genome-assembly--contig:-NODE-2206-length-11790-cov-18.696064_pt1 | contig 11790 bp, 10 predicted proteins | sample MGYA00250063_ERZ773402 | MGnify/ENA primary metagenome ERZ773402 (study PRJEB29103, sample SAMN06112030) | human gut metagenome | biome: human gut; feature: ankylosing spondylitis patient; material...
TTCACGCATTTTGCCGTTTCCTTCGTTTTGTGAAATGTAAAAGTGCCACCGATACTGCGACTCCAACAAACATTGCAATCACATACCATACTTTTCCATTTACAACTGGTAAAATGATCAATCCACCATGTGGTACCAATGCTTCGACATTGTTCATCATTCCGATTGCTCCACCAACTGCACTACCGATCACAATAGATGGTAATACATGTTTCATATCTTTGACTGCAAATGGGATCGCACCTTCTGTGATACCGATCAGTCCCATAAAGAATGCGGATAAACCTAAATCTTTGTCGTCTGTTGTGTATTTCTTACGTTCGATAAATGTTGAAATTCCTAATGCTAATGGTGGAATCGCACATGCAATTCTGTGTGCTCCATTTGGTGCATAAACGCTTTCAGCCATCAATGCTAATGTAAATGCTGTTGCTGTTTTGTTGATTGGTCCACCCATATCCACTGCTGTCATTGCTCCAATGATCGCTCCTAATAAGAGGGCATTTCCTCCTTGCATACCACCTAAGACTTTGACTAACCAATCCATTAACATACCGATTGGAGTAGCGATCACATAAATGTAAAACAATCCGATCACTAACGTTGTAAAGATTGGCACGATCAAAATTGGCATGATCGGTTTAAACATATTCGGCACTTTCCATGTCTTACACCAACGTACTAAGAATCCTGCTGCCAGTCCAAGGATCAACGCTCCTAAGAATCCTGTTTTAACTTCCCCTGCTCCGATTGGGTTATTTGCTACGTATCCTAAGATAAATCCTGGTACTAATCCTGGTTTGCCTCAACAAGCGTAAGGTTGCCACCTTCGCCATCGCCAATGTCGTGGCCCATGCCATTGCCTGGATCGTCGTTGCGCCTGTGCTGGACATCCTGATCTACGCCGAGCCCGCCAATAAGGTCTTTGCACAGGGTGCGTTTGCCGCTGTGTCCAACATCATCACGGCTGTCGTCGTCGGCGGCCTGCTGATTCTGGCCTACACCAAGACCATCGCCAAGAAGGGCTCTCTGGACAAAGAGTAATCCGCTGTAAACCCGTATGCCTTCCCACAAACGCGGGAAGGCATTTTGCTGTTCCACCACAATTTCCCCTGCGAGGTGCCGTATGGCTGAAACGAGAACCCCGATCATATCCTTCAAAAATTTTTCCTTCCAATATCGCGCCCAGAAGCAGCCCACGCTGCATGACATCAATCTGGACATCTACCCCGGGGAGCGCGTGCTGATCGCTGGGCCGTCCGGCAGCGGCAAGTCCACGCTGGCGGCCTGCATCAACGGCCTGAACCCGTTCTCCTACCCCGGCAAGTGCACGGGCACGCTGACTGTGGACGGCGTGGACGCGCCCCACGGCAGTATTTTTGAGCTGGCGGGCCACGTCGGCACGGTGCTGCAGGACCCGGACGGCCAGTTCATCGGCCTGACGGTGGGGGAGGACATCGCCTTTGCGCTGGAAAACAGCTGCACCCCGCAGGACGAAATGCACGAGATCACCCGCCGCGCTGCCGGGCTGGTCGGCATCGAGAACCACCTCGACTACGCTCCGCACGAGCTTTCCGGCGGCCAGAAGCAGCGCGTCAGCCTTGCGGGCGTCATGGTCGACGAGGTGAAAATTTTACTGTTCGATGAGCCGCTGGCAAACCTTGACCCGGCCACGGGCAAGCAGGCCATTGAGCTGATCGACACGATCCAGCAAAAGACCGACACGACGGTCCTCATCATTGAGCACCGCCTTGAGGACGTGCTCTGGCGCAGCGTGGATCGCATTGTGTTGGTCAACGAGGGCCGTATCCTGGCCGACCTGCGCCCCGACGAGCTGCTGTCCGGCTCACTGCTGGCAGAAAACGGCATCCGTGAGCCGCTATACGTCACGGCTATGCGGTATGCGGGCATTGACATCACGCCCGCCAAGCACCCCGCCCACGTTGACTCCGTCGTGCTGGATGACGCCGATACCGAGAAGCTGCGCGCCTGGTTCCGCGCCGAGCCGCTGCCCGCGGCCAAGCCTGCCCCGACCCCGCTGCTGGAGGTCAAGGGTCTGTCCTTCGGCTACAGCAAGGACCAGCACACCCTGTCCGACGTGAGCTTCACGATTGGAAAAGGGGAGATGGTCAGCATCGTGGGCCGCAACGGCGCGGGCAAGTCAACGCTCTCCAAGCTGATCTGCGGCTTTGAAACGCCCGACAGCGGTGAAATTTTCTTTGACGGAAAAGACCTGAAAGACGAAAACATCCGCCGCCGCGCCAGGCATATCGGCTATGTCATGCAGAACCCGAACCAGATGATCTCCAAGACGATGATCTTTGACGAGGTCGCGCTGGGCCTGCAGGGCAGCGGCCTGACCGATGCTGAGATTCGCGCCAGGGTCGAGGACACGCTGAAGGTCTGCGGCTTGTACCCGTTCCGAAACTGGCCCATCTCGGCGCTGAGCTTCGGCCAGAAAAAGCGCGTGACCATCGCCAGCGTGCTGGTGCAGGACCCCGAGCTTATCATTCTGGACGAGCCGACGGCGGGCCAGGATTTCCGTCATTACACCGACATTATGGAGTTCCTGCGCGGGCTGAACGCCAAGGGTGTGACCGTGGTCATGATCACCCACGACATGCACCTGATGCTGGAATACACGCCGCGGGCGCTGGCCTTTTGCGACGGGCGGCTCATTGCGGACCGCAGCGCGGCGGCCATCCTCTGTGACCCGGCGCTGATCGAGCAGGCGGCCTTGAAGGAGACGAGCCTTTACACGCTGGCCAACCGCTGCGGCATCACGCCCGCCGAGAAATTTGTGGAGCGCTTTATCGCGGCAGACAGGGAGGTGCGCGCCGATGGCTGCTAATACCGTTTTGAACTATATACCGCGCAAAAGCGTGGTACACGACCTGACCGGCACGACAAAGCTGGCGTTCTTTCTGCTGTTTACCTTCGCCAGCATGATCACCTACAACACCTGGGTGTTGCTGGGGCTGATGGCCGTCAGCCTTGCGGTGTTCAGGCTCAGCCACATCAAGCTGCGTGAGGTTCGTTTCATGCTGGTCTTTATGCTGGTGTTCCTCGCGCTGAACGACCTGTTCATCTTCCTGTTCGACCCGAACCAGGGCACGACGCTCTACGGCACCCGCACGGTGCTTTGCCACCTGTTCTGGCGGTACGACCTGACCGCCGAGCAGCTGTTTTACATGTTCAACATCTCGCTGAAATATTTTGTCGCGCTGCCGGTGGCCATTCTGTTCATCTCGGCCACGAACCCCAGTGAGTTCGCCGCCAGCCTGAACAGCATCGGCATCTCATACAAGGTAGGCTATTCCGTCGCCATTGCGCTGCGGTACATTCCGGATATTCAGCGCGATTACCACAGCATCAGCCAGGCACAGCAGGCCCGCGGCGTCGAGCTGGGCCGCAGCGAGCCGTTCTTCAAGCGCCTGAAGAATTCGGTCAGCATCCTGCTGCCGCTGATTCTGACGAGCCTGAACCGCATCGACACGATCTCCAACGCCATGGAGCTGCGCGGCTTCGGCAAGCATGACAAGCGCACCTGGTACACCCGCCGCCCCTTTGCCCGCCGCGATTTTATCGCGCTGGCAGTCGGCGTCGTGTTGCTGCTCATCAGTCTGACCGTGACGATCAGGTTTGGACGGTTTTATAATCCGTTTGTGTAAAAAACGAAAATTGCGCCCCTGCGGAAAACAGATTCCGCAGGGGCGCATTCTATATAAGCCCGTGCCCGTTTGCGGTGGCGGAAGCTTTCCCGGGCGGATATGGAATCCGCCCCTACACATAGGGACGGCGCCTGCATCGACTCGGAAAGTCCGTGTTGCCGTGGTTGAACAATGCCCGCCCCTGCAACCCCATCAAAAAAACAGCCGCCCGCTCAGGCATCGTACCTGGGCGGGCGGCTGTTATTCTGATTTTACTGCATCAGCCCACACACCAGCTGTGCATAGGCAACGGGGTCCTCAATGGGCAGACCGGCGATCAGCAGGGCTTGGTCATAGAGCAGCTCGGCGTACTTGGCGACCTTGTCGGTGTCGCCCGCGGCGTGGGCAGCCTTCAGGGCGGCAAAGACCGTGTGGTTCGGGTTCAGCTCCAGCACCTTCGTGCTCTCGACGCCCTCTGCGTTGGGCATGCGGCGCAGTACCTTCTCCATCTCCATCGAGATACCGCCCTCGGCAGACAGGGTGACGGGGTGTTCCTGCAGGGTCGGATTAACCTTGACCTCCTTGACCTTGCCGTTCAGGTCCTTCTTGATTTCCTCAAACAGGTCCTTGTTCTCGGTCTCGGCAGCCTCGGCGGCCTTCTTCTCGTCCTCGGTCTCCAGACCCAGGTCACCGGAGTTGATGTTCTTAAACTCCTTCTCCTTGTAGTCGCGCATCATCTGCAGGCAGAACTCATCCACATCCTCGGTGCAGAGCAGCAGGTCGTAGCCCTTGCTCAACACCAGCTGGGCGTTGGGCAGCTTGCCCAGACGGTCCGTGTCGTCACCGGCGGCAAAGTAGATACACTTCTGACCCTCGGGCATCTTTTCGACGTACTCGTCCAGCGTGACGAGCTTTTTCTCTTTGGCGGAGTAGAACATCAGCAGGTCGCCCAGCAGATCCTTGTGCATGCCGTAGTCGCCGTAGATGCCGAACTTGATCTGGCGGCCAAAGTTCTTCCAGAAGGTCTCATACTTCTCGCGGTCATTGACGAGCATCGCGTGCAGCTCGTTCTTGATCTTCTTTTCCAGAGAATTGCGCATCAGCTTGAGCTGGTTGTCCTTCTGCAGCGTCTCACGGCTGATGTTCAGACTCAGATCCTCGCTGTCCACAACACCCTTCACAAAGCTGAAATAATCCGGCAGCAGGTCGGCACACTTCTCCATGATCATAACGCCGGAGGCATACAGCGCCAGACCCTTCTCGTACTCCTTGGTGTAGTAGTCGTACGGGGTCGAGCCGGGGATGAACAGCAGCGCGGTGTACGTCGCCGTACCCTCGGTGCGGCTGGTGATGACGCGCAGCGGGTCGGTGTAGTCCATGAACTTGTTCTTGTAGAACTCGTTGTAGTCCTCGTCCTTGACCTCGTTCTTCGGGCGCTTCCAGATGGGCACCATGCTGTTCAGCGTTTCCAGCTCGGTGTAGGTCTCGTACTCGGGCTTGTAGTCGTCGCCCGCGTCCTCCGGCTTCGGCTTCTGGCGGGATTTCTCGCGGTACATCGTGATGGGGAAGCGGATGTAGTCGCTGTACTTCTTAACGAGGTTTGCAAGCTCGTAATCCTCGAGGTACTCGCTGTACTTGTCCGTATCGGTGTCGTCCTTCAGCACCAGAATGATCTCGGTGCCGACGTCCTCCTTGTCAGCCTCGGTCAGGGTGTAGCCCTCGACGCCGGTGGACTCCCACTTCCAGGCCGTGTCAGCGCCCTGCGCACGGGAGATGACGGTGACCTTTTTGGCCACCATGAACGCGGAATAGAAGCCGACGCCGAACTGGCCGATGATGTCGATGTTATCGCTCTGGTTCTCGGTCTTGAAGTCAAGGGAGCCGGACCTGGCAATCGTGCCGAGGTTCTTCTCCAGCTCATCCTTCGTCATGCCGATGCCGTTATCGGTGATGGTCAGCGTGCGGCTGTCCTTGTCGGGCTGGATGTGGATTTTCAGGTCGTCCTTCGTGATGCCGACGGACGTGTCGGTCAGGCTCTTGAAGTAGCGCTTGTCGCAGGCGTCCGATGCGTTGGAGATCAGCTCACGCAGGAAGATCTCGCGGTTTGTATAGATAGAATTGATCATCAGGTCAAGCAGCTTTTTGCTCTCGGCCTTAAACTGACGCATAGCCATGGTAGAAAACCTCACTTTATACAAATGAAATTAGCACTCGTTTATTTCAACTGCTAAAGTTAGTTTAGCACTCTTTTTAATAAAGTGCAACCCTTGCACAGCATTTTAACAAAAAATTTAAATTCAGGGCTTTTCAAACGTGGGAATTTGCGGTATGCTAACAATGTATAAGGTATTCTGTTAAACAGCGCGGTAGGGGCTGGGCATGCCCGGCCCGCGGGCTTGCCCGTGAATGTCTGCCTGCGTACAGCTGCGGGCCGCATATAGGCGGCCCCTACGCCCTGCCGACAAAAAACGATCCCTTACCATAGAAATACCATAGAAAGAAGAATCCATCATGCAAATATACACTCACACTCTCCCCGGCGGCGCACAGCTCATCGGGTATCTGCGCGATAGGACCGTCGAGATGCCTGCCTTCAACACCCGTCCGGCCATTCTCATCCTGCCGGGCGGCGGCTACGCCTGGTGCAGCAGGCGTGAGGCCGACCCCGTTGCCATGCAGTTTCTGCAGGCTGGCTACAATGTCTTTACCCTCTATTACACCTGCCGAAGTGACGAGACCGTGCCTGCGCTGCGTTGGCAGCCGCTGATCGATGCTGCCGGGGCGATCCTGCATATCCGCCGCAATGCAGAGCAGTTCGGCACCGACCCGGCGAAAATCGCCATCTGCGGCTTCTCGGCGGGCGGCCATCTGGCGGCGTCCACGGCCATCCTGTGGGACGCCGGGCCTGTGCAGACCGCCCTTGGCATCTACGGCACCGAGGCCCGCCCCGATGCCGTTGTGCTGGGCTATCCGGTCATCACGGCGGGGGAATACCGCCATGACGGCTCCATTGTCAACCTCTGCGGCGATGACGCCGACCTGCGCGCCACAATGAGCCTGGAAAACCAGGTCCGCGACGGCCTGCCGCCCTTCTTCGTCTGGCATACGGTGGAGGATCCGTCCGTCCCCGTACAGAACTCTTTGATGCTTGCCGGTGCGCTGACAGCCCATAAGGTCCCGCTGGAGCTGCATCTTTTCGCCCACGACGGCCACGGCACAAGCACCTGCACGCGGGAGGTCAACACCCCCAACAAGCACAACAGCGCCTGGGTGGCCCTCTGCACGGACTGGCTGGCCGAAACCTTTGATTTTCACCTGTAACAGGAGATGACAAAGCATGAAAATCATGTTTTACGCGCTGCGCCCCTTTGATGAGCAGCAATACTGCGAGCCCTACAAAGCCCGCTACGGCATCGACTACACCGGCACGCCCGACGTGCCGCGCCCGGATAACCTGCATCTGGCCGAGGGCTGCGACGCCGTCAGCACGAACCCCTGCGAGATACGCCCTGAATATCTGCAGATATGGGCTGAAATGGGCGTCAAATATCTGCCCTGCCGCAGCATCGGCTATGATCATATCCCGCTGGACACCGCCAAAAAGCTGGGTCTGCGCATCAGCCACAGCCACTACCCGCCGGACGGCGTGGCCAACTATACGATCATGCTCATGCTGATGTGTACCCGCCGCATGAACGAAATCATGCTGCGCGCCAACGTGCAGGACTACTCGCTGCCCGGCAAGATGGGCCGCGATATTTCCGGCTGCACGGTGGGCGTCATCGGTACGGGCAAGATCGGCCAGACGGTCATCCGCCACCTGAGCGGCTTCGGCTGCAAGATTTTGGCCTACGACCTCTACCCGAACGACGCGGTCAGGCAGTACGCCGACTACGTTACGCTGGACGAGCTTTACGCGCAAAGTGACATTATCACGCTGCACACGAACGCCACGGCGGAGAACCACCACCTCATCAACGCCGGCGCCCTTGCAAAAATGAAAGACGGGGTGCTGCTCGTCAACACGGCGCGGGGCACGCTCATTGACCCCGACGCGCTGATCGCCGGGCTGGAAAGCGGCAAGATCGGCGGCGCGGGCCTCGACGTCATTGAGGATGAGACCGGTATTTACTATTACAACCGCATGGGGCAGGCCATCCCGAACCGCGAACTGAATCTGCTGCGCAGCTATCCCAATGTCATCGTCAGCCCGCACACGGCGTTTTACACCGACGTCAATGTCGCCAGCATGGTGCAGAGCCCGTTTGAGGCGCTGGACGCCTACGCCCACGGCCAGCCCTACGCCGGTGAGGTGCAGCTGTGATGCCAGCCGTTGAGCCGGGCCGCTGCGGCGAACACTGGGACGACTGCCCGCGGCTGGCGGCAGGGGACCGCTTTGACTTTGCTTGTGCGGGCTGCGGCGACTGCTGCCGCCAGAGGCGCGATCTGGTGCTGTCGGGGTATGACCTCTACCGCATTGCACGGCGGCTTAGCTTGCCGCCCCGTATCGTGGCGGCGGCGTTCTGCAAAAGCTACCTTGCGCCTGAAAGCTGCCTGCCTGCCCTGCGCCTGACGCCGGACCCCAAAACCGGCAACTGCCGCTTTTTTGAGGGCAGCGCCTGCACCATCCACGCCGCGCGCCCGCTGGCCTGTGCGCTCTACCCGCTGGGGCAGAGCATCGACACGGTGACAGCGCAGACGGAATATTACGTCCAGACGCCGCTTTGCGGTGCGCGGGCAGGGGAGGCACGGACGCTGCAGGACTATCTGCAGGATTCCGCCGTGCTGGACCGCGCGGGGGTGGATGCCCGCTGGGCCATCGTCTGCACGCAGCTTTCCCACCGGTTACAGGCCGCGGGCGGCACGGATAACCCCCGCTTCTCCGCCGCTGTCAGGCGTATGGAGCGTGCCCTCTACTACGATTACGAGCTCGGCGACGACTTCTACCCGCAGTTTTGTCAAAACATAGAAATTTTAATGCCGCTTTTGGACAGAATGCTGTAACCGAATGGTTTGTAGGGGAGGCATTCATGTCTCCCGCGTACCTTTCCACCGCCGCCAACGCCCCGGGAGAGATAAATCCCTCCCCTACAAAACAACAACAAAAGCGCTGTGACCTTTTCAAACAGTCACAGCGCTTTTCTTATATTGCTTTGTAGGGGCCGCACATGTGCGGCCCGCAGCCTGAAGATAACCGCCCATCTGCGGGAAAGCCGCGGGCCGGGCATGCCCGGCCCCTACGTGTAAATCAGCAGATAAAGAATCCGCCTCTGCCGCCGCAGCAGCACCAGCTCAAAATATTGCACACCAATAAATACATCCAGAACGACAGACAGAAAGACCCCGGGCTGCCGCTGGGCTGGGCGTAGGGCTGCTGGTAGCTTGTGTAGCTGCGGCCCGGGCTTTGCAGCTGATCCAGCAGGTTTTGATAAGCGTAGTTGTTCGGCTCCATCGAGACCGCCGTCCGGGCCTCCTCCTGCGCGCGGATGTTGTTGCCAAGCCCCTGATTGGCCAGCGCGGCGTAGTAGTGCCACTGGGCCGTGCGGTTGGCAGCGGGGATGCCGTTCAGCGTGTTCATGGCCTCCTCATAGAAGCCGCTGCGGATGTAGTTTGCCGCGGCACGCAGCTCTGGGTCACCGGCAGCGCTGCCGTAGCTCTGCCGCCCGGACGAGCCGCTTGTGCTGTAATACCCAAACCCGAACGGTCCAAAGCCGAACCCGGCCCCGCTGAACGGGTCCTGATACTGCTGGCTGTAGCCGCTCTGGCTGCTGCCATAGCGCTGCCCGCCGGCACTGTAAGACGCCCCGCCGCCCTGCTTGATGCGCATGATCTCGCTATAAGCAGCCTGTACCTCTTTAAAGTGCTCCTCCGCCGACGGGTCATCGGGGTGCAGGTCGGGGTGGTACTCCTTGCATTTTTTGCGGTAGGCTTTTTTAATCGTTTCGTCGTCGGCACTGGGGGTGATGCCCAATACACTGTATGGATCAGTCATGGCGCTTTGCCTCCCTGTGCTTGCGTACCAGCGCGTATTTGCTCCACACGCCGGAATAGATCGTGTTGTACAATAGCTTCCCCTCCGGGGTGTCCTTTAAAATCGGCAGCATCTCAAACTGCTGTGCGCAGCGGCCCATCTGCTGGGTCAAAAGCTCGTGGCAGCGCTGCTCATAGGCGGCGGGCGGCAGCTCGTCCGCCAGCTGCTGCAGGGCGTTGAACTGCCCGCGGCGGCTGTCCTTTTCCAGATCGTCGTAGGCGTCCATCAGGTAGATGAACGCCCCCAACCCATTGCCCATGCCGCGCAGCGCCGGGGCCCAGATGTCGTCGCGGCAGGCGAACACCTCGCCCAGCAGTGCGCCAAAGGCGTTGCACAGCGCGTCCAAATCGTGGCTGCCGGCGCTTTCCAGCGCGTTCAGCCTGTCCAGCTGTGCGGCCATGGTCTGCAGCTGGCGCGGCCAGCGCTCCCGCAGGGCGGGCAGGCTTGGCTCCAGCTTTTGCGCCTGCGTCAGACTGGCGCGGCGGTGATCGTCCTGCCAGTCATCGAGAAAGTTGTAGTACGCCAGCGCGGCGGTCATGTCGGCGGCGTAGTCCAGCAGCTCGTTGTCCGCGCGGGGACGCTTTTTCAGTGGGTGGGGCACGCAGCGGCCCTCGGAAAAGGCCGTGGGCGTGTCATACAGTGCTGTCAGCAGAATGGCGACAAACGCCATGTCATAGCTTAATGCCATCTGTCCGGTGCGTCCGTAGCGGTAGCCCAGCGTCCGGCACAGCCCGCAGTAGTAAGCCTGGTAGCGGTCCATCTCGGCGTCTGCCAGGCCCTTACGGTAAAGCGTAACATATCCGAACATCGCGCGTCAACTCTTTTTGATGAACTGATGGCCGCACTTCGGGCAGGTGATGCTGATCTTGCCGCGCCCACGGGGCACGCGCAGCTGCTGGCCGCACTGGGGGCAGCGGTAGTAGTGATAGTCCTTGCGCTGCTTGAACCGCACCTGCTGCTTGCCAAACCACGTGGTAACGCGGTTCTGGTAGGAGAGATATTTGAGGTTTTCACTGTACCGCTTGCGGGTGTTGCGGCTCAAAATGCGAAAATAGCTGTAGACGATGGCCGCCAGCCCCAGCCAGTACAGCACCGGCGACACCCACGCGCCGATGACAATAAGGATAAGCGACGAAATACACAGGAAACCGCCGAACTGGTCGAACCCATATCGGCCCGCCATAAACCGCTGAAACCAGCCTTTCATGTAAAAACCACCTTTTCGCGGCAAAGCCGCATTGTTTTCATCGTACTATTATGGCACACAAATATGGGCAAATCGTGAACAAGCGGGGAATAGAGTTTGAACAAAAGCTAGATTTAATCAGCATCTATATGTGCTACAGGTATATAGACTTTTTTCAACGGAATCATTTTTTTGTATTTTTCGCTAAGGTCATCATAATACTTTAAAATCAAATCAACTAGCTCGTTTCCGTTGATTCCCCGTATGATTGGTGTGTGTTGTAAATAAACTTGTGCATTCTTCGCATAATTAGAAAGCGATACAAGCAAACCGTAATCGCCCTCGTGCATAGCACCCTTTAAAGATTGAATTGTGGTTTCTTTGATGTCGCTGTCTTGACTTTTGACTTGAACCAAAATGCGGGGCGGCAGTTCGTCCTTATAAGCTATAATGTCAATTCCATGGTCGCCGCCGTGTGGTGAGACGGTTGTTCTGTAACCCATTGCACGGAGCAAGTCGGCAACGAAATATTCAAAATCGAATCCTTTTAGATTTTTACTTAATTCTTTCAGAATGAAATCCTTTGTCGATTCTATAATATCATCCGCAGTAGCAGCAACACTTTCGTCCTCATCGTCTGGCACTGTGCTGCGGGCAGAAAAATTTTGGTCGAGAGCAGCAAGAAACTCATCTGCGTATTTTTTTATGGCAAAAAAAGACATTATAGAGCCTACCTCATATAAAGCTCCTTGAGAGAAAAAGGTTCTCGGTAAATGCTTTATCCATTTTACGGTACGTTGCTGTACATATTCAGTCGCAGAGGGAACATAAGTATAATTGCCTTCAATAATACCAATGTTGATTTTGCGGTCACTTTTAGATGGGAAGATTACATAATCACCGATTTGCATTTCGTGAATGAA
>ENA-USUM01002234-USUM01002234.1-human-gut-metagenome-genome-assembly--contig:-NODE-2234-length-11696-cov-10.849815_pt1 | contig 11696 bp, 5 predicted proteins | sample MGYA00250063_ERZ773402 | MGnify/ENA primary metagenome ERZ773402 (study PRJEB29103, sample SAMN06112030) | human gut metagenome | biome: human gut; feature: ankylosing spondylitis patient; material...
CTGAAATTCTTCATGTTCAGACTGGCTAGGCTATACGCTTAAAAGAAAGCTTACCAACCAGGAAAATCCGCTGACCCACAAGAAGCAGCAGTAAAAAAACAATCGATGCCGTTAATTAGCGGCTTAGCACATTTACAATTTCCACCACATACATCTTGTGAAAACCACCGTGTGATTCCCCATACCATCGGTCCGTAATGCTCTTGTCGATAAAGTTTCCGGGCTTGATCAGATCGGCATACAGTTTCTTGCATTCAAAAGTCAACCGCGCCTGCTCAAAAGTGATGCTTCCGTTCTCGGTGAACAAGGGCGATAGTCCTGTCGCTTTTACTTTATCCATGTCACGTCCCGATTTGGAACCGCATATCTTATGTACTTCTTTATGCTCTTCACCTAGAAAAGAGAGAGTGAGATAGTCATTCTGCTCTATAAAGTCGAATGTATAACGCTCGGGGCGGATAAAGATAAAGGCTACCGGACGGTTCCATAGAAATCCTGCACCTCCCCAGTTTGCCGTCATGGTGTTGAATTTGTCTTTGGTACCGGCGGTTACCAACATCCATTCCTTGCTGATTGTCTCAAACAGATTGTCAGTCAGTTCGTTTACTTTTATTTCTTTCATTGTTTCCGTATTTTTAGCTAGTACAAAGATATAATTTTTTTCTTTTACTGTTTCAGATTAAATTTGCTAATTAGTATCTTTGCGAGAAATATTAATTAAAAAAAGAAAGGACGATACAGTGGCAAATGATGTAGTTTTAACCCCGATGATGAAGCAGTTTTTTGAGTTGAAGGCAAAGCATCCCGATGCGATTATGCTATTCAGGTGCGGGGATTTTTATGAAACTTATTCAGAAGACGCTATTGTTGCCTCAGAGATTTTGGGTATTACGCTGACCAAGCGGGCCAATGGACAGGCAAAGAGCGTAGAAATGGCCGGCTTTCCTTTCCATGCATTGGACACGTATTTGCCCAAGCTGGTACGTGCCGGCAAGCGGGTGGCCATTTGTGACCAATTGGAAGATCCCAAGATGACCAAGAAACTGGTAAAGCGCGGTATCACCGAATTGGTGACTCCGGGTGTAGCCATCAATGACAATGTTCTTTCTTACAAAGAAAATAATTTTCTGGCTGCCGTTCATTTTGGGAAAGCCAGTTGTGGTGTGGCCTTCCTTGATATCTCTACCGGTGAGTTCCTTACCGCAGAGGGGCCTTTTGACTATATAGACAAGTTATTAAATAATTTCGCCCCCAAAGAGGTGCTTTTCGAACGTGGTAAACGGGGAATGTTTGAAGGAAATTTTGGAAGCAAGTTCTTTACTTTTGAGTTGGATGACTGGGTGTTTAATGAAAGTTCCTCACGCGAGAAGCTGTTGAAGCACTTTGAGACCAAGAACTTAAAAGGTTTCGGGGTGGAGCACCTTAAGAATGGTATTGTAGCTTCGGGCGCTATTTTGCAATACCTCAATATGACGCAGCATTATCAGATCGGCCATATAACTTCTCTTTCCCGTATAGACGCCGACAAGACACAGTCCAAGCAGTGCTTTGGCTGCAATGGAAAGCCCATTTTTGTTTTTGGTGATCCAGGTGGCGACCGAAGCCCATACACCTGAGGTTGCGTCTGTTTCAACATCGGCAAAGGCTGCAATGGCTGATGACAGACAAGCTGTCATAATTCCGAATATACGAGCACTAAGCTTTATGCTCTTTTCTTTGATTTTTTCTTTCAGTTTCATAATTCATTCCTCCGTTTTTGTTTTATCTGTTTGTTTTGAATGTGCTGACACCACAGCCTTGAGTGTATCGTTCCAGTCTTTGCCGTAAGGCGGTATGCTGACTGAAACAGTATACTGCTGTGAATATTTGTTCATAAGCTTTTCCGTTGCCTGCTGTCCTGTTTCGTCATTATCAAGACAAAAGACTATCTGTGTGATACGAGGATCATCAGATAGTCTTTGCTTAAGTGCTATGTCAGAGCAGCCTGAAAGGGATACTCTGTTTACGCCAAGCCAGCAGTCAGGACGGTATTTGTCCCCTTGACCGATAGCTGAGCATTGTTTTCTCATTGAAAGCTGCATTAAAGCGCCGTGTGACAACAGGTCAATGGGAGCCTCAAACACATATATCTTTGCAGGGTCATATCCATAAGAGTCGGGCACTGCGGAAACATAAAAACTATAATCCTTAGTACTGCCTTCAATATTCTGCGGATAGTATTTGTTAAAGGTATTTGTGATCTTCGCCTCAGCAAATCGCATTTTTCCTGTCTTATCGTAGCCGCAGAATATAGCTCGCTTTTTTACATCAAGATAAATAAGCTTGTTGCTGACGCAGTATGAAATTATATCGGCAGGCAGCTTTCTTGTGATGTTGAGGTAGGCGTAAAGCTCACGGCATTTGCCCTGCATAGGCTGAGGCGGTGTAAGCTCAGCTTTTGGCTTCTTAACTTTTTTCGGATAATGCTGCTCATTGGCTTTTAAATCGGGTGAGGCTCGTATACTGCAGCTATCCCCTATGAGTCGTGCTACAGCATCTTTGAAACCATATCCGTCAACTTTGCAGAGCCAGTCGATAGCACCTTTTCCAAACAGATCTCTTGAATACCAGTGCCATGTATAGCGGTCGGGGTTGATTTTAAGACTGTCATGTTCGTTGCATATAAGCCAGCCGCCTGAGGTCTTAAAGGAAAAGCCTTCGTGCTGCTCAAGAAATCTTACCATATCGGTGTGCCTTGCTGCTTCGATCTCTTCTTTTGAATACATAACGAACTGTTTGCCTGAGTTATATCGTCTGTCTATCATATACCCTCACCTCCTCTCATTATGAGTCGTGCTACAGCATCTTTGAAACCATATCCGTTAACTTTGCAGAGCCAGTCGATAGCACCTTTTCCAAACAGATTTCTTGAATACCAGTGCCATGTATAGCGGTCGGGGTTGATTTTAAGACTGTCATGTTCGTTGCATATAAGCCAGCCGTCTGAGGACTTAAAGGAAAAACCCTCGTGCTGCTCAAGAAATCTTACCATGTCGGTGTTCCTTGCTGCTTCGATCTCTTCTTTTGAATACATAACAAACTGCTCGCCAGAGTTATATCGTCTGTCTATCATATACCCTCACCTCCTCTCAATGTTTTATAATTTAAGCGCCTTTGGCTTAAGTTTTTCCAGTAAGGAATTATTCTTGCTTGTGACAGTTTTGTCACCGTTAAAAACATAGCTGCGAAACTGGTCGCTTTCTTTTTCAGACAGATTATAGATCTTTGTATCTGATGAAGCGATGAGCTTGCCGCCCTTTGATACTACATCGCACCATTCTGATTTGTCTTTAGTGCCGATCAATGCCTGATATTTATTGTTATGAAACCTAAATTCTATAGCACTTTCAGGAGTGTGGTTTTTATTCTGAGAATTTCCGCTGAGCTGCGTATTGACGTATTCAAGCCGTTTTGTCTTTTCGGCTAATTCTTGTCCATGTTCAAATGGTTTGAGCATATTTTGCTGAGCTTCTGAGAGATCTTTGTTTGCTTTTTCAAGCTGTTCTTCAAGAGAACATTGCTTCTGATTTATCTGTATTCCTGCAAGATTTTCAATTCTTCTGACATTTCCCACGCCATTATCTGTGGCAATGTCACATGAATAGGTGAGTTCTCCGTGGAGAACAGCGATACAAGGTTTATCAAGATCAAAAAATGTATTTGCTGACGGATTTCGTTCTATTGTGACTTTAAAGCCACGATACGTTCCAAGCTCTATAGGCTCACCTGTGGCAGTACATTTTGCCATTGCCACGGCAATTTGTTCTCCTGCATTTTCTCTCTTATCGTATCTGACACCGCCTATTGTCATTTCAAACTCCTTGTTCAACGCCTGATTTTTTTGATATTTAGACATATCGTTCCTAGCTTTTGTGAGAAGTTCAGAGTATTGTGTTATCTGTTTCGGCAAAATTTTCTCTGCCAACTCCTGCATTTTGTAAATTGACTTCTTGTGTTCTGCTTCAAGAGTTTTCAGCATTGCTACATCATTATCAAGCTGTATTTTCTCTTTTATCATAGGATTACCGCTCGCTATAGCCTGCATTTCAGAGTATGTAAGTACCATTTCGTCAACATCTTCTGAAACTCTTGCAGGGCTTTTTGAGGTCAAGATCTGATTTATGAATTTTGCCTTGTTTGTTATAATGCCCATCATATATGCGTCAAAGGTTTCCTCTGTAAGATAGTGATATATTCCGACTTGCGAAAATCTGTTGCCTTGCCTTATTCCACGTCCGTCCTGCTGAGTGAGGTCAGAGGGCTTCCATGGTATATCAAGGTGATGAATTGCGCAGATCCTATCCTGAATATTTGCGCCAGTTCCAAGCTTTGAAGTGCTTGCGATGATAAAACGTTTTTCGCCTTTGCGCAGGCTTTTGAACATTTCGTCCCTAGCCTTGTCTGTCTTTGCGTCGCCTGCAAAGCAGATCTCTTTCTCTGGTATTCCACGCTCCATAAGTGCCTGTTTTATAGCTTTATACACAGAGAAGTGTGTTTCATCCTCGTTGATAGCGATATCACAGAATACTATTTGAACGCCTTTTTCTGTCATAGTGTTTTTATAGTTCTTTTCAAGGTTATCGATAAGCTTCATCACTTTGCTGTCTGGTGCAGGCTGAGCGTCTTTGAAAATACATCTAGTGTCAAGACCGAGCAAGCGTGCTTCATGAGTTATTTTCAGCATATTGTCCTGCCGTGGGTCGACAGTACCGCTGTGTATCGTTTCAGAACGTGTGGCAAGCTCTTTCATGTATGCTTTTTGACGTTCGTCTGGCTTTGAGGTTACTACTATCGGCTTGCCTGTTTCAATCTTTGGCACAGGAAGTTTCAGCATATCCGCTGTTTGAATATCAGCGAATTCCTTATACATCTGCATAAGCTCAGGTATGTTTACGAATTTGCTGAAACGATTTTTCATTTGAAAGCCGTTTCCTGCAGGCTTTATCTCTAATTGTGATACAACTTCACCAAATGTGCTTGCCCAATCGTCAAAGTTCTGCAATCCTGCTTTCTCAAGAAGATCTGGTCTGAGATAACGCTGCATGACATAAAACTCTACCATAGAATTGCTTATAGGTGTACCTGTGGCAAAAAGTATATTGTTGCAGCCGTACTTATTGTTGAGATACTGAGTTTTCATCAGCATATCCTCTGACTTTTGTGCTGCTGTTGTCTGTACGCCTGCCACATTTGACATTTTTGTAGAAACAAAGCAGTTCTTATAGTTATGTGCTTCATCGCACACTAGATAGTCAAAGCCGAGCTTTTCAAAACACAATGACGAGTCTTTTGGAGAAGAAAGCAGCTTCTCAAGCCTTTCCTCTATGTTTTTCTTCTGACGTTCAAGGGCTTTTACTGATGATTTATCCTTTCTCCCTGCCTCGGATATCGCACTCATGATATCGTGAAGTTCTTTTTGCATGAACTGCTCTTTATATTCGTCCGACATAGGTATTCTTTCAAACTGAGTGAATGACATTATAACTGCGTCATAATCGCCTGTTACACACCGTGCTATAAAACGCTTTCGGTTTTCTTTGGAAAAATCCTCAGGCTTTGCAACAAGCAGCTTTGCACTAGGATAAAGCCGCAGCCATTCACTTGCCATTTGCAAAGTAAGGTGCTTCGGCACAACAACGCAGGCTTTGTTTATAAGACCAAGGCGTTTCTTTTCCATTGTTGCAGCCACCATCTCGAATGATTTTCCTGCACCGACCTCGTGTGCAAGCAGTGTGTTTCCACCAAGCTTTGCACGCATAATGGCATTGGACTGATGTTTTCGCAGCGTTATTGACGGGTTCATTCCCGGAAAGGTCTGATGTGAGCCGTCATATTCTCTGCCTCGTATCGAATTAAACAGATAGTTGTATTTTGCGACGTATTTTTCACGTCTGCCTATATCCTTCCACAGCCAGTTCCTAAACGCTTCTTTCATAAGACGAGCTTTTTCTTTGGCAAGCTGTGTTTCTTTAGTGTTTATCTCATACCATACTTTGTCACCCTCCTCTCGCCTGTCACGAACTAAAATATCACGCTGATTAAGAAGATTTTCAAATATCTGATAGCTGTTCATTCTTGATGTTCCGAATGTTTCAGTGGCAGCAACTGAGCGGTCGGATGTTTTACCCTCTATTTTGTATTCTCCAAGCTTTGTTCTTGTGACAGGGTAGTAATAGGTGTTTGCGTGTGCATACTCGTTTAGAAACTTATTATAATCTGCAACATCGATCCAGTTAGCGCCGATCCTTACGGATATCTCGCTGGCTTCAAGGTCTTTTGGCACAACTTTCATCAGAGCTTCTACGTTTTTGTTGTAGCTGCTGTCGATATGTTCCGCATGATCTCTGGCTATTCTCAGCTTATCACGGATATTGCCTGACAGATATTCGGATGACTCCGTATAGCCTGAATATGGGTCATTGTCTTTAACTTTGGCAGGATCTCTGAATATTTCATCACCAAGGTCAGCAATAACCTTTTCAGGCGTAGTGTCTGTGAGCTGTGACATATAGATAATATCGACCTTTCCCAATCTGTCCATTGACACTTGAAGTGCTTCTAGTGCTGTATCAACTTTTGAAACTGGAATATCTGGAAGTATCGTTCTCTTTGTGAATATTGCAGCCTTTTCAACTGTCTTATTTTCCACGTTGACAACTTCAAGTGCTGCTAAAGTGTTGTAGTCATCATCATTAGAAAAGCAGCGTGAATTGGCGCTGTCCGTAATGTTTCCGAACTTTGTTCTGAAATTGTCATATGTGCTGTTGAGCTTCTTCTGAAGCTCTGCAAGCTGTTCATCAGTGCAGCCGTCAGCCTGGGCATTGATAAGCTCCATAGTTGCTTGTCTGAGCGTATGAAGTCCCATCATTCGCTCAAGCGATTTGCCTGTTTCTGTGACCTTGACCATTACTTCATTTTCACGGAAATAAAGATCTCCGTCAACAATGGTATGAGTGAAGTTCCTGACAGTTGGATCAGCAGGGAGTATCTCAGCTGTCCCATTGTCAAGCTCAGTTTCCACAGTATCAATAACGCCGTCTATTTTTGAAATGGCATTTATGAGCTGCTGTGCAAGGGGGGTGTCACTGTTTGCATAACAGGTCGTTACCTTGCTGTCTGCACCATATTTTCCTCGCATACGCTCGTCCCACGACATAGTACCAAGTACCATATCAGGGTTATCCACAAAATATTGATTGCAAGGAATGCCGTTGGCTGTTTCTGAAACGTGTACCCAGTCTGGTATAACAGATGTCATTGTTGTTCTTTTTTTCAGAAAGATAATATCTGTTGTAACACTGTCTGCGTCTTTAAACGTTCCAGAGGGAAGTCTTACTGCGCCTAAAAGGTCACAGCGTTCGGCAAGATACTTTCTTGCTTTATCATTTTTCTTGTCCATTGTGAATTTTGAAGTCACAATGGCAACAATTCCTCCAGGCTTTACCTTATCTACTGCTTTTGCGGCGAAATAGTCATGAATTTTGAAGTGGTATTTGTCATAGGCTTTGTCTGCAATGCCATAATCTCCAAACGGTATATTACCTATGACCACGTCAAAGCTGTTATTTTTGAATGTTGTTTTTTCAAACCCTTTTATCTGGATATTATCCTCTGGATAGAGCTGCTTGGCTATTCGTCCTGAAATGCTGTCAAGCTCAACTCCGTAAAGTTTTGAATCTGCCCTCATTTCATCAGGCATTTTTGCAAAAAAGTTTCCGACACCCATGCTAGGCTCGAGAACATTTCCGCCTTCAAATTGAAATCTTTCCAAAGCAAGATATACGCTATCTATGACCTCAGGTGGCGTATAAAAGCTTGTAAGCGTTGATGATCTTGCTGCACTATATTCATCAGCGCTCAGAAGCTCTCTTAAGCGAGCTTGTCTTGTGCCCCAAATGCCAGAAGAAACATTTTCATTTTCTGCAACAAAGGCTTGAGCAGTTCCGCCCCAACCTGAGTATCTAGCCATTATCTTCTGTTCTTCAGGTGTCGCAAGCCGCTTTTCACTCTCTATTTTCAGCAATGTTTCAATAGCAGCTATATTTGCGTCACATCGAGCAGCAGCTCCGCCCACAACAACATTATCAGGGTCAAAGTGGTATGTGCTTGCCTTGACATTTTTCTTTGGCTTTTCTACCTTTTCGGTTTTGACATCTTTATCAGGTATAGTGACGGTTTCAGAAACAGGGGGTGTTTCAAAGAGTGATATCTGTTCATCAGATGTGGCAGATATATGGGTGCTTTCAGAAACAGGCGGTATTGTCTTTTTTTCTTCAGAGAGAACATTATTATCGATTGTAGGTGTTTCATATGGTATAGGTTTTTCGACCTCACCATTTTTTATCGCAAGCATTTTCTTTTCATAATCGTCTATCTGTTCTCTTGTGAAGTAGGCGTTTTCAGGCATTTTCTCATACAGCTCATTGATCTTAGCTATCTGCTTTTCAACTGTTTCTGCCCACAAGTGCTTTTCTGCACCTGTTTTCAGATAGTAATCACAATCAAGCTTAAGCCTGCCCAAAAGCTTGTCTATTTCAGGCTGTGTTTCATTTGTAGGTGTAGGCACTTCATCGACTAGGTTTGCCATATGTGCGGCTTTTGCAGCTTCAAGCTCAGGTACGATCGAGTTGTATATTGAGTATCTTTTCAGAAAATCAATAACGCCGCCGTATCCGTCCCCTGCGTCCTGGCGTTCAGTGATCGTTTGTCCGTCAGGCATATTGATAGTAAACTTGACCTTATCATAGCCCATAAACTGTGAGAATTCGTCATCAGCGTCTGCTTCATACCATGCTTTTGCTGAACCGTACTTCTCTATTGCAGCCTTTGCTCCTGCCACCATTTCACTGTCAGCCTGTTCCATGAGCGTGTCAAATTCTGCAACACTGTAGGTCTTGCCGTCCTCAAAGTAGTTGCTTTCGCTCCATTCACAGGTTATCGTAGGCTCGGATAAAGTAGTGAATGATTTAACATCATTTGAACTTATATCGGCACTATTTTCCTGCTGCTTACCCTTGACAATATTGCGACTTTGGTGTATAATAATATTAGAGTCAAGATTGTTTATCGCCTCAGGCAATTGGAGCCTTTGACACGAGAACAGTGCTTGGCTTTTTTCTTTGTCCCAAAACAGAATATTATTTGATTTTGCAGCACGTTCAACATAGTTTGCAAACCCATTTTCTTTTCCATAAATACTTGTGATAAAGTTTGATGATACATTTTCCATTTCATAAATGCCTTGCCCATTTGGTTTAACACTTACGATTATCGGTGCATTATCATTATCAACGTTATTTAAACAAATTACTATACTTTTATCAGCACTTTTGTTTGGAGAAAGTGAGTCCATTATTATGGCAGGGCTTTCTAAAAGATGTGGGATATTACATATCTGTTCTAGTGTTAAGCCGTGCCAATGTGCATTGTTCGGGGATTTTTCATGTAGAGCGTCTTTTAAATGTCTTTGCGTATACAACATAGGAAGCCGATCACAGCCGATATCCACAAGAATTTGTGGTGTATCACAAACCTTTAGATTTGAGTATTTTGGGAATACGCCATTTAAAACATCATTTATCTGTTCAGCAAATGTTTTTTCACTCTTGACAACTCCAGAGGAGTCTGTTATACTGCTTGTAGAGCTATTAGGAACAGCAGGGCGTAGCTGGTTTTCAGCCAAACCTATAATTCTTGATGGTTCTATTTTTTTGTCCTGTTGAGTAACATCTGCTGAGATTGTGTCGGCAGAGTTGTCCTGGACTTCAACCGCTTGAACGTTCTGCTTTGAATGCTCTATTACAGCTTTATCAAGATATATCTGAACATCATGTGGATCTATCTGTCCGTCAACTGCCTGATGAAACATCTCAAAGAATGTTTTTATCTCGTCTACCGTTAACCGTTCATCGACCTCGTTAAGAACAGTAATAGAAATTCCCTCAGAAAAACCCTGCTGCAGCATGGCTTTTTGTTCATCACTATAATCATGGTGAGAGAACATATCTGACAGTTTCAGCCGACCATTGAGCTCATTTACATATGTATAGTAATCATTAAGTATGCCCTTTGAATCGATTGTTTGCTCAATGACACTTTGAGCGTAGTAGTCTGCTACTAAAGATGATATATGCTGTAGCTCGTCGGGCGAATATCGGATGCTTACCCAATGCTGTATGTTATGCTCGCCATTTTGTGCAGCCGCCACCACAGCCTGTTTTAATGCAAGTATCTGTTCTTGCGAAAACTTAAGCTTTATAAGGTCTTGGAGTATATCATCAACCCTATCAGACGTGCTTTCTTGCTTTGCGGTTTTGGCATTGTCAAGAGCTTCGTTTTTGCGGTCAATGGCGATAACTTCTTTTTCAATTTCAAACAGTGTGTCTTTGGCAGCGTGCTGAACAGCTCTGCTGAAAAGAATCATATCTCTTGCATTTTTGATAAGGTCAAGAGCGCTCACATCAACATCAGTGTTCAGATCTATTTTGCCATAAAGATTGCACCTTTGTGAAACAACAAACCGTACTACAGAATTGAGCGAATGGCGGTATACCTCAGCCTGTTTTGTGTCAAGTCCCATTTGAGATATTGCATTTTGTACTGACTCAGCAATAGGCGCAGAATTAATACTGTTTGCTGTCATTGCTTCGATACATTCTTTGACCGATCCTGCGTTTATATTGTATCGGTTATTAAGCGTATTGAGTAGCTCAGGTGTATTGCGGTCAGTAAGTGTCCACATCTCAGGCAACTCTTTGCCGCCTGTCTGAGTGACGTCATATAAATATCTGCAAGTGTGATTTTTGCCAAAAACAGCAACGCCGTGAGAGCCACGTCTTACATATCGCCCCAGTCGTCCCCATTTCTTATACTCAGCGATCTTTGTTGCATTCCTATCCTGCTGGAATACTAACACAGCGTCTGAATACGGCTGCTTATACATTTTTGCGGAAAATTTGAGATACTCAATGTAATCCTGCTTATTGTTTCTGAGATGCTCATTGATTTCAAACCATGCTTGCTTTACAACTTCATACTTATCGTGCTTATCCATATTCATGTTGTTTCTCCTTTCGCATATAAAAAGAGCGTATGAATTTCTTCACACGCTCAGGTTTGCGATTTTAAGTTGTGTGTCACTGTGACACACTTATGTATTTAGGTTACTCTGTTCTTTTAACCTTATATCCACATATTTTCTAACATAAACCGATTTTTTGTTAGGATAGTTTTCGCTTTTATGTAAGAAATCATATCCGTCTTTCTTAGGCTGTTCTGTGAACTTTTCAACTTCTTCTGGTAAACCCTCTATGCGTACTTCTACCATTTTTATCAGCTCCTATCAAACTTTTATAATAAGGAATGCCACAAAAGTACATGTGCAGCTCATTAAATGAGTGTTGCGTATCACTGCGATAGAACTTGTCTGGTATTCTTTATTGTGTGTCACATTGTATATGTTCTTTTTAATGTAGCTTACATTCAGCAGAATAATAACCGCTTTTATCAAAAGCCATATGACAACGATCTTTGTTTTAAGAAGTGTATTGCTTTTAAAATACACTTTAATAAATCCAAGCATTAATGAGTTGATAAACAGTAGGAATATCAGTAGTCTTGAATTTATGGGTGTATGGTTATTCTCGTTCATTTTTAGT
>ENA-USUM01002249-USUM01002249.1-human-gut-metagenome-genome-assembly--contig:-NODE-2249-length-11655-cov-5.297547_pt1 | contig 11655 bp, 8 predicted proteins | sample MGYA00250063_ERZ773402 | MGnify/ENA primary metagenome ERZ773402 (study PRJEB29103, sample SAMN06112030) | human gut metagenome | biome: human gut; feature: ankylosing spondylitis patient; material...
ACCGCTTCGCTGGTGGGATGTTGTGCCGACGCTGAATCCCAGTGTTCGGCGCAAGACCACGATGCTTCAAAGAGCCAAGTCATCGTTGCCATGAACGCCACGAGCGAGCCCGCCGCGGGCTTTGACCCGCTTGTGTCCTGGGGTTGCGGCGAGCATGTGCATGCGCCCCTCATTCAGTCCACGCTCGTCACCACTGCCGATGACCTTTCGATCGTCGGCGATCTGGCAACGGAGCATTTCTGCTCCTCAGACGGCCTGGTGTGGACCTTCACCATCCGCGACGATGCGGTCTTTTCGAACGGCGAGCCTCTGACCGCCTCCGACGTTGCCTTCACCGTCAACGGTGTGATTGAGAGTCCCGCCTCTGAGGCCGACCTCTCCATGGTGGAGCGGGCCGTTGCGGTGAGCGACACGGTTGTGGAGCTGCATCTTTTGAAGCCGAATAACACGTTGCTCTATACCCTGGCGGTGCTCGGCATTGTTCCCGAGGCATCGTATGGCGATGATTACGGGCACAATCCAATTGGGTCCGGCCCCTATGTTCTCAAGCAGTGGGATCAGGGACAGCAGGTGATCTTTGAGGCGAACCCCGGCTATTACGGCGAGGCGCCCGTCATGGAGCGGGTCATCGTTGTATTTATGGACGAGGACGCCGCGCTTGCCGCTGTGCAGAAGGGCGATGTGGATATCGCCTATACCTTCGCGACCCACGCCGATCGCACGTTCGACGGCTATGAGCTCACAGCATTCAAGACGGTCGACTCGAGAGGTATCTCGCTTCCGTGCATCCCGGCGGGAGGTACGCGCGTGCTCGAGGAAGATGTCGCGTACCACACGGGCAATGATGTGACATGCGACGTCGCGGTGCGTCGCGCCATCAACCTGGCGATCGACCGTGAGCAGCTCATCGATAACGTGCTGAACGGCTATGGTCGCCCCGCCTTTTCTGTGGGCGATGGAATGCCGTGGTCGTCGCCCGATATGCGCGTCGAGTGCGATATCGATGCGGCCAGGGTCCTGCTTGACGAGGCCGGCTGGAAGCCCGGTGCCGACGGTATCCGCGAGCGCGACGGCGTGCGCGCCGCGTTCGACCTGTGGTATTCCTCGGATGACTCGGTTCGCCAGGCGACGGCCCACGAAGTGGCCAATCAGCTTGCCGAGCTCGGTATCGAAGTGAAGCCGCAGGGCGGTAGCTGGGACGAGATCTACCCGCATCAGTTCGAGCAGCCGGTCCTGTGGGGCTGGGGCTCCAACGCGCCCGTGGAGGTGTACGAGCTCAACTACTCCACCGGGTGGGGTAATTACAGCTGCCGCGAGAGTGCGGTCACCGATGCGTACCTCGACCAGGCGCTCGCTCAAACTGACGTCGAGGCCTCTTACGAGTATTGGAAGAAGGCTATGTGGGACGGGACGGAGGGCCCCGCTCCGCAGGGAGATGCCTCCTGGGCTTGGCTTGCTAACGTCGACCATCTGTATTTCAAGCGCAAGGGTCTCGTGGCTCCGCAGGGCAAGGCGCAGCCACATGGCCATGGTTGGTCTCTGCTGAACAATGTTGCGTCCTGGACCTGGAAATAGCCATGGCGCGATTCGCCGCGAGGGAGGCCGTCCGATTTGCCCTGCTGATGCTCGCTGTCAGCTTTGCCACGTTCACGCTCGTGTCCCTGTCGCCCATCGACCCGGTTCAGGCCAATGTGGGACAGCAGGCCCTATTGGGCATGAGCGAGGCAAAACGCGCTCAGCTTGCGGCACACTGGGGTGTGGGCGTTCCGTTGCTGGAACGCTACGGCACATGGCTCGTGGATGCCCTGCGCGGCGATTGGGGTACGAGTCTTCGCTTCAACGCGCCCGTGCCCGCAGTGGTGGGGGAGCGGTTTGCGAGTTCTGCCGCACTCATGCTCATAGCTTGGGCGCTTTCGGGCATTCTGGGCGTGGCGCTCGGGATGGCAGCTGGAGCTTCAAAGGGCTCCCGGGTTGACCGCGTGATCCGCTGGCTGTGTCTTGCGCTGAGTTCGACTCCGGCGTTTTGGGTCGCGATTGTGACCCTGATGGTGTTCTCCGTGTGGCTCGGATGGTTCCCCCTGGGCTTTTCGATGCCCATCGGCGCCGATCAGGCTACGGTTTCGTTCGCCGTTCGCGTGCATCACCTCGCCCTGCCCGCGCTCGTGCTCGCGCTGACCGGAGCCCCCGGCATCGCACTCCATACGCGCGAGAAGGCGATCGAGGTCATGGAGAGCGATTACGTGCGCCTTGCGCGCGCACGCGGGGAGTCTACGCGCTTCATCGCGTTGCGACACGGGCTGCGCAACATCGTTCTGCCGGCGCTCACGCTGCAGCTCTCCTCGGTTGGCGAGCTCGTTGGCGGTACGGTCTTGGTCGAGCAGGTGTTTTCCTATCCCGGGTTGGGGCAGGCGGCCGTCACGGCGGGTTTGGGCGGCGACGCCCCGCTTCTCGTGGGCATCGCGCTCTTCTGTGCGGTCCTCGTGTTCGCTGGCAATCTACTTGCCGATGTGCTTGCGCGTGTTGTTGATCCCCGCGTCGGACGGGGGGTCGGCCATGTCGAGCGATAGAAACGTGCTACATGCTTCGGGGGCCCGGCGCGATGCACGCGAGTCGGGGGCCTGCCGTGTGCTGCATGCCCCACAGTCTCGGTGCGACAATCGCGCGCGCCTCCTGCGCGCCGGCTTGTTTGGACTCGTCGTGTTCTCATGCGTTATGGTTTGTGGCAGTCTGGTCCATGACGTCGCGCAGGTCGCCGATTTTTCGCAGAAGATGCTTCCGCCTTCTTTCGAGCACCCCTTCGGCACGGATCAGCTCGGTCGGGATATGCTCGCACGCACCGTCGCCGGTCTCGCGACCTCGCTTTCGATTGGTCTCGTGGCGGCGGTGGCGTCCACGGTCATCGCGCTGTTGTTGTCGGTCGCCGCGGCGATCGGTGGCCCGCGCGTCGACGCGATTGTTGCGGGCTTGATCGACCTCATATCCTCGGTGCCGTATCTCGTGTTGCTCATCCTCATCAGCTGCGCCGTGGGGCGCGGACTCGCGGGGGTGACGATCGGCATGGCGCTCACGCATTGGCCCAGCCTTGCCCGCGTTCTACGTGCCGAGATGCGCTCCGTCCTTGCGCGTCCCTATATTGCGCAGAGCCGCTCTCTCGGCGTCGGCGCTTGCCGCATCGCGATGACGCATTTGCTTCCCGCCGTCATGCCGCAGGTGCTTGTCGCTGCGATTTTGGCACTGCCCCACGCGGTGCTGCACGAATCGTCCATCACGTTCCTCGGCTTTGGCTTGTCCCCCGATGAACCGGCGCTCGGTGTGATCCTGGCCGAGGCGATGGGGCATCTCACCGCCGGCGCCTGGTGGCTCGCACTGTTTCCCGGTGCGGTGCTCGCCCTGAGCGTGATGCTGTTCGCGCACGTGGGCGAGCTTGCCCGTTCGGTGCTCGACCCGCGTTCGATGCAGGAATAGGGGGCGCCGTGGACGAGATCAAGCACGGTCCGCATGGGGCCGCGGAATACCATCATCACCATACACATGCTGCGGACTCCCAGCACGTGGGGTCGCACCATTTGCTGACGGTGGAACATTTGACGGTTGCATATCGAATGTACGACCCGCGGGCGCGCTTTTGGCGTCCTCGCCGGGTACATCACAACGTTTTGCGTGATTTGACGCTCTCGGTGCATGAGGGCGAGATATTGGCCCTTGTTGGGGCGAGCGGCTCGGGTAAGTCGGTGCTGGCCGACGCCCTTATGGGCCTATTTGATGCAAACGCGGTCGCGAGCGGCGAGATGTGGTTCGACGGACACCGCGTCGCGCCGGTAGATCTCGGCAGCTTGCGAGGACATGGAATCTCGTTGGTTCCTCAGGGGGTTTCCTCTCTCGATCCATTGATGCGCGTTGACGAGCAGGTGCGCGGTGAGGCCCGAGGGGCCGACCGCCGCGCGCGGAGGGAAGATGCCCGACGCCGGATGGCCCGTCAGCGGGAGCTCTTCGAGGCATACGGGCTTGCGCCGGAAGTCGAGCGGATGTACCCGCACGAACTGTCCGGCGGCATGGCGCGTCGCGTGCTGCTCATGTGCGCGCTCATGGAGGAACCGAGGCTGCTTATCGCAGATGAGCCGACGCCGGGCATGGATGATGAGTCCGCAGCCGTCGCCGCGCACGATCTTCGGGCTTTCGCCCAAGACGGTGGTGGCGTGCTGCTTATCACACATGACCTTGATTTCGCGCTGAGCGTCGCCGATCGATTGGCGGTGTTTCGCGAGGGGACTGTTGTGGAGGAGACATCCGTTTCGGCGTTCAGGCGCGCAGAGGCGCTCAGGGACCCGTATGCGCGTGAATTGAGTCGTGCTTGGATCAGGCTCCACGAGGACGACAATTGGGCCTCTGGGGCGCTCGGAGACGCTTATGGCAAGCAGGGTGGCGACGGGTCGGTGCTCGTCGCTCGAGACCTTGCTTTTGTCCGTCGGAATGGTGACGCTGTGTTCGCGGGGGTCGACGTGGACCTTGCGCCCGGTGCCCGCTTGGCGCTGCGCGGTGCGTCTGGCGCCGGCAAGACGACGCTTTGCCGCGTCCTGGCCGGCCAGCTCATGCCGAACGCGGGCGTCGTGCTGGTGGGCGGCGAGCCCATCGGAGATGGATGGGGGCAGCGTGCGGGTCGGCGGTTCCGGGCTGAACGACCGTTTCGGGCGGATGGGCCGTTCCGGGTAGATCGGCCGTTCAAAGATGGCCGATCGCACCGAACGGGTCGCGCGTGCCCGGTGCAGCTTGTCTCGCAGCACCCAGAGGAAGCGTTCGATCCCGCGTTGAGCTTGCGCGCGTCTCTTGCCGAGGCAGGGGATGTGGACGGGCCGAGGGCCGGTCACTTGATGCGTATCTTCTCGGTGGAGGGGGAGTGGCTGAGCCGGCGGCCCCACGAGGTCTCTGGAGGCCAGCTGATGCGCGTCGCGTTGGTCCGCGCCCTCATGGCGTCTCCGCGTGTGCTCATTTGCGATGAGTCGACGGCCTCGCTCGATTTGCTTTCCCAAGAGGAGATCTGGCGTGCAGTGGTTGATTGTCAGGAGTCTGAGGGGTTTGGGTTGATCGTCGTCTCACATGACTCTTCGCTGGTGGAGCGCCTGGCAACTGAGGAAGCGTGGCTCGAAAACGGACACCTCGTTCGCAATTCGTCCACAAATTAAAATTTCTCAAATTGGGGCTTGCATAGACCTAATCGTTTCCGTATAGTATTTCCTCGCGTTGAGGCATGACGCACATCACTTTGGGATGTCGTCTAATGGCAGGACAGCGGATTCTGGTTCCGTCAATGGGGGTTCGACTCCCTCCATCCCAGCCATTGTGTGTTGTGTTTTGTCGCTTTTGGCCCGTTCGTCTAGCGGTTCAGGACGCCGCCCTCTCAAGGCGGAGATCACCGGTTCGAATCCGGTACGGGCTACCAAGAGTTATCCCCGGGTTTTAGAACCCGGGGTTTTCTTTTATATGTGCGCATCTCCCGGTGGCCACCTGTCCTCTCGTTGCCGCCCCTCCCGGCTCGTACTTTGAAATTGCCTATGGTATTCAGCCGTTTGATGAGGTTGAACTGAACTAATCCATAGTCAATTTGCGTGCCGCCATAGGTATTCGGCGCCTTGCCGAGATGCATCGTCGCAATTACGGCGCAAAAGGCCGAGCCCCCTGCGAGAGGGGGCTCGACGGTGGGTCGGACGGCGAATTGAGCGACTGCCATCCAATTACTTTTTAGAGGCCTGGCCCAGATTCCGTTACTGGTACCTTAGGCATTCGACAGGGTCGAGCTTGGCGGCGCGGCGGGCGGGATAGTACCCGAAGATCAGGCCGATGAGCATCGAGATACCCACCGCAATCGCTATGGCTGCGGGCTCGATGGCCGGCGTGAGCGTGGCGCCCGCTCCGCCCATGCCCGTCATGGACCCCATGTCCAGGCCAAACGCACCAGCGGCAAATGCCAGGCCCCAGGCGATGGCATACCCCGCGATGGTTCCTATGATGCCGCCCGTCACGCAAAGCGCCGCACTTTCGGTGAGGAACTGCAGCGTGATGTCGCGGCCGCGCGCGCCCAGTGCGCGGCGCACACCGATCTCGCGGATGCGCTCCGTGACGTTGGTGAGCATCATGTTCATGATGCCGATGCCGCCGACGAGCAGGGAGATTCCCGCCACGGAGCCCATGATTAGCTGGAAGGACATCATGAAGGTGTCGAGCTGGTCGATGGAGGACTTCATGGAGTAGACCCAGATCATATCCTCGCGGCTCTCGTCGGGGATGCTCTTGATTTTGGCGAGCTGCTCGATGGTCTGCTCTTGCACGGACTCGATGTCTGCGCCCTCGCGGGCAAGACCCACGACGCTCGATAGATAATCCCAACCATCGCTGAAATCCTGGCTCACCGTATCGGCAGGCAAGTAGACATTGCAGTAGTCCGTTCCGGTCATGCCGTCATCGAGCACGCCGATGACGGTGTAGCTCTTGCCTCGCAGCTGAATGGATTTGCCAACGGCCTCAGCGCCCGGGCTGCCGAAGAACGCCTCGATGCCGTTGCGGCCGATGAGCGCCATGCGGGATCGCGCCTCGGCTTCCGCAGCTGTGTAGATGCGCCCCTCGGCGAGCTTGGCGGTCGCCCCTGTCATTTCGAGAAATGAGGGGTTGGCGCCGGTGATGCCGCAGTTGATCGTTTTATCGCCCACGCGAACCTCGGCATAGCTGTCGCGCGTGCCCTCGATGGCCTCATAGTCGGGTATGAGGCGCGCCAGGTCTTCGATGTCTTTCTCAGAGAGCGGCTCGCCGCAGCTGATGTGGACGATGCGCGCGGCATTGAGGCCCATGCCGCTGATGAGGCCGTTGCGCACGCCGCCGATGAGCGATGTCATGGCAATAACCGCGGCGATGCCGATCACAATGCCGAGGATGGTGAGGAGGCTGCGGCCCTTGTTGGCCTCAAGCGACCTGAATGCCTCGCGGCAGAGGTCTGCAAAGCTCATAGGGCGCCTCCCAGGTTCGTGGTTGATGATTGGCCGCCGCCTGCTGCGGAGGGCGTGGCGGCCGTGATGTCGGCGGCCGTTGCGCGAGCGACGCCAGTGGAGGCCGCTGCGGGGACATAGGCCCCTTCGTACACGCGGCCGTCGCGGATCTGGATGGCGCGGTCGGCCTCGGCGGCGACGCTCGCGTCGTGCGTGATGAGCACGATGGTCTTGCCTGCACGCTTGAGGGCGTGGAACGTGTCCATGACCTGGCGCCCCGTCACGGAGTCGAGGTTGCCGGTGGGCTCATCGGCCAGGATGATGGCGGGGTCGTTCACAAGGGCGCGTGCGATGGCGACACGTTGCATCTGGCCGCCCGAGAGCTCGTTCGTGCGATGGTCGTAGTGGTCGACGGGAAGGCCTACTGAGCGCAGGGCGTGGACGGCGCGCATCTCGCGCTCGCGTCGGGGAACATCGGTGTAGGCGAGGGGCAGCATGACGTTGTCGAGCACGCTCATGCGTGGGAGCAGATTGAAGCTCTGGAAGACGAAGCCGATGCGCAGGGCGCGAACTTCGGCGAGCTCGTCATCGGTGAGTTCCGCCACGTTCAGGCCCTCGAGCAGATACGTGCCCGACGTGGGGGTGTCCAGGCATCCGAGGATGTTCATGAGCGTGGATTTGCCGGAGCCTGAGGGACCGGTGATCGCCACGAACTCTCCGGGGCTCACGGTGAGCGACACGTCGTGGAGGATGTGCGCCAGGCCGGCCTCGCTCTCAAAGATACGGTGGATATGACGAATATCGATGACCGGGCGGGAGCTGGTGCCTGTTGCGGGGATTGCCGTGGATGCGAGTGGGGCCACGGATACGGTCGACGTGAGGCTCACGGACGCTGCGGCGGCATCGGGCGTCGCCGGTGCGCCGCGCGGGATCGTCAAGGGGCTCTCTGCCATTAGCGCACCTCCATGCCGCCGCTGGATGCGCCGCCATCCATCATCTCGTCCTCCGGCATGGCGCCGCCCGCGATTACGAGCACGTCGCTATCGGAGAGGGGGGATTCGGGCATGTCGGAATTCTGGTCGGCGGGTGCGTCGGCGGGCTTACCGACCACGGCGTAGTCGTCGTTCTTGGCTACGACTCGCACGTCAAGGCGCTCCGTGGCGTGCGTCTCGGGGTCGGTCTCGAGGTTCACATAGTAGGTCTCGCCGTCATCGGTGAGCAGGGCGGTCATGGGTACCATGACGACGTTCTCGAGCTTTTGCGTGGTGAGGGACACCTCGGCGGTCATGCCGGGCTTGAGGCGCGGGTCGGGTGCGTCGATCATGATGTCGACGGCGAAGGTGGGAGAGCCGCCCATACCGTCGTAGGACATCTGGGCGCCGTCGCCGCTCGCGATGGAGGCGATGCCCGTCACGCGCCCGGTCATGGAGAGGTCGGGGAAGGCGGGGCAGGAGATGGTCGCGGTCTGGTCGACGGCCACGCTCGCGATGTCCTCCTCCTCAACCTGGATGGTGACCTTCATCTTGGAGAGGTCGGCGATCTGCATGAGCGGGCCGTTCGTCCCCGCGCCGCCCAAGCTCTCGCCGAGATCGGCGCCCACCTGTGCATTCATGGCCACGATGGAGCCCGCGGCCGGTGCCTTCACAGTGCGCAGGGCGGCCTTTGCAGCGGCGTCGTTGTAGGAGGCCTGTGCGGATTCAACTGCGACCTGCGCGGCGTTCACCGCCTGCTGAGCGCCGGCGACGTCTCCCGCGGGGCCGGCCATGGGATCGGCTGTGGGCTGGGAGGCGAGTTGCTTTGCCTCGGCGAGCGCCTGCTGTGCGGCCGCGAGGTCGGCGCGGGCCTGACGCAGCGCGCGATCGGCCTCCGCTACGGCGCGGTCGAGCTCGGGGTTCTTGATGGTCATGAGGACGTCACCCTCTTTGACCGTCTGACCGGCAACGACGTTGACGCTCTCGATTTGGCCGCCCACCTCAGGTGTGATGACGGTGGCGGAGAGCGGCTGCAACGTTCCCTTGGCGTCGACGATGGTTTCGAAATCTCCCTGGACGGCAAAATCGGTAACGGCCTCCATCATCTGCTCGGGCTCTTTGCCCAGGATGTTGATGGCAATGGCCCCGCCGCCTATGACGACGGCTGCCACGCCGATCACGATGCCGCGGCGCATGAGCTTCTTGCGGCGGCGCTCGGCGCGCTTCGCCTTGAGGGCGGCGTATGCCTCGGCGTCGGAACCCTCAAGCGGGGTTTGGCCGTCGGGCCCGGCGTTGGATTCCGTGTTCGCCGCGTCGTCTTGGATGGTGGGGATGACTTCGGGAACGCGAAGCACCTTCGTCTCCTGCGGTTCGTCGCCGAGCGTGCTCAGGAACTCGTCCATCGGGTCGTTCTCACGGTTGGTATCGGACATGGGTCTTCCTTTCGGGCGGGGTGGACCTGATTCGGGAATCTCACCTCAATTTAGGGACTGTCCCTAAATTGAGGTGGGTGGTGAGTCGGATGGCGCCTAGATCGCGTCCTCGCGCAGGGTTTGCACGATGGAGCCGCTAGAGGACTTGCGAAGAGCATATGCGGTCGAGACGGCGAGCACGGCGATCACCACGCCGACGGCGGCGATGACCCAGCCGAACGGCACCACGAAGCCGAGGCCCTCGAAGCTCATCATCATCGCCTGGTAAATGAAGAAGGTGACGACGGCGCCGAGTGCCAGGCCGATGGCTAACCCCCTCCAGGCGTATGAGAAGCACTCGAGGGCGATCATGCGCCAGAACGCACGCTGTCCCATGCCGATGCTCTTGAGCATGGCGAACTCGCGACGGCGCAGGATGATCGAGTTCGTGAGCGTGTTGAACACGTTTGCGACGGCGATCGCACCGGTGATGAGGATGAAGCAGTTGATGAACAGCTGCACGGTCTCGCCTATGAGCCGCTCGGCGCGCGCGTTCTCGGCGTTGTTCGACAGATATGTGCGGTACCACTTGCTGCCGGTGATCTTGTCGGCGATGATCTCGTTCATGCCGATTTCGACGGCGCGTGCGTCTTCGGCGCCGAAGGATAGATACGCGTACATCGTGTTGCCGTATGTGCCCTCCTCGCTGTGGAAGGCGAATGGCGTGGCGAGGCTGCTCACATCCTTGTCATCGATGATGCCCTCGGAGCTCGCGGCGAGTGTGGGCAGCGCGCTTACGGGGAGGACGAGCGTCGGCCAGATGGATGCATATGCTTTGATGGGCGAGGGGAATGTCTTCACAATCGCCCCGACGGGCAGTTCGTACGAGTCCAGGAGCACCTCGTCGAGCGGACGCGCGACCTTGTCGTAGATGGGCTCGCCGTTCTCGTCGAATCGGGCTTCGTCCCCCTCTCCGTATCCCTCATATCGGGCGACGGGCTCCCCGTCATCGACGCCCGCCTCGACGAACATGGCGTTGTCGACGGATGCGATGTTGGTGAGGAGGTTCGCGGTGCCCGTGGAGGAGAACAGGTCGCGTACTGAATAGCGCTTCCCGTCGTTGGATTGGGTTCCGTTGAGCGCCACGGCGACAGGGTTCTTTGGGTCCCCGAAGCGCTTGCGGTCGAGGCCGTTCTCCTCAAGGATCTGATTCCACGATGCGTTATCGAGGAACAGGACGGAGGCGGGGGCGTAGACGGTGCCGTCGTCGGTCATGCAGCGGTCGGGCATATCGTAGTGATCGCTTTGGCTTGAGAGCTCGCCGTAATCGATCATGCCGGGCTCGAAGCTCGCGCAGAGGGACGTGAGGAGCATGTACCCCTCTCCGGTCGCCCCATCGACTGTCGCGAGCGCCCGATATGCGTCGTCGATTTCCTTCAGCCCGTCGGATGTTGTCTCGTCGAGCTCCAGCCGCCTGTTGAGCGAGACCTCGATGTCGCTGCCGCCGTTGTCGACGACCTGCGTGAGATAGTTCAGGTAATGCGAGATGCCGCCCGAGATGATGATGAGCGCGACCGATACGGCCAGGGAGGCGACGGCCACACGTCCCTTCGCGCTGGCGCGCGTGAGGTTGCGGTGGGCGAGGAGGCCGGGTACACCCGCAGTGCACAGGCGCAGGTTGTCAAAGACGCGCCCGAAGGACGTGCCGCGGGCTCCCGCGCGGCGGTTTTTTCGCATCTCCCGGCGCTCACGTCGAGAGATGCGCACGTCGCGGCTTCCGCGGATGGCGTCCACGGCCGAGATGCGGCTCGCGCGCCAGGCGGGGATCGTCGCGCTGATGAAGACGGTGATGATAGCGAGCAAAGCCGACAGGGCGAGCACTGCGGGATTGATGGCGATCGTGCTGAAGCCGGTCTTCGCGAACGCCTCCTGGTCGATGAGCATCCCGATGCCCTCGCCGGCGAAGGTGAACACGGCGAAGGTTCCCGCAAGGCCCACCAAAAGACCGATGGGGATTCCGATGATTGCGAGCATGCTCGCCTCGGCGTATACGGTGCGACGCAACTGCCGCTTGCTGGCGCCAAGCGAGGAGAGCAAGCCGAATTGGCGGGTGCGCTCGGAGACGGCGATGGCGAACGAGTTGTATATGAGGGATATGGAGGCGCCGATGACGACGGCAGAGAGAATGAAGGCGAGTGTGTATAGGGTTCCCCAGATGGAGTATATCAAAGGGCTGAAGGCATTGGGATTTAATGCGGTGCGCATCCCTTGCGCGTGGGATTACTACATTGTGAATCC
>ENA-USUM01002258-USUM01002258.1-human-gut-metagenome-genome-assembly--contig:-NODE-2258-length-11626-cov-14.481600_pt1 | contig 11626 bp, 10 predicted proteins | sample MGYA00250063_ERZ773402 | MGnify/ENA primary metagenome ERZ773402 (study PRJEB29103, sample SAMN06112030) | human gut metagenome | biome: human gut; feature: ankylosing spondylitis patient; material...
AACGGCTCCTCTCCGAGTGTGAATTTTTCCTCATAATAATCAAAGGCTCCCTCGGTCTCTGTATTTTTCATTTTATATTTTTTATCTCCGGTACACAGCCATACGATATCGACATTATCACGCGCTGTACGGAAACGGACAGTCACTTCATCCCCTGCATCCGGTTCCACCGGCTGTCTGTAATCTGCCGTTCCATCCGAAAAAAGTGCATTCTTTTTTAACAGCGGACGCATCTGCATAATATATCTCTGTATACGGTTTAACTCATAAACTGATTCTTCCTGGTTCATGTAATTCCTATTTTCCTTTCTTTGCGAAAATTTACGAAAACTCTTCATTTATTATAACACAGAATGGTACTTTCGCAACGTCTAAAACTGCATTTATACAAATAATAACACACAAACAAGTCTACTGACCATAAAAATCTGAAAGACACTGCAAACCTTATATCCTGTTAGATATACATAATACCAGGACCTAAAATCTATTTACACAGATAATTTCGCGTTATATAATTTTCGTATGGAATTTTTAATTTAAAGGAGGATCTCAGGTTGACTGACAGTGATATCAAGCTTTTTTTCGATGTCTATTTTAATAATTTTATCACCAGCATTTCCTGGGATGAACAGATTCATGCTCCGGCTGCAAAAGAAGAATGGATCAGATGCCTGAAAAACTGTGGGCGTTCAAGATATCAGCTTTGTATCGAGGATGATCTTTTATTCCATTCATTTTTCACGCACTTAAAAGAAGATAAATCTACTTTAAGCAACAGCCAGTATGATCTGGTCTTAAGCTATTGCCGTAAACTTTATTACAGCCAGTATAATGAACCATCCCTGCAGCTTCGTTTTGCAAAAGAGCTGATTTCTCATTATGAAGCAAATAAAGATGTGGAGAGTCTTATTTTTCTCTACACCTGCGCCGCCTATTCCGCACTTCAGCTTTCCCGCACAGGCGATCATAAGATGGGGCTGCGCTCAAGTGACTATTACAAAAAAGTTGTAGCACTGCGCGATAAGATCGACACATTTCAGGTACCGGAAAGCCGCGATTATATTTTTGTCGCCTATGATAACCTGATCCGTGTTGAGCCGTTTCTTCACAATCTGCCGATTGAGGAGGCATATCAGTTCTTTTTAGAACTGATCGAACTGCGCAAGCAGGAAAAGTTCTGCCGTTACGATACGGTCAATCCGCGCATTCCCAAAATTGTAAATAAAACGATCAACAATTTTCTCTCCTGCGAAAATGACCTGCTGCTTTTTGATATTGAATTTCCGGATTCACTGCGGCTGCATTTATCTGAACTGACACTGCAGCATTATACCCAAGTCCTTAAGCACAAGGGTTCCATTTACGACTGTCCGCCCGCCCTCGTATTTCAATATTATCGTCTCATGGCAGAAGAAGAGGCATTAAGCTGGGACGAAGCTTATTCGGTCGTAGATGATTATTATACCCGAAAAAAAGAAATGATTCCGGATGAAACAGAACTGGATTATCTGTCCTTTTATGTGGATCTTCCAATTCTTCTGATGCACTTTCTGTCCCATACCACCCTTTCCGAGGCAGAAAAAGATCGCAGAAACCTCACTTACCGCAGTATGGTCATTCATTTTCTGTCGACAAGACATTACCGTCTGCACACATACTCGCAGTATGATGGTATGCGTATGGCATGTTTTCATCCAATCGTGCTTGATACGTTCCACCACCCGGTTGAAAAGACAAACTTTATCCTTGATCTGATCGTTTCTAGTCATCTGGCAACACTGACACACTCCGTTATGGTTTCCTATCTGGCGGAGGCGCTTTTAAAATATATTTTCGATGATAAGCCAGAGCTTCTGATCTGCCCGGCACTTGGTTCGACGGTTTCTGAAATTCAGAAAAACCGCACGCATATCATTGATTTCGCCGTGCAGGGTTCGATGCTTCACGATATCGGTAAAAACGGAATCGTCCCGATCATCAACACGCAGCACCGCAGGCTGACGGATTACGAGTTTGACCTGATCCGCATGCATCCGGAAACGGGAGCAAAGGATCTCGCCTCTGTTCCTGATTTTGCGTGTTATGCAGATATCGCACATGGACATCACCGCACTTATGACGGCACAGGCGGTTATCCGGATGACTTTGACATCCTCCATTCACCGTGCCGCCCGGTCATTGATCTCGTGCACATCTGTGACTGCCTGGATGCCGCTACGGATTACTTAAGCCGCAACTATCACAATGCAAAAGATTTTGATACCGTGCTTTCGGAACTGGCGGATGGCCGTGGCACACAGTATAATCCGAATATCATTGACCTGATCCTGGATCATCCGGATCTTCAGAAAGAGCTTGCCTCTTTAATCGGACCAAACCGCGAAAATATCTATTATGATGTATACCGCACTTTTGCGAACAAACAAAAATAACCATGCGATTTTAACCGCATGGTTATTTTTTCAGAAAAAAAGATAGCTATCGGCTAGCTATCTTTTTAGGAGAAGGTATTTTTACTATGGGGTATAGCAAAAAATATATATAATGTATTGGGGGGTTTTTACAGTAATTATAATAGCATGAGCGGCAGGATAAGTGTGCACAAATTTGAAGTTTTTTTACCGCCCAAACTATACAAAATAAACAGTACCTTAGTACCGGTTTAAAAACTGGTACTAAAATTATGCACAAACGATTGCGCATCAGATTTCCCAATAGTTTTCATGGAAGATCACTTTGCGGTAAGTTCCGAAGGTCAGCCAGTGGTTCCAGAATTCTGTATCCGTCTCTCCCTGTCCATATCCGTCTAAGAATGCCTGCAGATCTTTCTGCGATTTCACATTCACGGCAAATCCTCTTCCGTTGACAACCGGAACTCCTGAGTAGCGGTAATCTGCTAATGGAAGGATCGCCTCGATCTTATTGTCACGCACCTGTACGGCAGCCTGATCTCTTAAGATCAAAATATCAAAGTACTCCGGATATTCATAAGTCTCGCTCTTCGTCGGGATCTCATCTCCCACGGTGTAGGTCTTCTGCTCCGGTTTATGTTTCGCAATCGAAGATTTCTCCATGTTATAGTAAAACTCCTCGAAAATATCTCCGCGCGCTTTTAAGTCTCCGTAAACAAATACCGGTTCCTCTGTCTCATTGCCGCTTGCAAACTGCTCCACGACACCGCAGGCGGAAGTCATGTTGGTCACACGGTCGATTAAAATCAGTTCACCCATGGTCTTATGTTTTTTGAATACATCAAGCGGTATCTTTTCGTCTAACACAATGCTGCAGACTGCGATCTCATTTTTTCCCAATATATCGGTCGGATGATGCTCCCCGGTATTGACATCGATCTTATAGGAGATCTCTGTCACAGTTCCTGTGATCAGTTTGGTTCCGAGTTTGATAAAGTAATCGCCTCCGGCTGACAGGTTATTGTCATCCATCCAGAGAAGCGTTGTCGTAAATTTCTGCGCCGCCGTGATGCCGCTGCCATTTTCCAACACACATCCTCTTGAGACGTCGATCTCTTTGTCTAACTGGATCGTAACCGGCTGTCCGGTCTGTGCGGTATCCGCCTCTTTTCCGGCTACTAAAATGCTCTTTACACTGGCGGTCTCATTGCCCGGCAGTACCGTTAAGGTATCACCCACATGCACCTCTCCGGCCTCGATCTGTCCCTGGAAACCACGGAAAGTATGGTTCGGACGGCACACGCGCTGTACCGGCATATAAAATCCCTGCTCTTTTGCCTTTTCAGTCACATCGACTTCCTCAAGGTAAGTTAAAATCGGTTCGCCGGTGTACCATGGAATGTTATCGGATTTCTTTGTGACGTTATCGCCCTCTGTCGCAGACACCGGAATGATCTTGACGCTCTCCAGTCCAAGTTCGCCGGCAAGCTGTAAAATCTCTGCCTGGATCGCATTAAATTTTTCCTGGTCATAGCCGATCAGATCCATCTTGTTTACCGCAAATACAAAGTAGCGGATTCCCATCAGCGCACAGATCCTTGCATGACGTCTTGTCTGCACCAGCACACCCTGTGTCGCATCCAGAAGAATGATCGCAAGGTCCGCAAAGGAAGCTCCCACTGCCATGTTTCTGGTGTACTCTTCATGACCAGGTGTATCTGCCACGATAAAGCTTCTGCGGTCTGTTGTAAAATAACGGTATGCAACGTCGATCGTGATACCCTGTTCACGCTCTGCCATCAGACCGTCAAGCAGCAGGGAATAATCGATGGCCCCCTCTCTGCTTCCGACTTTACTGTCTAATTCGAGTGCTTTTTCCTGATCTGCATAAAGCAGTTTTGCATCGTATAAAATATGTCCGATCAGTGTGGATTTTCCGTCATCCACACTACCGCAGGTGATAAATTTAAGTAAACCTTTCATCTAGAAATACCCCTCCCTTTTTCTACGTTCCATGCTGCCTGCCGCCTCGTTGTCGATCACGCGGCTGGTACGTTCTGAAGATACGGCTGCAAGTGTCTCGTCAATAATCTCATCCAAAGTCTCCGCATCGGATTCCACACCACCGGTCAGCGGATAACATCCCAATGTACGGAAACGGACTTTTTTCATCTCCGGCTTCTCACCCTCACGGAATTTGAAGCGGTCATCATCCACCATAATGATGTTGCCGTCTCTGTATACGACCGGACGCTCTTTTGCAAAATAAAGCGGTACGATCTCAATGTTCTCACGTTTGATGTACTGCCAGATATCTTTTTCTGTCCAGTTTGAGATCGGGAAGACACGGATGCTCTCGCCTTTATTGATCTTGGTGTTATACAGTTTCCACATCTCCGGTCTCTGGTTTTTCGGGTCCCATGCCTGCGCCTCGTTACGGAAGGAGAAGATTCTCTCTTTCGCACGGGATTTTTCCTCGTCACGGCGGCCGCCGCCAAATGCTGCAGTAAACTCATATTTTTTAAGCGCCTGTTTTAATGCCTGTGTTTTCATGATGTCGGTGTAAGCGGAACCGTGGTCAAACGGGTTGATGCCGGCGTCCACACCTTCCTGATTGGTGTAAACTAACATCTCAATGCCGTTCTCTTTTGCGATGCGGTCACGGAACTCGATCATCTCACGGAATTTCCAGGTCGTATCGATATGTAAAAATGGGAAAGGCGGCTTCTCCGGGTAAAATGCTTTCATGGCGAGGTGCAGCATTACCGAGCTGTCCTTTCCTATGGAGTAAAGCATTACCGGTTTTTCGCATTCGGCAGCTACTTCGCGGATGATGTAGATCGCCTCTGCCTCCAGTTCGTCCAAATGTGATAATCCACTCATAAAATATCCTCCTCTATTTTGCTGTGTTTTAATATTTGTTGGCGTCTTTTTTATTGATCCGTACGACGGTCTTGTTGCCGTCGGGTGCGGTGACAGTCCAGAGGCGGTAGTCACCGTCCTCTCTGGTGGTCAGGGTGCTGCCTCTGCCGCCGATGTCGGCCCCTAAGAAGAAGTCTATGGCTTCGGCCCTGCATTCTTTGACGCAGGAGGTGCAGCCCCAGCAGTCTCTCGGCTCTTTGATGTATGCCTTGCCGTCTGCGTCTGCCTTGATCAGATTTCCCGGACAGACTTCGATGCAGCGTCTGCATTTTACGCATTTACTTTTATTGATCGCTATGCTCACAGGGTACCTCCTTTCTGACCAAAATCCGGTGTCTGTGTCAGATCACGGAACAGAATTTTGATTTTACCGTTTTCATAGACGGAATTGACTGCTTTTTTATCCCAGTCATCTTTTGTTCCCGGATAGTCCATGTTCTGCCCAAAACCTCGCCAGCGTGTCTCTTTCCGCGCTTTTAGATGTGCGATGACGCTTTTACATACGACTAAGCGTTCCTTTACTTCGTAAATATGTAACAGGTCATCCGTATCTTTTGCGGTCAGATCTTTGGTCAGTGCGAAAAGCTGGTCAATTTTTTCTTCCGCGATATTGAGCTGTTTCTCATTGTAGCGGTAATTCGTTCCGATCCCGCCTGCGTAGGCATCCATGACTTTCTGCATGGCTTCCTCGATCTGTTCCGTGCCAAAGAATGATTTTTTCTCTGCAAAACAGGACTCATATTCCTGATCGACTGCCTGTGCCAGCTTTTCTAACTGTTCCTTTGAAGCCTGTCCTTCTGACTGCTGACCTTCCTCTTCCTGCTTCAGATCCTTTAGAATCGTCTCCGCCGCGATCTCGCCCTCCACGAGTGCTCCGGTCACATATTTCTGCGGGCATCCTCCGGCGACATCCCCGGCTGCATAAAGTCCTTTTAATGTGGTTCTTCTCGCATCATCGATCCAGTAGCCGCTTGCGGTATGACCACCCACGATGTAAGGCTCGGTGCCCTCGATCTCGACATCCTGCTCATTCGGCTCTTTTCCGCTCTCGATCCATTTTAAAGTCTGGCTCGGTGCCATATTTAAATATGCCTTTAACAGATCTTTGCCCTGCTCTTCCTTAATGCCTTCCGTATGCAGGTAACACGGGCCTCTTCCCTCCTGATTCTCCGCCACGGTACCGTAGACACGCTCCTCAGTCGTAATGCCATATTTCGTCTCATAGACCTCTCCGAGGGAGTTGATCTGTTTTGCCCCGACGCCCTGTGCGATCGTTCCGGTCGGTGCGATCGTATCTTTACAGCGGAGTGCAATAAAACGCATCTCAAAAGTCGTCATTTCTGCTCCGGCTAAAATTCCCATCGCGTATCCCGCTCCGGTGTTAAACGGCGGATACCACATCTTGTGTCTTGAAAATCCCGGATTGTTCGGGCGGTAAAGTCCTGCCGCTCCGCCGGTCGCACATAAAACTGCTTTTGCAGAAAAAATGTATGCTATCTTCTCATTGACGTCAAATCCGTATGCCCCGGTCACTTTATCCTGCTCTGTAATGTAATCCGTGATGTTCACATGATTGATGACTTTCACGTTTTTCTGTGCTTTCACGGCTTCCGCTAAGATCGGCTTGATGTTCTCGCCGTTGATCTTGATATTCCGGTTACCTCTTGTCACATATTTTCCGTTTTCATCTTTTAAAATAACAAGCCCTAACTCCTCTAACTTCGCTGTCACACGGTTGAGTCCCTGCGACATGGAGAGCAGCAGGTCTTTTCTCACAATGCCATTGGCATCCTTCGTGGCATAGTCGACATAATCTTCCGGCTTTCTTCCCTCCGTGATATATGCGTTCAGGGCATTGACGCCGGCTGCAAGACAGCCGCTCCTTATGATATTCGCTTTTTCCGCGATCACAACCTTAAGCTCCGGGTTTTGCTCTGCGATAGTCAGTGCCGCATAACAGCCGGAAGTTCCACCGCCGATGATCAGCACATCCGATGTAATGATTTCTGTTTTCATATAATTCTCCATTTCTGCGCAGTTTTTTGCGCATATCAAGTTTGTGCCGGAGCACAAATCTTGCGTGTGAAAAATCTTATTTTTCACACTGATCCCCTTAAATATAAAACAGCTTCTCTGTTTCAATATTGGCATTTTCTACAATGTTTACATTCTGTGTGCCGTTTTCACCTGCCGGGAATGCAAACACCTGATAAATGAACACATTGACACGCTCGCCCTCTGTGATCGATGCCTCCTCTAACCTGCGGTTTGCCACAAGCAGCACATCATGTACTCTTACATGAAGTTCGACCTCTCTGCCGCGAAACATCACGCGCTCCACAACACCTTCCTCCACGGAAGAAGAAAAGCGGCTCTGCTCTGTCTTTTTTGTGACACTCACATGTTCCGGTCTCACCACCGCATGAAGCCCCTCACCTAATTCCTCATACCCATGGAAGCTGGTGATATTGCTGATTCTGGTCGGACTTCCCATGAACTCTGTGACAAACGGTGTCTTCGGCTGGCTGTAGATTTCGATCGGCGTTCCCGCCTGTTCGATATGTCCATGGTTGGTTATGATGATCTCATCTGCAACCTCAATTGCCTCATCCTGATCATGCGTGACAAAAATGCTGGTGATGCCGACTCTCGTAATCATCTCCCGAAGCCAGCTTCGAAGTTCCTGACGTACTTTTGCGTCAATGGCTGCAAACGGTTCATCTAAAAGAAGAAGTTCCGGGTTCGGCGCTAAGGCTCTCGCAAATGCAACCCTCTGTCTCTGTCCGCCGGATAACTGGTTCGGATAGCGCTTCTCAAATCCCTTTAACCCGACTAATTCCACCAGTTCATCCACACGCCGTCTGATATCTGCCTTTTTCCATTTTTTTACATCCAGTCCAAATGCTATGTTATCATATACGGTCATGTAGCGGAACAGCGCATAGTTCTGAAACACAAATCCGATCCCGCGCTCACTCGCCGGTACATCATTGACGACTCTTCCATCAATGATGATCTCCCCCGAATCCGCATGTTCTAATCCGGCAAGCATTCGAAGGATCGTCGTCTTTCCGCTGCCACTCGGTCCGAGCAGCCCGATCAGCTTTCCTTTTCCAATTCCAAAATTGATGTCGTCGGATGCCTGAAAATCTTTATACTTTTTATTCACATGCCTAAGTTCTACATAATTTTGTTCCGCCATAATCCGCTCCATTTCCAGTAGTACATTTACTGCCATGCTGCACCAGCTGCTATGCTGCGCCAGCTGCTATGATGCGCCAGCTGCTATGATGCCTTAACTGCGCTGCTGTTACTTTTCTTCTCTGGCAGCCCTGCCTACGCTTCTTTGCCCTTGTGCTCCAACACACTCCGAAGCACTAAGATCACGACTGCCATACACACTAAGATCGCCGATACCGCAAACGCTCCGGTAAAATCATATCCCTGATACAAAAGTTCAATGTAAAGCGGCATCGTATTTGTTTTTCCCTGAAGGTGACCGGACAAAACAGATACCGCACCAAACTCTCCCATCGCTCTTGCCGTACAGAGCACGATTCCGTAAAGCAATGCCCATTTGATATGTGGGAAGGTAATTTTCCGGAAAATCGTAAATCCGTTTGCTCCCATCAGTGCAGCCGCTTCCTCCTCGTCGGTGCCAAGCGTGGAGAGCACCGGGATGATCTCCCTCGATATAAACGGAAATGTCACAAACACTGTTGCAACCACGATTCCCGGTACCGCAAAGATCAGCTTGATCCCCGCCGACCGCAGATACTCATAAAGGATACTCTGCCGTCCAAAGGTCAGGATATAGATCAGTCCGGCGATAACCGGTGAGATTGTAAGTGGAAGATCAATCAGCGTTGACAAGATCTTTTTTCCATGAAACTGAAATCTCGTGATACACCAGGATGCCGCAATTCCAAATATGGTGTTGACCACCACCGCGATCAGCGTTACTTCCAATGTAAGACCGATTGCCTTTAATGCATAATAATCGGTGACTGCCGCCACGAATACTTTAATGCCCTCCCCAAACGCTGTGACAAGGACGTAGGTGAGTGGCAGGATCAACATCACTATGAGAAATAATGTGCTGATACCGATTAAGACCCATTTAAGTGGCCCTGAATTTTTTCTGATCTCCATAGCTTTCTCCTTCCTGTGATCTGATTTCTGCAAAACCTGACAGATATTCTGTCTCCATACATCTATCCTGCAATTTAGCTGCTATGCAACCTGGCTGCTATGTAACCTGGTTGCTATGCAATTCCGCTGACGATCTTTGACGCCCGGCTTTGCAGCCATGCATTGATAAAAAGGATCACAAACGCTGCCGCTAACATGACAAGAGCGATCGAAGTTGCACTCGCATAATCAAATTCCTGAAGCTTTGACATGATCATCAGCGGTGCGATCTCTGTCTCATAAGGGGTATTTCCTGCAATAAATACCACGCTTCCATATTCGCCAAGTCCTCTCGCAAAGGACATCGTAAATCCGGCGATCAGGGATGGTAAAATCTCCGGCAGGATCACACGGAACATCGTCTGCCTGCTGTTTGCGCCGAGGATATTTGCCGCCTCCTCATACTGGATATCTATTTTTTCCAAAACCGGCTGCACCGCCCGCACAACAAACGGAATTCCGATAAACACCAGCGCCACGATGATTCCAAGTCTTGTGTACGCGATCTTAATTCCGAACTTCTGAAAAAATGCTCCTACCCAGCCCTCCGTCGTGGTCAGGTGTGTCAGTGCGATACCGGCAACTGCGGTCGGCAGTGCAAATGGAAGTTCGATGATGCCATCCATGATCGCTTTTCCGGGAAAATCATATCTTACAAGCACCCAGGCGATGATCATACCCATGACCGCATCGATCGCCGCCGCCACGAATGCAGTAAAAAAACTGACTGCATAGCTCGATAACACACGCGGTCTTGTGATTGTATCAAGAAATTCAGGAAATGAAAGTTTTGCTGAAAATACGACCAGCGAACATAACGGAATAATCACGATCAGTCCAAGCATTGTTATGGTAATTCCAAAAGACAGGCCAAAACCCGGTATGACTCTTTTATTTTTACTTTTACGCATGCAATCCTCCCTCTTCACTACCTGTTACGTTCATAGATCGTGTCAAAGATACCGCCATCCGAAAAATGTTTCTCTATCACAGCATCCCATCCGCCAAAGTGACTGATATCTGCCATAGCAACATCCGTCACCATCCATTTTCCATCGGAAGGAAGTTCTGTGATCTCATGTGTTCCCTCCTCCGTGTAAAACTGTTTTGCAATGTCCTGATCTGCCGGACGGTAATAATTTTCTCCTGCAAGCTTCTGTGCTTCATCGGAATACAGGTAATTCAAATATTCCTCCGCAACAGCCCGGCTGCCTCTTCTGTCAACCACTTCATCTACAACAGCTACCGTCGGCTGACAGAGCACCGATGCCGATGGAACAACGATCTCGTATTCTCCCGGTTCCTCCTGCATGGATAAAAATGCTTCATTCTCCCATGCAATCAGGACGTCACCCTGGCCATTCTCAATGAATGTGGTCGTTGAACCGCGTGCCCCGGAATCTAAGACCAGCACATTCTGATATAGTGTTTTCATATGCTCTGTGATGTTTTCCTCACTCTCGCCCTGTCCTTCAAAATAGTACCATGCCGCGAGATAATTCCACCTTGCTCCACCGGAAGTCTTTGGGTTCGGAGTGATAACACTGACATCCGATCTTAAAAGGTCATCCCAGTCTTTGATCTGTTTTGGATTTCCCTTTCTCACAAGGAATACGATCGTTGAGGTATAGGGAGCACTGTCGTCCGGAAACTCTGATGTAAATCCCGGATCGATCAGCCCGGAATCGGAGATCGTCTTGATATCACCCTCTAATGCAAGTGTTACCACATCGGCGTCAAGGCCGTTCGCAACCTCCAATGCCTGTTTTCCGGAACCGCCATGGGACTGGATGATCCTTACCTTCTGCCCGGTCTGCTCTTCCCAGTGTTTTTCGAACAAGGTATTGTAGGCCTGATATAATTCTCTGGTCGGATCGTAGGAAACATTGACGATCTCTACTGTATCCGCATCTGCCACACTGCCGCATCCGGCGAATGTTCCCATTGCAAGCATTGCTGCTGCAAGGATTGCTGCCATCCTCTTTCTCATTGTCCCTCCACTCCGTAAAACCTGCGTCACGCACAGGTAAAATCTGTGTCTGCATGGATGATATGGCAAGCCTGCTGAACATGAGCCGGTCGAGCCTGAACCGGAAGAT
>ENA-USUM01002268-USUM01002268.1-human-gut-metagenome-genome-assembly--contig:-NODE-2268-length-11605-cov-13.295888_pt1 | contig 11605 bp, 9 predicted proteins | sample MGYA00250063_ERZ773402 | MGnify/ENA primary metagenome ERZ773402 (study PRJEB29103, sample SAMN06112030) | human gut metagenome | biome: human gut; feature: ankylosing spondylitis patient; material...
CAGGCTTTATAATAAAAACTATGTAAAAATCTATGGGGCGTTTGCCCGGAAAGGATCTTTTTATGTTACGAGCCATCCTTGCTCTGCTGTTTGCCATTCTATATCTGATCATCGGAATTCCCGTTCTCGGAATCGAATGGATCATCAGCAAGTTCAACCGTAAGGCTGCCGACATCAGCCAGCTGCGCATGGTACAGTGGGCGTTTCGCGTCATTCTGTTCATCTGCGGAACCAAAGTCACCGTTATCGGTGAAGAAAATGTACCAAAGGACGAAGCCGTTTTGTATATCGGCAATCACAAAAGCTACTTCGACATTATCATCACCTATGCCAGATGCCCGGGTCTGACCGGCTACGTCGCCAAGAATGACATGGCAAAAGTTCCGCTTCTTTCCCTGTGGATGAAGCGTCTCTACTGCCTGTTCATCAACCGTGATGACGTCAAGGAAGCCTTAAAGACCATTCTTGCCGGCATCGATCACATCAAGAACGGCATCTCGATGTGCATTTTCCCGGAGGGAACACGCAACAAAACTGACGATCTGATGCTTCCTTTTAAGGAGGGAAGTTTCAAGATGGCAGAAAAGACCGGCTGTGCGATCGTCCCTATGGCAATCACCGGTTCCGCCGATATTTTAGAGAATCATTTTCCGAAGGTAACGGCAACACACGTCATCTTAGAGTACGGCAAGCCGATCTATCCGAACGAGCTGGATAAAGAGACGAAGAAGAAAATCGGTGCCCATTGCCAGGGCATCATCGAAGAGATGCTCGTAAAGAACGAAAAGCTGCGGTAATGCCAGACATTACCGCAGCTTTTCTTCTATTCCGTCGCACTCTCCGTGACGGTCTCAGTCTCCGTATCCTCCACCGTTGTGGTGAACAGGTTATCAAACGTTACCTTCGCCCACACGGAATCCTTCACGGTCCAGTCGTGCTCATCTTCCCAGCCTTTGAGCGTCTCGTCGTACAGATCGCTCTGGCGCTGGCTGATAATGTTCTGTCTGGTCGTCTCGGTTGCATCCGCATCCGTCTTCTCATCCAGACGAACTACATAGTAATCGGTATCTGTGTCGATGACATCCGACACCTCCCCTTCGTCCAGTCCCTGCAGTGCCGTAAGAACTGTCTCGTCGAGGTTGCTGTCGTCGGCAGTAAAAGTTCCGCTGCTCACCGTGTAGTCATACTGCTCTGCCGCATCCTCCAGCGTACCTGCCTTCGCGTCCGTGTCAAACATGCCGACCGTCTTGCCGAGCAGAGTAAGCTCGGTGTCGGTGTACTCCACGGTATTGCCGTCCTCATCCGTATGGGACTGCTTGGACACCTTGACATAGCTGTAGGAGCTTGTGTTGGCTTCCTCGTCCGTCACATTGGTATCGGCATCCGCAATGATCGCCGTATGCATCCGGTTCTGGATCGTCGCCAGTGTCAGATAACGCTCCACGATCTCCTCGTCCGCACCGAGTGCATCCAGCGCGTCCTTGCTGTTGTCTGCAATAAACGCAGCCGCTGTGTCTGCGATCTCCGCCTTGTCATCCTCCGTCAGCTCCACATCGTACTCTGCCATGTGCGCTTCCAGTGTATACATATCGAACAGTGACTGCATCACGCTGTCCTTGATATTGTCCTGCATCGTCGTGCCGTTGTTGTACAGATCGGATGACCATACATCCTCGCCAAAATATGCCACATAGAAATCATCGTATGTTGCCTGCAAAAATCTTGCTGCAAAATTTGCTACTCCAAGCGGCACTTCCGTCTCATCAAAAGTTGCCACTGTCTCATTTTTATTCATTCCACATCCTGTTAACATGGATGCTGCCATAACACCGCTAAGAAGCAGTGCACTCCATCTCTTTGCTCTCATAGGTTCCTCCTGGTATATGCCATGACAGCTTGCCATGGCAGTCTTGCTCTATTATAGTGCAATTTTCTCCGGGTCGCAATATTTTTCATACTTTTTTCAAGCTTTTCCGACGCCGGAGAGCCGGTCCACCGGTGCCCGAAAATTGGCTTTCTACACCTTTTTACCCTTCCTTTGGTGCTTCCCGCTCCGTCAGAAGTCCTCCAGCATCGCTAAGGAACTGCTCCACCACCGATTTGATGTCCACATTCTTGTCCCTCGAATTCTTTTTCAGGTGATATGTGAAATACGGGTTTTTCGGATCAGCGGTAAACGTCACCTTCTGACCGTATGCAGCCACCAGTTCCGGAATCTTCGCCACATCAATCCGTGCTTTCTCATAGAGAGTAAAACGGACACTCTCACCCTTCTGCGCCACTTCCGTAAAATAAAGCCGGTGCGCCATTGATTTGATTTTTGCAATGTAAAGCAGATTTTCCACGGACTTCGGCGGATCTCCGAAACGATCGATCAGTTCCTCCGTCATCTCCTCCGTCTCCTCCTGCGTCTCAATATCTGCGATGCGTTTGTAGATGTCCAGTTTCTGCAGTTCGTTCGGAATATAACCCATCGGGATATAAGCGTCGATCACAATATCGATCGACGTGTCAAAGCTTTCCTCCACCGCGATGCCCTTCGCTTCCTTAACCGCTTCGTTTAGCATCTTGCAGTACAGATCATAGCCGACCGCTTCCATATGGCCGTGCTGCCGCTCGCCGAGCAGGCTGCCCGCTCCGCGGATCTCAAGATCGCGCATGGCAATCTTAAAGCCGCTTCCAAGCTCCGTGTACTCTTTGATTGCGGCAAGCCGCTTCTCTGCGACCTCCTTCAACATCTTATCCCGCTTATACATCAAAAAGGCATACGCTGTGCGGTTCGATCTGCCCACACGCCCGCGGAGCTGATACAGCTGGGAAAGTCCCATATTGTCCGCATCCTGAATAATCATCGTATTCACGTTTGAAATATCCAGTCCCGTCTCAATGATCGTCGTGGAAACGAGCACGTCGATCTCGCCGTTGATAAACCGGTACATGATATTTTCCAGTTCGGTCTCCTTCATCTGCCCGTGCGCATACGCCACGTTCGCCTCCGGTACAAGTTCCGCAATCTTCGTCGCAACATCAGCGATCTCGCGCACTCTGTTGTATACAAAATACGCCTGCCCGCCGCGCGCCAGTTCCCTTGAGATTGCCTCCCGCACCAGCTCCTCATTGTACTCCATCACATATGTCTGGATGGGCACACGGTCCATCGGCGGCTCTTCCAGCACGCTCATATCCCGGATGCCAATGAGACTCATGTGCAGCGTCCGCGGAATCGGCGTCGCGGTCAGTGTGAGAACATCGATGTTGGTCTTCAGCTGCTTGATTTTCTCCTTGTGTGCCACGCCGAAGCGCTGCTCCTCGTCGATAATTAAAAGTCCCAGATCTTTGTAGACCACGTCTTTGGACAGCAGCCGGTGCGTGCCGATGATGATGTCCACCTGCCCCTTTTTCAGCTTCTCGATCGTCTTTTTCTGCTCCGCGCTGCTTCTGAACCGGCAGAGCAGATCAATATTGACCGGAAAATCTTTCATCCGCTGCACAAAGTTGTTGTAATGCTGCTGGGCGAGGATCGTCGTCGGCACCAGAAATGCCACCTGCTTGCCGTCCTGCACCGCCTTAAACGCCGCACGGATCGCAATTTCCGTCTTTCCGTATCCGACGTCGCCGCAGATCAGACGATCCATAATCTTCGTGCTCTCCATGTCGGCCTTGGTCGCCGCAATGGCAAGATCCTGGTCTTCCGTCTCCTCAAACGGGAACATCTCCTCGAACTCCTTCTGCCACACAGTGTCCGGTCCGAACGCAAATCCCTGTTCATTCTGGCGCACCGCGTAAAGCTTCACGAGGTCTTCGGCGATCTCCTTAACCGCTCCCCTGACCCTCGACTTGGTCTTGTTCCACTCCTGTCCGCCAAGCTTGTTTAACTTCGGCTTTTTCGCACCCGCGCCCGCATATTTCTGGATCTGCTCCAGCTGCGTCGCCAGAATGTAGAGATTGCCCCCGCCTGCATACTCGATCTTGATGTAATCCTTCTCGGTCCTATCCACCTCGATCTTCTCAATACCGCGGTAGATGCCCAGTCCATGGCTCTCATGCACCACGTAGTCACCGATGTTCAGATCCGTAAAGCTTGCGATCTTCTCTCCCTCATAGATGCGCTTGCGCTTCTTTTTCTTCTTCTCACCGCCGAAAATGTCGCTCTCGGAGATCACGACAAACTTCAGCATCGGATACTCATATCCTTTTTTTATCTTGCCGTAACCCGTCATGATCTCGCCGGGCTTTACCTCGTGATCGTAGTCTTCCGAATAAAAAGCATTCAGCCCCTCCGCCATCAGATCATCCGCCAGACGCTTCGCGCGCGTTCTCGATCCCGACAGCAGGATCACCTGATAGCCGTTCTTTTTGTAACGCTCCAGATCCTTTACCAGAAGTTCAAAGCTGTTGTTGTACGGATTGACCGTCTTAGACTGGATATTCAGATGTGTCCCGATCTCCAGATGCGGATTCTTAAGGTCGAGTGCCACCAGCGAGATGCATCTGCGCCCCGCAAGTTTTCCCAGAATCTCCTTGCAGGTAAAAAGTTCCCGCATCTGCCCCGGCAGTAGATACCCTTTTTCCAGGCGCTGCTTCATGCTCTCCGAAAATTCGGTCTCCGTCGCCATTCCTCTCTCAATGCTCCGCGGTGTCTCATCCAGAAACACCAGCGTATCCTGTTTTCCAAAATAATCGAGCAAAGAGACGCGTTCCTCGCAAAAATAGGACAGGTAGGCGTCCAGCCCGGCAGAGAGGCCCAGCTCCCCGGCTTCCTCCGCCACCTGGTCCGCCGCAGACTTGACGCGGTACGCCTCCTCGGTCTTCATCTCCCCGCGGAGCTTTTCCGAAACCTGCTTTGCTTCTGCCAGAATGCGCGCAATACCGGCGTCGCGCTCCTCTTTGGTCAGCACCAGTTCGCACGCCGGATAGATGTGGACCTCATCCAGATTCTCGATCGACCGCTGGCTTTCCGCATCGAATGAGCGGATTGAATCGACCTCATCATCCCACAGTTCAATCCGGAACGGATTCTCCTCCGTCAGCGGGAAAATGTCAATGATTCCGCCGCGCACGGAGAATTCACCGCTTGTCTGCACCTGATAATTCTTCTCGTAGCCCAGTTCCGCCAGGTGCCTTGTAAACTGCTCCAGATCGATCACGTCCCCGACCGCCACTTTCCGCACCGCACTGATAAACTGATCCGGCGACGGCATCGGATTCATCAGTCCGTCAAACGTCGTTACAATTGTGCACGAGCGCTTTTCCGCCATCATCTTGAGGGCATTGATACGCTCCGCTGTCAGCACATTTCCCCGGATATCCGACTGGTAAAACAGAATATCCTTTGCCGGATAATAGGCAGCGTTCGGATCAAAAAAGCGGTATTCCTCCGCCAGTTCCTTCGCTTTTTGTTCCTGAAACGTAACAATGATTCTGTTTCCAGAACCATTGCCAATGCTGTACATCATATGTGGTTTAGCTGCATCGATACAGCCGGAAATCTGAATGACGCCGGATAGCTTCGGCAGTGCCGCTTCCAGGTCTTCAAATTCTTTCAGCCCCTGCATGGGCTGTGTGAATGTCTTCATGACTGACTCTCCCGCTTTTTCCTGTTAAAATCATTCATTGCCTGATCAATCTCATCCTCCAGGATCATCTCCGCAGCCTTCACGGATTCCTTCACCGCTTCCTCAAATGCCGCGCGGTCTTCCTCACTCATGCGTCCGAGCACATGATCCGCCAGATCCCATCCCGCCGGTTTTTCGCCGACGCCCACCTTAATCCGCTTAAAGTTCTCCGTCCCGGTCATTGCAATAATATTCTTGATTCCATTATGCCCGCCGGCGCTCCCTTTTTTGCGGATACGGATGTTCCCCGGTGCCAGGCTGATGTCGTCAAAAATGACGAGAAGCTCCTCCTCGGGATCGATCTTATAATAATGTAGAAGTTCCGCCACGCTCTCGCCGCTTAAGTTCATAAATGTCTGCGGTTTTGCCAGAATCACCTTCTGTCCGCCGATCATCCCTTTGCCGAAAAGCGCCTTGTGTCCACTTTCGCTGATACTGATATTATATTTTTCCGCAAGGGCATCCATGACATCAAATCCCGCATTATGGCGTGTATGCTCATACTGCCTGCCCGGATTCCCCAGACCTACGATCAAGAACATCGCTATCTCCTATTCTTTGCTTTGTTGCCTGCAATTCTCCGCCGGATCACGACTGCTGCAGCCGCAAGCTGCTCCTGATCATTGACCCCTGTGATATCCTCCGGGTCATCCAGCGCATACGCATCCACCTTCAGTCCCTTTTCCTTAATAATTGTGAGCGTATCCGGCAGATAGTATTCACCCTGCGCATTATTCGGCAAAATCTGATCCAGCGCCTCACGCAGCTCCTTCGTATCAAAAATATACATACCGGAGTTGATCTCGTGGGATGCCAGTTCCGCTTCCGTCGCATCCTTGTGCTCCACGCTCTTCACAAAATTGCCGTCTGCGTCGCGGATAATTCTGCCGTATCCGGTCGGATCCTCGACCATCGCTGAGAGCACTGTCACTGTATTTCCACTCGCAATGTGATGCTCCCTTAATTTCTTTAAGGTCTCTGCCGTGATAAGAGGGGTATCTCCAAACAGAATCAGTGTCTGTCCTTCCTCCCCGAGAAAGTCCTTTGCACACCGCACCGCATGACCGGTCCCCAGCTGCTGCTCCTGTAATACAAACTTTACGTCCTTGTGCGAAATGCTCTCCCGCACGATCTCGTATTTGTAGCCGACCACAAGGCAGATCTCACCGGCGCCGGCTCCCTCTGCCGCCTCAATCGCATAATCTACCAGACATTTTCCCTCTATGGTATGAACCACCTTCGGCAGATCCGACTTCATTCGTGTCCCTTTTCCCGCTGCAAGTATCACTGCTTTTAACTGACTCATCATACTCCTCCTGCCATCTATTGTAATTGACGATTCCTGCTGTCTTTTGTTTGATCTTGTCACAGTTCACGTTTCATTTTACCTTAGTTTGCGGATTTTACAAGAGTTTTCTGCACCACTGCCTGATCCCTGCGCGTATAAACGAATGCGCACAGGCTTTACCTTCCCGTAAAACCTGTGCGCATTTATTTTCCTGGGTAAGCTGCCATCCGGCTTCTTCCCGGTATTATTCCTCAGCAGCCATTGTCTCCTGGTATTTCTGAAGGATCAGAGTCTGTATCCGCTCTCTTGTGTCCGAATTGATCGGATGAGCGATGTCGCGGTATTCCCCGTCCGCGGCCTTTCTGCTCGGCATTGCAATGAACAATCCCTTGTCTCCCTCGATCACCTTGATGTCGTGTACCACGAACTCTTCATCGATGGTGATGGACACCACCGCTTTCATCTTGCCTTCCTTCTCGACTTTTCTGATTCTCACGTCCGTAATCTGCATAGATTCTGTCCCCCTTTAGTCCCTTCTCTACAGTACATACCTTTCGTTGTTCTCGGATACAATCTTGATACCGTTGTCACCACAATAATAGGTGTTCGCCTTGAGTGTATCACGGCTCTCAACAATGCAGTTCTCAATGTGTGTGTTGTCGCCGATATAAACATCATTCAGAATGATGGAATTCTTAATCACACAATTCTTCCCGACAAATACCTTCTTGAACAGGATCGAATTCTCCACCTTGCTGTTGACGATGCATCCGCTGGCGATTAAGCTGTTGCGCACATCGGAACCGATATTGTATTTTGCAGGCGGGAGATCATCCACTTTGGAGTAAATCTTTGGCTCATCATGGAAAAAGTATTTCCGCACCTCCGGTTTTAAGAAATCCATGTTCGTCTGATAGTAGGATTCTACGGTCGCAATATTGCTCCAGTATTCCTTCATCTTATAACCATAGATCTGTTTCATATTCTTATAGCGGATCAGAATATCCGTCACAAAATCCCAGCGTTCTTCCGCTGCGCTGCGCTCTAGCATCTCAATGAGCTGTCTTCTGCGCACGATATAGATTCCGGTCGATACCGTGTTCGACTTGGATACCATCGGTTTTTCCTCGAACTCTACAATCTTGGAATCTTCATTCATCCGGACCACGCCGTATCTGCTGACATCCTCTCCCGGCGCCATATCCTTGCATACCACCGTAATGTCTGCCTTCTTCTCAATGTGGTAATCAAGTACCTTATTATAATCCAGCTTGTAAATGCAGTCACCGCTCGTGATAATGACATATGGCTCGTGGCGCTTCTTCAAGAAATTGATGTTCTGATACATGGCATCCGCTGTTCCGCGGTACCACCAGCTGTTATCCACGGTTACTGTAGGATTGAATACAAACAATCCGCCCTGTTTGCGCCCGAAATCCCACCACTTGGAGGAGCTCAGATGCTCGTTTAACGATCTCGCACTGTACTGTGTCAGAACCGCAACAGTCTGCACATGGGAGTTGCTCATGTTGCTGAGTGCGAAATCAATGCTTCGATAGCTTCCGCCGATCGGCATTGCCGCAATCGCCCTCTTGTTGGATAATTCCTGCATACGGCTGTTATTACCACCAGCTAAAATAATTCCTATTGCCTTCATACCGAGTCACCTGCCTTAATGATTACTTCACCGCTCTCAAGAATTCCGTTCGGGTAATCTTCCTTGTCCGTCGTACCGGAAATTGCCGTGTTCTTTCCTATCTTAACACCGTCCGGTATCACACTGTCTTCTCCGACCGTCACCAGACCAAAGGAATAGATGCTCGCATTGAGCTTATTCGGTGCCTCTTCTCCAATGCCAAGCTCGGTGTTCGCTCCCACCTGGCAGTTCTCTGCTATAATTGATTTATCGATGATAGCATTCTCGCCAATCGTTGTTCCTTTCATCACAATGGAATCCCGGATCACTGCCCCCCTGCCGATCGTGACGCCCGGTCCGATCACGGAACTATGTACCTCGCCGTATACCTCGGTTCCTTCACCGATGATGCTCTTCTCCACAACGGAATCCGCGGAGAGATACTGTGGCTCGATAATATCACTCTTCGTGTAGATCTTCCAGTATTCCTCGTACAGATTGAACTCCGGAATCAGGTCGATGAGCTCCATATTTGCTTCCCAGTAAGAGCCGAGTGTACCGACATCCTTCCAGTAGCCGTTGTATTCATATGCAAAGAGACGTTTTCCATTCTCGTGGCAATACGGGATGATATGCTTACCAAAATCACATCCGCTCTGATCCTTCATGGCATAGAGCGCTTCTTTTAAGGTATCCCAGCTGAAAATATAGATACCCATGGACGCCAGATTGCTGCGCGGCTTTTCCGGCTTCTCTTCAAAATCCATGATCTTCTTGTTCTCATCTGCGATCACGATACCAAAACGGCTTGCCTCCTCAATCGGCACCGGCATCGTGGCAATCGTCACATCCGCATGATTCTCCTTATGAAAATCAAGCATAACCTCATAATCCATCTTATAAATATGATCCCCGGATAAGATCAGCACATACTCCGGATGATACTGCTCCATATAATTCATGTTCTGGAATATTGCGTTTGCCGTTCCGGAATACCACTCGCTGTTATCGCTCTTCTCATAAGGCGGTAACACCGTCACTCCCCCGCTGTTACGGTCCAGATCCCACGGAATGCCGATTCCGATATGGGTATTCAGACGCAATGGCTGATACTGGGTCAGAACTCCGACCGTATCAATTCCGGAATTGATGCAGTTACTCAGAGGGAAATCGATAATGCGGTACTTTCCTCCGAACGCAACTGCAGGTTTGGCAACCTTCGCTGTAAGCACTCCCAGGCGGCTGCCCTGGCCTCCAGCTAATAGCATGGCTATCATTTCTTTTCGAATCACGTCAATCACCTCTCGTCTTTCTAGTCAGTCTATTTCTCTTTGCACTTATAATTATAACATAATCGTCCACCCATGTACATCATTTTTCACAAATTTACCAGCGCATTTTTCTATTTTTTGACATTTTCGCCAAATCTTTTTTCTTTCTACACTCTTCTTTCACTTTCTGTCGAAAATATTTTATCCCAAAAGAATTTGCAAATCAGTAAGATAAGGTTATAATGAACTTTATCATAGAAAGAAAAACAGGCAGGTAGAATTATAATGTATAAAATCAATTTTAAAGAACCCATACATATCCATTTTATCGGGATCGGTGGCATCAGCATGAGCGGGCTTGCCGAGATTCTCTCCGAAGAGCATTTTACGGTATCCGGATCCGACGCAAAGGAATCCGATCTGACCAGACACTTAGAGCATCTTGGCATCAAGGTTTACTACGGTCAGACAGCCGCAAACATCACGGATGATATTGATCTTGTCGTCTACACCGCCGCCATCCACGAGGACAATCCGGAATTCGCCTGTGCGCGCGAAAAGGAAATTCCGATGATGCCGCGCGCAGAGTTGCTCGGACAGATCATGGACAATTACCGCAACTCCATCGCGGTGGCAGGCACCCACGGCAAGACGACCACGACTTCCATGATCAGCCAGATCCTTCTTGCAGCCAAGTGCGACCCGACCATCACAGTCGGCGGTATTTTAAAAGCGCTCGACGGCAACCTGCGGGTAGGCAAGTCCGATTTCTTCCTGTCGGAAGCGTGCGAATACACGAACAGCTTCCTGCATTTTTATCCGAAATACAGCATCATTCTGAATATCGAAGCAGAACATCTCGACTTCTTTAAAGATATTCAGGACATCCGCCATTCATTCCACCAATTTGCATCCAACACCCGGGAGGACGGCGCGATCATTATAAACGGCGATATTCCGGATTATACGGAGATTACCGCCGGATTAAAGCCGCAGGTGATCACCTTCGGTCTTGGCGACAGCTGCACGTTCCATCCGGCAGACATCACATTCGATGAGAAAGCCTGTGCAAGCTTTACCGCCATGAAAGGACAGGAGCCTCTGATGAAAGTCACGCTTCACGTCCCGGGCATGCACAACGTATCCAACGCACTGGCTGCCATTGCGCTGGCAGATGATCTTGGTCTTTCCACCGGTGCGGTCGCAAAGGGATTATCCGACTTCGGCGGTGCCGACCGGCGTTTCCAATACAAGGGCTGTGTGGACGGCGTCACCATCATCGACGACTATGCGCATCACCCGACGGAGATCCGCGCGACGTTGACCGCTGCCAAGAACTATCCGCACAAACGGCTGGTTCTCTGCTTCCAGCCGCACACCTACTCGCGCACCAAGGCATTTTTAGAGGATTTTGCCGATGTGCTCTCCCTCGCTGATGTGGTTGTCCTTGCCGACATCTACGCCGCCAGAGAGAAAAATACCTACGGCGTCTCCTCCCGCGATATCCTCTCCAAGCTCAGGGAACGCGGCACGGAATGCTATTATTTTCCGTCATTTGAGGAGATCGAAAAATTTTTATTAAAAAATTGTGTAAACGGAGACTTGTTGATAACTATGGGCGCCGGAGACATTGTAAATGTTGGTGAACATCTTCTCGGCAAATAAGTTATCCACTTTATCCACATTCAATTGGGGAAAACTTCAACTTTTGAATGTGGATTTTTTTGTTTACATAATCCTTATACACGTTTGTTGTGTGCATTAGGAAGATTTCTTGTATGATATGTATAGGGTG
>ENA-USUM01002271-USUM01002271.1-human-gut-metagenome-genome-assembly--contig:-NODE-2271-length-11596-cov-12.446306_pt1 | contig 11596 bp, 9 predicted proteins | sample MGYA00250063_ERZ773402 | MGnify/ENA primary metagenome ERZ773402 (study PRJEB29103, sample SAMN06112030) | human gut metagenome | biome: human gut; feature: ankylosing spondylitis patient; material...
GCTTCAAATATTTTAAGTAAATTATTGATTGAGAATTACGATGTGATAATTAATAGTAATTCTCATATTATGTCTTTATTGGCTGCATTCATAGATAATAAAACACGGTTGATTACAGTATCGCATTCTTTAGGTACAATGGATTGTGATAATGCTGCATTTAACAATGAGTATATTGATAATATTATCGCTTTATCCAGCAGTTGTAAGAATTACATAATTCATCGTTTTGGAATAAAGAATAATGATAAAATTAAGGTTGTGTTTAACTCTGTGACTGATAATCCAGATTCGGCCGCTAAGAGACAAGCGAAAATGACAGCAGAGAAGATCAAGATTGTTTTTGCCGGTGGATCTGCTGCTAGTAAATCTCCAGATGTAGTTGTACCAATTGTAAATGAACTATGTAAATCGAATTTGCCTTTCGAATTTTATTGGTTGGGTATTACAACTCCGCCGCTTAAGAAGTTCCAGCCTTTCAAGGATATTCGTTTGATATTACCGAATGATGAAAGAGTAATAGTCACTGGACTTATTCCTCAACAGCAGGCTGCTGAAATTATAGCTTCTTGTAATGTATTCCTTGCCCCTTCTCGTAGGGAGGGATTTCCAATGGCTTTATTAGAGGCAATGAGGATAGGATGTATTCCAATTGTGTCTGATTTCAGGATAGCTAATCAAGAGATTATTCGGGATGGAATTAATGGTTTCATTATTTCGCACAAAGATATTAAAAGCTTTGTTGATAGGCTGTCAGATATCATTGAAAATCATGCAAACTATAAGAATGTTTATGAGGCCTCATATAAGACTTTTGTTGAAGAGTTAAGTTTCCCTGTATGGAGAAAATGTATCTATTCTATCATTTCAAGAGGTGCTTTGTATCATAAACAAAGACGAGTAATGAAAAAGTATGCTTATAAAGCGGTTGTGAATCGGTTTAAATTACTAGACAAATACAATCTTATAGAAAACTATATGACAGAAGTGTTGCCATGTGCAATCAAATTTTACAAGTATTACAAAAATAAATAATTATGCCAGTAGTAGAAGATAAAGGCAATTGGAGAAGCCGGTTTAATTCTTGGTTAGGCGATTTTGTCGCTAATGTGTTAGGTCAGCGTGTGAACTATACAATGCGTTATTATAGCCATCGACATCATTTACCAAATTTCAAACACCCGAAGGATCTGTCAGAAAGAATACTCTCTGCAATGCTTTCTAAGGATTTTTTGAAATATGCAGACTATGCTGACAAGGTAAAGGTGCGTGAGTATGTTAAGGCTAAGGGGCTTGAAGATATTCTTCTCAAACAATATGGTGCTTGGGAGAATGCCAATCAGATTCCGTTTGATCAGCTTCCTGACCATTTTATTTTGAAGGCTAATAACGGTAGTGGAGGACACTACATCTGTACCGACAAATTAAAGATGAACATTCCCGTTGTCATTAAGGAAATGAATGCAACCCTTGAGGGAGCATCACATCTTCGCAATACCGAACCTCATTATTGTGCTATTAAGCCGATGATTTTAGCAGAGGAATTGATGGGTGATGGCTCTGTTCTTCCTACTGACTATAAGTTTCATTGTATCAAGGGTAAGGTAGCGGATGTTTTTGTTGTTTGCGAACGCGAGTCTGGAGCAAAGTACTGTACACTAGATACTAATTGGCAACAGCTTCCTTACACCAAACCAGAGTTTATGCCTGCAAGTATTCCTCCTAAACCGGAGCATTTGAAGGAAATGGTAATTCTAGCAGAGAAGCTTTCCAGTGATTTTGAATTTGTCAGAGTTGATCTCTATGATTTCAACGGTAAAATCTATTTTGGTGAGTTAACTTTCAGCCCTTGGGGTGGTATCATGAACTCATATTCTAATGAGGGTGTGGAAATTCTTGGTAGAAAATTTGACGAATAATACTTGATATGAAGTTTGTTATCTGTGGCGATTTCGTAAGCCAAGACCCAAAGAGAATACAAGTTGATCAACGTCTGCTGAATTTACTCAAGAGTGCAGATTATGTAGCTGTCAATTTTGAAGCTCCAGTTAGAGGTGTGGGAAAAACTATATATAAGAGTGGTCCTGCGTTGACTCAGTCTCTAGATTCTCCTGCGTTTATCGAGAATCTTGGAGCTAACATCATTATGCTGGCTAATAACCATATGATGGATCAAGATAAGGAAGGATGTGAGACTTCTATCAGAGCATTCAAGGAGGATACCCTTATTGTCGGTGCTGGAAGTTTCAAGGATGCCTATAACCTTCGTGTGATCGAGAAGGATGGAATCAAAGTTGGTCTTTTGTGTTTGGTACATAAGGAGTTTGGGGCTTTAGGACTTGACTCTAAGTCTTCGGATTATGGTACTGCTTGGATCAATCATCCTCTTGTCAATAAGACTATTCTGAATGCCAAGAAGGAATGTGATCTACTGATTGTCCTTCCGCATGCAGGAGTGGAGGATGTCGTTGTACCCCTTCCAGAATGGCGTGCTCGCTATAAAGAGTTTATTGATATGGGAGCTGATACCGTTATCGCTTCACATCCTCATACTCCACAGGGATGGGAAGAATACAATGGCAAAAAAATTTTTTACAGCCTTGGCAATTTCTTTTTTCAGTTATTCTCTAACCAACATGGTGAAAACTGGTACAAGGGACTTATTGTAGAAATGGACATTGATGAGGATATGCAGCTATCCTTTGAGGTACACAACACGAGGTTCTCAGAAACTAGTCTTGAACTAGATGAGAGTACAGAATGTAAGTTATACAACGATTACTTGTGTGAGCTCCTAAACGAAGAAGACAAGTACTGGGAGTATCTCAATACTACCCTCAAATCTCTATGGATTGAGTATAAACTCTACTTACTCAGGGGATTAGGTGCTGTAGCTCCCACAACTGACATGCATATTCTCTCTCATGCGGTTTATGGCCTTTTGAAAGGTCCGGACATTCCGATGATGCTCAATAATTTTCAATGTGAAAGCCATAGGTGGGCGATTGAGAGGATGCTGAGGATGTAGTAAAGGATAAAAAGAATATTATGGCAAAGAAAATCGCTATGCTTTTTCCTTATACACCATCCTATAGGGAAGCGATATATAAACTGATGGATAAAGAACTTGATGTGGATTGGTTCTTCTGTGGCAATGCGAAGCGTAATCTTAAGATGTTTGACTACTCTTTGCTTAAGCATTGTGACTTGTCAATGGAAGAGAAGAAGGTGGGGGGGCCTGTGGTGTATTACAAAGGTATCAAGAAACTGAATCTTCAGCAGTATGATGCCATTATCTGTCCCGGTGTTATCCGTTCTTTCTCGGAATGGTGGCTTTTGCAAAAATTGGGCAAGGGTATGAAAGAGTCAAAACTTTACCTTTGGACTCACGGGTGGTATGGTAAGGAGTCCTGTTGGCAAAAAAATATCAAAAAGTTTTTTTTTAGAAAGGTGGACGGATTTTTTTTGTATGGAGATTATGCCAGAAATGAAATGATAAAGGAGGGCTTTGATGCCAGCAAACTACATGTCATCAAGAACTCTCTGGATTATGATAAACAGCTGGAGCTTCGTAATAACATTGTTGCTTCTAATGTTTATAAAGAGCATTTCAAAAATGACAATCCGACTATTATTTTTATCGGTCGCTTAACTCCTGTGAAGAAACTGGATCAAATTGTGGGGGCGGTTGGCATTCTCAAACAAAAAGGCGAAAATTATAACATTGTTTTTGTGGGTGATGGTGAGATTCGTCAATCGTTAGAAGTGGAGGTGGTTAAGCATCAGCTTCAAGATAATGTGTGGTTCTATGGTTCCTGTTTTGATGAGAAGATCAATGCAGAACTTATTTATAATGCTGATCTCTGTGTGGCTCCCGGAAATATTGGACTTACTGCTATGCATGTACTGATGTTTGGTTGCCCTGCTATTTCCCATAATAACTTCAAGTGGCAGATGCCTGAATTTGAATCTATTATTCCAGGGCATACAGGTGATTTCTTCGAGTACGATAATGTGGAAGATCTTGCTCGTAGTATTTCTCAGTGGTTTACATCAAAAAACGGTTATCGAGAAGAAGTCCGTAAAGCTTGCTATAAAGAGATTGATGATTGTTGGAATCCTTATTATCAGTTGAATCTCATAAAAAAAGTACTTGAGATTAAATGAAACTTGTTAGACGTGCTATAGGAAAGTGCTGCCATATGTTTCACACGAATGTGGCTAAACTTTTTTCTGAAAGAGGAAGAGTACTAATGCTACATTGGGTGGGGGATGAGGTGCAGGATGAAGAGACAGAGCCTTTCCGTATCTCTACGGAGCAATGCAGGAAGTTTCTTCAGTGGTTAAAAAGTAAGAAAACTATCCGTTTGGAAAATTGGGAGAAAGAACATGATTTTTTTGCACTTACAATAGATGATGTTCCTGAGAACTTTTATCATAATGCTTATCCTTTGTTGGAGGAGGCGGGTATTCCGTTCACTCTCTTTGTGAATGTGTCGCTTCTGGATAAAGAGGAATTTATCACTCGAAAACAACTTGTGGAGATGTCTCAAAGTGAACTTTGCACTATCGCTTCTCATGGTGTAAGTCATGGGGAGTTTGCTTTGCTCAATAAGGAACAAGCATTACAAGACCTTCAGGATTCCAAATGCGAGTTGGAGCAAATTATAGGTAAGCCTGTGGAGATGTTTGCTTATCCTTACGGCTCTTATTATGCCTGTGGTTATGCCAATAAGCATTTGGCAGGAAAGGTGTATAAATATGCCTTTGGTACAGTGGCTTGCCCGATTACTAAGCCATCATTCCTAAAAAAGTACTATCTGCCAAGGATTAATGTTGATAAAAATAATTTGAATACGCTATAATGATGAAGACAGTAAGTGTAATCATACCATTCTATAGCCATATTGACTGGCTCTATGAAGCTATTGAGAGTGTGTTGGCTCAATCTTATCCCATCCATGAAATCATTCTAGTGAATGATGGCTCAAAGGAAGATATGACAGAGTTCTTGAAAAAGTATGGCGATAAGATTCAGTATATATATCAGGAGAATGCTGGTCCTGCTACTGCACGTAATAATGGTATTAAACGTGCTACAGGCGACTATATTGCTTTTGAAGATTCCGACGATATTTGGTTACCTACCAAAATAGAAAAGCAGATAGCTTTTATGGAAGAGACTAGTGCAAAGTGGAGTCATGTAGGTTTCTATTATTGGTGGCCTGAAACAGGCAAGCAAGTTCTTGTAGATTCAAGTAGAGACTATGATGATATCTTCCTACAGAGACATATATCAACAAAGATAGCAACTCCAGCAGTAATATTGGATAGGTCTATTTACGAAGAAGGAGAGTTTTTTTTTCCTGATAAAATAAGGAACGGTGAGGATGACCAGCTTTACACAAAACTTTCAAAGCATTATAGGATAGCTCTTGTACAGGAGCCATTATTGAAAGTGCGAATGAGAGGAACGAATAGTCAGAATCATACTATTGAGCGCTTCCATCTGCGAGTACAGAACTACAATAACTGGAAAGCCGATGGAGAGCAACTAACCCTAATGATTCATGTGATTTATGGATTCTATACTTTTTATACAAAGCTCTTTGGTAAGAAATCAAATATTGTAAAAGACTTCTTTGCCAAATGTTGTTGGACGATACCATACGCACTAGAAAGGGTGTATGTAAGATATCTCTTTAAGCATACCTCGAAAGATGAAAATTTTATAAGGAGGTATAACATAATGAGTAATAATTGTAAAAGTTAAAATTGTTGATAATAGTAAGTTGATGATACTTAACGGGGACAAGGAATGTAAGCAGTCAAAAAATGGCTATTAATTGAAGGTTTTATCTTCGCTGCAAACAAAATTTATGGAATTATGTATAGCAGTGAAGATTTTTTTAAATAGTTTAAGGATATTCGCAAAAAAGTAGTTGAAGTCCAGATTGACGGTATCCCGGTTGTCAACAATGAAGAGAATTCTAAGAGCGGGAATCCCCAGCTGCGTGCCCAATAATCCGGCAAACCGACTAAGAAAGGCTCTGCCGCAAAGACATTTTGTACAAACGCGTGAAGGCGGACAAGTCCGTGTGTCATGAATCAGACCTGTTGAAACAGCCACAAGATGCGGTCATCATCAAGACTTTCTACAAATACACATACGAACAGGTAAGTTACATTTTGGAACATCAGTATCAGGCAGTATGCTATAAGACTGCAGAGGGAAAATCAGGGAGGAATACCTTTCCAATATTTGATTTATTTAAGAGGAAAACGCTGAAAAGCGACTTTCCCTATATGACATGTCAAAATTGGGCGCTTACCTCCAAACATGGCCCGTAACTGACTGAAGAAGGGAGATATCTTTGTATATACGAAGGATGGTAGCTATCCTATAGGTAATAATGCTGCGGAGCGCGTTGTCCGTCCGTTGACCACTTTGTGTAAACCATGCTTCATTTTGGCCGTGACGATGGATAAAGATGGCAGCAACTTATCATAGTATAATAAAAACTGTGAAGACGCAGGGTAGGTTTGCATGGGATTATCTCGAAAATTTTAGAATCTATATAGCATTAAAAGAAGGGACTATGAATATCTTGAATATTTTTCTTGGTTCTTCCAAGGACTTGATGTACGCACGTAAGCATATTGGAAATATCATCCGCAGACTAAATGATCAGTGGATGGAGAAGGGTGTGCGTATTCGGCTTTGTGTATGGGAAGATTTCCGCACAGAATATGAGGATAAGTCAAAACAACAGGAATATATAGATGAGTTAGTTCTACCAAGTCATATTTGTATATTCCTTTATGATAATAGAATAAACCCTTATACCCAAAAGGAACTTAATGCAAAGATAGGTCAAGACTTGTCTGCTGTTACTGTATATCATATTCCAAATAAGGACGGGGTATGGAATGAAGCGGTAGACGTGGATACGATGTTGAAAAATCAGAATATTACTCCGAATGATGTGTCAAATATCAATGATATAGATGCTTTAATAGAGAGCTTGGTAAGTAGGTATATTGTTGGAAAAGGATGGGACAACGGTAGTGCTGTAACTATGGAAACAAAGTATTTATACACAACGATACCTTGGGATTTATCAAAGGAGGTAGATGCTTATGAGGATGCAGTTCGTTCGATAGATGGAATCGCACAGGAGTTCTTGAGCATTCGATTGGTATTGCATCCGAAGAAGGACATTCATCTGCTTGAGCAGACGGATCACTACATTCCTCTTTTAAAGGAGAAAGTAAGTGAGAGTGATTTGGTAGAGTTTGCAAAGGCTCAAGAGCTTCAGCATGCTAATCCTGACAAGCGACCAGTTATTTCACTTTTTACTCGCGGAGCAATTTTCAAATCAGAAGTAAATGCTGAGTTCGCCCGTTTGATAGAAGGAAAGGATTTATTTTCGGTAAGGGTAAATCCGCCGTATGATACAGTCAGATGGCGTCTGCTTTGTTGGCTATTGCGTGTCAAGACTAACTTTATAGCTTCTGTAGATATGACATGTTTTCAGTTTAAGAATCATTTTCTGTATTACTTCGGAAAGCCAGTCGTTTCATTGACTGAGTTTGATCCAAGTGGAGATGCTGATAAGATTTCTGAAGAATTGGAGGCAAAGAAAGAGGAGATTGTCGGTAAGGGGGTATCCATGGACAAGTCTGAGATTGTAGAACTTCAGAATTTGCTGTCAGAAAAACAATTCTTGGAATGCAAACTAAAGATGGTTGTGGTTAAAGTTACGAACCAGTGGTTACTCGAATCTATTCAGTTTAAGGCGGAGGAAGTTGCAAATTTGGATTCAAAGTGTTTTGGTCACAAGTTAGCACTTCAGGAGAATATGCTGGATAATACTATTGAGCAAGCTCGGGCTATTCTTGACAGCTGGAAGGAAGCACTTGATGCTTTGAACAAAGAAGAGGACGAACTTGAAGGGCAGTTGTTAGAAGTTAATAGAGAAAAGGCTCGGACTATTGCAAACCAAATAAAGGATATTTGCCTAAAGAAAGAAAAACTGATCAAAAATCTTGTAGAGAAGAAACAGATGCCTCCTGTGGAGTTGCTGGCAACACAAATCTACATTGTTGGTCTTTTCGATACGTTTATCAAGGAGACGGCTCAACCACAAGAAGAGGATGAACTGTATTTTCGAATATTTAAAGATGCTGACACCTTTGGCTACTTAAGTCCACAGGTCGAGATGGCGCGCCTGAATTATGGTAATGCTTTCAGTCGAAAGAAAGACCACAAGGACGCATACGAATGCTATATAAAAGCAATCCGTAACTTGGGATGCTTTCCTGATAATAATGTAATGTTGCGACATTTGAAAACTCATGCTTATATCTCTGCTATTCAGACGCTATTGGATATCGACTTTCGACAGAACACGATATGGAGATTATTGAAAGATTTGCAACAAATGCTTGAAAGTTGGAAAAGTGCGGGGTATGACTGTATTGCTGAGGAAGGTGCGTATTATGCAGCATTGATTAGAAGCACAACGAGCGATTTTGCTTCTTCGCATGAGATGGTTGAGGAGGCAGAGAAAGTATTTGAAGAAGCAGGAAGTGGTAGTAGGGTGCCTGTAAATCATGAGTTCTATCATGAAGTACTTTGTTATTTACCTGCAAATATTGCAGGTTATTATATAGATAAGTTTGAAGAGTGGGGTTATAAGACAGAAGCAGGGTCGTATATAAAGAAATGCAATATTTTATGTGAAAGAACCATCGAAAATGCTCTGAGGCTACAGAAAGAAGACCGACTGATGTCGATGGAGATGCAAGGAAGAGCATATCATCAACTTGGTTTCTTGGCAGCAAACTTGCCCTCAAATTACTGGATGCAGGCAAAAGACTATTATGCAAAGGCATATAATCTACGTTTACAGATATTGCGAATAAGTAATGCGGCTTCTGATGCGGCTTCTCTTGCAGAAACAGCTGTAAACATTGGAGCTTTGTATTTGCAGATGGTTAAAGTGGATCTTTTCTGTAATTGCAATGCTAATGTGATAGATGTATTTTCTATTACAATGAGATATGCGGAAACGGCTGTGAACATCTACCAGAAACTTATGCATCATGGCGAAGAAGAGTCGGAACTCTGCTACTATAGGGCTATCCAGTTGAAGGGTAGTATAATATATCAATATGCAGAATGCGGTTATCCTACAGCTAATAAATCAGAGGGTATTCGACTTCTGCAAGAAGCATATGATTGGAATCAAAAACATTATGAGAATACATATTGTGATGTGTTCGAGGGAGTGGCAGGAGTGATATTGCGCCATGAAGGATTGATATAAGACAAAAACAGCATTAATATTTATCATATTAACATCGGAAAATCATAAATGAACGAAAAAAAGAAAATACTTTTTGTATGTCAATACTTTTATCCAGAAACATTTCGAGGTAATGATATTGCTTTTCATCTGGCAGAGAAGGGGTGTGATGTACATGTGGTTACGGGCATTCCGAATTATCCAAATGGTAAGTTTTTTTCTGGATATGGATTATTTAAGAAACGATATGAAGTGATTAATGGGGTACGAGTGACACGCTTACCAATTGTTCCTCGTGGTGAAGGCAATAAGATTATGCTTATGTTCAATTACTTCAGTTATCTGATTGTGGGTTGGGTGTGGATGTTTTGCCATGCATTGTTTCATAAATATGACATAGTGTTTTGTCAGCAGCTATCACCGGTAACAATGTCAAGTCCAGCGGTGTTGTACAAAAAAATGCGACATGTGCCACTTTATACTTGGGTTCTTGATTTATGGCCCGAAAGCTTGACTGCTGCAGGTGGTATTAACAATCAAGTTATTCTTGGATTCTTTAATTGGTTTGTGAAAAGCGAATACAAGAACTCGGATAAAATACTTACCTCTTCACGAGGTTTCGATCAAAGTATTTTGCAATATGGTGATTATTTGGACAAGATAATCTATTTTCCACAGTGGAGTGATGGAACAGCCAATATATCAGATTTGGCTTTTTCTCTTCCAGAAGAATTGCAGAAACTGTCAGACGAACATGATTTTATTATCATGTTTGCAGGTGCTGTAGGTGAGGCTCATGGTATGGAGTGTAATATGAAAGCCGCATTGAAAACCAAAGAGTATGGAAATATTAAATGGGTGATTGTTGGCGATGGACGTAAATTAGAATGGGTTCGTTCATTTGTGAAAGAATACGATCTTAAGGATACAGTACTTACCCTTGGGCGTTTCCCATCTGAAACTATGCCAATGTTTTTTGAAAAGGCAAATGTTATGCTTGTGTCTTTGACTGATTCACCATTATTTAATCTGTATTCTCCTGCTAAGATAGCTTCATATATGACAGCTGAACGACCGATTGTTGCTGTGCTAAATGGAGAGGGTGGTGAAGTTATAAAGAACGCAGATTGTGGTTGGAATGTTTCCGCAGGTGATTCTGAAGAATTAGCAAAACTTGTAATTATGCTGTCGAAGATGAGTAAGTCGGAGCTTCAAGAGAAAGGACGTAAAGGCGTCAGAGCTGCCGTAATATCGCAGTTCCTCGCCCCCACGCCTGGGGTGGAGGCATCTCCCTCCGGCTTCGCCGGGCTGCATGCTCCCTGCGGAGCGTGTCTCTGTGCGCCGCCTGCCGTCCGGCCAAGCCTTGGGGTGTGTCCGCGAAGCGGCCAATATCTTTCCCACCGGCTTCGCCGGACGATGCCGGGCAGTCTACACACATCTTTGCACACACATCGGGTAGTTATCGGGTACCCCTAACTATACTTATATATAGTCTTGGCCTGCAATCCGTGGCATTCCGTACAAAAAGACGTACCTTTACTGATGTAAATCAAACCTTTATGCTTATGACCTCCGACGTTTTCCGCACATCCCTACGCAACACCGACACCTGCCGTCCTGCATCCGGCATTGCCCGTCACCCTGCCGCCCGCCAGCTGGAGAACCGTTCCTACGGTTTCAAGGAGCTGGCCGTGCTCTACTTCCCCAACATCGCGCCGGCAAGCGCCAGCATCCGCCTGAAAGCCTGGATAAAAGACAGTCCCGAACTGCTGCAAGCCCTCGACGAAACCCACTACCACCTGACGGCCCGCGTACTGACACCCCGGCAGAAAGACCTGATAGCGGTTGCCTTCGGCTCCCCATTCTGACGTTCTGCCACTGCGTTTGCCACCTATACCTTTATACAGTAACCCCAACCTTCAGCACGCTCATGACACAACCCGCTATCGTTTCCCAACCCATTGCAGCCGCCACTGCCGCAATGTCTACCGCCAATCTGCCGACGCTCCGTCTGGACTGTAACCGAAACGTCAACCTTATCGTAGTGCACTGCACCGCTTCAAGGTGAGAACGCCAGCTTACCCCGGAAAGCCTCGACCGCCTCCACCGGCAGCGGGGTTTCACCGCCTGCGGCTATCACTTCTACATCACCCGGGAAGGCACCGTATTCCCGATGCGCCCTCTCGATACTGTCGGCGCCCATGTGCGGGGCTTCAATGCCCACAGCATCGGCATTGCCTACGAAGGCGGTCTGCAGCCCGACGGGGCCGCCGCCGATACACGTA
>ENA-USUM01002273-USUM01002273.1-human-gut-metagenome-genome-assembly--contig:-NODE-2273-length-11590-cov-34.154955_pt1 | contig 11590 bp, 9 predicted proteins | sample MGYA00250063_ERZ773402 | MGnify/ENA primary metagenome ERZ773402 (study PRJEB29103, sample SAMN06112030) | human gut metagenome | biome: human gut; feature: ankylosing spondylitis patient; material...
ATCCTGGTATGGAGCATTTGTTTGAGAACCGGTATTTTGCTTTTTTCATGCCATTAAACAATAAGAAAAGCATGACGTCTTTTTTAATGTATTGTCAACTATAACTGCTATTTCATTCAGATTATGAGAATACAAAAATAGATACGTTTAAAATGTAATTATATGATTTACATTTATTTATCTCGTTTGCGTATGTTTCGTGGAAAATTACACAAGCTAATTGCCTAAAAAATGAATAGAACTGCAGTCTTTAGCTTGGTAATAGCAGTCGGACATTATTTGATGCCTTTTTCTGTATTCATAGGGAGAAATATTCTTTAGAGCCTTGAATTGGCGTGACAAGTTTTTTAGATTGTTTATTCCTACAGATTCCGCTACGGTTGAGATAGGAGCATTGCTGGTAAGTAGCAGTTGAGCAAACCTTTCTATTTTTAGAGAAAATATGTATTTTTGAATGGACTGTTGGGTAACTCCTTTGAAACGAATCTCTAGTAACCTACGTGACAAGGGGACTTGTTTTACGAGATCTGATACGGTGATATGTTCAGTCAGGTGCTTATTGATATATTTCAAAACTGTTTGGATATGCGTATCGGTAGTAGAATAAAAATCGGTTGAAAGTCTGTTTATAATATTTATGGGTTGCAGTACTACATCTTGATAGTTGACTTTCTCTTCGTTCAGTAGGCGTACGATGAGTTCTGCTGCCTCAAATCCGCCTCTTACAATATTGTGGCTTATGCTGGATAAAGGAGGATCAGATAAGTTACATATAATTTCGTCATTATCAACACCCAATATTGCTATCTTGTCGGGTACTCTGATATTATTTACTTTACATAATTCAGTAATGCGATTACCTTGATTATCATCACAAGCAAAGAGTGCCGTAGGCAGGGGGAGCGATTGCAACCATTTGAGTAAAGGAGGAGCTTCATAAAACCAAAGATCATCGAGAGATTGCTCTTGATATGATTGGAAACAATTACCAAAACCATGTTCGGCTATACATTTATAGAAACCTTCGCAACGCTCTTGTGACCAAACCGTATCTCGATAGCCATAGAAAGCAAAATTTTGATACCCTTTTCTTAGAAAGAATTCCGCTGCCATCCTGCCAGTTTTGTAATAATCTCCAGTGATGTTTGGAATATTACTGAATCTTGCTTTGTAATCTTGTGCTATGGCAATAATTCCATTTTCACGGAAAATCTCTACATTGTCGTCGTTGTCGAATCTGCCGATAATAGCATCTGCATGCCACGTTTTTGCCCACTTCAGCACTCCCTTTATGCCATAGGTTTGTTTATAGGAAAGCGGCATTCGGCACACCACCCACGGTTCGTGGCTGTTTGCGTACATCAATACTCCTTTCAGTAGATTATAGGAGAAAGATTCAGTGAAATCGCTTAGCAGTATTAATCGAATCATAAATTATACGTTCCTTAACTATGCAAATGTAGAAAAAAAAAGTATTAGTTTTGTTTTCGATAAAGTTATTTTGCCAATCTTTATTTTTTTCGTAAATCCCGCCCCTCGTATTTGCAGATAGCTTCTATCCACTCTTCTGTCAGCGGTTTGGATTCGTGCTTGCTGAGGTCGTAAGCTACCATGACGGAAGTGCATATACATTTTACTTCCTGCGTCTCGATATCTATGACACGTTGTGCAAGATGAAAACTCTTCGTGCCTATTTGGGTCACGACGGTTTGTACGGCAATGTGGTCGGAGCCGTAAATCTGGGCAAGGAAGTTGGCTTCGATGTGGACTACGACGATGCCGTCTTTCTGCCAGTCGACATGCGGGCATACGGAAGCGAAATACTCCGTCTTGCCTAAATCGTAAAAGGAAAAATAGACGGTGTTGTTGACGTGACCGAATTTATCGACGTCATTGAAACGTAGCTGTATGGGTAGTGTGTGGTTAAATTTAATATCTTCCATTGTTTTCTCCTAAACTTTGTTTGTAATCGGTGCGAATTTACTATTTTTGCGTGTTAATCACTGTATTTATAGAGTAAGAAATGATAGAAGACATTAAAAAAGCCTGCCAGGTAATGAGGGAAGGCGGGGTGATTCTGTACCCCACCGATACCATTTGGGGTATTGGTTGTGACGCTACCAACGAAGATGCGGTGCGCCGTGTATATGAAATAAAGCAGCGTCAGGACAGCAAAGCGATGCTGGTGTTGGTGGATTCTTCCGTAAAAGTGGATTTCTATGTCCGGGATGTTCCGGAGGTGGCGTGGGATTTGATAGACCTGGCAGACAAACCGTTGACTATTATTTATTCGGGAGCGCGTAATCTGGCGGCAAATTTGCTGGCGGAAGACGGAAGCGTGGGCATCAGAGTGACAAATGAAGATTTCTCCAAGCGTCTTTGCCAGCAGTTCCGTAAGGCGATTGTTTCTACTTCAGCCAATATCAGCGGGCAGCCTTCGCCGAAGAACTTCAGCGAAATAAGTGAGGAGGTAAAGTCAGCGGTGGATTATATCGTGGGCTACCGGCAGGAAGAGATGAGTAATCCGAAGCCGTCCAGCATTATCAAGTTGGATAAAGGCGGAGTGATTAAAATAATCCGTGAATAAAGGAAATGACTGGAGAAGAGAGAAGTTGGTTGCAACGCTTTATCATTTGGCGTGAGAAGAATGTCAAGGAGAAACGGTTTATCCTGGTTCTTAGCTTTCTGGTCGGTATCTTTACGGCATTTGCCGCATTGATATTGAAACTGTTGATACATTGGATACAAAATTTTCTTACAGAGAATTTCGACACAACAGAGGCTAATTACCAGTATCTGATATATCCGGTGGTGGGAATCTTTTTGGCCGGGTTGTTTGTACGTTATGTCGTAAAGGATGATATCAGTCATGGAGTTACGAAAATTCTATATGCCATATCCCGCAGGCAGGGACGTATCAAACGTCATAACACGTGGTCATCCATTATTGCCAGTTCCATAACAATCGGGTTCGGCGGTTCGGTCGGGGCAGAGGCGCCGATTGTGCTTACCGGTTCGGCCATCGGCTCCAACTTGGGCAGCCTGTTCAAAATGGAGCACCGCACACTGATGCTGTTGGTGGGATGTGGCGCTGCCGGGGCCGTGGCAGGTATTTTCAAAGCTCCGATAGCGGGACTTGTTTTTACGTTGGAGGTGCTTATGATAGACCTTACAATGTCTTCGCTGCTTCCGTTACTGATTTCGGCGGTGACGGCGGCAACCGTTTCTTATATCGTGACGGGTACGGAAGCCATGTTTAAGTTCCACCTTGACCAGGCTTTTGAATTGGAGCGTATCCCTTATGTGATCATGCTGGGTATTTTCTGCGGACTGGTTTCCCTCTACTTTACCCGTGCCATGAGTTCGGTGGAAGGAATGTTCGGTAAACTGAAACTGCCTTATAAGAAACTGCTGGTGGGCGGCGCTATGTTGAGTATTCTGATATTCCTTTTCCCGCCGCTTTACGGTGAAGGGTACGATACGATAGAATTACTGCTCAACGGTACAAGTAATGTTGAGTGGGATACGGTGATGAATAACTCTTTCTTCTACGGACACAGCCACTTGCTGCTGCTGTATTTGATATTGATAATCCTGTTTAAGGTTTTCGCTTCGAGCGCAACGAATGGCGGTGGTGGTTGCGGTGGTATTTTTGCGCCTTCTCTGTATTTGGGGTGTATCGCCGGGTTTGTTTTTTCCCATTTCAGCAATGATTTTGAGATGACTGCCTATCTGCCTGAAAAGAACTTTGCCTTGCTGGGCATGGCGGGAGTGATGAGTGGCGTTATGCACGCTCCGCTTACGGGAGTGTTCCTGATTGCCGAGCTTACGGGAGGGTACGACTTGTTCTTGCCGTTGATGATAGTCGCGGTCAGCTCTTATCTGACGATTATCGTTTTTGAACCGCACAGCATTTACTCCATGCGTCTGGCAAAGAAAGGTGAGTTGCTGACACATCATAAGGATAAAGCGGTGTTGACGCTGATGAAAGTGGAGAATGTGGTAGAGAAAGACTTTGTTGCGGTACATCCGGAAATGGATCTTGCCGAGTTGGTGAAAGCCATCTCCGCCTCACACCGCAACATATTTCCGGTGACGGACAATGAGGGTAAGCTGATTGGTATTGTCCTGCTGGACGACATACGCAATATCATGTTCCGGCAGGAACTGTATCATCGTTTTACGGTAGGCAAACTGATGACTTCCGCTCCGGCGCGCCTTTATGATACGGACAGCATGGAACAGGTGATGCGCACTTTTGACGATACGAAAGCATGGAACCTGCCGGTGGTGGACGGAGAAGGCAAGTATCTCGGTTTCGTGTCCAAATCAAAGATATTTAACTCGTACCGTCAGGTATTGGTACATTTCTCGGAAGATTAAAAGAGATGATTATGAAGAAAGAAGATTTACGGATTGTATATATGGGGACTCCTGAATTTGCGGTGGAGCCCTTGCGCTGCCTCGTAGAAGGCGGATATAATATAGTAGGGGTAATCACGATGCCCGACAAGCCGGCTGGACGTGGACATAAGGTGCAATTCTCTCCGGTGAAACAGTATGCGCTGGAGCATGACCTGCCACTTCTCCAGCCGGAAAGATTGAAAGATGAAGCGTTTGTCGAGGCTTTGCGTGCCTGGAATGCCGATTTGCAGATTGTGGTTGCTTTCAGAATGTTGCCGGAGGTGGTTTGGAATATGCCGCGTCTGGGAACTTTCAATCTGCATGCTTCGTTGCTGCCGCAGTATCGTGGAGCTGCACCTATCAACTGGGCGGTGATTAACGGTGATACGGAAACGGGCATCACAACTTTTTTCCTGAAACATGAGATTGATACGGGAGAGGTCATCCAACAGGTTCGTGTGCCGATTGCGGATACGGACAATGTAGGTATTGTACACGATAAGTTGATGATGCTTGGCGGACGTCTGGTTACGGAGACTGTGGATGCCATTCTTGCAGATACGGTGAAATCCGTTCCGCAGGAAGAAATGGCTGTAGTGGGCGAATTGCGTCCGGCTCCCAAAATATTCAAGGATACTTGTCGCATCGACTGGAACCAGCCTGTCAAGCGGATTTATGATTTTATCCGTGGTTTGTCTCCCTATCCGGCTGCGTGGACAGAATTGGTACAGTCCGACGGAACAGCGGTGGTTCTGAAAATTTTTGAAACAGAGAAGATAGAGCATCTGCATGAATCCGCTCCCGGAACTTTGCAGACCGATGGCAAGACGTATATCCGCATAGCCGGTACAGATGGCTGGATTGGTGTGCGTGCTTTGCAGCTTCCCGGCAAGAAACGCCTGAAAACGGATGAGTTGTTGCGTGGATTTAAACTGACCGGAGAATGTCGGGTGCATTAAGCGTTTATCCGAAATCTTTTTGTACATTTGTCTGTTGTAAATTCGTGTAACCTATTAGAATGTAACTGTTATGAAACCTATAATATCCCCTTCCATATTGTCTGCCAACTTTGCATACCTGGCAAATGATATTGAAATGATTAACGGCAGTGAAGCCGACTGGGTACACGTCGATATAATGGACGGCGTGTTTGTTCCCAACATATCTTTCGGTTTTCCGGTATTGAAGTATGTGGCAAAGCTTGCCGAGAAGCCTTTGGATGTGCATCTGATGATTGTACAGCCGGAAAAGTTCATCCCGGAAGTAAAGGCGTTGGGGGCACGTATAATGAACGTGCATTATGAGGCATGTCCGCATTTGCATAGGGTAGTGCAGCAAATCCGCGAAGCGGGAATGTTGCCGGCGGTTACTATCAATCCGGCTACCCCGGTATCCATGCTGAGAGATATTATCAACGATGTCTATATGGTGTTGATAATGGGGGTGAATCCGGGATTCGGCGGTCAGAAATTTATAGCACATACTGTTGATAAGGTACGCGAGTTGCGCGAACTGATAACAGTGACCGGTTCGGAAGCCCTGATAGAGGTCGACGGCGGTGTCAATCTGGATACAGGCTCCCGTCTGGTAGATGCAGGAGCCGATGCCTTGGTTGCCGGCAATGCCGTATTTTCTGCTCCCGACCCAACAGAAGCAATCCGTGCTTTGAAAAATCTGTAATATTTATTGATAACAAACAACTTACAACGGCATCCTTTCCTGCGACTGTTGATGCCGTTGGTTGGTGGAATAGTATATGGGGATAAATATCCTTATATACTGTCCGTCGGTTGGTGGATAGCTGTCATTCTACTGTTGATAGGGACATATATTCTTGGCCGTAAGTATTATGTTCTTTGCAAGCTATATGGGGCTGTCGTGTTTTTGGCGTGTTTTGTATTGGGGTGGACTTTAGTGAGTGTGCAGTTGAAGCAAGCCGAATATATATTCCCGAATACGGAAAAACCTTCCACTTACCGGATTACTCTTACGACAAAGCCGGAAATCAAGAAAAACAGTATTTTATTTCGCGTTGCTTTGCGGGGAGAAGTGCTGAAAGATACATTTTTATATAACTTTTCAGAAAAGACTTTTCTGTTTTATTTCCCTAAAGATTCGGCGGCATATTCCTTGAAAAGAGGGGATGAACTGTTGGTGTGCACCCGTTTGTCTCCACCTGCCAATAACGGCAATCCGGATGAGTTCGATTACGCCTGTTATCTTCTTCGGAAAGGGGTAAGCGGAACAGCGTACGTACGTGCCGGACATTGGTGTGCGATTGGTTGCGACAGCACTCTCACTTTTCGTCAGCAGGCTTTGGAGTGCCGGAGCAGGCTGGTTGCTTTATATCGGGACATGGGGTTTCGGGGAGATGAATTGGCGGTACTCTCTGCGCTTACAATAGGAGATAAAGAAGAGCTGAGTGAGAGTATCGTAGAGACGTATTCGGTTGCCGGAGCCAGCCATGTACTGGCACTTTCCGGGCTGCATATCGGCTTTATTTCCGCTCTGTTGCTGTTTGTCCTGTCTCCTTTGTGGATTAGGTGGCGGTTTTTAAAGCCGTTTTTGTTTCTGTCTGTAATCCTCTTGTTGTGGGGATTTGCTTTCCTTACAGGGTTGTCTTCTTCCGTGGTACGTGCGGTTGTCATGTGCTCATTTGGATTACTTTCCATGCTGATACCTGCCTGCCGGAAGCTTACTTTGAATACATTGGGGGTTACGGCTTTCCTGATGCTGCTGTTTAACCCTGTCTGGCTGTTTGATGTGGGGTTTCAGTTGTCTTTTTCGGCTGTTGCAGCTATTGTACTGTTACAACCCGGGCTGTACGGGTTGTTATCGGTGAAGAACCGCCTTTTGCGTAAGGCGTGGGGGCTGGTTACTGTTTCCGTTGCCGCCCAGATAGGAACGGCTCCGTTGGTAATGCTTTATTTTTCACGCTTTTCCACACACTTCCTCTTGACTAATTTGTTGGTAATCCCGTTGGTTTCGTTGATTGTGTATGCGGCTGTTATATTGCTTGTCCTGACTCCTTTTCCTGTCTTGCAACAGCTCTTTGCCGATGTGGTAGAAATACCGCTAAGGATGCAGAATGCTTTGCTCCGTTGGATAGAACAGCTCCCTTTGGCTTCCATAGACCGGATTTGGGTCGATATATGGGATGTCTTCCTGTTTTATTGTTGCCTGTTGTTGTTCTGCCGTGTTTGGATGAGGCGTACGGCAGCGAATGTATATATCGCTTTGTCAGCCCTGCTGCTATGCGTCTCCTATCATTCGTATGCGTTTATCACAGATGCTCCCCGGCGCAGCATTGTTTTTTATAATGTCCGTGGCTGTCCGGCAGTGCATTGTCTGGCAGATAACTCCACTTCATGGCTGGTCTGCGCCGATACGCTGCCCGATGTCACCCGGTTGGAACGTTCGCTTTCTTCCTACTGGAGCCGTTTGCGCCTGGAACGCCCTGACGTGATTGAGGGAGATTGTTTGCTTCCTGAAATTTCAGTCCGTAACAAAACCGTTTTTTATGCAGGGAAACGCATCTGTCTGTTGTACGACGACCGTTGGGGCAACAAGATATCCGATGTGCCTGTTTCTATTGATTATCTGTATGTTTCTCACGGTTATAAGGGAGATATGCAGGAACTCGTTTCCTTGTTTGAAGTAGGTACGGTAGTGATTGACGCATCTCTTTCCGAATACTATCGGGAGAGGATTATCAGCGATTGTATCCGGTTGGGAATTCCTTATCTTCCTCTTTCCGAAAAAGGTTCTGTGCACATATTATTATAAATCATAAACTTTTTCGTACTTTTGCCCTTTCTTTTGTTGCAGGTGAGACGAAGTTGTTCCGGATATGCAACGTAAACTGTAAAATAGCGAGTAACTATATGTTGACCAAAGTAATAGATCAATCTAAAATAGACCACTTTGCCAAGTGGCTGGAACGTGCGGATAAAATAGTTATTGTTGCCCATGTGGCTCCCGACGGAGATGCAGTAGGCTCTTCTCTGGGGTTGTGGCATTTTCTTAATACGCAGGACAAGGATGCGACTGTCATTGTTCCCAATGCTTTTCCCGATTTCCTGAAATGGATGCCCGGCAGCAAGGATATACTTCTGTACGACCGTTATAAAGAGTTTGCCGACAAATTGATAGCGGAAGCCGATGTCATCTGTTGCCTCGATTTCAACGCTATCAGCCGTATCGATGCTATGGCAGACGCCGTGTTGGCTTCTCCTGCGCGGAAGATATTGGTAGACCACCATTTGAATCCTGAAGACTTTTGCAGAATCATCATTTCCCATCCCGAAATATCCTCGACTTCCGAGCTGGTGTTCCGCCTGATTTGCCGCATGGGATATTTCAGTGACATCACCAAAGAGGGAGCTGAATGTATCTATACCGGTATGATGACCGATACGGGTGGCTTTACGTACAACTCCAATAACCGTGAAATTTATTTTATAATCAGTGAGCTGCTTTCGAAAGGTATCGACAAGGATGAGATTTACCGGAAAGTGTACAACACCTATTCCGAAAGCCGTCTGCGTCTTATGGGGCATGTGCTGTCGCAGATGAAAGTCTATCCGGAACATCGTGCCGCCCTGATTACGCTGACTAAGAAGGAACAAGGCAATTTCAATTATATCCGTGGCGATAGCGAAGGGTTTGTAAACATACCGTTGAGCATTAAAAATGTCGTTTTCTCCTGCTTCCTGCGTGAAGATACGGAAAAGCCGATGATAAAGGTATCCCTGCGTTCGGTAGGCAGTTTCCCATGCAACCGGCTGGCTACAGAATTCTTTAACGGCGGCGGGCATTTAAATGCTTCCGGCGGAGAATTTTACGGTACATTGGAAGAGGCTAAAAAAGGGCAGGAGGTTCTTTCCTCTTTGCAATTGCAGCGTGTAATAACGTGGCTCAGGGTGGAGCAACACTGGCAGCTATGTTCTGTGCAAAAGATAAGAAAATGAAGAGTATTGCTGTTTCTTCCGGTATCTCTGCTCTGCTTGGAATTACAGAACCGGCAATGTTCGGAGTCAATCTGAAGATGAAATATCCATTCTATGCAGCTATGTTCGGTTCTGCTGTCCGGAGTTCAGGATCATCTTTGCCATAACAAAGTCGGTCCACGGGGTCAGGAAGGAGTTGATGATGGTGTACACCAGGATCGGGCGGGACATCGGGATGACGATCTGGAAGAAGATGCGCGCTTCGGATGCGCCGTCCAGCTTGGCGGCCTCACGCAGTGCCACAGGCACCGTATCAAAGAAGCCCTTGCAGATCAGGTAGCCCAGGCCGGAAGATCCCGCGTACACCATGATCAGACCGGCGTAAGAGTTGGTCAGGTTCATGTACTTCAAGACGAAGTAAACCGCGATCATGGCCAGAACGCCGGGGAACAGGTTGACCGTAACGGACAGGTTCTGCAGCAGCTTGCGGCCCTTGAAGCGGCAGCAGCTTATGGCGTAAGCCACCATCAGCACAAAGCAGGTGGAGATCACACAGTTAAAGCATGCCACAACCAAGGTGTTCATGAACCAGCGCGGGAACTGTGCAACAGAGTCCGGCTCTGTCATAATGCTGGTGTAGTTCCACAGGGTAAAACCTTCCGGCACAAAGCGGGTAAAGTTGATGCCCTTATCGGTGGAGAACGAGGTCAGCAACAGCCAGGCGATGGGTACCAGCCAGATAAAAGCCAGCAGTGCCAGCACCAGATGGCGGATAACGGAGAAGATGCCTTTTTTCACTTTGCCCTGCTTGAGCTGCTTTTGCACAGCGGCAGAGGATACAGCAGTGGTACTCAAGAGAACGTCGCCTCCTTCTTATTGATAAAGTGGAAGCACACAACGGTGAACACTGCGCAGACGATAAACACCATGATGCCCAGCACAGCGGCCATCTTGTAGTTGTAATACTCCTGCGTCAAGCGGAACAGCCAGGTAACCAGCAGGTCAATTTCCTTGGCGTTGGACTGGGCCAGCTGCTGGTTGTTCGTGACAAACACGTCCTGGGTCAGCAGGTAAATAACGTTGAAGTTGTTGACGTTCTTGACAAAGTCCGTGACGAGCGACGGTCCCTGCACGCTGAGCAGGTAGGGCAGCTTGATGCGGAAGAACATCTGAACCGGGTTCGCACCGTCGATGCGGGCGGCCTCGATCATGTCGGCGGGAATGTTCATTAACACACCCGTGGCAATCAGCATCTGGTACGGCACGCCGATCCAAATGTTGATTATGATGATGGTAAACATGGCCCAGCCAGGCTGGGTCAGGAACGGAATGTAACTAAGGCCCTTGTCCAACAGGCCGATGTTATGCAGGAAATCCGTAACTCCGGCGTTGGCCATCATTGTGTTGAAGATGCCGTTGTTGGAGAAGAAGTTGCGTACCAGCAGCAGCGTAACGAACTGAGGCACGGCGATGGTCACCATGAACAGGGTACGCCAGAGCTTCGGGCATTTGGTCTTTTTGTCATTGATGAACATGGCCATCAGGATACCGCCGAAGAAGGTGGTAAAGGTGGCAAAGAACGCCCAGACCAGCGTCCAGGTCAACACCTTGGCAAAGGAGTAGCCGAAGGTCGAGGTCATACCGCCGCCGCCAAACAGCGTGAAGAAGTTGGACAGACCCACCCAGGTGAACAGGTCGTTCGGAGGCATGTGCTGCTGGTCGTAGTTGGTAAAGGCGACCGCAATCAGGATGAACAGCGGCACAATGGTGAACACCACAACGCCCAGCACAGGCAGCGTCAGTAGGGTGACGTAGAACTTTTCGTTCAGGTAGACGTTGACGTCCTGTAATAAGTTGTTCGTCTTTTTGCCCGCTGCGCGGATTTTTTGCAGCTGGTAGTTGGATGTGACCACCATCATGGCGGCCGCAATCAGCGCAGCGATGACCACGAAGGAAATCATGCTCATCAGCAGGATCTCGAAAGAGTTATCGTAATCGTTCACGACGTTTTTCATCGTCGTAACGTCGAACACCATCTCCATTTTGACAGTGCCCAGCGTGCCGAATTTAGCAAGGTTCGGCGCACCGTAAAATGCCAGGAAGTAAAGCCCCAGGCCCTCCACGAGGGTGACAAGGAGCGCTTTCATCAGCTGGCCATGACCGATATAGCCAAGACCGTTCGAAGCTGGTTCGCCGAAAAGGGAGAGTTGTCCCGAACCGTTCGGCGTATTTCCCTG